>Ga0308157_10009629_pt1 | contig 10659 bp, 14 predicted proteins | sample PhyBR1_FD_201035 | JGI IMG/M metagenome (GOLD analysis project Ga0308157, IMG submission 201035) | Phyllosphere microbial communities from UC Gill Tract Community Farm, Albany, California, United States - DLSLB.R1 | ecosystem: Host-associated > Plants > Phyllosphere > Unclassified | place: USA...
ATGTGTACCACCTCTGTGTACCAAGAGGCCGTCCAAAAGGTGTTGTCTTTCAAGAAGATATGCACATTCAAGCATATAGAATGGTGCTGCGAGAGAGGATTGAACTCTCGACCTCTCCATTACCAATGGAGTGCTCTACCACTGAGCTACCGCAGCATTCTCTTGAACGCGGCGGACTTCTGCCACATCATTACGCAAACCGCAAGCAAGCAATCGCATTTCTTTTCACTTAATGTGGAAATCATTGGATACTCGCTTTGAAACCGGCTTTTCGTAGGCTTTTTACCGTAGTACATGAGACCTATGAGCGAAAAAAAGACAAAAAACGACAACGAAGCCCAATCTGATCCACGCGAAAAGCGGCGCGCGGAGCAGCTCCGTGCGAATCTGATGCGCCGCAAAGTGCAATCACGTTCGCGACGCGCGGGCGATGCAGATGAGCGCAATGACGGCATTACAGCCGGCAAAGAAGATAATGATTAGAGCCGTTTCACAAAATGTAAGAACCGATTTTCTGCGCTGAACTGCAAATTGCCCGAGAAGCGGGTAGCGCTTCATATCCCGACATTTGAGCCACACTCGTAGCAGATAGATGCAAATGCCGGAATCGGACCACTAGAGCGCCCTGCACCTTCTTGGGCGCACAAAGGTCGCTCTAACACTCTATATTTACAGCATAATTTTACCTTAAACTGATTCAATTTTAAGGAATTATGCTGTAGGCAAGCTTTAAGGAATTCGATTTAAGCTGAAACAATCGCAGCAAAGCCTTCCTTGAAGATAGGGAGCACCTGCGTTAAAAGCGCAGTTCAATTCTTGATGGCGTTGCGGTCCGGGTACGATTCGTGATCGACGTAATTTTGCCGCAAGAACAGTCATTTCATAATGCAACGCCGCATGCTTGAACGCTGCGGAATTTGCAAAAATCGATTACCGGGCAATGGCTTCGGCCCAGAAGGTGAAACAGCATGGATCGCATCAAAATCGTCGGCGGCAACAAGCTCAACGGCGTTATTCCTATCTCTGGCGCGAAAAATGCTGCGCTTCCTTTGATGATCGCCTCCCTTCTCACCGACGATACGCTGACGTTGGAAAACGTGCCGCACCTCGCCGATGTCGAGCAGCTGATCCGCATTCTTTCCAATCATGGCGTTGATTATTCGGTTAATGGACGCCGCGAACACCAGAATGGAGCCTATTCGCGCACCATTCATTTCACAGCCCGCAACATCGTCGACACCACCGCTCCTTACGAGCTGGTTTCCAAGATGCGCGCGAGCTTCTGGGTAATCGGACCGCTTCTGGCGCGCATGGGTGAAGCCAATGTGTCCCTGCCCGGCGGCTGTGCGATCGGCACGCGTCCGGTTGACCTGCTGCTCGAATGCCTTCAGGCACTCGGCGCTCAGATCGACATTGAAAACGGTTATGCCAAGGCGCGCGCGCCAAAGGGTGGCCTTGTCGGCTCACGATACAAGTTCCCGAAGGTTTCCGTCGGCGCGACCCATGTCATGCTGATGGCTGCAGCCCTTGCCCGCGGCGAAACGGTTATCGAAAACGCAGCCCGCGAACCAGAGGTCGTCAATCTTGCGGATTGCCTGAATGCAATGGGCGCAAAGATCAGCGGTGCCGGAACCAGCACGATCCATGTTGAAGGCGTCACCAGCCTGTCAGGTGCACGTGTTCGCGTCATTCCTGACCGCATCGAAACCGGTACTTATGCCATGGTCGTTGCCATGACCGGTGGCGATGTGCTGCTCGAAGGCGCACAGGAAAGCCAGCTTACAGCAGCGCTTGACACATTGCGTAAGGCTGGTGCGGAAATCACCGAAACCAACAGCGGCCTGCGCGTTGTGCGCAATGGTCACGGAATTCATCCGGTTGATGTGACGACCGATCCATTCCCCGGCTTCCCGACCGATCTTCAGGCGCAGTTCATGGGCCTGATGACCATGGCAAAGGGAACCTCGCGCATTACCGAAACGATCTTCGAGAATCGCTTCATGCACGTGCAGGAACTGGCGCGTCTTGGCGCAAAGATTTCGTTGTCCGGCCAGACCGCAACCGTTGAAGGCGTTGATCGTCTCAAGGGTGCGCAGGTTATGGCGACCGATCTGCGTGCCTCGGTTTCTCTCGTCATCGCAGGCCTTGCTGCCGAAGGCGAAACCATCGTCAACCGCGTCTATCACCTTGATCGCGGCTTTGAACGCCTGGAAGAAAAGCTCTCGCGTTGCGGCGCGAATGTCGAACGCATCAGCGGTTAAAATCTAAAAGCCGGAAACTTGTTTCCGGCTTTTCTTTCATTTCAGGCTTATTAATCAACAGGCTGAAAAGCCTGTCGATTTTTTTGTGCTGGCATGTAAAGTTGCACTACGCGATCTGAAAAATAGCAGGGAACGATGCCAGATATGGAAATGTTGAAGCTTGTGGCACTGGATGAGGAGGATTTGCAGGTCCTGTCCGCCCATCTTCAGGATGCAGTCCTAAAAGTCTCCGATCTTCAATATCTTGCGAAGGACAAACGCTTTGTCCTGACTGCCAACCGTTTTGCTTGGGAAGAAGCCAAGCCAAAGCTGTTTCGCAAACCCCAGTATCAGCGCCGTCGCGCCACATTGCATTTCAATCGTGTAACGGTCGCGAAAGCAACAGGCATTGATCGGCAGAAACCGGATGAGGTTCTCTCGCTGCTCGCCATCCGTTTTATTGTCAGCGAAGCGCCAGCTGGAACAATCGAACTGACTTTTTCGGCAAATGCGGCTATCCGACTGGATGTGGAATGCATAGAAGCACAGTTGACGGATCTGGGGCCTGCCTGGGAAACAGCTTCTGTGCCGCGACACGACACCTGATTGTCGCGGACGACTGCTTCACATAACTGACGGGCTACGCCCAGACTGCCAATTACCAGACTGACTTTTAAAGGAATACCAGCGTGGTCACGACGCTCAGACAAACCGATCCCGATTTTGAACAGAACTTTGCTACTTTCCTGACCGGTAAGCGCGAAGTCTCGGAAGATGTGGATCGGGCTGCCCGCGAAATCGTTGATCGCGTGCGCCGCGAAGGCGATACAGCGCTTATTGAATATTCCCAGCGGTTTGATCGTATCGATCTTCATAAGACCGGTATCCGCGTGACGGAAGCAGAAATCGATGCGGCCTTTGATGAGGCACCCGCTTCGACTATTGAAGCATTGAAGCTTGCTCATGAACGCATCGAAAAGCATCACGCACGACAGCTGCCCAAAGACGACCGTTATACCGATGCGCTTGGCGTTGAACTTGGTTCTCGCTGGACGGCAATTGAAGCGGTAGGCCTTTATGTACCTGGCGGCACGGCAAGCTATCCAAGTTCTGTGCTGATGAATGCAGTGCCTGCGAAGGTTGCAGGCGTTGACCGGATCGTCATGGTTGTCCCCTCGCCCGATGGCAAGCTGAACCCACTGGTTCTGGTGGCAGCACGTCTCGCAGGTGTATCGGAAGTCTACCGCGTGGGTGGTGCTCAAGCCATTGCAGCTCTCGCTTATGGCACCGAAACCATTGAGCCGGTCGCCAAGATCGTTGGCCCCGGGAACGCCTATGTGGCAGCCGCCAAGCGCATTGTGTTCGGCACGGTGGGCATCGACATGATCGCAGGGCCTTCCGAAGTGCTGGTGATTGCCGATAAGGACAACAATCCAGATTGGCTGGCCGCCGACATTCTGGCGCAGGCGGAACATGACACCGCAGCACAGTCGATACTGATGACCAATGATGAGCCTTTTGCAAAGGCTGTCGAAGAAGCCGTGGAGCGTCAGCTCAAGACGCTGCCACGCGCTGAAACAGCCGCCGCAAGCTGGCGCGATTTTGGTGCTGTCATTCTGGTTGAAGACTTCGACGCTGCCATTCCACTGGCAAACCGACTTGCCGCCGAGCATCTGGAAATCGCCACCGCAGATCCTGAAGCGCTGCTGCCAAAAATTCGCAATGCCGGTTCGATCTTCATCGGCGCCCATACGCCGGAAGTGATTGGTGATTATGTCGGCGGATGCAATCACGTTCTGCCAACAGCGCGCTCTGCACGATTCTCGTCCGGCCTTTCGGTTCTTGATTATATGAAGCGCACCTCGCTTCTCAAACTTGGCCCGGATCAGTTGCGCGCCCTCGGCCCCGCAGCCATAGAAATCGCTCGTGCCGAAGGCCTCGACGCCCACGCGCAATCTGTCGCCATCCGGCTCAATCTATGAGGTATCATGACCGCCGGCGTTCCTAATGCCCGTCTAGTTGACGTCGAGCTCGATGAATCCATCGGCCGCTCGACGCCTGACGTCGAGCATGAACGCGCGGTCGCGATTTTTGACCTGATTGAAGAAAACGCTTTTCACCCGGTCGGCGATGATACGGGTGGTCCTTACAAGCTGAAGCTTTCACTGATGGAATCACGTCTGATTTTTTCCATCATGCGTGAAAGCGGTGATGACGTTGCTACTCACATCCTCTCGCTAACCCCATTGCGGCGCGTTGTGCGCGACTATTTTCTGGTTTGCGAAAGCTATTATGAGGCCATTCGCTCTGCGAGCCCCAGCAAGATCGAGGCGATCGATATGGGGCGGCGCGGCTTGCATAATGAAGGCTCACAAACTCTTCAAACGCGACTGAACGGCAAAATCGAAGTCGATTTTGCGACTGCGCGGCGTCTTTTCACGCTCGTCTGCGTGCTGCACTGGCGGGGCTGATTCTTGATGAGCGCTCAGGAAGCGATTGCCCCTGCTGAAGAAAGTGAAGCCGCCAAACGGCCCACTTCAGTGCTTTTTGTCTGTGGAAAGAATTCTATCCGTTCACCAATTGCCGAACTTCTTGCAAGAAAGCTGCTTCCACCCAATATGTATATAGCTTCTGCCGGTGTTCAGCGCGGCGAGCGTGACCCGTTTGTCGATGCAGTGCTCAATGAAGAAGGCCTGTCACTCGATGCCCGGCAACCGCGCGGACTGGAAGAACTGGCAGACGGCTATTTCGATCTTATCATCACGCTCACCCCGCTTGCGCATCATACGGTGCTGGAGCGGATGCGTGGCTTTTCCGTCGATGTGGAATATTGGCCTACGCCCGATCCCACACTTATGACGGGAAGCCGTGAGCAGATCATGAATGCTTATCGTGATGTACGAGACCGCCTGAAGCGGCAAATCACACAGAGATTGGCACCGAATTAAAAGCTCCTGAGCCTAATCCAATTCGGTTGTTCACAAATGCCGTCTAATCATATAGGTTCCGGCCAAATTTAAAGCTGCGGCCCGATTTCGGGCCAATTTTATCAAAGAAAGTAACAGGTATCGCATGGCGAAAGAAGAAGTCCTCGAATTTCCGGGTGTTGTTACGGAACTGCTGCCGAATGCAATGTTCCGCGTGAAGCTCGAAAACGAACATGAGATTATTGCCCACACCGCAGGCCGCATGCGCAAGAACCGCATCCGCGTTCTCGCTGGCGACAAGGTTCTGGTCGAAATGACCCCTTACGACCTTACCAAAGGCCGTATCACCTACCGCTTCAAGTAAGCGACTAACTACCTTTCAGGAAAACCTTGTCTCAGGAAAAAACTTGTCTATGAGCGCGCAACATAAGCTGGTTCTTGCCTCCGGCTCTCCCCGCAGGATCGAGCTTCTGGGGCAGGTCGGCATTGAGCCAGATCATATTCAGCCAGCTGATATTGACGAAACGCCTGAGCGCGCCGAACATCCGCGTTCACTGGCGCGTCGTCTTGCGCGCGAAAAGGCAAAAGCCGCACAGGAACAATTAAAGGGCGACGAAAACTTCGCAAATGCTTTTGTTCTGGCGGCTGACACGGTTGTAGCTGTGGGGCGTCGTGTTCTGCCCAAGGCAGAGATCAACGACGAAGCACGGGAATGCCTGCGCCTTTTGTCAGGACGCACGCATAAGGTTTTCACTGGCGTGTGCCTCATTCTGCCCAATGGCAATTTGCGTCAGACGCTTATCGAAACGCGCCTGCGTTTCGAGCGGCTGACACGCAAACAGATCGACGCCTATCTCGCTTCTGGCGAATGGCGTGGCAAGGCTGGTGGTTATGCCATTCAAGGGCTCGCTGGCAGCTTTGTGGTCAAGCTTGTTGGATCATACACCAATGTGGTTGGCCTCCCCTTGCAGGAAACTGTGAGCCTGCTGGCCGATGGCGACTATCCCGTTTACGATAACTGGATAAACGGCAAGGTCTGAGAACTTCCATGAGCGACAAGAAAGATATATCCGCAGCTGCCGGTTCGCGCGTTACACCGTTGCGCCCGACTCGCCCCTGCCCTGAATGCGGTAAGCCGTCGGTCCGTGACACGTATCCATTCTGCTCGCCACGTTGCAAAAGCATTGATCTTAATCGTTGGCTTTCAGGAAGCTATGTCATTCCTGGAAAAACGATTGAGGAGGAAGAAGAAAACGACAACTGAGGCTGTTCAATAGGGATTTCCACAGTGAAATCGGCACTTTAGCGTGTTTATAAGAAATCTTATAAAAATTGCGATGGGGTGCTGGACAGCGCGAAATTTAATGCTATAACCCACCCACTTCCGGCGGACACCAACACCGCCACCCAGTGAGAAATCACTGATAGGATGCCCGGATAGCTCAGTTGGTAGAGCAGCGGATTGAAAATCCGCGTGTCGGCGGTTCAAATCCGTCTCCGGGCACCATTTTTCTCCTGAGAATGATTTTCTGATGTTACGCAGTATGTTAGCGACTTCCTGATATTCGGTGAGTTTGATCCGGAGCACTCATGAAATTTTCCCCTGCCGATCAAGACGCCCTCTTCCGCATTCTGCAGTGGCGGCGGGATGTACGCCATTTCCTGTCTGATCCTGTTTCCGATGAAGTGCTCGAAAAACTGCAAGAGGCAGTGGCCTATGCACCATCTGTCGGAAATTCGCGCCCCTGGCGTATCTTTGTCGTCCAAAGCGCCGAAATGCGTGAAGCGGTGCATCACCTGTTCGAAAAAACAAATTGCGATGCGGCTACTGTCTATGACTACGCTCGTGCAGAGGAATACGGAAAACTGAAGCTCGAGGCGATCCGCACGGCCCCGGTTCAACTCGCCATTTTCACCGAAACAGACCCTGCTGAAGGCCACGGCCTTGGGCGACAGACAATGGCCGCTACGCTTGAGCAAAGCACCGCAATGGCCGTCCAGAATCTCAATCTCATGGCCCGTTCACTGGGTCTTGGTGTCGGAATGGTTTCCATTCTCGATCCGCTCGCCATGAAGCACCTGTTCAACGTGCCAGAACATTGGATTTTCAGTCATTATCTGTGTATCGGCTGGCCATGCTTCACCAGCGATATACCGCTCTTGCATGAGAATGGATGGCAGGAAAATACGACCCTCCGTTGGAAGATGTTATAGGTCACAACTGCTCGTTGACATGACCACCCAGCAAGTGGCTGGCGCGCATATTTGATAGTTGATCGCGCCAGTCCAATTTGCTTAATGAGGCACATGCTTCTACACGACAAACATCGGCTCGCTGTTCTCACTTCCTATAACACGATCGAGATGGGGCAAGATCGCACACTGGATGCGCTCTGCAATCTGGTTCTATCGACGTTTGGTGTGCCCATGGCAGCGGTGTCGCTTGTCGATGAGTGTGTGACGCATCATATCGGCATGGCTGGCTGCGTGTTCGGTGATGTAGCCAATGAAAACACGTTCTGCTCCCGCGCAATCGAGAGTACTGATCCTTTTCTGATAGAAGATGCCACTTCCGATGATCGTTTTGCCACGAATCCTTTCGTGAAAGATGCGCCGGGGATTCGATTTTATCTTGGTGCTCCACTGATCGCGCCCGATGGCTCTACACTTGGCGCAATCTGTGCTCTGGATACCAAAGTCAGACAATGCACTTCTGAGGAAAAGATAAAGCTCATCAGTCTCGCCAGCACTGCTGTCGAGACTGATGAGCATGCGTCGCTACATGCGCGAAGCGCGTAAATTGGCGCTTGTCGATGGATTGACCGGCATTGCCAATCGTACTGGCATCGAGTTGGAAATCGAAAAGGCAATCCTTGCACTTCGCAATCACGATCTACCCTTTTCGCTGCTTTACTTCGATGTCGACCGGTTCAAGCAGGTCAATGACGCGTGTGGCCACGCCGCAGGAGACGAATTGTTGCGGTTGATCGGCGAAGTGCTGGCCGGGCGCAATCGTCCTGACGAGGTCAGCGCACGTCCTGGCGGCGATGAATTCATCGTGCTACGCCTCGGCGGTACAAGAGTAAGCGATCTCGCTGAAGCCCAGCAGATCAAGGCTCTTCTGGATGATGCCGTTTCCCGCGCAAGTTTCCCTGTCAGCTTCTCGATGGGCCTTGTGAGCTTCACTGCGGCTCCTAAAGATGTTACGGCAGCTCTCTATGCAGCTGATGCACTGCTATATGACGCCAAGCGGCGCGGTAAAAACCTGATCTCGGCCGGCGAACAGAAATAAGGCTTCACTTTTCAGTGAGACATTGGCCTATTGCCCCTACAGATAATTGGGAGTGTTATCTGTAAAGTTTCGGTGCACTCCGTTTATCTTCACACAATTACGATCCACATCTAAGCGAGGATTTTCCATGATCTGGACCTTGTTCGGCATTCTTTCGGGTGCCTGTATCGCCATTCAGGCTCCCATCAATGCGGCGCTCGCGCGCGGACTTGGTTCTCCGGTCACCGCAGCAGCGATTTCCTTTCTGTCAGGCGCAGTCATTCTTGGCATAATCGCAGCCATAACCGCACGAGCAACAGGCGCGATGCCAGCGTTCAACGTGCCTTCTGGCTGGCTGTTTGTGGCTGGCGGTGCGCTTGGCTGTATTTATGTGACCACGTCTGTATTGCTCACACCACGCATCGGTGCTGCGGCCGTGATGGGGCTTGCCGTCGCCGGGCAATTGGTGGCGGGACTTGCCGCAGATCGTATCGGTTTCATGGGGGTAGCAGTACGCGAAATCACTGCAGGGCGCGTAGCCGGAGCCGTGTTATTGCTGACCGGCGCTTTGATGATCCGCTTTCTCTAGAGCGCATCCCGAAAAGGGTGAAACGGTTTTCGGACAAAGATGCGCGTTAAAACAGATAATTAGAGCGCCGATCTGATCCAATCAGATCGAAACGCGCTCTAAAAGCAAAAGCCGCGCTGTATTTTTTCAGCGCGGCTTTTTTTATCAACCCTTGAAGGTGTATTCCGTAATCGACTGCGGCTTCATTTCGATGGAGAAGCCCGGCAGCGATGGCGGCATATAGGCCGCATCCTTGATGATGCATGGCTCAATGAAGTGCTCGTGCAGATGATCGACATATTCGATCACGCGACCGTCCATGGTGCCTGAAACGGCAACATAATCGATCATCGAAAGATGCTGCACATATTCGCACAGACCAACACCGCCTGCATGTGGCCAGACCGGCTTGTTGTACTTGGCAGCAATCAGCAGCACGGCCAGAACTTCATTCAGACCACCCATGCGGCATGAATCGATCTGAACGATGTCGATGGCGCCTTCTGCGATGAACTGCTTGAACATGATGCGGTTCTGGCACATTTCGCCGGTCGCTACCTTCACGTCGCCAATAGCTTCGCGGATCTTGCGATGACCTGCAACATCATCCGGGCTGGTCGGCTCTTCGATGAAGAACGGCTTTGAGAAAGCAAGCTTGTTGACCCACTCAATCGCCTGATCGACTTCCCACACCTGATTGGCGTCGATCATCAGATAACGGTCTGGACCGATGACTTCACGTGCGATGGTAAGACGACGAATATCGTCTTCAAGATCACGGCCGACCTTCATCTTCACATGATTGAAGCCTTCGTCGATGGCTTCCTGACAAAGACGGCGCAGCTTATCGTCGTCGTAGCCGAGCCAGCCTGCCGAAGTCGTGTAGCAAGGATAGCCAGTCGCTTCGAGCTTCGCGATACGCTCCGCCTTGCCGCTTTCTGCTTTGCGCAGAATTTCAACGGCTTCGTCGCGGGTGAGCACGTCGGTCAGATAGCGGTAGTCGACGATGTCGGCGATTTCCTCTGCTGAGAGTTCCGACACCAGACGCCAGACCGGCTTGCCGGACTGCTTTGCCAGAAGATCCCAGAAAGCATTGACGACAGCACCGGTTGCCAGATGCATCGCACCTTTTTCAGGGCCGATCCAGCGCAGCTGGCTGTCGCTTGTCAGATGGCGCCAGAACTTGCCGGGTGCGGAGCGGACAACGTCGAGATCGACGCCGACCACCAGATGGCGCATCGCAAGAATAGCCTGACAGCAGATGTCATTGCCGCGACCGATAGTAAAGGTGAGGCCATGGCCCTTCAGAGCCTCGTCATCCGTATCTAGGATGACATAAGCTGCCGAGTAGTCCGGGTCCGGATTCATCGCGTCAGAACCGTCCAGACTTTGCGAAGTCGGGAAGCGCAGATCAAAAACGCGCAGATCAGTAATTTTGGTCATTTGTAATTCCGCGATCCGAACATGACCCCCAAAAGTAGCAACGCGTTTTGGGAATCATGCTCAAAAAAATTAAACGTCAGCGCGCACGTTCTGCTTCTGCGAGCCGAGGCCTTCAATGCCGAGTTCGACAGTGTCGCCAGCCTTGAGATAGCGCGGTGGCTTCATGCCCATGCCAACGCCGGGAGGTGTGCCGGTGGAGATGATGTCGCC
>Ga0308157_10009630_pt1 | contig 10658 bp, 5 predicted proteins | sample PhyBR1_FD_201035 | JGI IMG/M metagenome (GOLD analysis project Ga0308157, IMG submission 201035) | Phyllosphere microbial communities from UC Gill Tract Community Farm, Albany, California, United States - DLSLB.R1 | ecosystem: Host-associated > Plants > Phyllosphere > Unclassified | place: USA...
ATCCGGTTTTTCTTATTCTCCCTACTATTTACCTGCTGTGCCCTGCACGCGCAGCATCAAAACCGCATGTGGGCCGAACTGGACGCTAATGCCAAAACCATTACGGTAAGGCAGGAAATTGTGTATAATAATCAAACCGGTGATACGCTTCAGGAACTGATACTCAACGACTGGAACAATGCCTATTCCGGAAAAAACACCCCGCTTGCAAAACGCTTTTCAGATGAATTTATCCGCGCGTTTCATTTAGCAAAATATGATGACCGCGGAACCACCACTATAAGTTCGATAACCGACCATAATCACAGGTCGCTTAACTGGACACGCCCTAAAAACCATCCCGATATTGTTAATGTACAATTAGCCGGCCCAATCTACCCGAATCATTCCGTTACCTTTACTCTCAACTATGTGGTAAAGATACCGAACGACCGCTTTACGCATTTTGGGTATGACAACAAAGGGAACTTTATACTGCGTGACTGGTATTTAACGCCTTCTCGGGTAGAGAATGGGAAATTTATACGTTATAGCAACGAGAACCTGGATGATATTGCCAATTCCGTATGCGATTACGAACTGACACTTACAGTACCCAGGGGAGCATACATTACGACAGACCTTTATGAAGGTAATAAAACCGACAAAGACAGCAAAACGGACTATTATTTCATCTCTAAAGGAAAGACGAATTTTAGCTTGTTCATCGAGCCAAAAAAAACCTATGACGTTTACAGTTATACTCCCGCAGAAGTAAGCTGTAATCTTAAGAACAATGGTGTTACCGATATTCAGCGTGCGTTGCTTATTGAAGAGGTTGTAAACTTTACCGCGGAAAACCTTGGCCCCTATCCGTATGGAAAAATCGTAGTGTCGCAGGCAGAATATGACCGCAGCCCGGTTTATGGTCTCAACCAATTGCCGTCATTCCTGAGGCCTTTCCCTGATGCCTTTATTTATGAAGTGCGCTTCCTGAAGACCTACCTGAATATCTACCTGAAAAACACCCTCAAACTCGACCCACGCAAAGACAATTGGATATACGATGCCATACAGATGCACCTGATGATGAAATACGTCAGTGAAAAGTACCCTCAGGAAAAAATGATGGGACAGCTGTCGAATGTCGGGCTTTTGAAGGGTCACCACCTTTTCAATATCACCTTTAATGAGCAGTACGACTACCTGTACCTGCTGATGGCACGAAAGAATCTCGATCAGCCGATCGGTGACCCGAAAGATACCTTTATTAAATTTAATGAGCAGATCGCAGGAAAATACAAAGCAGGCCTTGCGCTTAAATACCTTGACAGCTACCTCGAAAACAATATAGTCACGGAATCAGTTTCGGAATTTTACAGGCAAAATATAGCTTCTGTAAAAACGGACAGGAAGGATTTTGAAGCCATCTTAAAATCAAGAACTGATAAGGATATCAATTGGTTTTTTGATAAGGTAATTGACACGCGTGAACTGATCGATTATAAGTTTAGCGCCGTTAATACAGATAAAGATTCTGTAACTGTTACCGTGAAAAATGTTACCGGCACAAATGTTCCCGTGTCCGTATATGGCTTGCGAAAAGGGAACGTTGTTTACAAAGAATGGTTTGGAAACATCGCAAAGGATAGTACTTTTACCATTGCCCGCAATGGGGCCGACCGCCTGGCACTGAACTATAATAACGAAATACCCGAATATAACCTTCGCAACAACCATGAAAAACTGGATGGTTTCCTGCCGAATGACAGGCCTTACAAACTAACACTTTTCCAGGATATTGAAGATCCGCGCTATAACCAGCTTTTTTATGTACCAAGTTTTATATTTAACCTGTACGACGGCATTTCTCCGGGGCTGAGGATTCATAACAAGTCCATGCTGGACAAACCTTTCATTTTTGACGTTAATCCCGTATATTCGATTAAAACAGGCCAATTGATCGGTTCTGCCTCTATGATGTATAATCATTACATCAGGGAAGAAGGGCTGTTCAATATCCGCTATATGATGTCCGGCCAAACCTACCATTACGCGCCGGATGCCCGTTATTACCGCTTTACGCCATCGGTACAATTCCGTATAAGAGAAGAAGATTACCGTGAGAATAAGAGGCAGAACATTATGTTGCGCCAGGTATTGGTGAATCGTGAGAAATCGATGTTTGTGGCTACAGAAGACCAGAACGAGAATTATTCGGTATTCAACGCGCGTTACAGTAAATTCGAATCGGAAATTACCCGCCATTATAATTTCTTTACCGACCTGCAGGTAGCAGGTGCTTTCGGTAAACTTTCGGGCGAGATACAATACCGAAGACTCTTTAATGACAACCGCCAGATCAACCTGCGCCTTTTCGCGGGAACATTTTTATACAGAAATACAGAGTCGGACTTTTTCAGCTTTGCGCTTGACAGGCCTACCGACTATATGTTCGACTATAACTTCTATGGCCGTTCGGAAACCACCGGACTTTTCAGCCAGCAATTCATCATGGCGGAAGGCGGTTTCAAATCGAAACTCGCTACCCGTTACGCCAACCAGTGGATGGTTACTACAAATGGCAGCTTTAACATCTGGAACTGGATCGAGGTATATGGTGACGCGGGCGTATTCAAGAATCATTTTTCCGATCCTGAATTCGTATACGACAGCGGTATCCGCCTGAACCTGGTACCGGATTATTTTGAGCTGTATTTCCCTGTATATTCCAGTAACGGATGGGCCTTTGGAGAACAACAGGCGTACAGCGAGAAGATACGTTTTGTAGTAACCATCAGTCCCGGTACACTTATCAACCTGTTTACACGAAAGTGGTTCTGATTTCTGATACTGTCAATAGGATAAAACAAAAAAGAAACCGTTTAAGGTTTCTTTTTTGTTTCTAGTGTTTTACTTCTATTACAGCATTCGGGTCATGTTTGTGTTTAAACATAAAAGCAAACAGTATGGCAATTACCAATGCATACGCAGCAAAAGACAGCCAGATGTCCTGCCATTCTCTCATACCTATAGCACTATCGAAAATCCCCTGCGCATCAACTTTAACTTTGTTATTCGCTATAACTTTTGCCAGTGTTGGATTATCAACAGTTGTATCTAAATAAGCTGCAAGATCGGCTGTATTATTGAATGACCTGGTGAAATATTTATCAATTAGCCATCCTGACGTAACGCTGCCTATAACTGCCCCAAAACCATTAGTCATCATCATAAACAACCCTTGTGCGGATGATCTTATCTTCGCGCTTGTGGTAGTTTCAACGAACAATGAACCTGATATATTAAAAAAGTCAAAAGCCATACCATATACCACACAAGAAACAATAATCATCCATAAGCCGCCTACGGGATCACCGTATGCAAGCAATCCGAAACGCAGTACCCATGCCAGCATACTGATAAGCATTACCTGCTTGATACCAAAACGTTTCAGGAAGAACGGTATCGCAAGAATAAATAGTGTTTCACTAATTTGTGAGATCGACATGATGATGGTAGAATATTCTACCACGAATGAATCGGCATATTTAGGGAAGTTCTCAAATTCACTCAAAAACCTGTCGCCATAAGCATTTGTAAGCTGTAACGCTCCGCCCAAAAACATTGAGAATATAAAAAATAAAGCTATTTTATACGTTCCAAACAATTTAAATGCGCTCAGTCCTAATGTCTCACTAAGCGACGCATTCTCCTTTGTAAGGCGCTGCGGCTCACATTTGGGAAGTGTAAAGGCGTAGAGCCCTAATGCCAGGGCAGCAATACCCGCTATGTAAAATTGATATTCTGTAGCTTTACTTCCTGTGAGGTTCGTTATCCACATGGCAACAATAAACCCTATCGTTCCCCACACGCGTATTGGTGGAAAATCTTTCACCACATCATTATTATTCAGCTTTAAACCTGTATAGGAGATAGAATTACTGAGTGCTATGGTAGGCATGTAAAAGCACATTGCGGCAAACATAACATAAATGAAATTTGTAGGATCTCCAACCATCGGAAGACAGAATAGTGTTGCTGCATATAAGATATGTAACACACCATAAAGTTTTTCAGCATTGATCCACCTGTCAGCGATTATTCCTGTCAAAGTCGGCATAAATAATGACGCAAAACCCATTGTACCAAAAACAAGCCCAAATTGGCTGCCATCCCATTGTCTTGTACCGAACCAGTAGTTCGCAATTGTTATCAGCCACGCCCCCCAAACAAAGAACTGGAGGAAACTCATCAATACAAGGCGGTTCTTTATGCCCATAAAATCTCTATGCTTAAATTAACATTTTATTAACGGCGGTAAATCTATGAAAAAAAAGGGATTTGAGGCCAGCTATATCGTTAAAGTTGGATAGCCTGCTGCGCCAGTCCGAGTACAAGGTCGAACTGTTCCTGCTTAGAAAGGTTGGAATTGTCTATAGCAATAGCATCAACAGCCTGTATAAGGGGTGAATCTTCGCGGTTGGAATCGATGTGGTCACGTTGCTGCACATTGTCCAGTACAGCTTCAAATGTCACCGATTCACCTTTGGCAGTAAGTTCGTCATAACGGCGCTGCGCACGTGTCTCGGCACTGGCAACCATAAACAGCTTGAGTTCGGCATTCGGAAAAACCACTGTACCAATGTCACGCCCATCCATTACTACGCCCTTATTTTCACCCATGTGCTGCTGCTGTTCCACAAGTTTGGCACGTACTTCCGATATTTCGGCAATCCGGCTTACCATGTTGGAAACTTCAAGCGTACGGATCTGTTTTTCTACATTGGTACCGTTTAAATACATTTCTGCAAAACCGGCTTCCTGGCTAAAACGGAACTCCAGATTAATGGTAGTAAGACTGGCAATTAAACCCTCTTTATCGAGATGATCTTGAGTAATAAAACCATTTTCCATGGCATAAAGGGTAATGGCCCTGTACATGGCGCCACTGTCAACATACGCGTAACCAAGATGTTTGGCAATCTGTTTGGCCAGGGTACTTTTTCCCGTGGATGAAAAGCCGTCTATGGCAATGGTAATTTTTTTGTCCAAAGCTTACTGGAAGTTTATGGTTAACCCGAACAGGCTGGTATTGGCAGCAAGGGTGTATCTTGAGTACGAATAATCAAACCGCAATTTATTAAATCTTAAGCCCACCCCGGCAGAAATACCCGAAAAATTTCGCTTGTCTTCTATACGGAGTTCTTCTGCCCTGCGGAAGTTATAGCCAACACGGATGTTGAAGCTTTTACCCGGAAAAAGTTCTGCCCCAAGGATTACGTGGCGCAGCGCATTATTGAAGAAAGACACTTTTTCTTCGGTGCTGCCGCCCTCTATATTCTCCTCTGCCCTGTTGGGGTTGGAGAAGGCAATATTCCATTGTTGCAGGTTTTCCAGCGTTATATGCCAGCGTAGCGGAACATTCTCAAGTTCCTGTGATATCCCGGCGATAACCTCGAGAGGGAGCGTTTCCCTGAGGCCTGCATAGGTAGTAAATTGCGTACCGATATTGCGTATTGCAAGGGCTATATTGATGTCGTTTACATCATCGATATAAATGGCTCCGATGTCTATTGCCCCACCAAATGAGTTATAGCTTTCCAGTGTAGAGGATATCAGCTTCGCGTTGGCGCCCACATAAATTTCAGAATAAGGAATATTGTACGCATAGCCCAGTGATAATGCAATCTCACTACCTGTAAAGTCTCCTGTAGGCATGCCCATTTCATCGCGGCCTTCAAATGTACCGTAGTTCACATAGTTTACACCGGCATGAAAGGTCTGCAGGTGCCTGTCGTAGGTATAGGCATAAGCGGCAGTGCCATAGGTTACCTCACCAAAATAGCTGCCATAGTTTACCGAAAGGTGATTGTCCATTTCAGGATTTATCGTCGCGGGATTGTATATGCCCTGGTTTACATCGTAATCGTAAAGCGTAATAACCTTACCCCCAAGCGCGGATTGGCGCGGCGATGTAACAAGATTTAAAAACTGGTAAGTGTGCTTTCCCCCTATCTGGCCGAAAGACAAAGCAGTACAGCATAAAAATATATAGAGGAACCGGTTTTTAAACATTGTTTGTTATACGTTTTGTGCATACTATAACGCAGCTGCGAAGATATTATTTTTTAAATAAAAAAACGGCTAAGAATTTTAGCCGTTTTTTCCGATATAAAAGCTGTATTACAGCACTTTTGCGTTCTTTGCCTTTTGGTCGGTAATGGCGTATTTCACTACTTCACCCATTTCCCTTACATAATGAAAAGTAAGGCCTTCCAGATATTCCTGTTTGATTTCTTCCACATCCTGCCTGTTTTCTTCACAAAGGATGATCTCTTTAATATTGGCACGTTTTGCCGCCAGTATCTTTTCTTTAATTCCGCCTACCGGAAGCACACGCCCGCGAAGGGTAATCTCACCGGTCATAGCAAGGTGTTTTTTTACCCGCTTTTGTGTAAACGAAGATACCAGCGAAGTAAGCATTGCCACACCGGCGCTAGGGCCGTCTTTTGGCGTAGCACCTTCCGGCACGTGGATATGCACGTTATAATTGGATATTACTTCAGGACTTATGCCAAGCTTTTCAGCATTCGATTTGATATATTCCAAAGCAATAGTAGCCGATTCTTTCATCACGTTACCAAGGTTACCGGTCATCGTCATGTTGCCTTTACCTTTAGAAAGTATGGATTCTATGAAAAGAATGTCTCCGCCTACACTTGTCCATGCCAGTCCCGTAACCACACCGGCCACATCATTATTTTCATATTTGTCGCGTTCCATTTTCGGGGCGCCAAGCACTTTTAGTACGTCTTCATCTGTCACCTTTACATTATACTCCTCTTCCATCGCTACAGATTTTGCGACATGGCGTATCATTTTAGCAATCTGCTTTTCGAGGCCGCGTACGCCCGATTCGCGGGTATAGCCAATCACGATCCTTTCAAGCTGTTTCTTACCAATTTGTACATCCTTTTGCGTTAGCCCATGCTCTTTGATCTGCTTTGGCAGCAAATGCTTTTTGGCGATCTCTATCTTTTCCTCAATTGTATAGCCAGTCATGTGGATGATTTCCATCCTGTCACGCAATGCAGGCTGTATGGTGCTCAGATTGTTTGATGTGGCAATAAACATTACCTTCGAAAGATCGTAGCCCATCTCAAGGAAATTATCATAAAACTCTTTGTTCTGCTCCGGATCGAGAACCTCCAGCAATGCCGAAGACGGGTCACCCTGGTTACTGGTACTCAGCTTATCGATCTCATCCAGTACAAATACCGGATTGGAAGTTCCGGCTTTCTTAAGGCTCTGAATGATCCTGCCCGGCATAGCGCCGATATATGTCTTCCTGTGGCCTCTTATCTCCGCTTCATCACGAAGGCCTCCCAATGAAATACGTACGTATTCACGTCCCAACGCTTCTGCAACCGATTTACCAATAGAGGTCTTACCCACACCCGGGGGACCGTAAAGGCAAAGTATCGGCGATTTCATATCGTTACGCAGCTTTAGCACCGCAAGGTGCTCTATAATACGTTTTTTTACATCATCGAGGCCGTAGTGGTCCCTGTGCAGGACTTTTTCAGCACGCTTCAGGTCGAAATTATCTTTAGAGAACTCATTCCACGGCAACTCAAGCATCAGCTCCAAATAATTCCGTTGCGTACCATATTCAGCCGCCTGAGGATTCGTTCGTTGCAGCTTGGCCACTTCTTTATCAAATTGGGCCTTTACTTTATCGTTCCATTTTTTGGCGCGCCCTTTCTGGCGCATCTCTTCTATTTCCTGATCGTGCGATACACCCCCAAGCTCCTCCTGGATGGTTTTCATTTGCTGATGCAGGAAATATTCGCGCTGCTGCTGGTCGAGGTCAAAACGTACCTTGCTCTGGATATCGTTCTTCAACTCGAGCTTTTGCAGTTCAAGATTCATGTAGCGAAGCGTTTCCAGCGCACGGTTTTTCAGGTTGTCTGTAGCAAGAAGGTCCTGCTTTTCTTTCACCGAAAGGTTCATGTTGGACGAAACGAAATTCACAAGGAACGAATCGCTTTCAATATTTTTAATAGCGAAAGTTGCTTCAGTCGGAATATTCGGGCTTTCCTTAATGATCTGTATCGCGAGTTCCTTAATAGATTCAATAATAGTATTGAATTCCGCGTCTTTCTTGCCCGGCCTTTCTTCGCTTACCTCTCTCGTGGTTGCCTGCAGATAAGGCTGGTCTGTAGTAACCGCATCGATCCCGAAGCGTTTTTTACCCTGTAGGATGACCGTTGTATTGCCATCGGGCATTTTCAGTACGCGCAGGATGCGGGCAACCGTACCAACAGTATGGATATCCTCTGCACCCGGTTCTTCTACCGATTCATCTTTCTGCGCTACCACACCAATGATCTTGCTGCCAGCATTGGCATCATTTATAAGCTTTATCGACTTATCCCTTCCTGCTGTAATAGGTATAACAACCCCGGGGAAAAGCACCATGTTACGCAACGGCAATATAGCAAGCTCAGGCGGCAGCTGTTCGTTATTCATCTCTTCCTCATCTTCGGGAGTCATCAACGGAATTAATTCCGCATCCGTATCCAGCTCCTGAAGTGACAAAGTGTCAATATTTATCAATTTACGATTCGACATATTTATAGTAAGTCATTTTGTCATTAAACAATGGTGATCGAAAATCACACCGGCAAAGCTTTAATACTTTCGACCGTTGATTTCCAGCCTTTACAGATGTATACATCTCAAATAGCCAACTGTACATTCCAATCACTATGCCATAAAAAAATCCGCCGTAGCGGATTTTCTATAATTCTTTATCCTGGTTAAGGAAGCTCAATGTTGAATTCGCCATCCGTTACCTCAATAGTATTATCATCTGCGTCAGTACCGGTAAATTCAAATTCACCTTCGATCCACCCACCGCTATTGCTAATGATGGTAATACTTCCGGAAGTTGCATTATAAGGGAAGCCTTCAGGGTTGTTGTGGTATATTGCCACAGGACCTTCAAACGGACCACCACCCAGCGGATATGTACCCGGAGTGATATTCGCCGGAACCATTATCTGCATAGAGCTCATAGGGCTAACAATAGTACCACTGAAAGATACATTTTCTCCTGCCGCCAAAGAAGTAATAATGCCATACTCTTTCTCAACACCATCTACAACAGCCCGCATATATTCCTCATCATTAGGATCTATAATGGTACCGGTATAAGGGATGTTCTGAAAAGAACCATTGGTAAATGCTATTGAAGGAAGGTTAGCTTCTGTATCAGACCAGTGGCCTGTAAAGCTGAACGTACCTGAAATAGTATGGTTCGTTGTATTGATCGAAGTAATTACAACACTGCCGTTAGACGCCAGCTCATTATCGATATTAGCAAACTGGTATTCTGAAGCTGCCGTTGGCGAATACACCATAAGCACCTCATCACCACTATAAGTACCTGTCGTACTTCCCGGTAATGCCAGACTTACGGACTCTCCATTAGTACCGCGTATACCCATAATTGCGATAACTCCGTCGCCAACAACTGCCTGCGCAGTGGTAGCTGTAAAAGTACTGCCGCTAAAATCAACTTTAAAGATCGCAGGGCCTGTTGGCTGCTCACCTTCATTATCAAGCAAAAGCGGGTCTACAGGCTCAGAGTCACATGATACAAAGCCAATAGCTGTAAACAGTACCATAAAAGCCGACAAAACTCTTAATTTTTTCATAGCTCAGATTCGTTATATTTTTAAGGTCTCAAATATAAAAGAATAAATTAATAATACTATTGCAACCTAAATAAAAAAACGCCGTAAAAACGGCGTTCTTGTTACTATTTTAATTTTGCCTTCATAGCCTTGTGTTCGTCCATTCGTTCAAGTGCCTGGTAAATCCCTGACAGCAGGATAATCGCATCCTGGTTCTTTGGATCTACTTTGTGGGCTTTCTCCAGATATGGCAGGGCTTTCAGGTACAAACCATCTTTCTGTTTCTTAAGTACATCATAGCGTTGGTTGTCTTTCGCACTTGTACCCAGCTTGTTCATTTCGTCAACAATTTTCTGCTCACCTTTTAGCATAAGTGTTCCCATCGCGATCAAAGCCTGTGTAAAGTTAGGATCGATCTCAATAGCTTTCTTATATTGGGCTTCTGCTTCAGCAGCATCCGTTTCAGACGCTACAACACCAAGGTTATAAAATAATTCCGCGTTTTTAGGGTTCTTCGCAGCAGCTTCGTTGATAAGCCTCTTATAACCTTCCATGTCTTTTGCCTGATAATAAATGTTCGCCTCAGAAACAATAAGGTTTACATCATCAGGGTTATTTTTCCTTGCAGCGGCCATGGCAGCTTTTGCTTTATCATTTTCGCCTTTCTGCAGATATATAAGCGCAATGTTTTTGGTGATCTCACCTTTTAGCGAAGGTAGTTTTTCGTCTTTAGGGTCAACATATTCACCGGTTTTTATTGCAATATCCCTTGTAGACTTGTTTGGGAACGCCTCTACCTGACCGGATTTCTTGTTCTTGGCAACATAACTGGTGCCTTCACCTGTAAAGCCCGATTTATCAAGCTCGATGTAATAGTTCAGTGCATTATCATAATCCTGGCCGTTTACCGCCATAGCTGCGGCATTATACAACTGCACTTTATCATTTGGGTCAGTTTTGTAAGCGATGCCATAC
>Ga0308157_10009631_pt1 | contig 10658 bp, 9 predicted proteins | sample PhyBR1_FD_201035 | JGI IMG/M metagenome (GOLD analysis project Ga0308157, IMG submission 201035) | Phyllosphere microbial communities from UC Gill Tract Community Farm, Albany, California, United States - DLSLB.R1 | ecosystem: Host-associated > Plants > Phyllosphere > Unclassified | place: USA...
GCGTCGTGACGGCTCTGATCGCGAGGCACCACTTCGTTCCGCCCTCGTTCTCTCGGCTCTTCGGCCGACAGGCGAAATGTGAGAGTCTGAAGACACTATGACTGAGTCGATTTCATCCTCACCGCAGACCGCTTCGATTCCCCTGACCTCGCAGAACCCGCAGACCGTGCCCACCCGCACCGAGACCGACTCGATCGGCAGCATGGAGATCCCCGACACCGCCTATTGGGGTGTGCATACTGCCCGGGCGAACGAGAACTTCCCGATCACCCGCCGTCCGATCAACGTCTACCCCGATTTCGTCCGTGCCTTCGCCTGCGTCAAGCAGGCCGCGGCCCGGGCGAATGCGGAGATCGGGGCGCTCGACGAGCAGCGGGCGAACCTCATCGACTCCGCGTGTGAAGAGATCAAGGCCGGCAAGCTCCACGATCAGTTCACCGTCGGCGTCGTCCAGGGCGGAGCCGGCACCTCGACGAATATGAACGCCAACGAGGTCATCACCAACCGCGCCCTCGAGATCGCCGGCCGACCCAAGGGCGACTACGCCTTCCTCAACCCGAACGACCACACCAACCACAGTCAGTCGACGAACGACACCTACCCGACCGCCATCAAGATCGCACTGGCATTCTCACTGCAGAACCTCCTCGGCGAGCTCACCCTGCTCGCCGACGCCTTCGCGGCCAAGGGGCGGGAATTCGCTCACATCGTCAAGGTCGGGCGCACCCAGCTGCAGGATGCGGTGCCGATGACCCTCGGACAGGAGTTCACCGCGTTCGCGGTGACTCTGCGTGAGGACGTTCAGCGGCTCGAAGAGGCAGTCGCCCTCCTCGGCGAGGTGAACATGGGAGCCACGGCGATCGGAACCTCGATCAACGCCCCGGTCGGCTACAAGGAAGCGGTCATCGAACACCTGCGGAAGATCACCGGTCTCGACCTCGTCACGGCCGGCGACCTGGTCGAATCCACCTCCGATACCGGAGTCTTCATCACCTTCTCCGGTGCGCTCAAGCGCAGTGCTCTGAAGTTGTCGAAGATCGCCAACGACCTGCGCCTGCTGTCCTCGGGGCCCCAGGCCGGCCTCGGCGAGATCAACCTGCCCGCCCGTCAGGCGGGGTCGTCGATCATGCCCGGCAAGGTCAATCCGGTCATCCCCGAGGCGGTCTCCCAGGTTGCGTACTCCGTGGCCGGGGCCGACGTCACCGTGTCCATGGCCGTCGAGGCTGGACAGCTGCAGCTCAACGCCTTCGAACCGATCGTCGCCCACTCGCTGTTCCAGTCGATCACGTGGCTCGAACGGGCCTGCCAGACATTCCGGGTCAACTGCGTCACCGGAATCACTGCCAACGAAGACCGGCTGAACGATATCGTCGACCGCTCCGTCACCGTCATCACCGCGCTCGCCCCGGTCATCGGCTATGCCTCGGCTGCGAAGTTGGCCAAGGAGGCTCTGGCGAGGAACGAATCGATCTCGGACCTCGTCGTCGAACACGGTCTGCTCGAGCGAGATCAGCTCGGTGAGATCCTCAGTCCCGAACGGCTGACCGGAATGCCGGCCGACGACAGCGTAGACAATTCGGCCGACAGCGCCGAGGCGGTTCCTCGGGACGAGATGACGGGGGAGCTTCCTGTCATCCCTGATACGGAGGGCTGAGCGGCTCGGTTGTCCGCCGCCAAGCGCGCGGGCTGCTGCTTCGTCGCTCGATGGTCGCAGTCCGCCCATGGCATCGCCGGACTGCACATGTCGTGTGCTCGCGCGCGTAACCTTGCAGGAGCACTGTGCACGTGGAACCACTGATTCTCCGACCGATGACAGCTCCGAGAGGTGACGCACGATGTCGATTGATGCCTATATCTTCTTCAGTGACGGACAATGCGCTGAAGCGTTCAACCACTACCAGGAGATTTTCGGCGGCGAGCTGACGATCATGCCGATGAAAGACGTCCCCGAAGACCAGCGAATGCCCGGTTCGACCGACGAGACTGTCATGCATGCCGCGCTGAAATTCGGGGATACCTTGCTGATGGGATCGGATGACACCACGGGCGATGGAGGTCCGAGGCAGGGGATCGCTCTGTCCTACACAGCCTCCGACCTGGACGCCGCCGGCACGGTGTTCGCGGGTCTGTCTGACGGAGGCGAGATTCAGATGCCTCTGGGGCCGACGTTCTGGTCCGAAGGCTTCGGCATGTGCCTCGATAAGTACGGAGTGCCGTGGATCGTCGATACTGCCGCGTCGTCTGACGGTTGATGGCGCAGCGCACCCCGTGACAACTGACGACGGCCCGCCCATGACCGAGAACTCGCCTACATCCCCACTGGTTCTCGCCGACCTTGGCGCTTGGCGCGAGTGGCTGATCGCCAACGAGCACACCTCAAAGGGTGTGTGGCTGCTCATGGCGAAGAAGAGCGTCACCTCGCCGACCTCTCTGAGCTACCAAGATGCCCTCGAGGAAGCACTGTGCGGAGGCTGGATCGACGGTCAGCGCCGCACCTTCGACGCGACGACGTTCGTCCAGCGCTTCACTCCGCGACGTTCGCGCTCGAACTGGTCGAAGCGCAATGTCGAGATCATCGGCAGTCTCGAGATCGACGGTCGTCTGCGGGATCGCGGCCGCGCCGAGGTGCGCCTGGCCCAGGACGATGGCCGCTGGGAGAACGCCTACCCCAGGCAGTCGGAAGCCACTGTTCCCGATGACCTGCGTGATGCCCTCGCCGAGGCGCCCGCCGCCCAATCAGCATTCGACGCGCTCAACCGCGCGGAGCAGTTCACGGCCATGCTGCCGATCCTCACGTCCCGCACCGAGACGACCAGGGCCAGGATCATCACACGACTCGTCGACCGCCTCGTCGACGGGAATCGTGACTGAACCGGCTGCTGCCCCGCCCGCTCAATCGAAATCCTGGTGAGGGGGATCCGCAATCCTTTCTATATCCATATTGATAATGCGTCTCAATAAGGATAATGTGATGGAGTCCACTCGGTCGACACCTGAAGGGAACCATCATGACCACCGCTACCCCCGCCTCGGCGCTCACCGTCGATGATCCGAACTCCACCCCGGCAGAGATCGATGCGCCGCGCCAGCTCATCCTCTGCCACATCAGCTCCTGGACGCCCGAATTCCACACCTTCTACGGCGATGTCGGCCAGATCCTGCACAAGATGGGCAGCGTCGACATGAACCTCACCGAACGGCGGATGTTCCTCATCACCATCGAATCCGCCGGCCGCTCCGTCCTCACAATGTACGAACACGTCGCCGATGACACCTGGGCAACCAGCGGCATCTCGACCGACAGCCTCGGCGACTACAGTGCCGCCGTCCATCAGATGATCTTCGACAACCAGGGCGAACACTGCGTCGGAAAGTCCACGCAGGCACTCGTCGAAGACAGGTTCGGTGAACTGCCGATCCGCGGCAGCGCCGAGATCACCTCGGGCTCCGGCGTCGACGCGTTCGCGGACGCCATCGCCGAATTCGCGAACGAGGCCTACGTCAAAGTGGACATCCTGCTCGGATGCTGAATCCACCCGCCGAGGCGGGGGTCGGCCGATGATGATCAGCCCCGCCCTCGCCCGGCTCAGCCTCCTCGTCTGGCGACCGATGCTCGGCATGCTCGGCGTCGGCATCGCCATCGCAGTTCTCTGGGCGGCCCAGTCGATCGCCCTTGCCGGAATCGTCGCATCCCTGCTCGCGCACACACCGCTGGCCGCTCTCGGCGGCGGAGTCGCCCTCATCGTCGGCATCGTCATCATCCGCGCCGGTCTCATCTGGGCCTCCGATGTCATCGCCCAATACGCGGGACTGCGCATCAAATCGACACTGCGGCAGAACCTCTTCCACGCCGCCTCCCGCAAAGGACGCGGCTGGCTGACCGGCGAACGCACCGCCACGGTCGAATCCGCCCTCACCGACGGTGTCGAAGGTCTCGAAGCCTACTATGCGCGCTACCTGCCGCAGATCGCCGTGGCGCTGGCCTCCGGGCTCGGCACTGTCGTCTGGATCGGACTCATTGACCCTGTCGTCGCCGTGGTGCTCTTTGGCTGGCACTGCGCCGTGCCGATCCTGCCGCGACTCTGGGAGCGCGTCGTCGCCCGCGTCGGCACCGCACACTGGGACGAATACCGCAGCGCGCACGCCGACTTCCTCGAAGCGATGCAGGGCAACACGACGTTGAAGACACTGCGAGCCGAGACCACCGTGTTCGAGCGACTGCAGCGGCGCAGCCGATCCCTGCTCGGCGCCACCCTGGCCCAGATGCGGGTCTCCCTCATCGGCGCGAGCATGAGCTCACTGCTCGTGGGCATCGGCACGGCCGTGACCATCGCTGTAGCAATCATCCGCGCGGACAGCCTCTCGACCGTGGGACTGCTCACCATCCTCTTCCTCACCGGCGAGTCCTTCCGCCCGTTCTCTGCGCTGGCCGCACTGTGGCACCAGAGCTACATGGGCTTCTCCGCGGCCGGTGCCATCGCCGAACTCCGCGACACCGACACACAGCCCACCGCATCAGCGGATGCGACCCCCGCAACAGCGGATGCAACCTTCGCCGAGGTGGCTGTCCCCGGCCGTGCACCGCGGATCGAATTCTCGGCCGTGAGCTTCACCTACCCGGGAGCAGAGATCCCGGCACTCGACGACGTCTCCTTCGTCATCGAACCCGGAGAGCACCTCGGGATCGTCGGCCCCTCGGGAGCCGGGAAATCCACGATCATCGCGCTCCTCCTCGGCGAACTCCGCCCGGACTCCGGATCGATCATCGTCGGCGGAGACGATCACACATCGCCAGAATCCGCTGCACCTAGATCCGTCGCACCGGTATCAGCGGCACCAGTATCTGCAGTCCGGGAGACAGAGTCAATCGCCACCCGATTCGGGGTCGTCCACCAGCACCCGCACCTGTTCAACGGCACTCTCGCCTACAACCTCGGCGTCGGTCTCAATCCCGATCCCGCGGCCGCCGCTGATGCGGAGGCACTGACCGTACGCGAACAAGAGACCATCCGCACCGCCGCCGCCAGCGCCGGACTCGACGACGAGATCGCCGTTCGCGGGCTCGGCGCCGACGTCGGCGAATGGGGTCGCGGCCTCTCCGGAGGGCAGCGGCAGCGCATCGCCGTGGCCCGGGCTCTCGTCCACGACCCCGCGGTGCTCGTCCTCGACGAGGCGACCGCCAGCGTCGAACATGCAAAGGAAGCGACGATCCTGGCCAGCCTCAATGCTGACGGGCACGTCCGCACCATCATCACGATCACCCACCGCCGCGAATCGCTCGTCCACTGCGATCGGGTGCTCACGGTCGACCACGGGCGCGTGCACGCGGAACCGGCGCTGAGCACGCTGAGCACAGGGGGTCGAGAATGAATCGCGACATCGGTGCGGCCCACCAGTCCGATCACGTCATCCGCGCCGGGGACGTGCTCCGCGCCCTGCGGGTGATGACGCCGCTCATGCTCGCCCACCCCGGTCCGCTCCTCGCCTCGGTGCTGGCCGCCACGATCTCCCGGGTCGGCGCCACCGTCGTCGCCGGCCTCGGGGCCTACCTCGTCGGTCGCACGGTCGCCGGCGACCGCCCCGAACCGGTCGCGGCCTGGGTCGCAGCACTGTGTGCGCTCGCCCTCCTCGTGGGCCTCGCGAGGTGGTTGGAGAACTGGTGGTCCCACGTCTACGCTTTCCGCATCGTCGCCGAACTCCGCGTCGAGGTCTACCGAGCCGTCAACCGGCTGTCTCCGGCCTATCTCATGCGTCGTCCAAGCTCAGAGGCGGCAACACTCATCATGTCCGAGGCCGAGCGACTCGAATGGCTCTACGCCCACATTGTGCCCCTGGCCGTCGCCACACTCATCGCCTCCGGAGCGGGCATCACCGTGATGTGGCAACTCGACCCCGGACTCGGTGCCATCATGCTCACCGCCGCGCTCGTCCTCGTTCTCGTCCCGCTCGTCGCCGGCCGCCTCGCCCGACGGCAGGGCGCACGACTGCGCGAGAGCATCGCCGCGATGCACCTCATCGCCACCGACGGCATCCAGGGAATGCGCGACCTCCTCGTCTCCGGCGGACTTCCCGGGTTCGCCCGACGCATCGCCGAGGCCGACCGCAGCCTGCTGAGCTCCAAACTGCGCTATGGTCGACGTTCCGGACTCGAAGCTGCCACCAGCGACCTCACTCAGGCGGCCGCAGTCATCGCCGTCCTCGCGCTCGCCGGATCGCTCACTGCCGCCGGCCGACTGTCCGGCGAGGTGGTGCCCTTCGTCATCGTCCTCGCCGGGGCCGTGCTCGGCCCGCTCGCGATGTTCGTCGCCAACAGCCTGCAGCTGGGGGAGGTCTTCGGCTGCGCCGTGCGCGTCAGCGAGGTTCTCACCGCGGATCCGATCGTCCGGGCCCCCGCGCAGGCGAAGCCTGTCGACCTCACCGGCCGCAATGAGCTGGTGAAGTTCGACGACGTGACCTTCGCCTACCCGACCACCACCGCCGAGGCGGCCGATCCTTCCGCGCGAGACCTCGTGCTCGAAGGGGTGAGCTTCACCGTCTCCCGTGGGGAGACGGTGGCCGTGACGGGAATGTCGGGAGGAGGGAAATCCACGTGCGCCGCCCTGCTCGTGCGGTTCTTCGACCCCACCGACGGAACGATCCGCCTCGGTGGCACCGACCTGCGGGACCTCAACCCGGAATCGATCAGGGACACGGTCGGACTCGTCACCCAGGAGACCTATCTGCTCCACGGCACACTGCGGGAGAACCTGCGCCTCGGCGACCCGTGCGCCGGTGACGGGTCGATCCTCGCGGCCGCCGACATGGCCCGACTGACCGACCTCATCGACCGGCTGCCCGCGGGCCTCGACACCGTCATCGACGAGAACGGAGCCTCCCTGTCCGGGGGAGAGCGGCAGCGCATCGCGATCGCCCGGATGCTGCTGCGCGAACCCGAGGTGCTCGTCCTCGACGAGGCCACGACGGGACTCGACCCCGAGACCGACGCAGCGCTGTGGGCGGGACTGCGAGCCACCTCGGCGGATCGAGCGACCGTGACCATCACCCACCGTCGCTCGGGCATCGCCGCAGCCGACCGGGTCATCGTCCTCGACGACGGCCGCATCGTCGAGGACGGCACCCCCGGCGAACTGCTGGCCAGGGACGACAGCCGACTGCGCGCGCTGCTCGATGACCGGGCCCCGCAGGCCGACCCAGACTTCGCACTCGCATCCGGCGAGGGCACGACCGAAGGAGAGACAGAGACATGAGCCGACGACGGATGACGATCCGCGGCGTGACTGCGGGGGCGGCGATCATGATCGCCGCCGGTGCCACAGCTGCGTGCACCCCGAACACCACCGCAGCCGACGCCGCGGACGAAGCGACGAACTCGGGGGCGATCAGCGTGGAGAACTGCGGGCAGGAGCTGAGCTTCGCCGCCCCGCCGGAGAGGATCGTCTCGACGGGGCAGACGACGACCGAAATTCTGCTCGCCCTCGGAGCCGCCGACCAGATGGTCGGCACGTACCGCACCTTCAACGAGGTGCCCGAGGAGTACCAGGAGGACTTCGATTCGGTGCCGGCGCTCGCCGGTGAGGACTTCGCGCCGAAGGAGAAGACCCTCGCCGCGGAGCCGGATCTGGTCGTGGCGAACTATTTCAACGAGGAGTTCGACGAATCGTTGGGCACCCCGACGAAGGAGGACCTCCACGACATCGGCGCCCAGATCTGGGGGAGCACCGCGAACTGCGTGGACGACCAGTCAAACGTGACGCTCGAGTCCGTCTACGACGACATCGAGACCCTCGGCGCCCTGGTCGGGCGGCCCGAGCGCGGTAAGGAACTGGCCGCCGAAGTCCGCGCCGATGTCGAGAAGACGACCAGGGCTGTCGCCCACGAGGATCCCGTGAGCGTCCTCGCCTACTCCAACGGTGAAGGACCTCTGGGCGTGCAGGGTGCCGGCCTCGGCTCGGCGATCATCGCGGCCGCCGGGGGAGAGAACGTGTTCGCCGATCTGCGGCAGAGCTTCGAGCAGGTATCGGTGGAGAACGCCGCCGAACGCAACCCCGAAGCCTTCATCACCCTCCAGTACTCGCCGGGACCGAGCGCCGAAGACAAGGCCGAGCTCCTCAACTCCACGCTGCCGACGACGACCGCGGCGAAGAAGGGGCGTGCCGTCGCCGTCGACGATGCAGGAATGGGTCCGGGCATCCGCCTCGGCGAGACCGTCCGCGCAATCGCCGAAGGCCTCCACTCCGGTGCGTTCGACTGAGACAGCACAGGCCCCGGCCCCGGTCCTGCGCCGTCACCGGATCCCGACGGCGTGGCTGGTGATGCTCCTCCTCGCCGTCCTGGCCTCGGGCATCGCGGTGGCAGTGGCGCTGGGTGCCTCGGACCTGAGAGTCTCGGACGTGATCGCGGTCATCGCCGCCCGGCTGCGCATCGGTCCGCCGGTCGCGGCGACCACGGACTTCCTCGTCTGGGACGTGCGTCTGCCCCGGGCGCTGCTGGCCGCACTCGTCGGCGCCTCGCTTGCGGTCTCAGGAGCTGCCCTGCAGGCACTTGTCGGCAATTCGCTCGCCGATCCGTACGTGCTCGGGGTCTCCTCCGGGGCGGGGCTCGCCGCGGCCGCGTCCATGCTGCTCGGGATCGCTGCCGGAGGGTTCGGCCTGCAGGTGGCGGCGTTCATCGGAGCCTGCGTTGCGATGGTCATCGTCTTGGTGCTGGCGACGGCGGGCAGGGCGAGTCTGACGACTGCGCGGCTGTTGCTGTCAGGCGTCGCGGTTTCCTACCTCTTCAGCGGGCTCACCAGCTACTTCGTACTCACGGCCGACCGTCCGCAGGCCGCGCAGTCGGTGATGTTCTGGCTCGTCGGCAGTCTCGGTGCCGCCGACTGGCCGCGTCTCGGACTGCCCGCGGCCGCGCTGGTCGTCGGCACCGGATGGCTGCTGTGGCGCGCCTCGGCGATGGATGCGCTGTCGCAGGGGGAAGAGACCGCACAGATCCTCGGATTCTCGCCGCGCGGTCTGCGGATCGAGCTGCTCACGGTGGCGTCCCTGACTACAGGGGTGAGTGTGGCCGTCAGCGGCGGGATCGGCTTCGTCGGACTCATGCTGCCGCACCTCGTCCGCCTCGTCCGCGGGCCCGCTCACGCAGGGCTGCTGCCGCTGTCACTGCTCGCCGGTGCCGGCTTCCTCGTCTGGTGCGACATCCTCGCCCGCCTCGTCGCGGCTCCCGCGGAGCTGCCGATCGGCGTGGTCACCTCGGTGATCGGTGCTCCGGTGTTCGCGGTCCTCCTCGTCCGGTCGCGGAGGGTCGGATGACGGCCGGTGGCCCGAGGTGCGGAGGAGACTCGGCACATGGTCGGGTGCCGGTGGGTTTTCGGGAATCGGCAGACCGTCGGGAATCGGCGGGCAGCCGGGATTCGGCGGGCGATTCCGGTCAGCCGGCGAGACTGAGGTTGGAGAACCTCGGCGTGAGGGTGGGACGTCGGATGATCATTCCCGATCTCACCGCTGAGGTGGCGCCCGGCCGGGTCTGTGCGCTCATCGGTCCGAACGGCAGTGGGAAGACGAGTCTGCTGCGCGCGGTCTACCGGTCGCTGCGACCGGTTGCGGGAACGGTGCGGATCGATGACGATGATGTGTGGTCACTTTCGCCGCGGGAGACGGCGCGGATGGTCGGAACGGTGCTGCAGCATTCGACGAGCGCGTTCGGCTTCACCGCAGCTGAGACCGTGGCGATGGCTCTGCCCGGCGGGGCCGGTCCGGCTGTCCGGCCCGGCGTGAACGGTAGGGGCAGCCTGCCCGACAGAGGGTCGACGGCGTCGCGGGCTCTGTCCGCCCTCGCCGAGGTGGGACTGGCCGAGCGTGGGCACGAACCGATGGAGGCGTTCTCCGGTGGGGAGAGGCAGCGGATCTTCCTCGCACGGGCGCTCGTCGGTCGTCCTCGCCTGCTCGTCATGGACGAACCGACGAATCATCTTGATCTCGTCCACCGGCACGACCTCCTGGCAGCGATCCGGGCGAGCGGACTGACGGCGCTCGTGTCAGTCCACGACCTCGATTTCGCGTTCCGCTGCGATGACGTCATGGTGCTCGACAAAGGGCGACTAGTTGCACATGGGCCGGTTACTCAGACTCTGGACGGGGCCCGCATCAGGGACGTCTTCTCTGTCAGAGGGGCGATCGTCGACCACCCCGTGCGACATTTCGTCGATCTGGGGCGTCGGTGATGCTCCTCCGCCGTCGGCTTTACCGGCCCTCCCACTCCACCGGGGTCTTGGTGAGGAATCCTTCGACGGCGTTCGCGAAGTCCTGGCTGCCGTAGACCTTTGAGACGACATCCGCATCGTCGACGGGCCCACCGACAGCCAGCCGACGGAGGTTCTCCTTGATCGCCCACTGCGTCAGCGGTGCTCCAGAGACGACCCGGTCGATGAGAGCTTCGGCCTCGGCGTCGAGATCCTCTGCGACCGCAGTGAGGAACCCCGAGGCCAGCGCCTCCTGCGCGTCGACCTTCCGAGCGGTGATGAGCATCGACGCGGTCCGCGGTTCCCCGAACGCCCGGACCAACCGGCGCAGCGTGTTCGCCGAGAGAGTGTTGCCCAAGGTGCGCGCTATGGGGACGGAGAACGCCGAGGCGGCCGATCCGATCCGCACATCCGCGCAGCACGCGAT
>Ga0308157_10009633_pt1 | contig 10657 bp, 11 predicted proteins | sample PhyBR1_FD_201035 | JGI IMG/M metagenome (GOLD analysis project Ga0308157, IMG submission 201035) | Phyllosphere microbial communities from UC Gill Tract Community Farm, Albany, California, United States - DLSLB.R1 | ecosystem: Host-associated > Plants > Phyllosphere > Unclassified | place: USA...
GCCCAGCTTGACCGGCGCGGCCGGCTGCCAGGCGGAATTGAACTTCAGCACATCCTTCTGGAACAGCATGACCACGGTGGAGCCCAGCAGGAAGCGGCCCAGCTCGTCGCCTTTTTTCAGCACGATATTCTGGTCGTCGTATTTCCACTCGGTGACTTGCGCCAGGCGTGGTGGATTGATCACGCCATGCCAGACGGTGGCCATGCTGCCGACAATGGTGGCGCCCACCAGCGTCATGATGAACGGGCCGTGGGCGGTGTCGAACACGCAGACCACGCGCTCGTTACGGGCGAACAGGCCGGGGATGCCGCGCGCGGTGGTGGGATTCACCGAGAATAGCTCGCCCGGCATATAGATCATGCGGGTCAGTTTGCCGTCGATCGGCATATGAATGCGGTGGTAGTCGCGCGGGCTCAGGTAAAGATTGGCGAAGCTGCCGTGCTGGAATTGCGCTGCCAGCTGGGCGTCGCCGCCGACCAGCGCGGTGGTGCTGAATTTGTGGCCCTTGGCCTGGAAAATCTGATCGTCCTCAATATCGCCGAATTGGCTGATGCGGCCATCCACCGGGCAGATATACGCGGCATCGGCCAGCGGACGGGCGTCCGGGCGCAGCGCACGCGTAAAGAATTCATTAAATGTCTTGTAATTGGCGATATCCGGATCGAGCGCTTCGTCCATATTGACGTTATACCTGCCGACAAACCAGCGGATCAGGCGAGTCGTGTACGCGCCACCCTTGGCGCCGGCGATGCGGCCGGCGAGATTGGTCAGCGCTCCCTTGGGAAGCAGATATTGCGGCAAAACAGCAAGGCGATCGGACACGATAGCTAATCCATGCGAATGAATGATCGCGCATTATAACGTTGCCGTGCGCACCTCGGCGCAGTTGATGGAGAGTGATATGATTTTCCCGTAAATTCTTTTCACTGGGGAATATCTTGTGAAGATACCGAAAAGCACATTGGAACAGTGGCAAGTCTTGCAGGCGATCGTCGAATGCGGCGGTTATGCGCAGGCGGCCGAGGCTTTGCATCGCAGCCAGTCTTCGGTCAGTTATATGGTGGCCAAGCTGCAGGAGCAATTGGGCGTGGAACTGCTGGAAATCGACGGCCGCCGTGCCCGGCTGACCAAAAATGGCGAGGCGCTGCTGAGCAAGGCGCGCGAATTGCTGGGCGATGCCTTCCAGCTGGAGCAACTGGCGGGCAGCCTGGCGGACGGCTGGGAGCCGCAGGTCAGCATCGCGGTCGACAGCCTGTTCCCGGTCGAATTGCTGGTGCAGGTGCTGCGCGATTTCGAGCCGTGGGCGCGGCATACGCGACTCAATCTGGAGGAGACGGTGTTGTCCGGCTCGGAGGATGCGCTGTTGGAAAAGCGCGTGGATATTGCCATCGTCAGCCGCATCCCGTCCGGTTTTCTCGGCGACGCGCTGATGGATATTGAATTCGTCGCGGTCGCCCATCCCTGTCATCCGCTGCATGCGCTGGGGCGCGAATTGGAAATCGACGATTTAAGCCGTCATCTGCATATCGTGGTGCGCGATTCCGGCACCTTGAATCCCCGCGATCATGGTTGGCTGAATAGCAATCAGCGCTGGAGCGTCACCAGCCCGCATACCCGGCTTGAAATGATTTGTAATGGAATCGGGTTTGGCTGGCTGGCCGAACACAAGATTCAAAAACAATTGGAACAGGGTTTGCTCCAGGCTTTACCATTGCGTGTCGGCCAACGGCGCAAACTGTCCTTGTCGCTGGTGGTGGCTAATCCGGAATTAGCCGGCCCGGCCACCTGCCGCTTGGCCAATTTAATTCGCACGGTCGTGAAGGAGGGGATACAACTGCGCCCGCTTTGTGAATGAGGTCTGCATATATATTCTCTTGCAAACAGTTGTGGAAAATCTCCATTTTTATCGCTATATTGGTATTTATCAGGATATATCTGGAATATCCCTGTGAAGTTATGGTAAATTGCGCCTATCAAATCTCACACATTGTCACTTGTGGTTTTTTAAAATCTGACCCATCGATAAGAAGGAAATAAGATGACGACTTACCAGGAATACAAAGCCAAGATCGCTGAACTGGAAAATCTGGCGGAAACTGCCCGCAAAGATGAAATCGCACAGGCGAAAGAGAAAGTCGCCACCATCATGCGCGAATATGGCCTGACCGTTGCGGATCTGGGCGGCGCAGTCAAAGCCAAGACCTCCAAGCCACGCGCACCAGTACCAACCAAATACCGCGATGACGCCACCGGTCAAACCTGGACCGGCCGCGGCCGCGCACCAAAATGGCTGGAAGGCAAGAACAAAGACGATTATCTGATTAAGTAATCATTCGGTAATAATCTGGCGAGGCGGGTTTATATCGGATAAACCTGCTGCCGGTCTTGTTGATTCAAACGTTTTTCATTTGGTGCAAGCCAGAGCGCCACATTTCGTGAGATGATTGCGAAATGCCATCTATTCCCCTTTTCCCGCTGAAAACCATCCTGTTTCCTGACGGGCATTTGCCGTTGCAGGTGTTTGAAGTGCGCTATCTGGATCTGGTCAAGCGCTGCATTGCCAAGGGTGAAGAATTCGGCGTCGTCTCGCTGCTTGATGGGAGCGAGGTGCGCGTGCCGGACCAGCATGAAACGCTGTCCGCCTGCGGCACCATGGCGCGGATCCTCGACTGGAGCGCGCCGCTGCCGGGCCTGCTACAAATCTCCTGCATCGGCACCACGCGTTTCCAGGTCAGGTCGGCCGAGCAGCTGAAGCATGGCTTGTGGATGGCTGATGTGGACGAGGTGGCGGAAGACATGGTGGTGCCGATCCCGAGCGAACAGCAGGATGTGGCCAATGCCTTGGGCGCGCTGATCCGCTCGCTACAGAAGAAACAGATTTCCACCGCCAATATGTCGCTGGCGCCGCCGTATCGATTGGACGAAGCCGGCTGGGTGGCCAACCGTTGGTGCGAGTTGCTGCGGCTGGACCTGGAAGAAAAGCAGCGCCTGCTGCTGCAGGAAAATCCCGTGCTGCGCCTGGAACTGGTGCAGGACGTCCTCAGCGAGAACGGCCTGCTCGATTAATCGGCGTGCGCCTTGCCGGGATCTTCCAGCGCGTGGATGCGCACCGACCACATCACGCCTGCCACCAGCAGCAGCATCGCGGCAATTTCCAGCGTGCGCGGCAACTGCTGCTTGTAGATAAAGCCGTACAGCAGCGCGAACAGCGTTTCAAAGAGGATCAACTGGCCGGCCAAGGTCAGCGGCACCTTGCGGCTGGCCACATTCCACAAATGATTGCCGATGGCCGAAGCGCCCAGCGCAATCACGCCATTGACGATCCAGAACAAGGTCCAGTCGCGGCCGCTGGCGACCGCTGCGGCACCGGTGACGTCGGCATGGAAGACGGCCAGGGCTAGCACTGAAATCACCAGGGCGATCAGGCCGCTCGACACGCCGTACAGTGCCGACCATTCGCCGCTGCTGAAGTGCGGATTGCGCTTCAGGTAGCGGGTGTTGTCGACCGAGTACCAGGTCCAGCACGCCAGCGCGCCGGCCGCGCACAGCACGCCGAACAGCTTGGCGTTCAGCGGCATGCCATTGCCGACATCATGCGTGAAGACATCGATATTGATGCAGGCGATGCCGGCGGCGACCAGCAGCAGCGGCAGCGTCAGTTGCCGCAGCGGTATCGAGCCGTGATCCTTCTGTCCCATCAGCGTGACCGAAATCGGCAGCACGCCGATAATCAGCGAGGTGGCTGCGACGCCGGCAAACTTGACGCCCAGCGCGAGCAGCATGTAGTAGACGATGTTGCCTGCCAGCGCGTGCTTGACCATGGCGACAATGTCGCTGCGGTCGAGCCGGCGCAATAGCGGCAGGCGGGTGGACATCAATGCGGCGGCGATCAGACCGTAGGCGACGTAGCGGCCGCAGGCCATTTCAAGCGGCGTGAACGCACGCAGGAATTCCGGCACAATAAACACCATGCCCCACAGGGCTCCCGCCAGCAAACCGCACAACACGCCATTCCACATCGCACACTCTTTCCAAAGCACAAAACAAAATAAACCCTAGCGTGTTGCATATCTGCGTGAAGACAGCAGCAGCGCCGTCAAGCCGCTGGAGCTGTCGTCACACTGGGTCATGGAGGATTTGCCAGAGACATATCCATCTGGCTTATAGCGCCGACCAGCAGCGCCACATTCAGCAGCACGGTAAGCCAGAACTTCAGCAGGAAGCTGGTCTTGCTGGACTTGTGGCGCAGCATGCGTTGGGCCAGCAGCGCGCCCGGCCAGCCGCAGAACAATCCCAGCAACAGCAGCGTGCGTTCTGAAATGCGCTGGCGACGCTCGATGGCGGCGGACTTGTCGAGCGCGTAGACGATGAAACAGGCCACGCTGGCGACGCCGTAGAACGACGCCAGCCATAGCAAGGTCAGCGCGATCAGAAGTAGCTCAGGCCGAGGGCGGCCTTGACTTCATCGGCGGTTTTGGCTGCCACTTCGCGCGCCTGCATCGTGCCTTCCTTCAGCAGCTGCATGATGTAGCCTTTGTCTTTTTCCAGCTCCTCGCGGCGCGCGCGGATCGGCGCCAGCAGTTCCTGCAACACCACTTCCAGGCGTTTCTTGACGATGGAGTCGCCCAGGCCGCCGCGCACGTAATGGGCTTTCATTTCTTCCAGCTTGTCCTTTTCAGGATCGAAGGCGTCCAGGTAGATGAAGGCGACGTTGCCTTCCAGGTGGCCAGGATCTTCGACGCGCAGGTGCAGCGGGTCGGTGTAGACTTTTTTGACGGCGGCGGTGATTTCAGCGGCACTGGCGCCCAGGTTGATGGTGTTGCCCAGCGATTTGCTCATCTTGGCCTTGCCATCGATGCCCGGCAGGCGGCCGATGTCCGGCACCAGCGCCTTGCACTCGACCAGGATGTCCTTGTTGACGATGCGGTTGAAGCGGCGCACGATTTCGTTGGTCTGCTCGATCATCGGAATCTGGTCTTCGCCGACCGGCACCAGCGTGGCCTTGAAGGCCGAGATGTCGGCCGCCTGCGAGGCCGGGTAGGTCAGGAAGCCGGCCGGGATGTCGCGCTCGAAGCCGCGCAGGGCGATCTCGGTCTTCACGGTCGGATTGCGCTCCAGGCGGGCAACGGTGACCATGTTCAGGTAGTAGAAGGTCAGCTCGGCCAGTTCAGGAATCTGCGACTGGATCAGGATGGTCGACTTGGCCGGGTCGATGCCGACCGCCAGGTAGTCCAGCGCCACTTCGACCACGTTGCGGTGCACCTTGTTGGTGTCGTCCATATTATCGGTCAGGGCCTGGGAGTCGGCCAGCATGATGAACTGCTTGAACTGGTGCTGGTAATCCACGCGGTTGCGCAGGCTGCCGACGTAGTGGCCCAGGTGCAGCGGACCGGTCGGACGGTCGCCGGTCAGGATGATTTGCGGGCCTTTCGGTGCGGTGGCGACGGCTTCGGTGCTTGGTTCAGGCAGACTCATCAGGGTTCCTTTACGTTGCCCGAATCTGGCGCGTGGATGTAAAAACGCCACCAGACTAGGGCGGCGTTGATAAAAATATCACATCACTATGGGTGTACAGTGGCCGCGCTCGCTAGGAGCGGCGCCAATACGTGCGGGTGTGAAGCGGGGCATAAAAAATCATGGCCGTATGGTTGCAGGTCATGGCCTGTCTGTCAAGGCTGCTGCGCAGCCGCAAAGCGTTGGCGCGGTGGTGGAACTATGCTGGAGGCCCGGTAGGCTTGCTGGTCGCGCAATCCGGCCTCATTGCCGTACTCTTTAAGCTGCTGCATTAGTGGTATATTGCTTCATTGGAAATCTTTCTTCTGGAGCCGTCATGCGTTTTACCGCTGTTGCAGCGCTGCTTGCCTTGTCTTTCCCTGTCTTTGCGCAAACGCCAGCGATGGCGCCGGACATTCCCGCCAAATTCGACACCATCATTCCCAACGCAGACTACGTCAAACGCGAAGTCATGATACCGATGCGTGACGGCGTCAAGCTGCACACCGTAATCCTGATCCCGCAAGGCGCCAACAAAGCGCCGATCGTCCTGACCCGCACGCCGTACAACGCCAGCGGCCGCGCCAGCCGCAACATCAGCCCGAGTGTGCTGGCCACCGCCGGCCAGGGCGACGAAACCATGCTGGGCGAGGGCTATATCCGCGTCTTCCAGGATGTGCGCGGCAAATACGGCTCCGAAGGCGACTACGTGATGACCCGCCCACTGATCGGCCCACTGAACAACACCCGCAACGACCACGCCACAGACGCCTGGGATACCATCGACTGGCTGGTTAAAAATATCCCGGAAACCAACGGCAAGGTCGGCATGATAGGCTCGTCCTACGAAGGCTTCACCGTGCTGATGGCGCTGACCAATCCGCATCCGGCGCTGAAGGCCGCCGTGCCTATGAGCCCGATGGTCGACGGCTGGCGCGGCGACGACTGGTTCCACAACGGCGCTTTCCGCATGCCCAACCTGAGCTACATCGCCAGCCAGACCGCCGCCAAAGGCAGCGGCAAACAGCTGGCCACCGGCGTCTACGACGATTACGAGGGCGTGCTGCGCGCCGGCTCGGCCGGCAGCTACGCCGCCCAGTTCGGTCTGGATAAACTCAACTTCACCAAGAAGCTGTTCGAGCATCCTGCCTACGACAGCTACTGGCAGCACCAGGCGCTGGACAAGATCCTCGCCAGGCGCGAACTGAAAGTGCCGACCATGACCGTGGTGGGTTACTGGGACCAGGAAGACATCTACGGTGCCTATGCCGTCTACAAGGCGCTGGAACCGAAGGACAAGGCCAACAACAAAAATTATCTGGTGGTGGGCCCGTGGCGCCACAGTGGCGTCAACTACGAAGGCTCGACGCTGGGCGCGCTCAAATTCACCGGCGACACCGCGCTGGAATTCCGCCGCGATTTCATGCAGCCTTTCCTCGACCAGTATTTGAAGGACGGCGCGCCGGCCGCCGACACGCCGCCAGTGCTGTTCTACCAGACCGGCGTCAATCGCTGGCAGAAGCTGCCGCAATGGCCGCTGGCCTGCGCCGACGACTGCGCCACGCCACTCAAGCCGATCTACTTGCAGGGCGGCTTCAAGCTGGGCTTCGAGGCGCCGAAGGACGGTGCCGCGTACGACGAATACGTTTCCGATCCAGCCAAGCCGGTGCCGTTCGTGCCGCGTCCCGTGCGCATGGGCGACCGCACTGTATGGCAACCATGGCTGGTGTCCGACCAGCGCCGCGTTTCCGACCGCACCGACGTGCTGACCTATGTGACCGAGCCGCTGAAAGCGCGCGTGCAGATCGCCGGCGCGCCGATGGTCAACCTGTTCGCCTCCACCACCGGCACCGACGCCGACTGGGTGGTCAAGCTGATCGACGTCTATCCGGACGAAGTGCCGTCGCAGCCGGAAATGGGCGGCTATCAGCTGGGCATTTCGATGGATATTTTCCGTGGCCGCTACCGCAACAGCCTGGAAACGCCGTCGCCGATCCCGGCCAACACGGTGGAGCGCTACCGCTTCGCGCTGCCGAACGCCAACCACGTATTCCTGCCGGGCCACCGCATCATGGTGCAAGTGCAATCGAGCTGGTTCCCGCTGTACGACCGCAATCCGCAGACCTATGTGCCAAACATCTTCTACGCCCAGCCTTCGGATTATCAGAAGGCTACGCTGAAGGTCTACCACGCCGGCGAACAGCGCAGCGCGATCGAACTGCCGGTGGTCGAAGCGAAGTAACTACAGCGTCGCTTCCGCCTCGCCGCCATCGACATCCTGGTCCGCTGTGCGCTCCAGGATGTCGCCAGGCTGGCAGTCGAGGCGTTCGCAGATTTTCTCCAGCGTGGCAAAGCGTATGCCTTTGACTTTGCCGGATTTGAGCAGCGACAGGTTCTGCTCGGTGATGCCCACATACGCGGCCAGCTCGCGCGATTTGACCTTGCGCTTGGCCAGCATCAGGTCGAGATTGATAACGATGGCCATCAGATGAAAGCCTCGTTCTCGGCCGCCAGCCGACTGCCTTCCTGCATCAGGCGCGTGACCAGGTAAAACAGGCTGCACACCAGCAGCAGTATCAACTGCTCCGAACGCACCCCGGCCGACATGTGGCGCTCGCCGCCAGCCAGCAGCCAGAAGGCAAGGGCACGCAGCGGCGGCTCGGCGATCGTCAGCAAGGTCGAGGCCAGCGTGGCGCCGGCAAACGCGCGCAGATGGCCGATGGACTGCGGCGTGAACAAATCACGCCGACGAAAGTTCAACAACAACCGGTCCAGCCGCCATAAACCATATGCCAACACCAGCAAGGGCACGGCGGCCAGTGTCGCGCCGATTGCGCGCTGCTGGGCGGACATTGCCAATCTGGCCGTGCTGCTGACACCTTCGCCGGTGATTTCAATACTCACGCTGCCGATATACGGCGTGAAGCTGGTCCACGCAAAAAAGAAAAAGGTCGCCTGGACGACAACGCATAGCCACAGAAAGACGCGGATCAGAGAAATTTTCATGCTTATGAATTTATCGTTTTACAGTAAGTTTTTGCTGTTGTATATTGAATTGTACATTTAAAAACGGGAGCTGGGCATGAAAAGCATGTGGTTTGCGGTAGCTGTGGTGCTGTGTTTGTCGGGCTGCGCAGTGCAGGTGGGGGAGCGCAATGTGCTGCGCGCAGACCGGGCGGAAGATCCGCCGCGCACGCAGCATCTCGACCAGGCCAGTGCACCGGCCTGGAAACTGGACGTGCAGGCATTGCCGGTGGATGGTGCGGAATTGCGTGGTGTCGTCGCCAGCCGCCCTGGCAATGCGCTGACTGTGCTTTACTTTGGCGGCAATGCCTTCCATCTCGACGAACATGGCGCCAAGGTGCTGGACGCTGTTGCGCCGTGCGGCGCCGATGTTACCATCTTTGATTATCGCGGCTATGGCCGCAGCAAAGGGGAGCCGAGCATCGCCGCGCTGAAGCAGGACGCGCTGCGGATATTCGACGACGTCAACGCCAGGCGGCCAGGAAGGGTGGTCTTGCATGGCCAGTCGCTTGGCAGCTTTGTGGCGGCTTACGTGGCGCAGCAGCGGCCCGCCGCACGTGGCCTGATCCTCGAATCAACCACCACCAACGCGCGCGACTGGGCCAACGCCATGCTGCCGTGGTATGCATGGCCGTTCGTACGCTTGCAGGTCAGTCCCGAATTGCAGGACATCGATAATGTGGCTGCGGTGTCGGCGTATGCAGGGCCGGCGCTGGTGCTGGAAGGCGAGGAGGATGGCGTGACGCCGCCGCGTCTGGCGCGCCAGGTGTACGCGGCGCTGCCGTCCACCGCCAAGCAGATGGTGCTGGCGCCAGGCGCCGGCCACAACGATGTGCTGTCGTCTACGGCCGTGCAGCCGGCATATTGCCGGTTCATCGGCCAGCTGGCGGCGCTTTAGCGCTAAGGGCGTGGGCGTACGCTGTCGGTCAGCACGTCCGCGCGGAAGTAGCGCAGGTAGCCTTCCATGATCTGGTTGGATTTGCCGGCCTTTTCCAGCGCCTCGCGCAGGATGGCCTGGTCTTCCGGCTTGAGTGCATTGGACAGGTAGGCGCCGCTCTGGATCCACGGCAGTTCCGGAATCGCCTCGGCCTTCAGCTTTTCCTGCAGGCCGTGCACGCGCGACTCGCGGCGGATCGCGCCGGCCATCAGCGTCGGTCCCATGATGGTGACGTCGGCCGAGCCGGCGTGCAGCAGGCGCGCGACGGCAAGCACGTCGACTTCGACGAACAGGCGGCCCTGCTTTTGCAGTTCGGTGGTGAGCGCGGTGTAATGCTCGCCGTAGTCGAAGCCGCGCACCACAGCCACGCGCAACTCCTTGCGGGACAGCAGGTCCTGCGCGCTGGTGATGGGCGCGCGGCCATTGTTCACTGAAATCAGCATCGCGCGATGATTAATCATCGGGATAAAGGTGCCTGACTGGTCGCGTCCCGGCGTGCGCGACGCCGGCGCCAGCACGTCCGCTTTGCCGGTGTTGAACAGCGCCACCTGGCGCGCGCGCGGCACCACCGAGAAGACGATGTTGCAGCCGGTTTTGGCGCCTATGCTGCGCAGGACGTCCGGATAAATCCCTTTTACCTGCTCGCCATCGATCATCACGCTGGCGCCGTTGGACGACACCGGCGCCGCGATATCGCGCGAGCAGGTGGCGCCGGCATGTGCCGTGACAGCGGCAAGACAGGCCGCCATCAGCACGCGCGGCGTCATGCCGGCACCTCGTGCTTGCGAAAGTAGTTGCGCGCGACGAGGATGGCCACCGCCTGCATGATGGCGCACAAGTAGAAGGTGCTGCCCACGCGCCAGTCGTCGGATGCCAGGTGGCTGACTTCACCCAGAATCGCGGAACCCAGCAGCGGCATGATGATCACGCCCACACTGCTGATCGATTGCAGGGAGCCCATCAACTCGCCCTGTTCATTGGACGGCGTGCTCTTGGAGACGATGCTTTGCAACGCCGGACCGATGGCAAACGACAGCACATTGCAGACGATTAGCACATACATCATCCAGCCTTGCGTCGCCAGGCCATACAGCAGGTAGGTGATGGCGCCCGAGACCAAACCCAGCACCGATAGCCGCACCTCGCCGAAGCGCTTGATCAATATGCCGAGCAGGCCGGCCTGCACCACGGCCGCCGTCAGGC
>Ga0308157_10009634_pt1 | contig 10655 bp, 5 predicted proteins | sample PhyBR1_FD_201035 | JGI IMG/M metagenome (GOLD analysis project Ga0308157, IMG submission 201035) | Phyllosphere microbial communities from UC Gill Tract Community Farm, Albany, California, United States - DLSLB.R1 | ecosystem: Host-associated > Plants > Phyllosphere > Unclassified | place: USA...
CTCCAAGTATTTTCGTATTATTAATTTTGGTCAAATTAGTATAACCTTCTCTTTCATTACTTCCATCATGCCATTCAATATTTTGAGTTAAATTATTTTGATACCAATCTTTTCCTTGCCTTCCATCAGGGTCAACAAAATTAATTGGATTATAAAATACATAGTTGTAAGGACTATGACGACGCATCATTTCAGCTAATGGATCCCCCCCCCATCTTCCCAAATCTGGCATGTAGAATCTTGCTCCATAATCATACATTCCTGATTCCTGAAGTTCTTTGCCATTGTACTTATACTTATAAGCAACCTCAAATACAAGGTTACTTATTATCTCCCACACGATACAATCGTGGGGAGCAGTTATATTTTATCTATAAATCATAGCATACGCCAACATTAATAATATATATAAGATATATAAAATTATAATCAGCAAGGGAAAAAGCACTAATGATTTTATTTTTATTTCAGCATTCTTATACTTTCTAATGTTATAAATGGAGCCAAAAGCAAAAAATAAAATCCCTGGAAAAAAATAAATCAAAATAATTATTGTTTTCATTTTTTTATATGTATAATCAAGACATGTAAACATGATAATTATACTAACAGCAAATAATATAAAATAAACTAAATTTCTTTTTGGCTCAAAAACTTTTTTTAAAAAATCATTCATATTATTTCTTTTTTAACATATTCCTAAAATAAAATATAGCTCTCTGATCAGCAGGTGAATCAAAAGATTGGTTCCAAATCAACTCATATAATTGTGATCCTGCTTTTACTTCATGATCAGGTACACCTAAAGAATAAGTCCATAATCCCCACATTGCATTTCCCGCATCCATAAGGCTAAATATTCTATCAGTATTTCCAAATCGAATATTATAAGAAGAGTCATTTTCATATACTTGCCTTCCATCTTCACCTAAAGATTTTGATAAGAAGCCTTTTGAAAAATCTGCTTCTCCAAAAACAGATTCTTTTGCTATTAAAGCGTAAAACCCACCTGTAAACCTTAGATTTCTAATTAAATTATTTGATGAAACACTATTAATGCCCTCTAACATAGCATCTGTTTCTATAGGGTAATAAACTCGATCGCCAGGATTGTATTTTCTTGATAAGGAGAGTCTATTTACTTCTTTCGGATCGTTGAAAAATAATTCTTTATTACCGTTGCTTGTATCGAAAAATCTATTCGGTTTATTATTTCTAAATACTGTAGAAACTTTTCCGTTTTTATCTAAGTAAATATCATCTTTAGGAGATTGAGAACTCATTTGATTTCTCAATGCTAAAAATGCAGATTGTGCATCTGCTCCGGTGTAGGTAGTTCCTGTTGAAGTTTCCTTAATATCCCTTCCATCCGGATCTATATATCTTATTGGGTTATTCACTGCATAATTATAAGTCGAGTGTCTTCTATATTTCTCAGCCAACGGATCTATAACACCCCATCTCCCAATATCAGGCATATACATTCTTGCTCCATAATCATACATTCCTGATTCTGTCTGCAATTCCTTACCGTTATACTTGTATTGATAAGAAAGATTTCCCATTATCGAATTATATCCTTCATGCTTCAGACCAAAGGGGTAATAATTGTTTTCTTCAAGAACTTCTGCGATGTTATTGATACTTTTAGAGTAGCTTAGCCGCACATTACCTAAATGGTCTGTATAATTGTAAATATACTTATTATTTTCAAAATTATAATATCCTTCAGCTGTTGGTACAAATTTTAAGGCAGGAACTACCCATGCATTTCCCTGTATCTCGTACTGAAAGCCATCCAGGTAGTCTGTAATCTTATAAACTTCAGCACTTGTCTTTCCTGTTCCAAAAGTATACTTCTTTTTTAATTTTGATCCATCCGCACGGTATAGATACTGAGTGGTGATATTTTTGATTTCGCTTAGCCCTGTGAATATATCTCTTACAAGATATATTTGATCAAATATCAAGTTGTTGGGCAGGTTCAGATAATTATACTGGATCCCTAGTATTCCTTTATCTTCCTGGCTGGTCATATTCCCATTCAGATCGTAAGAAATTGTATTTCCTCCTGTTTCAGGATATCCTCCGTAGTTAACTGAAGCATCTGTAACGGTACTTAGTCTGTTGCTGGTATTATTATTTTCATAATGGTAAGTAAGATCATCAAAAGCCTCCGTTATTGAATAATTCTGTAATAATGCTCCTGACCTTTGTAAATGAGTAATATTACCATTCTGGTCATAGTCTATTTTCTCAAAGTATTCCCTTGCAGAAGGGTTGTTATCCTTTTGATAGAAACCTGCCTGTAACCTGTTCAATCCATCATACACATAACCATATCTTCTTAAATTATCATTTGGAGTAGTTGCGGTTTTCCATGATGTTTCGGCAATATTTCCATTAAACTTAGGTTTTACCTTTAAATCCATATATCCTGTATGTGGATTCTCCATTCCTTCTACCAGATTGTAATTGATCTTATATCCAAACAGGTCGTTTCCTAGGTTCGCAGGATCATTGATTTGGGTCATCCAGCCCCGGATGTTGTAAGCGTAATTGACTTCCTGAAGCCCGGCTCCTAAAGCTGTTCCTCCCACTTTTTTCGCGGTAAGCTGGGAGAGTTCGTTATAAGTATTCTGTGTAAGGATCTCTGTCGGGTTGGCATCTACTTTATGGGTATGCTTTACTAAACGGTTTTGAAAATCATATGTGAAATTTTCATCTATAACCCTTTCTGTATCTGTAGAGAGCCTCTTATGTCTGGTAATGGTTTGCTGGGGTACTCCTGCAAAATCTAATTTTGATTCTATTTGGGTATAGCCTCCCAAATGATTGATGGAATGGGTACCGATGACTCTTCCCTTAAGATCGTAATAGCTGTAGTTCTTCGTCCAGTTGTCATCTTCTATGTTTTTTACATAGGATGTCAAAGTTAAGCTTTTGGTATTAACCTCTGAACTCTGATTATCAGTCAATACAGTACTCTGATTGGGAATGGTTGGAGTAAATGTGGGAGTTCCTGTTGGATAGGTGTCATAATAATTAACACTTAAAACAGTTTCAATCTCATTACACCAGTCATTTGTATAAAAGATCTGCATCCCGTTTTTAGTGAAACCTTGCGTATTTCTGTATTCAATGATTACATAATTATTAAGTAAGCTCTGCAAACTTGCCCTGTTTTCTGATGAAGGGTAAATTCCTGTATAAACTACGCGTCCGAATGTATCATATTTCGTAAGAAACCATTTATTTGATTGACGCATTTTAGCATCCTGAGTCATAATTAATCGATCGGCTTTGTCATAGACCATATATTCCCAGTCTTTGCCTGGAAGTCTTTTCTCAACCAATCGATTCCTTCCGTCATATTTATATTGATAACAAAGATCATTAAGGACAGTCTGATCTAGTGAAGCAATAACAGATGCCAATGGAGGAATAACATATGCCAATTGATCATAATCATTATAAACGTAATAGGTATCTGCACTGTCTGTGGCATTCAGCATTTTCCTTACCAATACCACTTGTCCTTTACCATTTTTAAATTCTATGGTTTTGTTTCCGTCTTCATCAGTTACAGTATTTTTATACAGCTGTCCCGTTGCATACGTTGTAGAAACAGGAATAGAGGATTGAAATGTCGTATAATCAAAGGTTGTCACATATTTCTTTACTTCTCCATCTACGTTGGTGTCATATCCAAATTGTACAGCATGGCCTTGCCACTCTAATCCAGGCTGAACCTGAGATAATACACGGTCCAAAGGAGAGGCTTCAAAATTCTTATGAGTAAACGGAGTACTGTCACTGTAATAACTTTGTGCTGCTCCTTCAATTCCTGACTGAATGCCTCCATTCAATGATGACATCGGAGCAGGTAACCAAGAATCGGCCTGTCTTCCAAACCCGTCATAAGGAATAGTAGTTACTAGATCTTTATTTGCCGGAGAAGCTTTTATATTGATAACCTGCTTAGGTCTTCCCAATCCATCAAAATACTGGACTGTTTCTGAGGTTTTAAGTATTTGAGTGGGATCTGAGGGATCTGGATGGTTAAGATAAGTTTTGGTGTAAATATAGTTTTCTGTTGTGCTTAACTGTGCTTTTGCTAAACCTGAAAACAATAAAGCACCTATCGGAATAATGAGTTTTTTCATGATCTGTGTTTTATTTTTGATATTGGAATTGTAAAATAATCGGATTAGTGGAAGTAGCATCTACAGTCCCAGAAATTAATCTTAGAATACAGTTACCTGATATATCTATGGAAACCTTCCATTGACGATTAAAACTTGGCTCAGAATATGTTACTTCTTTGTTAGTTGTAGGCTTACAATCTCCTTCAATTGTTCCAATGTTAATTCCATTTGCCCAATTTTGCCAAATTCCATATGCTGAAAAAGAAACATTAAAACTAACAGTATTATTTACCGTTGTAGTACCATTATATTTATACTGAGAATTTGTAGTAACTGATGAAAATGTAAATGGACAAGATAGAACAGGAGTACAAGACCCATTTTGATTTGCTATGTTTTGCCCATTCATATTGATGTCATCCAAGGCTTTTTGATCTGCTGCTAATTGGCTTACTGTCGAAAAATAGGTTCCAGAAGGAACAACATAATTATAGGTTCCACTTATAGATGAGGAAGGGCAATTGTTCCTTGTAAAAATTTGACTCTTTTCTACATTATGAAAAATATTTGAAGAGTTACTGGCATAATGATAATTAAATTCTTTTAATATTTTATTATTATTATCTACAATCTTTTCTAATCTATTAGTTGTATCATATTGATAATATTCCTTTATTCCAGAAGGAGGCGTAACACTAGTAGCACCGATCAACGGATCGTGGGTATAGGTTGTAATTTGATAATTTACTAAATTGGCATTTTTCCTTAAATTATCTTCTGCAGTTAATAAAGCTTGCTCATTTGTGGGATTTAAAGCGTCATAATTTGATGTTGATATAATATCATTAACATACATTGCAATATTATCGTATTGTACTCCTTCAATTTTCGCTATTGGTAATGTCGAATTATACCCCCAAATAACAGAGACAGGAGTTCCTTCTTTTGTTGTATACTGAATTAAGTTTCCTTTTTGGTCGTATTTGTCGAATGTTACCTCTGTAAAAGCAGAAGAATTATCTGAAAGATCATAAGTTTTTACAGATTTAGGAAGTACAAAGTTCCCAATCTGAGAATCAGGTAATAAAGTCGGATAAATTGTCTCTGTCTTAGATATTGTCTTAGTTACTCCATTGCTTGTTTTAGTTGTAATCACTTCTAAAGGAATTTCAACCATGTTTTTATCAATTAATAGCTGGTTTCCTTTTTCTTGTGCATAATTATAATTTGTCTCACTAAAAGATGTATCTGGATAGGTTGTTTTTCGAATACTAGGTAAATACTTATTATTATATGTTATTAAGGATTTTGTCTCAACATAGCTATTTGATCCAGCTGGAAAATATTCTTTTGTAGTTGTTGATTCTAATAAAGATTTCCATAAATTAATTGAATAATAAAAAAAGATTCCTCCATATGAATTATATACAATACCAGGATTACCTTGAGGCATTTCCCCAACAGTCTTTGCAAAAATACTCACAGGTTCTGTAATTGTTCCAAGTAAGGTATAGGTATTAAGACCATCTTGATAATTTTGCTTGTAATTGTATAAAACTTCTTTAATTAGATTGTTGTTATGATCATAATCATTCTGTTTTACAAGATTCCCATCTCCAATAAGTAGTGATTCTCCCTTTGCTCCCATTAATAAACAAGATTGATTATAATCGTTTTTAAAATAACTCTCCGTTTTTCCTTTTCCTATAATATGTTCTACTACCTTGGAGTAACCTACATACTTACCCTGCGGAAGAGTTGAAGTACCTTGATTGGGTAATCCTTCATAAATTGACATTTTAAATGGATATTGTTCTGGACTTAAATTCATTGAACATCCAGGGTTTGAATAAATAGTTGTGTTATTAGAAGTTCTATCATCATAGAAACATCTATTTTCAATTTCAAAAAATTTAGGGAATTCTGCTAAATTTCCGCTAGAGGTAATTTGAGTTCCATTATTTAATATGTCTTCATAGATATATTCTTTCGTTATTGGGGGTGTACCTGATTTTTCTGTTGTAATAATCTTTTTGATTCTGAGACCAGCACCAGAACTATAATTATGCTCTACTCCATTTATGATGCTTTTTTCATTGACATACTTTACCTTAAACGTATTGTCAACAGCATTACTTCCCCCTGAAACTTGAATATTTGCAAATGTAAAATCAGAATTATATGCCATTCCGATTTCATAAGTACCCGATTGTAAAATAACACTATCAATAACAGAAGGAGTTTGATAAGATCCCACATTAGGATTATATATTCTTTTTATAATGGCTCCTGTTGATTTGTCTTTTATATAAGTCCAAAAAGAATTTTTTATATCATTTCCAACATTAGACAAATAATTGAAACCAAAATGAGCAAAAATATTTACTTTGATATTAGTTCCTAGCACACTGAACTCAGTAGAATTTGGTGTGTGAATTATATTTCCATTAATATTATTAATAATATGGCTTCCACCAGCAGACTTATTGGTATTATCATTAATCAATGATTGCATTGGAAAATTTGAAAACGTATTAGGCTCATATTCATATTGTGTTTTTCCGCCAGTAGGATAACTAATTGCTGTTAAAGTTCCAGCTAAAGAATATAGAGAGGTTCTTCTATCTGAAAGATAATGTTTTCCGTCCGGCGAAAAATTAGTATATATTTGTGTTCCTCCATTATTTGGATCAAATGTTGGTGGAGCTGAAGATTCTTCATACCAATAATTGTTATCATCTTTCTTGAAAGATGTAACATTATAAACAGTTTCTCCTTTGATATATTTTTCAGGATCTGGTATAAATGTATCGCTATTACTTTGTCCATTGAAATATCCCCAAAAATCTGATGAATAACTTAATTTATTTGGTAAATTATAAGTAGAATTATATTCAAAAGAATACTTTTCGTTGGTAATGGATTCTGTGATATTTAGCAGTCTTAATCGATGAGTAAATATATTATTGTTTGAAGCTCCTAACCAAGTGGCTATTTGGTTTGTATTTAAATTATCTGTCGCAATAAAATAATCGTAATTAAAATCATATTGCTTTATAAGTTTGTAATTATTATATATTTTTATGGAAGATAATTTCTTAGAATTATAAACATCTTCCCTTGCCGTCCAATTGAACTCAATTTTTCCATTTGTAAATTCAATTTTCTCCAAATAACTTTCATCGGTAAGCTGTTTAGTACAATCCGTCATTCCGTTTTGCTTATCATATCCTAAGTTGTAAATATTACCTGATGGATATAAAAATTCTGTCCGTGTATTTTTGCACCCAGATAAGCGTGCATTTCTTGTACTATTTGAATTATAAAAAGTTACAGTATTTCCTTTTGTGTCTTCAATTTTCGAAAGTATTCTTGAAAGTCCAGATATGGCATTCCAGCCTGTCTCACGTATTGTTATTTCTCCTCGGTCGAAATAATAATTTAAGCCATTTTCATCTCTTACAGTAAAATTATAATTACCTCCAGGATTATGAGTCCCAACCAATTTAAGATCTATATTTTCTTGTTCTGAAATTAGAAATTTAATAACTCCATTAGGTTTTATAGTTTTCGCCATATCTAAATATGCCTTATAACTTTTATGAGGTAGATTAATCAAAAAAAGATCTGGTTGAAAATCAAAACCTTCGTATATTGTTGATGTTGATTGATTAGAATTATCTATTTTCATAAACCAATCCGTATAATAAGCTCCGTTGTAAGTAGCTGTATTCCATGGAAGTTGCGGGCATCCTGTTATTCCTCCATATTGCGGAGAAATTGTTTTTGGATAAACATTGTAATAGCCGTTTAAGCTAAAATCATTAGTCCTAGCAATAATATGAGAAACCCTTCCTCCTGCATTAAGTGACCACCCTAATCCTACTGATGAAGCTTCATCGGTAACCTTTATTCCTCCTCCATGATATGAAATAGATATTGGAACTTCTATATCTCCTTCTTTAATTGTGTAAATTGGAATATTAATATTTGGTACACCGGTATATAAAGATACAGGGGTTTCTGTATATCTAAATAAGGCAGCCGCATCAGGGGACTTTGGAGCAATACTATTAACAGAATTTTGTATTTGGCTTCCAGAGTTTGTTTGACTATATACGGAGAATGTGATTGAAATTAATAGTGTAAGTAATATTTTTTTCATTGTCTATCTTTATTTCTTAATCAGTTTAGCATTCGCTGTTTTGTTGGTATCTGTTTTTATCGTAATCAAGTAAGCTCCCTGAATCAAAGGTTGCGTGTTGATTTTCGTTACCTTATTCTTTGTTTTCAAACTCTGAAGCTGTCTTCCCGCCATATCATACATCACAATATCCGCTTCCTTGAAATCAAAGCCAATTTCTACATACGCATAATCGGATACAGGATTCGGATAGATCCTGATATCCTGCTTCTCGATGAGCTGATCTACCTGCTGATCTCCCAGTTTTACGATCTTCCAATTCTCTTTGCCCAGTTCTTCTGCGCTGGTTCCTGCCAGAATAATAGAGCCGTCTCGGTTTAACTTTATATCTGCCAGTCTTTCTTCTCTTTTTCTGGATTCTCCTTTGACGTGTTTTCGCCACTGTTCATTGCCGTTTTCATCCAGATACAGCATCCAGAAGGTCTCATCATCAGTTTCTATTCTGCCTTCTGCCTGGGTATAACCCCCAAGTAATATTCCTTTGGTGAGGTCTTTATTTTTTTCTCTTTCGTTATGACCTAAGATAACATGCAGTCCCATTAAAACATCTCTGTTTTTAAAGTTGTAGGATTTCTGCCAGATCTCTTCACCTCTTTCATTTAGGGAGATGAGCCAAAGGTCAGTACCTTCTTCTACGCCTACGGTTTTATTGCCTGATCTTTCGGAACGGCTTTCGCCTCCTATGATAAAGCCTGAAGTGGTCATCGCCATGGTTCTTAAATGATCGTCTCCTGTTCCGCCATAGTTCTTTTCCCATTCTACTTTACCGTCTTTGCTGAGTTTAATGATCCAGTAATCGCCTTCTCCATAGTTTTCGGTTTTCTTTGATCCACCTTGGTTACTTCTGGAATACATTCCGAGTAAAACGCCTCCGTCTTTGGTGGGAATCATTTTCTCAACTTCATCTAAACCTTTTCCGCCTAAGATAAGTTGGGAGAGCTCTTTTCCGTTTTTGTCCAGTTTGACAATGAGAACATCTTTGGAACCATAGCCCTGTGCAGCATTCTGAATATTTCCTGCCACAAAGAATCCTAAATCGGTGGTTTGAATCACTGCTCTGGCTTCTTCATCGGAGGTGCTTCCTATGGTTTTCTGCCATAATTCATCTCCGAATTCATTGATTCGGATCACCCAAATATCTGAGCCTCCTTTGGAATCGTCTTTCTTATCTAGTCCTTTGCCTGAGTAAGTGGTTCCTGCCAGAAGGAAGCCTCCGTCCTGCGTGGAGAGGGATGCGGAAAGGTAATCGTGGTTCTTTCCTGCAAAGTATTTTTCCCAGACTGCTTCGCCTTGTTGATTGAGTTTTACCAGATGGAAATCGTAACCGTTATTCTGCTTGTTTTCTGTAGAGAGTTTTTGTGACTGAATGGAGCTTCCGGTAATTAAATACTGAAGGTCTACAGTTGGAGTCACCTGGCTTAGAAAATCCTGAGTAGAGGATTTGATGTCTTTCTGCCATAGAACTTCCTGAGCCGAAACGCTCAGAACTGTGCATAGGAAGTATGCACCCATATAGAGTTTTTTCATCCCGTGTTTATGTTAAGTTTATTGTTATTAATTTTTAAAAACATTGCAAAAATATCATTTTTACTTCACAACAAGAAGATTTATAATGAAATATTTCCGAAATTCAACATACTATAAGATCGTTAATCGGCTGTTGTTATTCTTAAAACAAAGGTATCTCAGCAATACGACAAAATGTGACGTGTTTAATAAACTCTTAAAAATAAATTTTAGAAAAAATCTCCTTATTATTATTCGGAATAAAGTACTTTCACTGATATTGAGGAACCTTTTCATATCGGTGCTGTCATAGAACAATGAATCATTGTTCTGATTTTCTTTTAAATTGTTAACCACTTCTTCAAAAACTGCCAAAATAGTGTTCAGCAGTTCTTCATCATACATCCATGTACCTGATTTCTTTTTCATATTGTGTTTTTTAGATTAAAAGAATCAGGTTTTTTTACTTTATTTCAAATATAAGGGAATTAAATTATCATTTCATACTCAAATAATTATTGCTTTAGGAAAGCTTACAGTATAAAAAAAGCTGCCTTACAAAGGGCAGCTTCAACGATTTTATAGTCTAACAATATTATTTTTTAGCCTTTACATCTATAGCGATTTCGATGTCTTTACTGATCATCCATTCTGCAGGATCTGCTTCAGAAGTTCCGAATTTGATTCCCCAGTCTGCTCTGTTTACAGTGAATTTAGCCTGAATAGCTGCAGAACCTTCTGTAACGTCTACTTTAGCCGGGAACGTAACATTCATTGTTTTTCCTGATAACGTAAGG
>Ga0308157_10009635_pt1 | contig 10654 bp, 9 predicted proteins | sample PhyBR1_FD_201035 | JGI IMG/M metagenome (GOLD analysis project Ga0308157, IMG submission 201035) | Phyllosphere microbial communities from UC Gill Tract Community Farm, Albany, California, United States - DLSLB.R1 | ecosystem: Host-associated > Plants > Phyllosphere > Unclassified | place: USA...
TCTGCAGGCAGCCGTTGTGGGCGGTGACCACTTCGTAGCTGAAGCCGGCGGCGATCATCAGGTCGGGCTTGGTGAGCCCCTTTTGCAGCAGCCAGCCGGGGCCGAGTTCGCCACCGAATTCCTCGTCGTAGGTGAAGTGCAGTTCCACCGCGCCCCGCGAGGGCTTGGCGACGGCTTCCAGCGCGCGCACCGCGAAGGTGAAGCTGGCGAAGTCGCTCTTGCTCACGGCGGTGGCGCGGCCGTACATGGCGCCATCCACGATCTCGGCACCGTAGGGGTCGTGCGTCCAGCCTTCGCCGGGGGGCACCACGTCGCCGTGGGCGTTCAGGGCAATGGTCTTGCCGCCGCTGCCGTACGGTCTGCGCACGATGAGGTTGGTGATGGATTCCATGCCGTAGGCCAACACGTCGGCGGCCGGCACGGCGTGCTTCTCGGCGGTGTAGCCAAACTCGGTCAGCAACTCGGCGGTGCGCTCTGCGTGGGGAGCGTTGTTGCCGGGTGGGGTGTCCGTGGGCACGCGCACCAGGGCCTGCAGAAAGCGCACTTCCTCGTCGAAGTGCTGGTCGATCCAGGCGTCGAGAGCGGCGTAGGCGGTGGGGCTGTTTGTCGTCATGGTTGTTGTTCCTCGGCAAGTTGGCGCAGGACCTGGGTGAAGGCGTCCACGGCCAGCTGCATGTCGTTGTTGGTGGTGGATTCGAGCGGGTTGTGGCTGATGCCCGAGTTCAGCCCGCGCACGAAGAGCATGGCCTGGGGCATGATTTCGTGCAGCTTCATCGCATCGTGTCCCGCCCCGCTGGGCATGCGGAACACGGGCACGCCCAGCGTGTCCACGGCGCGCTCCCAGTGGTGCTGCCAGGCGGGCGCGCTGGGCGCGGCGGCGGCGCGCATGGATTCTTCCAGCGTGTAGCGCAGGCCGCGCCGGGCGGCGATCCTGGCGAGCTGCTCCCTCACGTCGTTCACCAGCGCATCGCGCTGGGCGTCGGTGGGCGCGCGCAGGTCCAGGCTGAATTGGCAGCGGCCGGGCACCACGTTGATGGAGCCCGCGGGCACCTGCAGCTGGCCGATGGTGCCCACCGAGTCGCCGTCCTGCGCGGCGCGCTGCTCCACGTACAGCGCCAGTTCCGCCACGGCCACGGCGGCGTCGCGGCGGCGGTCCATGGGGGTGGTGCCGGCGTGGCTGGCGGTGCCGATCATTTCGCACAGAAACCGCACGCTGCCGTTGATGGAGGTGACCACACCCAGGGGCAGGTCCAGCTCGTTGAGCACGGGGCCCTGCTCGATGTGCACTTCAATGAAACCCAGGTATTGCGCGGGGTCGCGCTGGAGCTTGGGGATGTCGTCGATGCACAGGCCCGCATGCTGCATGGCCGCGCGCATGGTCACGCCGTCCACGTCCTTCTGGTCGAGCCAGGCGGGGTTGAAGTCGCCGATGAGCGCACCCGAGCCGAGGAAGGTGGCCTTGTAGCGCTGGCCTTCCTCTTCGGCAAAGCCCACCACCTCGATGCCGAAGGGCAGCCGCCGGCCGGCGCGGTGCAGCTCGCGCACGCAGGCCATGGGCACGAAGATGCCCAGGCGGCCGTCGTACTTGCCGCCGTTGCGCACCGTGTCGTAGTGGCTGCCGGTCATGAGGTAGCGGGCCCCTTCCGTGGCCGGGTGGTAGCGCCCCACCACGTTGCCCACGGCGTCGATCTCCACCTCGTCGAAGCCGCAGTCGCGCATCCAGTGGCTGATGCGCTGGGCGCAGGCGCGGTGCGCGTCGGTGAGGTAGGTGACGGTGAGCTGGCCTTTTTCAGCGAAGCCGGGGTCGGAGTGTTCGGCCAGTTTTTCCTGCCAGTCCCACACGTCGTTGCCCAGCACGGGCTCGGCGGCGAATTTGTCGTTCAGGCGGATCTCGGCGATGCGGTGGATGTTGCGCAGGGCTTCGGCCAGTTCGAACTCGGGGTGGTTGTCCAGGCGCCGCGCGAAGGTGTCGATGATCTCCTGCTTGGGCAGGCCCGTGCCGCGCGGCCCGCGCACCGCCAGGATGAACGGGAAGCCGAAGCGCTCGTTGTAGGCGGCGTTGAGCGCCTGGATGCGCTCGAACTCCTCGGGCGTGCACTGCGTGAGGCCCGCCTTGCTCTGCTCGTTGGTGGACTCGGCCGTGAGGTTCTGGGCCACCATCGCCTTGCCCGCCAGTTCCGGGTGGGCGCGGATCAGCGCGAGCTGCGCGTCCTGGCCCGCCGTGCGCACCACCTGCGCCAGCGCGTGCTGCAGGTGCGCCAGCGACCGGAAGGGCCGCTGCGCCAGCGCCCGCTCGGCGATCCAGGGCGAGTGCTCGTACAGGCCGTCCAGCAGCTCCAGGGCCTCGGCCGCGCTGGCCGCGTTGAGTTGTTCCAGTGTCAGGGCCATGATAGTCAGCCTGCTTTCCGAGAAGGGTAGGGATGCGCCTGTTTCCAGTGGCGCGCGATGTCGATGCGGCGGCACACCCACACGCCGCTGTGCTGCCCGATGTGGTCCAGGAAGCGCTGCAGCGCCGTGATGCGGCCGGGCCGGCCCAGCAGGCGGCAGTGCATGCCGATGCTCATCATCTTGGGCGCGTTGTCGCCCGCCGGGTCGCCTTCGGCGTACAGCGCGTCGAACGTGTCCTTCATGTACTGGAAGAACGGGTCCGCGTGCGAGTAGCCCTGCGGCAGCGCGAAGCGCATGTCGTTGCAATCCAGCGTGTAGGGCACGATGAGCTGGGGCGCGGTGGTGCCATCGCTCTTTTTCACGTCCATCCAGAACGGCAGGTCGTCGCCGTAGTAGTCGCTGTCGTACTCGAAGCCGCCGAAGTCGGCCACCAGGCGGCGGGTGTTGGGGCTGTCGCGGCCGGTGTACCAGCCCAGGGCCCTGTGTCCGGTCATGCGCTGGATGATCTCCATGGCCTCGGCCATGTGGGCGCGCTCGACCTCCTCGGGCACGTGCTGGTAGTGGATCCACTTGAGGCCGTGGCAGGCGATCTCATGGCCCAGCTGCACGAAGGCCTGGGTCAGCTCGGGGTGGCGCTGCAGCGCGCTCGATACGCCGAACACGGTCAGCGGCAACTTGCGCTTTTCGAACTCGCGCAGGATGCGCCACACGCCGGCCCGCGAGCCATATTCGTATATGCCTTCCATGCTCATGTGCCGCTCGGGGTAGCTCGCGGGGTTGAACATTTCGGACAGGAACTGCTCGCTGCCCGCATCGCCGTGCAGCACGGCGTTCTCGCCGCCTTCTTCGTAGTTGAGCACGAACTGCACGGCGATGCGCGCACCGCCCGGCCACTGAGCGTGGGGCGGGTTCTGTCCGTAGCCGATCAGGTCGCGGGGATAGGGGGCGGTGGCGTCGTAGATCATGTCGGGCAGTTTCCTTGGTTCTTCATAGCGTTGCGCGCTACACGCAGCCGATGAAACCGGCAGGGCCCAGGCGAGGGCAGCCGCGCAAGGGCCGCCCCGCCGCGCTGGCTGCGTCCCCCTCCCGTAGCGCGCAGCGCGTAGCAAGAGGGGGAAGGCGCGAAGCGACTCAGGGGGCGCTTCATGTTGCCAGCGCGGCGGCCAGGTCGCTGGCCGGGCGCTTGCGGTCGAAAGTCAGGCTGGCTTCCACGTGCTCCAGGTGGGCCTGCATGAGGGAGACGGCCAGGGCCTCGTCGCGCGCGGCCAGCGCGGCCACGATGTCGCCATGCTCCTCGTGGGAATGTTCGGCGGCGCTGGCCGACTGGTACATCAGCGTGATGAGGGCGCAGCGAGAGATCAGGTCGCCCAGCATCTGCGCCAGCACCTCGTTGCCCATGAGCTCGGCCATGCGCACGTGGAAGTCGCCCAGCAGCTCGGTGCGGCTGCTGGCGTCGGCCGTGCCCATGGCGGCTTTTTCGCTGGCGACGTGGGCGCGCAGGGCCTTGATCTTGGCGGGGGTCACGCTCTGCACGAAGGCGCGCGTCATCTCGGTCTCGAGCATGCGGCGCACGGCGAACACCTGGCGGGCTTCTTCCACCGACGGGGTGGAAACGAACGCGCCGCGCGCGGGCTCCAGCGTGACGAGGCGGTTCTGCGCGAGCTGGAACAGCGCCTGGCGCACCAGCGTGCGCGACACGCCGAAATGGTCGGCCAGTTTCTGCTCGGCCAGCTTGGTGCCCGGCTGCAGGCGGTGCTCCACGATGGCGCGGGTCAACGCGTCGACAATGGCACTGGTGGATGAAGATTCCATGGTTGCATGATACGTTGGATGGCGAAAAGTGTATACACTTTTGGTCTACACGCTGCGGTCTGGCAATCCTCGCCGATCGGCCGTGGTCCCCACTTCAGGAGATTCCCTATGGGATTGAGCACCCACGTTCTGGACACTATGAATGGCTGCCCCGCGGCCGGCATGGAGATCGCCCTGTATTCCACCGACGGCGACAACGCCACCCTCATCAAGCGCCTGGTGTTGAACCATGACGGCCGCACCGATGCGCCGCTGTTCGACAACGCGGCCCTGCGCACCGGCACCTACCGGCTCAGCTTCAACGTGGCGGGCTACTTCAAGGCGCGCGGCGTGCAGCTGCCCGAGCCCAACTTCCTGAACCGGGTGAGCCTGGATTTCGGCATCGCGCATGCCGACCAGCACTACCATGTGCCGCTGCTGGTGAGCCCGTGGAGCTATTCGACCTACAGAGGATCGTGAGCGCTATTGATTGGATAGCTGATGGCGCTTGCTGGATGCGGGTTTCAGGCCAAAAGGACCTGAAACCCAATGCACTCAAGCGCGAGAAGCCCTCTTTTTAAAGCTGCCCCTCGGTCAGGGTGTCCAGCTGGAACTTGCCGCTCTTGTCCCACAGCCAGGTCTCGGTGTAGGTGACCTTGCCCAGGCGCGTGGGGGCCGGAAAGGGCGCGGCGGCGCGCACGGTGCGCTCGATTTCCTTGACCACCTCGGGCGCATGGCGCGGGGCGCGCAGCCAGTGGATGCGGTTGACCTTGCCGGTGCGGTCGATGTCCACTTCGATCACGCCGATGGCATAGAGCTGCGGCGGCAGCTTGCCCTTGAAGATGCGTTCGCTGTTGAGGCCGTACAGGTGCGTGGCACCGTCCTGGCGGTAGGCTTTGGGCGTGGCGGCGGCAGAGGCGCGGGCCGAGCCGGCGGCGGCGGGCACGGGGCCCTTCACGCCCGGGGTGCCCGGGGCCGAGGGCGAGCGGCTCTCTGGCTCGGGTGCCGGGGCGGGTTCGGGCCCGGACCTGCAGGCGGCCACCAGGGCCGCGCCTGCGGCCATGATGCCTGCCAGCAGCCAGTGGCTGCGCTTGCCGGTGGGGCCTGGAGGCGGGGTGTTGGACATGGTGGTCGTGGTCGGGCTGGTGGTGGGTGGCCGAAAGCGTTGTTGTTCAGGCGGCGCTGCCGGGCATGACGAAAGGATGATGGCGGTGGAACACTTGCGTTTGTTGCTGGAAGGCCTCGCGGCCCGCCCGGCGTGCCTGGTCAGAGTGGAGTCTACCCAAGGGTCGGTGCCCCGTGAACCCGGGGCGTGGATGGCCGTGTTCGCGGATGGGTTGGTGGGGACCATCGGCGGTGGGCACCTGGAGCACCAGGCCATCGCCGAGGCGCGCCGCCGCCTGTCGGGCCTGCCGGCATCCAGCGCCGGGCCCCTGCGCTTTGCGCTCGGGCCGGCGCTGGGCCAGTGCTGCGGCGGGGTGGTGCACCTGGCGTTCGAGCTGCTGACCGCCGCCGACGCGCCCGCGCTGGCGGAGCGCCTGGCGCCCCGCCGGCACCCGGTGGCGCTGTTCGGCGGCGGGCACGTGGGCCACGCGCTGGCCCGGGTGCTGGCCCCGCTGCCGTTCGTGCTGACCTGGATCGACAGCCGCGACGGGATCTTTCCGCAGCCGGCGCCGGACGGCGTGGCCTGCGAACACTCCGATCCGGTGCAGCTGGCGGTGCCGGACCTGGCCCCCGGCACCCGCGTGCTCATCATGAGCTTCAGCCATGCCGAGGACCTGGACGTGGTGGCGGCCTGCCTGCGCCGCCAGCGCGAGCGGAGCGACCTGCCGTTCATCGGGCTCATCGGCAGCAAGACCAAATGGGCGACGTTCGCCAACCGCCTGCACGGGCGCGGGTTCGCGCAGGAGGAACTGGCCCAGGTCACCTGCCCCATCGGCATCCGGGGCATCGACGGCAAGGAGCCGGAGGTCATCGCCGTGGCCGTGGCCGCGCAATTGCTGCAGACGCTGAACGGTGGGGGCGCGAGCGGGTTCCGAGGGTAATTCCGCTCCTGCGTGCGTTCGAGGGGGCTGGAATCGAGAACAATTTCTGCATACACTTTTCACTGTCCTGATTCGGTATTTCATGGGTCGCAGCGGTGCCCCGGCAGAGTCTCTGCCAAGGTGCGCGACCCCCTTCTTCTGCTCAGAGCGCCCGCAGTGGTGAGCAGGTTGCACAAAGGCGGCGCCTTCGCGCCGCCAAAGTTGAGAGACTTCCATGGAAAGCTACTTTCTCGACTGGGCCAACCTGCTGCTGCGCTGGGTCCACGTCATCACAGCCATCGCCTGGATCGGCTCGTCGTTCTATTTTGTCTTCCTGGACAGCAGCCTCACGCCGCCCGAGGACGAGGACCTGAAGAAGCAGGGCGTGAGCGGCGAACTCTGGGCCGTGCACGGCGGCGGGTTCTACCACCCGGTCAAGTTCGCCGTGTCGCCCCCGAAGCTGCCCGGCCACCTGCACTGGTTCTTCTGGGAGAGCTACAGCACCTGGATCAGCGGGTTCGCGCTGTTCACGGTGTCGTACCTCTACAGCGCCAGCACCTACCTCATCGACAAGTCGCGCATGGACTGGGCCCCCGCCACGGCCATCGTGGTGGCGCTGGCGTTCTTCGTGGTGTTCTGGCTGCTGTACGACGCGATCTGCCGCCTCTTCGGGCAAAAGAAGAACGGCGACGCCATCGTGGGCGCGCTGGTGCTCGTGCTGGTGTGCATCGCCTCGTGGCTGGCCTGCCACTGGTTCGCGGGCCGCGCGGCCTTCCTGCTGGTGGGCGCGATGATCGCCACGGCCATGAGCGCCAACGTGTTCTTCTGGATCATCCCCGGCCAGCGCACGGTGATCGCGCAGATCAAGGCCGGCGAGCCCGTGGACCCGATCCACGGCAAGCGCGGCAAGCAGCGCAGCGTGCACAACACCTACTTCACGCTGCCCGTGCTGTTCGCCATGCTGAGCAACCACTACAGCTTCACCTGGAGCCACCCGCAGAACTGGCTGGTGCTGATCCTGATGATGTTCGCCGGCGCGGCCATCCGCCAGTTCTTCGTGATGCGCCACGGCTACAAGCTGGGCCGCAACGGCAACCCGCTCCCCTATGCGCTGGTGGGGGTGGCGGTCATCGTGGGCGTGATCGCCTGGATGCGCCCCGTGCCGGTGTCGGCCCCTGCCGCGCCCGCGGCGGGTTCTGCTCCTGTTTCAGGAGCTGTTGGCGCAGGTGGGCAAAGCGCTGGGGGTCAAAATGACTATGCATCCCTGCAGCCCGTGCTGGCCCAGCGCTGCTACATGTGCCATGGCGAGCAGGTGCAGATGAAGAACCTGCGGCTGGATGCGCCCGACAGCGTCAGGCAGCATGCGCAGGCCGTCTACCAGCAAGTGGTGGTGCAAAAGCTCATGCCGATGAACAACGCCACGGGCATGACCGATGCCGAGCGGGCGCTGGTCAAGCGCTGGTTCGAGGCCGGAGCGGCGGTGGGCACTCCCTGAGTCCCTGCGCGCTTCACCCAGGGGGGCGGCCACCCGGGGTCCGGCCGGACCCGTTCCATGCAGGCACCTGCCGGGATGCGTGATTTTTGGGCGCCCTACGCCGCCAGCGCGTCTTGCAGCGCGCGGGTGGCGGCCAGTGCGCCCAGGCTCGATTCGGTAAAGCCGCCATGCAGCACCACCCCCGTGGCCGCCTGCTTGGCCTCGTGCTTGGCCACCGCGGCCAGATTGGCCACTTCCTCGGCATGGCGGAAGCGCCCGGGCGTGATGCGCACCGCGCCGATGGACAGCGTCGTGCACGGAAAGAACCGCCGCACCCCATGCCGGTCCTCGGCCTCGATGCCACCCGCTTGCCGCGCCGCGTCGTCGAACAGCGTGAGCGCCTCGCGGGCAAACGCGTCCACGATGTTCTTGCAGCGCTGCAGCCAGTTGCTGCTCTGAAAGATCAGCATGAAGTCGTCCCCGCCCACATGGCCCACGAAGTCGCGCCGCGCGTCGCAGTGCGCCGTGGCCAGGCGCGCCACCAGGCGGATCATCTGGTCGCCGCGCCAGTAGCCGTAGTGGTCGTTGAAGGGCTTGAAGTTGTTCAGGTCCGCATAGCAGGCCACGAACTCGGTGTGGTGGTCCAGCAGGCGCTGCATGTGCAGGCTGATGGGAATGTTGCCGGGCAGGAAGGTCAGCGGGTTGGCGTGCCGCGCCGCCTCGATGCGCGTCTCGGTCACGGCGCGCACCAGCTGGTCGCCCGTGCCCAGGCCCAGGTAGCGGCCATTGTCGGTCACGATGTAGCCGTCGCTCAGATAGCGCTGGTCCTGCGAGGTGAGGATGCCCACGAGCTGGTCCACGTCGCAGTCCAGCTCCACCACGCGCGGGGCCTGGTTGGCGAAGGCCAGGCACGGCTTGCGGCCATGCACTTCGCGGAAGTACAGCGTGGCGTAGTGGTTCATGAACTGCTGGCGGTTGATGAGCGCCACGGGGCGCGTGCCGTCCACCACGGCCAGCGCATGCAGGTCGGTGCGTTCATGGAACATCGCCGCCACCGCGTCATTGCTGGTGGCGGGTGCGGCGGTGGGCGCCTGCACCACCAGCAGGCTGCGCAGGATGCCCGGGCGCGCCGTCTGCCCCAGGTGGGGCAGCACGGCCACGCGGCGGTCCTGCATCACTTCCAGCGCGGGGCCGTCCACCGTCTCGCGCGGTGTGCGGGCCGGGCGGCCCAGCAGCCAGCCCTGGCCGTAGGGGATGTCCAGGTCGCGCAGCGCGCGCAGGTCGTCGCGTGTCTCGATGCCCTCGGCGATCAGCGTGGTGCCGAACACGTCGGCGATGCCCTTGATGGCCTGCAGCATCTGCAGGTTCTCGGGGTGGTCGCTGATCTCGCGGATGAAGTACTTGTCGATCTTCACGAAGTCAGGCTTCACCTCGGACCACAGGCGCAGGCTGGAGCGGCCGTCGCCGAAGTCGTCCAGCGCCATGCGCGCGCCGCAGGCGTGCACGGCCTTGATGGCCTGGCGCAGGAGCGGCATGTCGGACACGCGCTCGTGCTCGGTGATCTCCAGCACCAGCATGCGCGCGCTCGCGCCGAAGCTGCGCACCGTCTCGCCCAGTTTCTGGGCGCCGACCAGTGCCACGCCGTGCACCAGCGCGTCGGCGCTGATGTTCACGAAGAGGCGGCCGGGGGCTTCCTGCGCACCCCATTGCTGGAGGGCGGTGAACACGCACAGCAGCTCGAAGTCCTGCAGGATGCGCTCGCGCCGGGCCATCTCCAGCAGTGCGTCGGGGGTGTGCCAGGGCGTGCCGCGAGGTCCCCGGATCAGGGCCTCATGGGCATAGATGCTGCCTTCGCGCAGGTCGGCCAGCGGCTGGAAAACGCAGTGCAGGCCCCCTTCGCGCATGAGTGCCGCGAGAGGGCCCGTGCCATGGCGCGCGGCTGGCGACAGCAGCGCCAGCATCGCCTCCAGCCGGCTCCAGGGAGTGTTCTGCATTGCGTGGGATGGGTGGTCTCTGGGCAAGGTGCCCACGATAGCGGCGGGCTGTGACAATGCGGTTACAAGCTGTCACGTTCTATCGGCCGCGGGCGCCCCCCGGGGCCCGGGGCGGCCTGCCGCCGCCTGTGTGCTGGCGCAAGGCCCCTGCGCGGCGGGGCCGGCGGCGAGGTTCCGGTTTGATCTTGCTCAATGCCCGGCGGGCGCCGGCACGGCACAGTCCGTCCCATGCTGCCCTCTATCTATTTCTCCCTGCCCGCCGAAACCGAGGTCATTGCCGCCGGTGAGGTGCTGCGCAGGCGCAACGAGGTGCTGACGTCCGTGCTGCACCTGGAAAGCGGCCGCGTGCTGCGCGGCGTGCTGGACGATGGCTACCTGCGCCACCAGCTGGGAGCCGTGGACGGGCCGTTCTGGCTGGACGCCGCGTCGGCGCTGATGGGCCTGCCGTTGCCGGTGGACATGGTGGCCGACACGCGCCTGCAGGTGCGCCGCCTGCCCATCGATGAATTTCACCGCAGCCTGGCCGAAATGCCCGCGGGCGCGCGCGGCCTGCTGCTGGACATGGCGCAGGGCTACCGGCAGCAGTCCGAACTGGCCGTGAGCCGCCTTGCGCAGGATGCCGAATCGCGCTGCGCGCAATGGCTGCTCAAGCATGCCGAGCAGGACCACAGCGGCGCGATGCAGGTCACGCTGCACCAGCGCAAGCGCCTGATCGCCGCGCAGCTGGGCATCGCGCCCGAGACCTTCTCGCGCGTGCTGCGCCACCTGCGCGAGCTGGGCCTGATCCACGGCACCGGCAACGTGCTGAACCTTCCCCACCCCCGCGCGCTGCAGTCCATGGCGGGTTGCTAGAAAACACGCCCTGAGTCGCTGCGCGCCTTCACCCCGCTCTCGCTGCGCGGGAGGAGGGCGCACCCGGTGGCCTGGCAAAGCCGGAGCCACGGGTGCACTCGCCCCGGCCGCGCCAGTTCCAGAGGCGGGCG
>Ga0308157_10009636_pt1 | contig 10654 bp, 6 predicted proteins | sample PhyBR1_FD_201035 | JGI IMG/M metagenome (GOLD analysis project Ga0308157, IMG submission 201035) | Phyllosphere microbial communities from UC Gill Tract Community Farm, Albany, California, United States - DLSLB.R1 | ecosystem: Host-associated > Plants > Phyllosphere > Unclassified | place: USA...
TTTGCCGAGCCGCCCGAGGTCGGGTTGGGCGGAGAACAGGTCACGCACCCGGGGCTGGTCGAGGGTCGTCTCGGGGACGGCGGTTCCGATGGCGCGGATCGTTGCGGACACGACTCATCCTGTCACCCGATCGCTGACGTGTCCCCAGGATGCCCACGGCGACGGGGACGCACGGAGGGCACGGCACCGACCGGTACCGTGCCCTCCGTGGTGGGACTGCCTACGACTGCTGTGCGCGCTCCAGCACGAGTTCGCGCACGCGGGCGGCGTCGGCCTGGCCCTTCATGGCCTTCATGACGGCACCGATGATCGCGCCGGCGGCCTGGACCTTGCCGTCCTGGATCTTCGCCAGCACGTCGGGCTGCGCCGCGAGTGCTTCGTCGACCGCGGCCGTCAGGGCGGAGTCGTCCGAGACGACCTTGAGCCCGCGGGCCTCGACGACCTGCGCCGGCGAGCCCTCGCCCGCGATGACGCCCTCGAGCACCTGGCGTGCCAGGCGGTCGGTCAGGTCGCCGGACTCGACGAGCGCGATGACCTCGGCGACGTGCTTCGGCGACACCAGGTCACCGGGAGCGGCGTCCTGCGCGTTGGCGACGCGGCTGATCTCACCGGTCCACCACTTGCGGGCGGCCTGCGGTGCGGCGCCGGCGGCGACGGTGCCCTCGACCTCGTCGAGCAGCCCGCCGTTCACGACGTCCTGGAACTCCAGGTCGGCGAAGCCCCAGTCACCCTTCAGACGACGGCGACGTGCGACCGGTGCCTCGGGCAGCGAGGCACGGAGCTCCGCGATGACGGCCGGGTCCGGCACGACGGGCAGCAGGTCGGGCTCCGGGAAGTACCGGTAGTCGTCGGCGTCCGACTTCGGACGACCGGCCGACGTGCGACCGGTGTCCTCGTGCCAGTGGCGGGTCTCCTGCGTGATCGTGCCACCGGCGGCGAGGATCGCGGCCTGACGCTGGATCTCGTAGCGGATCGCACGCTCGACGGCGCGGAACGAGTTGACGTTCTTGGTCTCGGTGCGGGTGCCGAGCTTCTCCTGCCCGCGGGGGCGCAGCGAGATGTTCGCGTCGCACCGCAGGTTGCCGCGCTCCATGCGCGCCTCGGAGACGCCGAGCGCCCGGACGAGGTCGCGGATGACCTGCACGTAGGCGGCACCGAGCTCGGGGGCACGGTGCTCGGCGCCGAAGATCGGCTTCGTGACGATCTCGACCAGGGGCACACCGGCACGGTTGTAGTCGACGAGCGAGTACTCGGCGCCCTGGATGCGGCCGGTGGCACCACCGACGTGCGTCAGCTTGCCGGCGTCCTCTTCCATGTGGGCGCGCTCGATCGGGATGTTGTAGATCGTCCCGTCGGCGAGCTCGACCTCGACCTCGCCCTCGTAGGCGATGGGCTCGTCGTACTGCGAGACCTGGTAGTTCTTCGGGTTGTCCGGGTAGAAGTAGTTCTTCCGGGCGAACCGCGAGGACTCGGCGATCGAGCAGCCGAGCGCGAGCCCGAGCTGGATCGAGTACCGCACGGCCTGTGCGTTCACGACCGGCAGCGACCCGGGCAGCCCGAGGTCGACCGGGGTGACGTTCGTGTTGGGCTCGCCGCCGAAGAAGTTCGGGGCGTCCGAGAACATCTTGGTCTTCGTCGCGAGTTCGACGTGGACCTCGAAGCCGAGCACCGGCTCGTAGCGCTCGAGCGCCTCGTCGAAGTCCATCAGCGCGTCCTTCTGCGCCATCAGATCACACCTTCCTGCGCAGCGGACTGCTGACTCTGGTCGAGGTCCGGGACGGACGCGATGAGCGGCGCGCCCCACTGCTGTTCGAGCAGACGCTCGAGGGCGGCACCGTAGCGGTACAGCCGGGCGTCCTCACGCTGGGGCGCCATCAGCTGCACGCCGACGGGCAGGCCGTCCTCGGGCGCGAGACCGTTCGGGATGCTCATGCCGGGGACGCCGGCGAGGTTCGCCGGGATCGTCGTGAGGTCGTTGAGGTACATCGCGAGCGGGTCGTCGATTCGTTCACCGATCGGGAACGCGGTCGTCGGCGCCGACGGGCTGACGAGCAGGTCGACCTGCTCGAAGGCGGCCTGGAAGTCCCGCTGCACGAGCGTGCGGACCTTCTGCGCCGAGCCGTAGTAGGCGTCGTAGTACCCGGCGCTCAGGGCGTAGGTGCCGAGGATGATGCGCCGCTTGACCTCGGGGCCGAAGCCGGCTTCACGCGTGGCGGCCATGACGTCCTCGACGGTGGCACCGTTCTCGGGCGTGACCCGGAGGCCGAAGCGCACCGAGTCGAACTTGGCGAGGTTCGACGACGCCTCGGCCGGGAGGATCAGGTAGTACGCACTGATCGCGTACGCGAACGACGGGGCGTCGATCTCGACGACGACCGCACCGGCCGACTCGAGCAGCGCGACCGTCTCCTGGAAGCGCTGGGTGACACCGGCCTGGAACCCGTCGCCCCCGGCCAGTTCCTTCACCACGCCGACGCGCAGGCCGCGGAGCGTGTCCGCCTGCAGCCCTTCGCGTGCGGCCGCGGCCATCGAGGGCCAGGCGTCCGGGATGGACGTGGAGTCCTTCGGGTCGTGCCCGCCGATGACGTCGTGCAGGAGCGCGGCGTCGAGGACGGTGCGGGACACCGGGCCGATCTGGTCGAGGCTGGACGCCAGGGCGATGGCGCCGTAGCGGCTCACCCCGCCGTAGGTCGGCTTCACACCGACCGTGCCCGTCACCGCACCCGGCTGGCGGATGGAGCCACCCGTGTCCGAACCGAGGGCGAACGGGGCTTCGTGCGCGGCGACCGCAGCGGCCGAGCCACCGCCGGACCCGCCGGGGATCCGGTCGAGGTCCCACGGGTTGCGGGTCGGGCCGTAGGCCGAGAACTCGGTGGTCGAGCCCATCGCGAACTCGTCCATGTTGGTCTTGCCGAGCGGCACGAGGCCGGCGGCGCGGAGCTTCGCGACGGGGGTGGCGTCGTACGGCGGCACCCAGCCCTCGAGGATCTTGGACCCGGCGGTCGTGGGCATGTCCTGCGTGCACAGGACGTCCTTGACGGCGATCGGCACACCGGCGAGCGGCCCGAGGTCGTCGCCCGCGGCACGGCGGGAGTCGATCGACTTCGCCACTGCCAGGGCGTTCTGGTTGACGTGCAGGAACGCGTGCACGTCGCCGTCGACGGCGGCGATCCGGTCGAGGTGGGCCTGGGTGGCCTCGACGCTCGAGACGTCGCGCGCCACGAGGGCGTCGGCGAGCGCCGCGGCGCTCAGCTTCGTGATGTCGTCAGTCACTGTTCTTCGCCCTACTGTTCTTCGCCGAGGATGGCGGTCACGCGGAACCGTTCGCCGTCGGAGTCGGGCGCCCCGGAGAGCGCCTGCTCCTGCGTCAGCGTCGTGCCGACCACGTCGGGTCGGGTGACGTTGCCGAGCGGCACGGGGTGGCTCGTCGCCGGGACGTCGTCGGTCGCGACCTCGGCGACCTTGGCGACGCTCTCGACGATGTGCGACAGCTCCCCGGTCAGCTTCTCGATCTCGTCGGGCGTGAGTGCGATACGTGCGAGGTTCGCCAGGTGTGCGACCTGCTCGCTCGTGATGTCAGGCATGGTGCTCCGTCGATCGGTTCGTGGAATGCCCCACAGTCTATTGGCTGCGTCGGGCGCGCAGGCGCGGCTGTGGACAACCCCCTGGAGGCCCGGCGCCGGTCCGCCGGACCGGCACCGGGCCTCCAGGGGGTCAGCGGGTCACTTCCCGTTCTGGTCCCCCGCAGCCGGTGCCGCCGGGGCCACCGTCGCGGCGGGCGCGGGCGCGGGCGCAGCCGGAGCAGCGGGTGCAGCCGGAGCGGCAGGCGCAGCCGTCTGCGTCTGCGTCGGCGTCGTCTGGTCGTCCTGCGCCGTCCCCTGCCCCGGCGAGGACCCTGACGAGGACGAAGACGACGACGAAGACGAAGACGACTTGCTCGCCTGCCCGATCATCGCCTGGCTCGGCGCCGGCAGCGCTCCCCCGCCCACGGTCTGGTCGAGGTACGCCATCATCGACTTCCCGACCCCGAACTTCGCGCTGTACCCGGTGGTGCCCTGCAGGAACGGCCAGTTCGCCAGGCTCACGCTCCCCTGCACGTTGCCGACCCAGGTGGCGTTCGTGTACTTCGTCGACGACGCGACCAGCCAGTTCTGCACGTCGCCGTCGGTGGTGCCGGTCTTCGCGAACTTCGCCACGCTGTCCCCGGGGTTCGCGCTCGCGGCCGTCCCCGACCCGGACAGCACGCCCTGCAGCGCGTAGTCGACCGTGCCCGCGACGTCCGCGGAGACGCCCTGCGTGCAGGACGACGGCGTCGGAGTGATCTTCGTGCCGTCTGCCTCGGTCACCGAGTCGATCGCGGTGGGCGTGCACACGATGCCGCCGTTGGCGAAGCCCGCGTAGGCCTCGGCCAGGTCGATCGGCGACAGCTCGTTCACGCCGAGGATCGACGACGGCGTCTGCGTCAGGTCACCGCCGTCGGCGCGGTGGATGCCCATCGACTGCGCGAGCTGGGCGATCTTGCACAGGTCGAGCTGCTTCCCCATCTGGGCGTACGCGGTGTTGATCGACTCGACCGTCGCCGCCTCGACCGACATCGACGACGGCACGCTCTCGGCGTTGGCGACGTTCCAGGTGCCACCCGCGACGTTCTGGCAGCTGTTGGTGAACTCGGCGTTCGCGAACTGGTGCTCCGAGGTGGCGACCGAGTCGGACAGGGTGTGCCCGCTGGCGAGCCACTCGGCCAGGGTGAACACCTTGTAGGTCGAGCCGGTCTGGAACCCGCCCGAGTTGCCGTACCCGGAGTCGGCGCTGTAGTTCACCGCCGTGGCCCCGGCGGCGGCGTTGTCCCCCTGCGTGTACGTGGTGTTCTGGACCATCGACATGATCCGGCCGGTGCCGGGCTCCACGGTGACGTTCGAGCCGCCGACGTCGACGCCCGCCATCGTGGCCGGCACGTAGGTGGACAGGGCGGACTGTGCCTGGCCCTGCAGGTCGAGGTCGAGCGAGGTGTGGATCTGCAGGCCCTTGGTGTCGAGCGTGGCGATGCGTGCCGCCGCGGTCTTGCCGAACGCGGGGTCCTGCAGCACCTGGTCGCGGACGTAGTCGCAGAAGTAACCGGCGTCGTAGTGCGTCGCGGCGGTCGAGCACCCGTTGGCCGTCTCGGTGATCTTCGGCGTGACCGACGTCGCGATCGCCTTCGTCATCTGTGCCTTCGTGATCGACCCGTGCGCCTGCATCCGGCGGAGCACGTAGTCGCGGCGCTCCTTCGTCAGCGCGTACCCGTTGGCCTTGCCGTTGTCCTTGTCGCTCGGCACGTCGATGCGCAGGTTCGACGGGTTGTTGAGGATCGCGACGAGCGTGGCCGACTGCACGAGCGACAGGTCCTTCGCGTGCACGCCGAAGTAGTACTCGGCGCCGGCCTCGGCCCCGTAGACCCGCCCGCCGAGCCCGACGATGTTGAGGTACCCGGTCAGGATCTCGTCCTTCGAGTACTTCTTGTTCACCGCGATCGCGTACCGCATCTCCTGCAGCTTGCGCTGTGGCGTGACGCCGGCCGCGTCCTGGTAGCAGGCTTCGACCTTCTTCTCGGTGGCGGCCTGGTCCTTGCCCGTGAGCTCCTCGCACTGCTGCACCAGGACGTTCTTCACGTACTGCTGCGTGATGCTCGAGCCGCCCTGCACGTCCCCGCCGACGACGGTCGCGGCGACCCCGCGGAGCGTCCCGAGCACGTCGATGCCGCCCTCGTCGTAGTAGCGCGGGTCCTCGGTGTCGATCGCCGCCTGCTTGAGCGAGTCCGCCATCTGGTCCGCCGTCACGTTCGTGCGGTTCTCGGCGTAGAACGAGGCGATCTTGACCTGCTTCCCGCCCTGCTCCGCGTACACGGACGACACCTGCTGCGGGGTCTGCACGTCGAGGTAGGTCGGCAGGTCCTCGAAGAACGAGACCGCCCCGGACGTCCCCTCACCCGCGACGGCAACCGCCGGGGTCACCGCGACGGCGACGAGCATGCCGGCGAGCACGGACATCACCACGAACATCAGGAGAGCACCAGGCCATCGCACCACACGCATGACGGCACCGTAGGCAGCAGGGCTGTACTGGTTCTGCCCTGGAACGAGTGCAGGCTGCGGTCGCGCTCAGGTTGCCACCCAGGCGGTTCCGAGGTCGGGTCGCGATCCGCGCGTGCGCGCCGATCCGGCCGGGAGGCCCGCAACGGCTCCGCCACGTCGGCCGCCGGTCACGATCGGGTCACGTCCACCGCGTCGCCACGACCGGCGGGTCCGCCCGGTCGGTGGTCGGGCACGGCCGGCCGTCCTGGGCTGGTCGGCCGGTCGGCCGGTCGGTCGATCACGGCCGGTCAGTCACGGGGCTGCAGGTCCTGCGGGCGCACGAGGTACATGTCCGGCGAGGCGCCGACGATGCCGTCACCACCCGACTTGCCGCGTCGGACCTGCTCGCGCACCAGGTCGCCGCGGCCGATGCCGATCAGGGCGACGTCGTGCAGGGATGCCGTGCCCGGCTTGAGGTAGTCGTTGTGCCCCACGGGTCGCCGGAACACGTCACCGGCCGACAGCGCGTCGGCGCCCCCGGCGAGGTCGAGCACGGTCGACCCGAACGACGCCCCGCCCGGATCGGTCCCGAAGTACCCGGAGCCCGCGATGGGATCGCTGTGCGCACCGCCGACGAAGACCTGCCCGGTGGCGACGGCGAGGTCGTCCGCCGTCCGGACGTCGCTGCCCGGCGATCCGAGCACGGTCAGGGTGTCGGCGGTCATCCGGCCGGACGCCAGGGCCGTCATCGCCGTGGTCGACCCGTACGAGTGCGCGACGATGTTCACGCGCGGTTGGTCGCCGGCGCGGATCACACGCAGTCCCGCGACGGTCCGTTCGAGCCGCTCCGCCCCGGTCCGTGCGAGCCCGAGCGACAGGATGTTGGACAGGTCCGGCGTGCGGTACCCCATCCACGCGACGACGGCGGCTCCCGACCCGTTGCCCGTGGCGGCGAGCGGCGCCAGGGTGGCCTGCTCGCGGGACAGGTCGTTGGCGGTGTTCGTGAAGTCGGTCATCTGCCCGGTGACCGTGAAGAACATGCCCGGCACCACGACGGTGACGTCGGCCGCGGTGCCGAGGTCGCCGATGCTGATCGCCGCACGCCCCGAACCCCGGGTGTCGAGCGCCACCAGGAAGCGCCGCGGGTCGCCGGGTTGCTGCACCAGGGAGTCCCGGACCTGCCCGAGCATCGCGGCCCGGGCTGCACCGAGGTCGGCGTCGGCGAGGCCGGACGTCAGCGTCGCACGGTTCGCCCGGTCACGGACGGCGTACGGCACGCCCTCGAGGTTCCCGACCAGGGCGGGCGCGTGCGCGAGGAGTCGGTCCTGCTCGTCGGCGGGCAGGTGCGACCACCACTGCGCGACGGTCTGCGCGGGCGGCGGGTCGTCCTGCACCGTCGCCACGACGCCGCGATCGGTGGCCGCGCTCCGCAGGTCGGCGGCACCGAGCGCACCGAGGTCCTCGACGAAGGCGCGCCCGTGCGCGGCGGCGAGCTCGTCGACCCGCACCGCTGTCGTGGACGACGCCGCCGACGCCGACGAGAGCACGTCGTCGACCGGGACGATGCGGGTCGTGGCGGTGCTGGCGACCGTGACTTGGTGCGCCGGGGGCACGCCTGGGGCCTCGATCACTCCGAGCGAGTGCACCGAGGCGGTGAGCAGAGCCGCAGCGATGAGCAGCATTCGGGTCTCCCCCGGGAAGGCCGTCCCGACGTCCCCCTGCAGACGACGGGTGATGCTCGGTCGAGTCTATGGAGATGTCCGCGGATCATCCATGCGCGATGCAACTTGTCCCCCGAACTGGGCGCGTTCGACGGCGCGCCGCGCTCAGCGGATGCGACCGGGCGTGCTGTGCGCCCCGGTCGGTCCTCAGTCCTCAGTCCTCGGTCGTGGGCGCTTCCGGTTCGGCGAGCGCCGCGGGCCCCTCGGTCACGAGCAGGTGGAACTGCTCGGCGTCGATGATCCGGACGCCCAGCTGCTCGGCCTTCGTGAGCTTCGAACCGGCACCCGGACCGGCCGCCACGAAGTCGGTCTTCTTGCTCACGCTCGAGGCCGCCTTGCCGCCGGCGGTGATGATCGCCTCCAGCGCACCTTCGCGCGTGTAGCCCTCGAGTGCCCCGGTCGCGACGACGGTGACGCCGCTCAGCACGCCGCCCTCGACGTCGGCGCTGCCCGGGCCGGGGTGGCCCGGGGTGGTGAACTGCACGCCGGCCGTGGTCCAGCGGTCGATGATCTCGCGGTGCCAGTCGACGTCGAACCAGGCGAGCAGGGCGTCGGCGATGATCCCGCCCACGCCGTCGACGGCGGCGAGGTCCTCGCGCGATGCCGACCGGATCGCGTCGAGGGACCCGAAGTGGTTCGCCAGGGCCCGGGCGGCGACGGGTCCGACGTGGCGGATGCTCAGGCCGACCAGGATCCGCCACAGGGGCTTCGTCTTCGCCGCGTCGATGTTCGCGAGCATCTCGAACGCGTTCTTCGACGGGTAGCGGCTCGGCTCACCGGTGTAGTCGGCGCCGCGTGCCTCGGGGTCGAACGGCGGGTCGGTCTTCTTGCGCGCCCGACTGAACGGCGTGACGCGCTTCGGGGTGCCGTCGTCGTCCACCTTCTCCATGCCGGTCTCGGCATCGCGGACGATGACCTCGATCGGGACGATGTCCTGCATCGTCAGGTCGAACAGTCCGGCCTCGGTGACGAGCGGCGGGGTCTCCGGGCGGAGGGGCTGCGTGAGCGCCGCGGCAGCGACCTCGCCGAGCCCCTCGATGTCGAGCGACCCGCGCGAGGCGATGTGCTCGACCCGACCGCGCACCTGCGCCGGGCAGCTCTTCGCGTTCGGGCAGCGCAGGTCGATGTCGCCTTCCTTCGCGGGGGCGAGCTCGGTGCCGCACTCGGGGCAGTTCGTCGGCATCACGAACTCGCGCTCGGAGCCGTCCCGGAGCTCGACCACCGGGCCGAGCACCTCGGGGATGACGTCGCCGGCCTTCCGCAGCACGACGGTGTCGCCGATCAGCACGCCCTTCGCCTTGACGACCTGCTGGTTGTGCAGCGTGGCCTGGCGGACGACGGATCCGGCGACCTCGGCCGGGGCCATCACCGCGAACGGGGTGGCACGGCCGGTGCGGCCGACGCTGACCACGATGTCGGTGAGCGTGGTGTGCACTTCTTCCGGCGGGTACTTGTAGGCGATCGCCCACCGCGGCGCCCGTGACGTCGACCCGAGTTCCTCGTGCAGGGCGAGGTCGTCGACCTTCACGACGACGCCGTCGATCTGGTGCTCGACCGACGAACGGCGCTCACCCGTGGTCCGGACGAAGCCGTTGACCTCGTCGATGGTGTCGAACACCCGGTAGTGGCTGCTCGTCGGGAGTCCCCAGGTCTGCAGCAGCTCGTACACCTCGGACTGGCTGCGGACGTCGGTGCCCTGCTCGAGTTCACGGACGGGCCACGCCCCGATGCCGTGCACGAGCATCCGCAGACGCCGCAGCCGGTCGACCATCAGTGCCCGCTTCGCCTCGGACTTGCCCTCTTCCTTCTGGCGGAGGGACCCGGCGGCGGCGTTGCGCGGGTTGGCGAACACGCGCTCCCCCGCCTCGCGCTGGTTGGCGTTGAGCTCGTCGAACTCGGCGACCGGGAAGAAGATCTCGCCCCGGACCTCGACCAGGGGCGGGTGACCGGTGCCGGACAGGCGGTCCGGGATCGTGCCCATCGTGCGGACGTTGCCGGTGACGTCCTCGCCGACCACGCCGTCACCGCGGGTGGCGGCCGAGACGAGCCGACCGTGCTCGTACCGCAGGTTGATCGCCAGGCCGTCGATCTTCAGCTCGGTCAGGAACCGCACCCGCTCGGCACCGGCGTCCCGCTGCACCTTGAGGGCCCACTCGGTGAGCTCGTCGGGGCTGAAGACGTTGTCGAGCGAGAGCATGCGCTCGGCGTGCTCGACCGGTGCGAACTGCGTCGTCTGCGCCTGCCCGCCGACCGTCTGCGTCGGGCTGTCGGGCGTCAGGAGTTCCGGGAACCGCCGTTCGATCGCGTCGAGGCGGTGCACCAGGGCGTCGTAGTCGGCGTCCGACAGGGGCGATGCGTTGCCCTCGTAGTAGTCGTGGCGCAGCTCGGTGACGCGGGCGCGCAACCGGTCGACCTCGCGCGCGGCCTGGGCGGCGTCGAGCCCGTCGGGGTCGATGGTCTCGAACGTCGCGTCGGTCTCGCTCATGGCATCAGTTCTACCGTGCACCACCGACGCGGCGTGCAGCGAGCGTGTGCCCCGGGAGCGGCGGGGTCAGGCGTCGATGGGGACGGCGCTGACCGTGGTGTCGATCGTGCACTGGCCGAGCACCCGCGTGCCGACGTAGACCACGGCCGTCTGGCCGGGAGCGACCCCGTGCAGCGGCTCGTCGACGTCGATCACGAGCACGTCGTCGTGCACGCGGGCGGTCGCGGGCACCGGGTCGGCGTGCGCGCGGATCTGCACGTCGCAGGCGAACGGCGTCGCGGGGTCGGCCGGGGCCGTGCCCGCCCAGGTGAACCGTGAGCCGGACATCGAGGTGACGGCGAGGGCCTCCTTCGGGCCGACGACGACGGTGTTGTCCTTCGGGCGGATCTCGAGCACGA
>Ga0308157_10009637_pt1 | contig 10653 bp, 9 predicted proteins | sample PhyBR1_FD_201035 | JGI IMG/M metagenome (GOLD analysis project Ga0308157, IMG submission 201035) | Phyllosphere microbial communities from UC Gill Tract Community Farm, Albany, California, United States - DLSLB.R1 | ecosystem: Host-associated > Plants > Phyllosphere > Unclassified | place: USA...
CCGTTTAAAGCGCTGTTTGCGCCGGGCGGCGCACTGTACGACATGGTGTTTAACGTTTCTGTGCCGTACCTGGACAAACTGGTAGCCCGCATGCCGCCGGTGGTTAACGCCGCCACGCCGTACGCCGCGGTATATAAATTCGACTGGTTCTCAGCAACCGGCACCGCCATTCTGTTCGCCGGGATTATCTCCATTATCTGGCTGAAGATGAAACCCGCCGCCGCGATCAAGACCTTCGGCGAGACGTTAAAAGAACTGGCGCTGCCTATTTACTCCATCGGTATGGTACTGGCCTTCGCCTTTATCTCTAACTATTCGGGACTGTCATCGACCCTTGCCCTGGCGCTGGCGCATACCGGCTCGGCATTTACCTTCTTCTCGCCGTTCTTAGGCTGGCTTGGGGTATTCCTGACCGGTTCGGACACCTCGTCCAACGCCCTGTTCGCCGCGCTCCAGGCGACCGCCGCTCAACAGATTGGCGTGTCGGATGTGCTGATGGTCGCCGCCAATACTACCGGCGGGGTGACCGGCAAGATGATTTCGCCGCAGTCCATCGCCATCGCCTGCGCCGCCGTAGGGCTGGTGGGCAAAGAATCGGATCTGTTCCGCTTCACGGTTAAACACAGCCTGATCTTTACCTGCATGGTGGGCGTTATCACCACACTGCAGGCGTATGTCTTAACCTGGATGATTCCATGACAACAACCACGCCGCGCCTGGCTGACCAACTGGTCGAGCGTATTCAGGCGCTGATTGCGGACCAACAGCTCGACGGCGGCATGCGCCTGCCGTCCGAGCGCCAGTTAGCGGTGATACTTGGCGTCTCGCGCAATAGCGTGCGCGAGGCCATTCAGATTTTGATCCGCGAAGGCATGCTGGTCAGTCGTCGCGGCGGCGGCACTTTTGTGCGCTACCAGCTCGAACCCTGGTCTGAACAACGTATCGTCCAGCCGATTAAAACGCTGCTGGCGGACGACCCGGGCTACCGCTACGACATTCTCGAAGCCCGCCACGCAATTGAAGCCAGTACGGCCTGGCATGCCGCGTTGCGCGCCACCGAGCTTGATAAAGAAAAACTCCGCTACTGCTTTGACGCCACGTTGAAATTCACCGAGCGAGACGATCCGGATCTGGCCGCTCAGGCCGATGTGCGTTTTCATCTGGCCGTGGCGGAAGCCTCACATAATGTGGTGCTGCTCCAGACCATGCGCGGCTTTTTCGATCTGCTGCAATCGTCGGTGATGCAGAGCCGCCAGCGCATGTACCTTGAGCCGCCCATATTCTCACAACTCACCGAACAGCACCGCGAGATGCTGGACGCCATTTTAGCCGGCGATGCCGAACGGGCGCGTAAAGCGGCCACTCATCATCTCGGCTTTGTCCATTCCACCATTAAACGTCTTGATGAAGATGTGGCGCGCCAGGCGCGAGTCACCCGCCTGCCCGACATCGATGACGCCCCCAGGGAGAACGAATAATGATTATTTCCGCCGCAAGCGACTACCGTGCCGCCGCACAGCGCATTCTGCCGCCGTTCCTGTTTCACTATATTGACGGCGGGGCCTATGCCGAATACACCCTGCGTCGTAACGTGGAAGACCTCGCTCAGGTCGCCCTGCGCCAGCGCGTGCTGAAAAATATGTCGGATCTCAGTCTGCAAACGACCTTGTTCAACGAAACGCTGTCGATGCCGGTGGCGCTCGCGCCCGTCGGGCTGTGCGGCATGTATGCGCGACGCGGTGAAGTGCAGGCGGCGCAGGCCGCCGATGCCAAAGGCATCCCCTTTACCCTCTCTACCGTGTCGGTCTGCCCAATTGAAGAAGTGGCGCCCAAAATTCAGCGCCCGATGTGGTTTCAGTTGTATGTCCTGCGCGATCGCGGCTTTATGCGTAATGCGCTGGAGCGCGCCAAAGCGGCGGGTTGTTCAACGCTTGTGTTTACCGTCGATATGCCAACCCCTGGCGCACGTTATCGTGACGCACATTCCGGCATGAGCGGCGCTAATGCTGCGATGCGCCGCTACTGGCAGGCAGCGACCCACCCGCAGTGGGCATGGGACGTGGGTTTGCACGGTCGTCCGCATGATTTAGGCAATATTTCGACCTATCTTGGCAAGCCTACCGGGCTTGAGGATTACATCGGCTGGCTGGCCAATAACTTCGACCCGTCCATCTCCTGGAAAGACCTTGAGTGGATCCGCGAGTTTTGGGACGGCCCGATGGTTATCAAAGGCATTCTCGACCCGGAAGACGCCCGCGACGCGGTGCGCTTCGGCGCAGACGGGATTGTGGTATCGAACCACGGCGGTCGCCAGTTAGACGGCGTCCTTTCCTCCGCGCGCGCGCTGCCTGCCATTGCCGACGCGGTGAAAGGCGATATCGCCATTCTCGCCGACAGCGGCATTCGCAGCGGGCTGGACGTGGTGCGTATGATTGCGCTCGGCGCAGATACCGTGCTGTTAGGCCGCGCGTATCTCTACGCGCTGGCGACCCACGGTCAGGCGGGTGTGACAAACTTGCTGAATTTGATCGAAAAAGAGATGCGGGTCGCTATGACCCTGACCGGCGCGAAATCCATTAAAGAAATCAGCCGCGACTCGTTGGTGCCGGACCCGGAATTCACTTCGGTGTTGGCATCGTTACCGGCGTCCAGTGCAAGCGTGAATCAGCGTACCGACGCCGCCTAGCCCGTAACCGCCCTCAGAAAGAGGGCGATACGCATGTTGCGCGCCCCATCCAGCACAACTTTGCCTCTTCTTGTTGTTCAGCGCGTCAGAAAGCGCGCTGAACACCTTACTTCGCAGGCTTCGCCTTTCCCCATAAGCGACGAGAAAAATCCTCAATCGAGCCGGAAAGACGGCGCTTTTGCAGGGTTCGCGTCCAACTTACCGATAACCCTGATGCGCTTAACAGGCGGTGGTACTGATCATCGTCAAACGGCATATGCCACGCGATAACCGCAGCATCGTGAACGCTGATATCACTGGTACGCGACGCCAGTTCCAGCGGCGTATCGGCGCTGACATTGCCGCCCTGGATCACGCGGTACAGCCAGCCGGTGCGTGTGGTTTGCTGCATCAGCAACGCAAGGTCGCTGATACCAAAATGAAAATTCACTTTGAAGCACGGTGAGCGCGGCTGGGTGACCTGAATCAGCGCCTCGCCCCAACGGAAAATATCGCCGATAAACACGTTTTCTTCCGTTAATCCAACGGTTGAAAGGTTCTCACCAAACGCCGGGGCGACGAAGCGTTCCGCCTGTTCCGGGAAATCGAGCGCCCAGCGTGCGTAGTGTTCGCGCGGATAATGGCAAAGCGCGCGATCCGGGCCGCCGTGGATCGTTTTTTCCGCCTGCTGATCGCCTTGCAGGCCGAGGTCCGTCAGCGTTAACGCGCCTTCAACCTGCACTTTGCCGATAGCGCTGGGACGGCTGCCGGGGTAGTCACGCACCTGGCCGATATAAATTTCTGCTGGATAATGCATCTGCTGCTCCTTATGCGGACACAAAAAAAGCGAGCCTCAGGCTCGCTTTATCACCGCAATTTTGCAACCTTTTTTGGTCGTTTACACACAAAAAATACCTTTCCCGCGTTCGTCTAATTCCACAAGGATGATTGATACCTACGTGTATTAATATAATTTTACTTAGGTAAATATATTTATCGGCATAAAAAACAGGCGTATATTACGGTGAAGTCATCGCTAGTAAAAAGGATAAGGGATGCACGCATCTGATTATTTAAGGATAAAATATCAGGCCGACAGGCAAATCGCTTTAAGTACTCAAAATGCACTAAGTGGGGTTTTACAATCGGCAAAAGGGGTTGCATCTGATATTTATGCCGGCATTGAGCGGGCCAGTTGGTATTCATCGTGCTTTATTCCGCAATACAATAATGTTTGTCTGGAGCTTAAGTCCGAAGAAATACGAATGCTCTATTCAATCGAATCTATATACAGACATAGTGATATCATTGCATACATACTCTATTTGTATTTCAAAATGGTATGTGATGATGTGGAAGAAGGTAACCCAGAAGGGTCGGCACATAAGTTAATCAGAAAGATGGCAGGGCTTGTTTCCCATATGAATGTTGCTGGAGGAACGCGGTATGCTTTTGCTGCGGCTGCTTCTGTTGCCCTTTCTCAGTCTGGCGTCATGTCTACGATCATTATTGAACGTATATCGGCTAAACTCCCTCAGGCGGTTTTTGCATTTCAGTTCTATGGAATTCAACAAAAATGCGCCCTTGCCGCCAGGCACCTTAAAGTAATGGATCCAGAGTATTATTGGATTCTCTATCAGGAAAAGCTTGAAATGCTTTACTACTTTATCGAGCCGCTGCTTGCAAAGATCATTAAAGAAGTGAAATCAAAAACTTTCTCAAACATTGATGAGCTAACAGATTTCATACAAGGCAACGTTGATGTTTAAAAGTTTAATAACGCTATTATTAGAAAGTGTGGTTTTCCCTTTGTTAGTAATAGCGTTTGCCCTGTTATGGTTTCATCTATTTCCAGAATATTGCCTGCTATTAACATTGATTACAACTATTGTTTTGATTTGGTTATTTCCTCGCTTCACCTCAAGGTTTACTAAATTTAAATAAAAGGAGGTTCTATGTCTCACCCTGCTTATCTGTGGCTAACCGACGAAAACGGCTCACCCATGATTGGATCTTCTTTGGTCGCCGGGCGTATTGGGGCTATCGAAATAAAGTCATTGACTCATAACATCAATATACCGGCTGATAGCAATACGGGACGATTGACGGGTACGCGAGTTCATGCACCTGTCATGTTTCAGAAAGAGTTCGACCGCGTGACACCATTTTTGTATAAGGCATTGAGTACAGGAGCTACGCTCAAATCTGCGATAATAAAAATGTATACGATCACTGATGCCGGGATGGAGAAGGAGTATTTCAACATCATTCTGGATAACGTTAAACTCACTTCGATTACACCTGATCTTTATCCTGGAGCATCCACAGGCATGCATCTTGAAACCGTTCTACTTCGCTACGAGAAAATTACCTGGAAACACTGTGACGGTAATATCATTTATAGCGATGAATGGAATCACAGGGCTACTTATTGAGAAAGGCGAACACGGTTAACTGTTCGGGTTAAGCACTTCTACAGGCGAAGCGATGTTTTGTACTAAAAACGCGCCATGTACCGGTGAGCTGGCGGTTTGCATGATAAGAGAAGTGGTGGGTATTTCAGTCCTGAAATAAAAAACGCCTGATGCAATACATCAGGCGTTATAAAGTTAACCTGGTCGGAATTACTTAGCAGCAAAACGTGCAGCAGCTTCGTCCCAGTTCACCACGTTCCAGAACTCTTTGATGTAGTCCGGGCGGCGGTTCTGGAATTTCAGGTAGTAAGCGTGTTCCCACACGTCCAGACCCAGGATCGGGAAGCCGGATGCGCCAGAAATCGCTTCACCCATCAGCGGGCTGTCCTGGTTTGCGGTAGAAACCACAGCCAGTTTGTCGCCCTGCAGTACCAGCCACGCCCAGCCAGAGCCGAAACGGGTTGCCGCTGCTTTCTCGAAATCTTCTTTGAATTTTTCCACAGAGCCGAAATCACGTTCGATAGCCGCTTTCAGGTCGCCCTGCAGCGTGGTGCCTTTTTTCAGGCCTTTCCAGAACAGGCTGTGGTTAGCATGACCGCCTGCGTTGTTGCGCAGTACGGTTTTTTTGTCCGCCGGAACCTGATCCAGTTTGGTGATCAGTTCTTCTACCGGCAGGTTAGCGAATTCAGGCAGAGACTCCAGCGCCGCATTAGCGTTGTTGACGTAGGTCTGGTGGTGTTTGGTGTGATGGATTTCCATCGTTTGCTTGTCGAAATGCGGTTCCAGGGCGTCGTAAGCATAAGGCAGGGATGGCAGTGTATAGCTCATTTTTCATCTCCATTATTGTCGGGCGGCAAACTGGCCCTTTCGAAGCCGGTGTGTTAACGCCGCGTAATCAGTGGGATCATTATAGTTAATTAAATGATATTGAAAATGTTTATCAATGCCGTATTTGTTATAGGGTTATTCACATCTGGAATAAGTCAGTCTGCAAAGCTTAAGTAACGCGATAACCGGTTTTCTGCCAGAGACTTACGGGAGTGGCAAAAATACAAAGGTAGTCGCCAGGTAAACGGGCGATAGTCGACGCTCCGCATCTTCTCTGGAGCGAAAGCAATGACGATAAATATCGCACTTTTTGGGATTGGACTGGACACCTACTGGCCGCAGTTTAGCGGTCTCGAACAACGCCTGACGGGTTATCTGTCGCGCATTCATCAGCGTCTGGCCTCGCCTGAGCGCCATATCATCAATGGCGGGCTTATCGACAGTGTCGCCAAAGCCGACGCTTTCACCGCCGAGCTTCAACACCAGCCGGTTGACGTTATTTGTCTTTATATCAGTACTTACGCGCTGAGCGCGACGGTGCTGCCGCTGGTGCAACGCGTCAATAAGCCGGTGATTATTCTCGCCCTTCAGCCTGAGCCTGGCCTGCCCTATGCCGCGATCCGCGCCATGGCCGATCGCGGTGCGCGTACCGGCGAATGGCTGGCGCACTGTCAGGCCTGTAGCGCGCCGGAGCTGGCCAATGTGTTTAACCGGGCCGGTGTACGTTATCAGTTGGTCGTCGGTGCGCTGGACGGCGACGAAACGGTCTGGCGGGAAACCGACGCCTGGCTTGAGGCCGCAAACGTTCAACGCGCACTGGCAACGTGCCGCGTGGGCGTGCTGGGGCATTACTACGACGGTATGGTGGACGTGTACAGCAACATGACCAATTTATCGGCCAGGCTCGGCGTGCGCTTTATGCCGCTTGAGATGTGCGAGCTCGCGCAATACCGGGAAGGCGTCACGCTGGATCAAACCCAGGCGAAATGGCAGGAACTTGAACAGGCGATGCATATCGATCCGGCGTGCGAACAAGCAGAACTGGATCGCGCCGTGCAGACCGCCTGCGCGCTGGACATTCTGATAGAAACCCGCCAGTTGGCGGCGCTTGCCTATTACTATGAAGGCCGCAACGGCAACGCTTACGAAAATATCGTTACCTCCGTCATTATGGGCACCACCTTGCTCACCGGACGCGGCATTCCGGTTGCGGGTGAATATGAAATCAAAAACGTACTGGCGATGAAAATCCTGCAAATGCTGGGCGCAGGCGGCTCGTTCGCGGAACCTTACGGCATTGAATTTCATGATGATGTGGTGCTGTGGGGCCATGACGGGCCTGCTCATCCGCACATGGCAGATGGTGAGGTCCGGCTGGTGCCGTTGCCGGTTTACCACGGCAAACCTGGCAAAGGCGTCTCTATTCACATGACCGTCAAACCCGGCCCGGTGACGTTTTTGTCCGTGGTGGAGGATGCGAATAACCAGGTCATTCTGCAATACGCCGAAGGCGAAGCGGTGCGCGGTGAAACGCTTGATATCGGCAACACCAATAGCCGCTACCGGTTTGCGCTCAGCGCTCGCGATTTTACCACGCGCTGGAGCCTCGGCGGCCCGTCGCACCACTGCGCTATCGGCATCGGCCATCAGGGCGCAATGCTTGAAAAACTCGCCTGGCTTCTGGCGATCCCGGCGGTGAAAATCGCCTGACCGCCCTCCTTCCGGCCACAGCCGGAAGGAGAAATTTCGAACTGTGATCCCGGTCTTATCCACCCGCTGTTTTTTGCCATTTATGATGTGGGCGCGGCAGTTGCCCAAAGGTGACGCTTTCCCCAAATCCCTAAACTCGTCGTCATTGGGGGTGTGCTCGAACCCCTACCCATTCGACAAAATGAGGAAGTTAAGAATGAGTAACGCAATAACGATGGGGATTCTCTGGCACCTTATCGGCGCGGCCAGCGCCGCCTGCTTTTACGCCCCCTTTAAACAGGTAAAAAATTGGTCATGGGAAACCATGTGGTCGGTGGGCGGGCTGGTCTCCTGGGTTGTTTTGCCCTGGGCCGTCAGCGCCGCATTGCTGCCGGATTTCTGGTCCTACTACGGTTCGTTTAGCGCCGCTACATTACTGCCGGTATTTTTGTTCGGCGCGATGTGGGGCATTGGCAACATTAACTATGGCCTGACCATGCGCTATCTCGGGATGTCGATGGGCATCGGGATCGCCATCGGCATAACGTTAATCGTCGGCACCCTGATGACGCCCATCCTCAACGGGAAGTTCGGCGTACTGATTGGCACACCTGGCGGGCAGATGACGCTGCTTGGGGTCTTTGTCGCACTCATTGGCGTGGCAATCGTGACCCGCGCAGGCCAGTTGAAAGAGCGTCAGATGGGCATCAAAGCCGAAGAGTTCAACCTCAAAAAAGGGCTGGTTCTGGCGGTGATGTGCGGCATTTTCTCGGCGGGTATGTCGTTTGCCATGGACGCGGCAAAACCGATGCACGAGGCCGCTGCGGCATTAGGCGTCGATCCGCTGTATGTGGCGCTGCCAAGCTATGTGGTCATCATGGGCGGCGGCGCGGTGATAAACCTTGGCTTCTGTTTTATTCGTCTTGCGAAAGTGAAAAACCTGTCGGTACGGGCAGACTTCTCGCTGGCTAAGCCGTTGATTATCAGTAATGTGCTGTTTTCAATGCTCGCCGGGCTGATGTGGTATTTACAGTTCTTCTTCTACGCCTGGGGCCATGCCAAAATCCCGGCGCAGTACGACTATATGAGCTGGATGCTGCACATGAGCTTCTATGTGCTGTGCGGCGGTCTGGTCGGGCTGATTATGAAAGAGTGGAAATCGGCAGGACGCCGCCCGGTTGGCGTACTGAGCGTCGGTTGTGTGGTGATCATCATCGCCGCCAACATCGTAGGCCTTGGGATGGCGAATTAATCCTCCCGTATGCCCTGACGTTTTAACCATTCATGACACTGCTGACGCCACAACCGTGGCGTCACGCCTGTTTCCCGGGTAAAAACCACCGAAAAATAGTTGCTGTCCTCAAAGCCGCAGCGCGAGGCGATATCGCTAATCAACATCTCGGTGTGACGCAGCAAATATTGCGCCTGGCAAATCCGCAACTGGCGCAAATAATGGTTGATGGTCATTCCGGTTTGCTGGCGAAAGCGCTGGCGCAACGCGCGCTCATGCACATGATGGCGCTGGCAAAATTGCTGTAAATCGAAAGGGTTATTCAGGCTATTGCCCAGCGCGGCGATAAGCAAGTCGAGCATTTCGCCTTCCCCTGGCGAATCGGCACTGTCGGGCTGATAACGATGACGACGTAGCGTTATGCACAGTTGTAAAAAGAGGCTTTCACTCAAAATACGCGACAGCGCATCATTTTTGGGGCTTTCGTGTTCGAGCTGGCTGATGATGTGCCGCGCCTGGGCGATGCCCTGGCTACTGAGCCGCCAGCGCGGGTTCGGCTCCTGCGGTTTCAATAGCGAATCCCAGTCCACATTGAGCGTCAGACGCTCCGGGCAATAGATGATGTTATGCAACACCAGATCGTTTACCGATTCATATCCGTGGCGGTCGTCTGCTTTGATATAAAACAGATCGCCGCAGGTGATCCGCCAGGGGCGGTCATTGAGCACATGAAGCCCATTGCCACGCCAGACCAGCACCAGTTCGCAAAAATCATGAGTATGCTCCGCGAACACGTTTTGCGGATAGCGATCGGCAACCGCGACGGGCTGCACGGGCGAGGCGAAAAAGTCTGCTTTTTTGAGGATCAACTGAGCGGCCAACGCTTGCCCCCGACGGTAGACAAAATGGAAGTACGCAAAGCCCGCCCTAATGCTCTGTGATGCCTGACGGCGGGTCTGGTCGCAATCGGAAATTATTGAATTTCCTGAGGCAAAAAACGGTGATGCTGTTCGCGTTACTGGAGCGGGCGATCGCGTCCCTGGCGAATATCGCGCGGCGAGAAACAAAACTCACGCTTAAAAAGTGTGGAAAAGTGGTTACTGTCGCCGAAACCGCACTGATAAGCGATATCCGTCACGCTGTCTTCGCTGTGGCGTAACAGATGACGGGCGCGCAGTAAACGCAGCCGATTCAGATAACGCTGAGGCGTTAAACCGGTTTGCTGCTTAAGCTGACGATGCAATGTACGAAGCGATAAATCGAATTGGTCCGCCAGCGTCTCCCAACAGACTTCACCGGAAAAATGGGTCTCAAGCCACTCAATCATCCTGTTAACGCGGTTATCCGCGCCAGACATGTGCTCGGCCAGGCTCCCTTTACGGATTTGAATGAGTAGCTGCATAAACAGGATTTCACGCCACGCCAGGCTGTGGGTGTCGCTGGCACTGCCTGACGCTTCCAGTTGCGCCAGCACCCCTTTCACCTGCGTCATTATCTGAGGCGCCACGCGCCAGTGGGAGGGATAAATGCCGTCCTGCTCCTGCGGCAGTAATTTATCCAGCCCGGAGAGAAAGCTGAACGCGTCGGGCGCGCGGTAAAGGACATTGGTCAGGCAAAGGTTTTCGGTATGTTCGAAAAGATGCCGGTCATGATCGCGCACAAAGCAGACCGAACCGCCGCTTAAGGTATAGGGCTGCCCGTTAAAGATGTGCGCGCCCGTACCGTGCTCGACAATCACAATCTCAAAAAAATCATGGTGATGTTCCGGAAATTCCTGCTGCGGCAAACGGGGTTCTATCGCGACAGTCGCGGCGCTACACGGGAAA
>Ga0308157_10009640_pt1 | contig 10650 bp, 10 predicted proteins | sample PhyBR1_FD_201035 | JGI IMG/M metagenome (GOLD analysis project Ga0308157, IMG submission 201035) | Phyllosphere microbial communities from UC Gill Tract Community Farm, Albany, California, United States - DLSLB.R1 | ecosystem: Host-associated > Plants > Phyllosphere > Unclassified | place: USA...
GCCGAAGCGGCCCGGCAAGGCGGCGACGGCGGCGCCAACGATTGATCCGGCCTCGGTCGCTCCTGGCCCCGTTCAGCCGCGGGTTCGGGGGTACAGCGGATAGCCCGGGTCGGTATAGCCCGGCGTGGACGGGTGGCCCGGCGCCACCAGTTCGTCGATCAGGGATTCGTCCTCTGCGGTCACGGTCACGCCGAGCGCCGGCGCGTAGTCCTGCCACTGCGCCAGCGTGCGAGGGCCCGCGATCACCGAGCTCACCGCGCGGTGGGCCAGCACCCAGGCGGTGGCGAACTGCGCCAGCGTCACGCCGCGCGCCTCGGCATGGCCTTTCAGCCGCTGCGCGATCTGCAGCGACTCTTCACGGAACTCGGTCTCGGCCATGCGCTTGTCGCCGCGCGCTGCGCGGGTGCCCTCGGCGGGTGGCTGGCCCGGCAGGTACTTGCCGGTAAGCACGCCGCGTGCCACCGGGCTATAGGGCACCACGCCCACGCCGTGGTATTCGCAGGCCGGCAAGATTTCGACCTCGGGCATGCGATTGAGCAGGTTGTAGTAAGGCTGGCACACCACCGGCCCCGGCATGCCGATGCGCGCCGCCAGGTTCACCAGTTCGGTGATGCGCCAGGCGCGGAAGTTGGACACGCCCCAGTAGCGGATCTTGCCGGCGCGCAGCAGCGCGTCGATGGCGAAGAGCGGCTCCTGCAGGTCCATGCCGTTCTCGTCGCGGTGCAGGTACAGGATGTCCACATGGTCGGTCTGCAGCCGGGCCAGGCTGGCATCGACTTCGCGCAGCATCCAGGTGCGCGAGTACTGCGCTTCGTTCACCCGGTCGGACATCTTGTTGCCCAGCTTGGTCGCCAGCACCCAGTCGTGGCGCTGGCCCTTGAGCAGCTCGCCCAGCATGGTTTCCGAAGCGCCGCGCGTGTACACGTCGGCCGTGTCGACGAAGTTCACACCACGCTCGCTCGCATCGGCCACGATGGCCGCCGCCTCGTCGCGCCCGGTCTGGTCGCCGAACATCATGGTGCCCAGGCACAGGGCGGAAACTTTCAAGTTGCTGCGGCCAAGGCGGCGGTATTGCATGGCAAAAACCTTTCGGTGAAAAAAGAAGGACAGGGGAAAGAGCGGGAGGAAAGAGAAGCGGATGCGCCTGCAGGCACCGGCCAGCAGCGGCCCAGCATCGGCGCTGGATTAATAGTGCGGCGGCAGTTCGTCGCGCAGGTTGCGCACGCCCGCGCCGCCGCCTTCGGGGATCTGCTGGCGAAGCTGCAGCACTTCGCCGATGAGCCGGTCGATCTGTTGCTGCTGGCGGTAGATGGTGAGGTTGAGCTGGTCCAGCAGGTCTTCGGTGTAGCTGGCCTTGATCTCCAGCTCGTTCAGGCGGTGTTCGGTGGGATTCGTGTCGGGCATGCCGCTATTGAAACCGATCGGCCCTGCCCCGCGTGCAAGCACCCGTAAAAAAGGGCGCCGTAGCGCCCTGATATGCCGACACCATGGTGTCGATCGACCGCTGCGGCACTCAGGCGCGCACGGCCTGCCCCAGGCGGGCCACGCCTTCGCGGATCTTGTCCACATCGGCCGTGGCGAACGACAGGCGCAGCGTGGCGTGGTCCGGCTGGGCGCAAAAGAACGGCGTGCCCGGCACGAACGCCACGCCCTGTTCGATGGCTTTCTTGGCCAGCACGTTGCCGTCCGCCACCTGCCCGCGCGCGCCGGTGAGCCGCGCCCAGACGAACAACCCGCCCTGCGGCTGCACGAACTCGATCGCATCGCCAAGTTCCTTGCGCAGCGCATCGCCCATGGCCTGCGCGCGATCGGCGTACACCGCGCGCACCTTGGCCAGCGTGGCGGGCATGCGGCCCGCCTTCAGGTACTGCGCGGCAGTGGCCTGCGCGAAGGTGCTGGTGTGCGCATCGCTGAACTGCTTGCACATGGTGGCCTTGGCGAGCAGCTCGGCCGGGGCGATGAGCCAGCCCACGCGCAGGCCCGGGCTCAGCACCTTGCTCAAAGAACCGCAGTGCACGAGAAGGTCGCGGCTTCCCGGCACATCGGCCGACAGTGCCAGCAGGCTTGGTGGCGGTGCATCGCCGAAGTACAGGTCGCCGTAGGGGTCGTCCTCGACGATCAGCGTCTGGTAGCGGGCGGCCATCTCCAGCACCTTCTTGCGGCGCTCCAGATTCAGCAGCGCGCCGCTGGGGTTGCCGAAAGTGGGAATGAGATAGACGAACTTCGGCCGGTGCTCGGCGATGAGCTTTTCCAGCGCATCGGTCTGCACGCCTTCGCCATCGACGGGCGCGCTGATGAGTTCGGCGCCATAGAGGCGAAAGCACTGGATGGTCGCCAGGAAGGTCGGGCCTTCGACGATGACCTTGTCGCCGGGGCTGATGAGCGTCTTGCCCAGCAGGTCCAGCGCCTGCTGGCTGCCGGTGGTGACGATGAGGTTGTCGGCCCCCACGGCCTGCGCGCCCTTGGAAGCCATGAAGGCGGCGAGCTGCTCGCGCAGGGGGTTGTAGCCCTCGGTGGCGCCGTACTGCAGCGCGGCGCCCGGCTCTTCAGCCAGCGCCTGGTTGGACGCCTCGCGGATGCCGTCCACGTCGAACATGGCGCTGTCCGGAAACCCCCCGGCAAAGCTGATGATGCCGGGCTTGCCCAGCAGCTTGAAAAGCTCGCGGATGGCGGAGGTCTCTACGTTGTTCAGTCGGTCGGCAAATTGCAAGGGCATGGTCGGGTCTCACTTTCTAGGTGCGATTGTCGCCAAATCGGCACGCTGTTTTCCTGCTTACTGCGTATGGGTGCGCCGCCCGGCAGCCGGGCGGGCCACCCGCTCAGCCGGGCACTGCAGCAGGCGCCGGCCTCGGGCCCAGTTGCTGCCACAGGTAGGCGAACTCCAGCGCCAGCAGGTGCGCGCGCTGCGCATTGTCGGCCGCGCCGCCATGGCCGCCCTCGGTGTTTTCGTAGTACAGCAGATCGTGGCCCTGCGCCAGCATGCGCGCCGCCATCTTGCGCGCATGGCCGGGGTGCACGCGGTCGTCGCGCGTGGAGGTGGTGAAGAGCACGCGCGGGTAGCGCACACCGGCACGCACCTGGTGGTAGGGGCTGTAGCGCGCCAGGAAAGCCCAGTCGGCCGGATCGTCCGGGTCGCCGTATTCGGCCATCCACGAGGCCCCGGCCAGCAGCGTGTGGTAGCGGCGCATGTCCAGCAGCGGCACCTGGCACACCACCGCGTTGAACAGATCGGGCCGCTGCACCATGACCGCGCCGACCAGCAGGCCGCCGTTGCTGCCGCCCTGGATGCCCAGGTGCCGTGGCTGGGTCACGCCGCGCGCGATGAGGTCTTGCGCGACCGCGATCAGGTCGTCGTAGCTGCGCTGCTTGTGCTCCCGCACCGCGGCCTGGTGCCATGCGGGGCCGAACTCTCCGCCACCGCGCAGGTTGGCCACGACGAACACGCCGCCGTTCTCGCACCATGCGCGCCCGTAGTCGGCGGCGTACCAGGGCGTGAGCGCCTGCTCGAAGCCGCCGTAGCCATACACCAGCGTGGGGTTGAGGCCGTCGGCATGCGCCCCTCGCGGCCACAGCACGAAATACGGCACACGCGTGCCGTCGGCCGAGGTGGCAAAGCACTGTTCGGTGCGCATGCCCTTCGCGTCGAAACGCGCCGGGCCGGCCTTGAGCAACTCACGCTCGTCATTCGCGGTGCTAGCCAGAAACAGGGAGCCCGGCGTAATGAAGTCGGTGTACGACAGCAGGTAATGCTCGGCCAGCGGATCGTCGGCCAGTAGCGGGTCGTACAGCGAGGTCACGCCCAGCTGGCCCGGGAACGGTGTGTCCACCGTGCGGCCGGTGAAAGGGCCCGCGTCACCGCCGCCGGGGCGGTGCCACAGCTCCAGCCGCTCGGCCACGTTGTCCATCACCTGCAGCAGAACATGGCCGCGGGTGGTGTCGTAGCCGGCCAATGATCGGGTCTCGGTGGGTGTGAACAGCGCAGCGGCCACGCGCTCGCCGCGCAGCCACGCCGCTGCATCGGCATGCAGCAGCGAGCCGGCGACAAAGCGCTGATCGCCCAGCTCCAGGTCGCTGCGCAACTGCAGCAGCAGCGTGCCGCGCACGAAGTCGGGAATGGCGTCGTCCGGCACGTCGAGCCGCACGGGCGCCAGGGGCGCGGCCACGGGGCCTTCGGCCAACCAGATCTCGTGGCGGTAGAAATCGATCATGCGGGTGAACACGGTGCGCTCGAAGCCGGGCGTGGCGTCCACGCCGACTCCCACGCCCACATCCGAAACCTCGCCCTCGAAAACGGTCACCGCGCTGGTCAGCGGCGTGCCCCGCTGCCACCGCTTGACGATGCGGGGGTAGCCCGATTCGGTCATCGAGCCCTCGCCGAAATCAGTGCTCACGTACACCGTGTCCGCATCGATCCAGCCGAGGTCCGACTTGGCCTCGGGCAGGTGGAAACCGCCTTCGACGAACTGTTTCGTCGCCAGGTCGAATTCGCGGATTACCGTGGCGTCGGCCCCGCCGCGCGAGAGCGACACCAGCGCGTGGCGGTAGGCGGGGGCCAGGACTTCGGCGCCGCCCCAGACCCAGTTCTCGCCCTCGGCCACGGCCAGGGCGTCCAGGTCGAGCACAGTCTCCCAGGCGGGTTCGCGCTGGCGGTATTCGGCCAGCGTGGTGCGCCGCCACAGACCGCGCCGGTGGTGGCCGTCCTGCCAAAGGTTGTACAGCCACTCGCCGCGGCGCACCACGCTGGGAATGCGGTCCTGCGCATCGAGAATGCCCAGCAGCTGCTCGCGGGTGGGCGCGTATTCGGGGCGCGCCGTCAGCACGGCCTCGGAATGGGCATTGCGCTCGCGCACCCAGGCCAGCGCGGGGTCGCTGTCCACCGCTTCCAGCCACAAGTAGGGGTCTTCGTCCCGCGCGGGATCGTAGGCTGGGGATGCGGTGGGCTGCGTGGGTTGGGGCATGGATTCCTTGGGGCGGCGGTGTTTGCGGGCCGGCAGTGCCGGAGCCCGGTCGATTCTCCCCGCACCGGCCTTGCCTGTGCCGGGCCAGGGGTTTGGCGCCGGCCCGGCTCACTTCGCGGGACGATCCCGGTCCGTGCTGGAGGGTGCAGCGGCGCGGTCGAACCACCACAGCAGACACCACGCCCCGCCCAGCGGCAGAAAGATCACGAGCCAGGCCAGCAGCACCTGCAGTACGACGCCTGGCATGGCTGCTGGTCCGTCCATCCGTCAACGCTTTTTCAATGCATCCAATGGGCCGGCTGCGCAATGCGGCCAAACTCCGCGCGCGGCATGCTGGCGGTCAGCAGGCGCAGGCAGTTGGCCAGTTCGCCGCGGCGCACGTGCAGCGACACGCGAATGCAATGCCGGCCCGCGTCCACGTCGATCGCATAACCCTGCAGACGCGTGCCCAGGATGCGATGCAGCGAGCGGCGCGCCTCCAGCACATCGGTGTGGAACACGCGCAGCGGCAGCGCCACGATGTCGCTGTCAGCGGGGGGCCGCGGAGCGAAGGCCACGCGGTGCAGGCCTGAAAAAGCGGTGGAAGGTGACATGGAACGGCTCGGCACCACAGGGCTTTGCGCCGCAAGGCGAAGGGTGGCGGGCAGCGGGTGGAACATGCGCTGCAGTCTAGAAGCGGCCGCGTAAAAACGCCGTAAATATTGCCCCCGCGCGAGGCAAATCGCCATCAAGGCCGAACCGCCGCGACCTTTGCCCAAGCCACCGCAAAAGCCCGGCCGGCTGCGGGACAATGCGGGCTTCCCTGCGTCTGCCCAGCCCTTTCAGAACACCAATTCCCACCATGAAGACCGCGCTGATCGAACCCTTCTTCGCCACGCTGAAGGCCGCCAACCCGATGCCCAACACCGAGCTGGAATACACCACCGTGTTCGAACTGCTGGCCGCGGTGCTGCTCTCGGCCCAGGCGACCGACGTGGGGGTCAACAAGGCGACGCGCAGGCTGTTCCCCGTGGCAGGCACGCCGCAGGCCATCCTGGACCTGGGGCTGGAAGGTCTGGAGGGCTACATCAAGACCATCGGCCTGTACCGCAGCAAGGCCCGGCACCTGCTGGCGACCTGCCGCATCCTGGTCGAACAGCACGGCGGGGTGGTGCCCCGCACGCGCGAAGCGCTGGAGGCCCTGCCCGGCGTGGGCCGCAAGACGGCCAACGTGGTGCTGAACGTGGCCTTCGGACAACCCACCATGGCGGTGGACACGCACATCTTTCGCGTCAGCAACCGCACGGGACTGGCCCCGGGCAAGAACCCGCTGGCGGTCGAGCTGCAACTGATGAAGCGCGTGCCCCCGGCCTACGCCGTGGACTCGCACCACTGGCTGATCCTGCTGGGCCGCTACGTGTGCCAGGCGCGCAAGCCGCGCTGCTGGGAATGCGTGGTGGCCCGCTACTGCGACTATCAGCCGAAGACGCCGGCCCCCTGGCAAGACGGATCAGCATCAAAAGTGCCTCCAGCGCAATAAACACTAGGGGGTATAGCTATAAATATAATAGCACCCCCTGATGAATCGGCAGGGGGCGGGATTCACTCTTTGGCGAGCCAGCCCGAGCGCATCGGCCCGGGCCTTCCGCCTCAGGCGCGCAGTTCGCGCAGCAGCTTGCCCACATCCAGGCCCTTGGCCTTTTCCTGGATCTGCGGGGTGTAGCGCTGCTGCAGGTTGCGCGCCTCTTCCACCGTGCGCGAGAAGGACGACTTGAGCGACTCCTTGCTCAGCGTGCGGCCACCGGCGTAGTAGCGCTGCGCCACCTTGCCCAGGGCATAGGTCGTGGCGAACGAAAACGCCGAGCCGGTCGCGGCGCTGCCCACCGCGCGTCCCATGCCACCCATCATCTTGCCCAACAGGCCGCCCACCAGCTTGCGGCCGAACTGCTCCACGTACTGCGAGGTCAGCCCCACGCCGACGGTGGCGAGAAAGTCGGTGATGTGGCCCTTGTCCAGTTCGTAGCCGTACAGCTTGCCGATGCGGTACACCAGCCGCGTCTGCAGCGGGATGATGGCCATGGAAGCGAGCGACTGCGGCAGCAGCTCCAGCGCGCCGTTGAGGATGGCGGCGTTCATCACCATGGAGTCGATCTCGGCGGCGTGGACATCGGTGGCCGGTGCCGGTATGCCACCCGGCACCGGAGCCAGCGCGTTGCCCGGGGCGGAAACTGCCGCGGCGCCTGCGGCCACCGCAGCGGCGGCGCCGGCTCCCGCCGTGGTGAAGGCAGCGGGCTCGGCCCATTGCGGCGATTGCGCCGATTGCGGCTGGGAAGCAATGGGCGCATCGCGCAACGGGGCGGCGGCCAGCGCATCGGCCTCGCGCACCACGGCGGCGGCTTCGTCCGGCGCCACCTGCAGGGCCGTTGCCAGGCGCTGCAGGAAAGCCTTTTCCTGTGCGTTGCACACGCCGTCGGCATCGCAAACGCCCACCGCCATTTCATAGGCCAGCTGGCGCAGCGGCGGGGTGTCGAGCGCCTGGGCCGCGTCTTCGATGCGCACGCGCTGCAGCAAAACGTCCTGGTACAGCTTCATCAGGTCCAGACCGGTGCCGGCGCTCAGCGACTCGGCCATTTCGCGCAGGTGTTCGCGCTCGCGCTCGTCCTTGTGTTCATCGGCAAAGGCGGCCATCAGGCTGATGGCCATGACGGCGCGGGTGTGTTCTGGCTGCATGGGTTGGGTTTCCTTGGTCGGCAAAAAACGTGAATTCGAAGGGGGAGACGGACAGGACCGGCGATGCGCAGGCCAGCGAAGGGCTCGCTGCCGATCCAGGTTCCCGCTGCGCTGTGTGTTTGGGTTTTGCAGAGGAAAAGGGGGCGCGGCCACTCTGGCAGCCGCGCCGACCCCGCACCGCATGTAGGCGCGAACGGCCGGTTTTCAAGAGCCACAGCCCTGCCTGCCGACCCCAGCGTGGGCGATGGCCGCCCGGATCGACCGCAACGCCTGCCCTGCGCACAGGCAGCGATGCCGGATTTGGCTGACAACGGCACTTCGTCGTCCGCACGACAATGCGGCCTGCCACAACAACACCCTTCCGCATGCGCCCGCCTGCGGCCCAGAAAGGCTCGTCTTCATGACTCCACCCGCCACACCCACGGCCGACACCGACGCAACGGCGCCCCGCGCCTACACCGCCGAAGAGAAACGCCACCGCGTCTTCTCGATCATGGCGGCCTCGTCGGGCAACCTCGTCGAATGGTTCGACTTCTACGTGTACGCCTTCTCGGCGCTGTATTTCGCGCCGGCGTTCTTCCCCAAATCCGATCCCACCGCCCAGTTGCTGAACACGGCCGGCGTGTTCGCCGCAGGCTTTCTCATGCGGCCCATCGGCGGCTGGCTGTTCGGCCGCATCGCCGACAAATACGGGCGCAAGACGTCAATGCTGATCTCGGTCACCATGATGTGCGCCGGCTCACTCGTCATCGCCGGGCTGCCCACCTATGCGGCCATCGGCGCCTGGGCGCCCTTCCTGCTGCTGATGTGCCGCCTGTTCCAGGGGCTGTCGGTGGGCGGCGAATACGGCACCACCGCCACTTACATGAGCGAAGTGGCGCTGCGCGGGCAACGGGGCTTTTTCTCGTCGTTCCAGTACGTGACGCTGATCGGCGGGCAACTGCTGGCCGTGCTGGTCATCGTGATTCTGGAAACGCTGCTCAGCGAGGCCGAGCTCAAAGCCTGGGGCTGGCGCATTCCCTTCGTGATCGGCGCCATTTCGGCCGTGGTCGCGCTGCTGCTGCGCCGCACCCTGCATGAAACGCAGACCGACGCCGCCCGGCAGAACAAGGAAGCCGGCACCATGGCCGGCCTGTTCCGCCACCACAAGGCAGCGTTCTTCACCGTGCTGGGCTACACGGCCGGCGGTTCGCTGATCTTCTACACCTTCACCACCTATATGCAGAAGTACCTGGTGAACACCGTGGGCCTGCCGATCAAGACCACCAGCTACGTGATGACCTGCGCGCTGTTCGTGTACATGTGCATGCAGCCGCTGTTCGGGGCGCTGTCGGACCGCATCGGGCGGCGCAACAACATGCTGCTGTTCGGCGCCCTGGGCGCCCTGTGCACCGTGCCCATCCTCACCGCGCTGCAGCACACGACCAGTCCCTATGTCGCCTTCGCGTTGATCGCGCTGGCGCTGGCGATCGTGAGCTTCTACACCTCCATCAGCGGCATCGTGAAGGCCGAGATGTTCCCGCCCGAAGTGCGCGCGCTCGGCGTGGGCCTGGCCTACGCGGTGGCGAATGCGATCTTCGGCGGGTCGGCCGAATACGTCGCGCTGGGGCTCAAATCCATCGGCCACGAAACGGTTTTCTTCTGGTACGTGACGGGGATGATGGTGCTGGCGTTCGTCGTGAGCCTGCGCCTGCCGCGCCAGGCGAGCTATCTGCACCACGACCATTGATGCGGTAGCTGCGCAGCGGAATGCGGACCTGGTCGCATGCCGCTGCGTGGGCCCCTGCCCGGCTTCGGTGGCTGGCCTGATGCGTGCGATGGCTACGACATCCAGCCACCGCCGCAACGGCAGCGATCAAGCCGTCAAACGGCTGCAGTGCCTGGTTGCCGGGGCGTCAGCCCCAGCGCCGCCAACTCCGGCGAAACGCCTTCCCAGACCACGTCGCACCCTGGCGCCAGCCGCTCCGACGGCAGCGCCGGCGTGCGAAGCGCCCATTGCGCGCCGGCCACTACGCTGTCGATCACCGGCACGCCCACCTCGGACTGAATGGCGTCTGCCATGCCGGCGAGGCCTGCACCGCCCAGGATGACGGCCTGCACGCCCATCTGCCGCACGACGTCGCGGCAGGCCTGGGCCAGCAGCGCGCGCGCGGCGGCGGGGTCGGCCGCCAGTTGGGGGCCGGTGGGCGCCACCGTGTGGATCCCTGCCAGCATGGGCGCATGCCCCAGCGCCTGCGCCAGGCGCTGCAGCATTGGCCCCCAGCGCTCGCCGCCCGTGACGATCCCGAAGCGCCCATGCCGCGCCGCGGTGATGAACGAAGCCTCGGCCAATCCGGTTACCGGCACGGGGCTGCTTTCGCGCAGCGCCATCAGGCCGGGGTCGCCGAAGCAACCCACGAGCACCGCATCGGGTGCGCTGTCGCCATCGCTACCGCTATCGCCGACGCCTGATGCGGCGGCCCAGGCGTCCAGCGCCGCATGCGAAGCCACTGCATAGCTGGCCTCGCAGGCGATGTAGGGCGCACCGAAGCGCGCGGTGACCGTGCGCACCTGCACGTGCGAGCCGGCAGCCGCCTGCACGTGGCGCTGCAGCAGCGCGCTCACACTGGCCGAGGTGTTGGGGTTGATGACGAGCAGCTGGCGCACGCGGGTCCTTTCGGTGGCTGGGGTGCCGAGGCTGGCTTGGCCGGCTTGGGCGGGAGTCAGGCCGCGCGGCCCAGGCCGAGCAGCTGCACCAGGTCGGGCGCCTCGTCCTGCGGCGGCGTGAATTCGAGCTGCGACTCGATGCGCGCCAAATGGTCCAGCATGCGCCGCGAGGCCTCGCCGGCATCGCGCAGGCGGATCGCATCGATCAGTGCGCGGTGCTCGCGGCAGCCGCAGGCCGTTGCCTCTTCGCGGGCCTGCACGTGGCTGGGGCTGTAGGTCATGAGGATGAGCGAGGTGCGGGACACCAGCTCGCGCAGGATGCGCCCCAGCGTCTGGT
>Ga0308157_10009642_pt1 | contig 10650 bp, 9 predicted proteins | sample PhyBR1_FD_201035 | JGI IMG/M metagenome (GOLD analysis project Ga0308157, IMG submission 201035) | Phyllosphere microbial communities from UC Gill Tract Community Farm, Albany, California, United States - DLSLB.R1 | ecosystem: Host-associated > Plants > Phyllosphere > Unclassified | place: USA...
TTGATTTTTCTAAATTAATTCTGCTTCGTTCTACATTATTTTTTGTGGCAAAACCAGTAAAAACAGGAATATTTAATTGCAACCCAAAACTATGTCCTTTGTACATATCAAACTGGTCAAAAAACGGCATCGGATTCATTTCTCCACCCTTTCCGTCGGGAATTTTAGCATACGAAACCCTTGAGCTAAAGCTGTAAAAACCAACCAACGATGGCTGATAAGCTGCTTTTGCAATATCTATATCTTTTTCGGCAATTTTTAAATTGTTTTCGGCAATTTTTACATCTGTACGTTCGTTTCTTGCTTTGTAATAAATTGATTCGGGACTTTCAAAAAAGATGGTATTCGGTTCAAATTCATATTCAACATCGGCAATATCAAACTCTTTAAAATCTTCGAGTTGCAGCAATTGTGCCAGACTCATTTTTGATACAATTAAAGCATATTCTGCCTGAATAATTTTTTGTTTATCGGTAGCAATAGTTGCCTTCATATCAAATAAATCACCACTTGGAACCATACCGGCATCAACCAAAGCTTGTGAACGAATCAATTGCAAACTATCGGCCTGAAACTGCTTTTTTTGAACTTTAATGGTTTCTTTGTTAAACAACACTTGCAAATAGGCGTTTACAACGTTTAAGGCAATATCTTCTTCCATTTTAAGATGTTGATATTGTGAAGAAATCAATGCCAGTTTTGATCTGCGAAAACGATTTTGATTTTGCAGTCCGCGGTAAATATCTACACTGGCAGATGCACCCATTGAAGTAAATTGTGTGGTTTGATTTTCCAGAATACCCGTTGTAATGTTGGTATTTAAACCCACGTTCCACGAATGCGATGCTGTTGCGTTTACATTGGGTAAAAAATTTCCAAAGGCGTCTTTTTTATCAACTTCTGCCAACTTGTTATCTAATTCTATCTGTTTTATTGAAACGTTGTTTTCAATGGCGTGGTTGACGCATTCTTGTAACGTCCATTTTTGTTGAGGAAACGCTGTTATCCCCAAAAACAAACAAGCTGATAGTATTATTTTTGATGTGATTTTCATAAACTTTAAATTGAGATTTCTCATTTTATTCGAAATGACAAACAATCTGATTTAGTGGATCTTGGTTCTTCAACTACTTCTTAACCTGGTTCCAAACTTTGATTTTGTCTTTTTTGGTAATGCCTTTTTTAATTTCAACATAAATACCATCGCTTACGCCTAGTTCTACATCGCGACGTTCAAATTTTTGCTCACCAACCAACACCTCAACAAACGATTTTTTTGTTTTTTCGTCGTATTGCACCAAACCTTCTTTTACAGCTAGAACATTATTTGCTTTTGCCAAAATAATTGAAGCGTTTGCACTTAAACCCGAGCGGATAAACGTGGTATCTTTATTTACCAAGGTTCCTTTAATCGGGAATTGCATCGCACCGTTTTCGTTCACGCCTTTTGGAGCGATATAGTCTAAAACTGCTTCAAACTTTTTGTTTTCAATGGCACCCACGGTAATTTCTAACGGAAGTCCTAATTTGATTTTTCCTACTTCGGATTCGTCTAGTTTTCCTTCAAAAATCATATTGCCCACATCGGCTAAACTTGCAATGGTGGTTCCTTCGTTAAAATTATTCGCTTCGATTACCTGATTTCCTTTTTTTACCGGAACATCTAAAACCATACCCGAAACTGTAGATCTAATCAAGGTTTGTGCAATATTGCTCATTCCTTTGGTTGTTCCGGTTCTAATAATTTCGGCACTTTGCATTGTTGCATTATACGATTGTTTTGCTTGTTTATAAGCTGTTTCGGCAGTATCGAAATCGTTGGCAGAAATTACACCTTTATCAAACAGCGATTTCTGTCTTTCGTACACTCTTTTTTGATTTTCTAATTCTATTTTTGCTGTTTGAATTTGATTAGTCGCTTGATTTAAGCTCGAAACATTTGGCACTACTTTAATTTTTGCAAGCAAATCGCCCGATTTAATATAATCGCCGGCTTCTACATAAACTTCATCAATAATTCCGGAAATATTGGGTTTTATCAACACCTCTTCTTTTGGGTTGATGTTTCCTGTAGCAACGGTGCTTTTAGAGATTGATCTAACTTCGGCTTTCTCTGTTTCAAAAACAACCGGCGGCTGTGCGTTTTTTTGATACAACCAAAATAATGCGCCTGCAAAAGCGATTGCTAAAAAGACTAAAATTGAAATGGTACAACCTTTTTTCATATATATTTTATTTGTTTATTCATTGATTTATTTTCTTTACTCTTTATTCTATTCCGTTCTTAAAGCGTCAATCGGTTTTACTCTAATGGCTGTAATAGCCGGGATTAATCCTGCTAAAAGTCCAGCAAAAACCAATATCAGCAACGCAATTACCACTACACCTAAATTCACGCTTGGATTTACAATTGGGATCTGTTCGCTGTTTGGAGCTTGTTCCAATCCAAAATTTATCAACACTAATACCAACGAAGCAAAGATGATTCCTGCCATTCCGGCAACTAGTGAAAGTGTTACCGATTCGGTAAGAATTTGTTTTATTATCACAGCCGGTGTGGCACCTAATGCTCTGCGAATTCCAATTTCTTGGGTTCGTTCTTTTACAATGATAAGCATAATGTTAATGATACCTATAACACCTGAAAACAAGATTAAGCCTCCAACCAAATACGAAACCGCTTTTAAAATAAAGAACAATCCGTTAATTTTTTTAAATTCCTGATACAAATCAAAATGACCAACCGCTCTATCGTCTGTAGGATCAATGGTGTGACGGTTTTTTAGCAACTTAAAAATATCTCCCTTCAAATCGGTAATGGGTTTGTCGTCTTCTGCGGTAATGGTCATCCATCCTACAATATCGCCATAATTAAATGCCTGTTGAAATGTGGTAAACGGAATAAATACCTGCTTTTGACTTTCTTCTGCATCGCCACCCATATTAGAAATGCTTTTGTACACACCAACTACTAAAAAATTAACGCCTTGTACTTTGATGTACGATCCTAGAACTTCTTCGCCCGGCTCATACAATTCTCTAATAACCCCTTCACCAATTATGGCAATTTTACGTTTGTTTTCTATATCGCCGTGGTTAATGAACCGCCCTTGCAGAATATCCATTGGTTGCTGCTGAATAAATTCGGGATAATCGCCATATACGTTATATGCACCGGTTTTTGTACCACGAACCACGTTGTTACTTCCTCTAAAACCGCCTAACTGATTTCTTGGAGAAACGTATAACAATCCGTTAATTTCTCTTTTAATGGCATCAATGTCTGAGTTTTTAAAATTATAATTGCGTCCTTGCGGCAAGCCTTTATAAGGTTTTGATGTAGCACTTGTCCACATAAACATGGTATTGGTTGATAAACCGCCCATTTGTCTTTTAATACCGTTTTGTAATCCCTGACTTGCCGATAGGAGAATTACAAGGATAAAAATTCCCCAAAACACCCCGAACGCCGTTATTAGCGTACGAAACGGATTGGCAGAAAGTGCCTCGATAATTTCATTCCATTTATCTCTGTTAAACATACTTAATCTCCTCTTAATGCAACAATAGGTCTAATTTTAGCCGCGCGGTATGCGGGAACAAATCCGGCAAAAGCACCTGCAACAATCAAAATAATCAAGGTAGTAAGGGCAACGTTAAAATCAACTTCGGGGCGGGTAAAGAAATCTGCTTCTACCGATGGCCCGATCAATTCCCATACAACCAACCCCAGAATGAGTCCCGAAAAACCGGCTATAACGGTTATAAAAACTGCCTCTTGTAACACCATAGCAATGATTGAAAAAGGCGATGCCCCCAATGCTTTCCTAATACCAATTTCTTTCGTTCGTTCTTTTACAATAATCAGCATAATGTTTCCAACACCTACCACACCGGCAATAATGGTACAAATACCCACAAACCAGAAAAATGCCTGAACACCGCCGGTTATAATGTAAATATTTTTTGCCTGCTCTAACGAATTGTTAACGTACAACGCCCCTTCATCGTCTGGTGCAATATTGTGTCTTGCTTTTAAAAGTGTTTCTAACTGTTGGGTAAATTCGTGCGATTTGGCTACGGCATCGTCAAAATTCACTTGTTTATTCAATGTAAATGCCATACTGCGAATGCTGTCGCCGGCACTGTATGCTTTTTGAGCAGTTGCAATGGGAATAAAAACCCTGCTTTCCTCTCGTTCGCCTCCAGGATCTTTAAAAACACCAACTACTTTATACATCATTCCCGATATATTGATGTTTTTTCCCAGCGGATCTTCGTTATTTTTAAATAAATCGTTAGCTACTTTTTGACCAATAATCGCCGATTTTTCGTAATTGTTTACATCGGGATAATTAATAAACCGCCCTTTAACCATTGAGGCATTTTCGATGAACTGATAATCGGGATGAACCCCTTCTACCCTATAAGTTCCGGTTTCTTCTTTATACACGATGTTTCCACTCCATACAGAATAAATTGCCGATTTGTATTCGATATAATCACCAAACGAACGAACGGCTAATTCGTAATCTGTGTTGCGGAAACTAATATTTCGTCCAATACCTAAACCGTTGTACTCTTTTTGAGTAACTCCTGGCCAAACCGATATCCGATTAGTAGCATCTTGTTCAAATTGTTTTTGAATTCCGTTTTGAATTCCGTTTCCGGCACCCAGCAAAATCACTAAAATAAAAATTCCCGATGCAACCGAAACCCCGGTTAACACTGTACGGAGCTTGTTTTTAGACAATCCTTCAAATATTTCCTGCCACCGTTCTATATTAAACATACTGCGAAGCTCTTATTTGGTTTACCAGTTTATCAGACTCTATCTGTCCGTCTTTTAAGAACACAATACGTTTGGTCATTTCGGCAATATCGGGTTCGTGCGTTACCACAAGTACCGTTTTTCCTTCATCGTTAATTTGTTGGATTAAATCCATTACTTCATACGATGTTTTGGTATCTAAAGCACCCGTAGGTTCATCTGCCAGCAACACTTTTGGATCCGAAGCCAATGCACGTGCAATAGCCACACGTTGTTTTTGTCCGCCACTCATTTCGTTAGGTAAATGTTTTGCCCAGTTTGCCAACCCTACCTTTTCAAGGTAAAACATAGAGCGTTCCATACGTTCTTTTCGCCCTAAACCCTGATAATACAAAGGCAAGGCAACATTGTCTAAAGCCGTTTTGTAATTGATAAGGTTAAACGATTGAAAAACAAAACCCAAAAATTTGTTGCGGTATTGTGACGCAATAGTTTCGTTTAGGTTTTTAATGGGAACATTATCTAAAATATAAGAACCTTCATCGGCTTCATCTAAAATTCCGATAATGTTTAAAAGAGTAGATTTTCCTGAACCCGAGCTGCCCATTATAGAAACAAACTCACCTTCTTTTACATTGAAATTGATGCCTTTGAGAACGTGCAATGCATTTTTTCCCATTTGATATGATTTGTGAAGGTCTTTTATTTCTATCATCGTTTTTGGTTTTTTAGGAACTATAAAAGTACCGATTGTTTTATTAGTAAGTATGTTGTTGGACAGAAATGTTACAATGTTTTTTGTTTTTTATTAAGCGGGAAAGAATTGTGTACATTTGAAATTAAACAAATATTTATGTACGCAATAATATTCCCTATTCTGTTTTTTGTCACTTTTTTTGGACTTATTTTTTTAATACGAAATGAGAATCATAAAGGGGTAAAAAAGACAATCGATAAAATACTTCACTCACAACTAAAATTAAACAAAATCGTTAATTCTGTAAAATGTAGAGTATTTACAAGTGGAGCAAGAAATCCAAACTACAGATTTAGATTGGCAGATTTATATTTTTTTGAAAACAGTTTTCTGATTGTTGGATTTATTAAACTGGGCAATTTTAAGTTTTATAAATCTGCCATTTTGCTGTCAAACAATATTGAATTGAAACAAAATAATCCGGATATTAAAATAACAACACTCCGAAATATTAATTTACATTCTTTCAACAAGGACGTTTTTATTGAATTTGGATATTCAAAATTCAATGCTACAAATGTAGAAATCCGATTAAAAAACCTAACCGAAGAATATAAAAGCCTTATCAAGTTTAATTAATTCTCTTTCCTTCAGCTTTCAAAAAACGCAACAACTTTCTCGGCTTTGCTTTTGCCTACCACTTTCACTATTTCGTCAAAAGGTGTTTCTTTCAAACGTTTTATGGATTTAAATTCAACCATTAATTTTTCCATTGTTTTTGGCCCGATACCCGGAATGGTGGTTAAACCGCTGTCAATGGCATTTTTACTGCGTTGGTTTCTGTGAAAGGTAATCCCAAAACGGTGGGCTTCGTTTCGTAAATGTTGAATAATTTTCAATGTTTCCGATTTTTTATCCAGATACAAAGGCACCGAATCGCCAGGATAAAACAATTCTTCCAATCGTTTGGCAATACCAATAATCGCTATTTTACCTCGCAAACCCAAAACATCCAAACTTTTCAATGCTGCTCCTAATTGTCCTTTACCTCCGTCTATAATAATTAAATCGGGTAACGGTTCGTCTTCATCTAACAAACGGCGGTAACGGCGAAAGACCACTTCTTCCATCGAGGCAAAATCATTGGATCCTTCAACGGTTTTAATATTAAAATGACGGTAATCTTTTTTGCTTGGTTTTCCATCTTTAAAAACCACACAGGCTGCCACAGGATTGGTTCCTTGAATATTCGAGTTGTCGAAACACTCTATATGGCGTGGTTCTTTGTTCAATCGCAAATCCGATTTCATTTGTGCCATAATTCGGTTGGTGTGCCGGTCGGGATCTACAATTTTTATCTGTTTTAACTGATCTAATCGGTAATAACGGGCATTGCGTTCAGATAAATCGAGTAATTGTTTTTTGTCGCCGAGTTTTGGAACGGTTACAGAAATTTTTTCGCCTAAATCAACATCGAACGGAACAATAACTTCTTTGGTCAAGGATTTAAAACGTTCGCGGATTTCAACAATAGCAAGGGTTAGCAGCTCTTCATCGGTTTCATCTAATCGTTTTTTAAGTTCTAATGTATGCGAGCGAATGACTGCTCCGTGGGCAATTTGCAAAAAATTGATGTATGCCATTGTTTCATCAGACACGATAGAAAACACATCAATATTGTTGATTTTTGGATTTACAATGGTAGATTTTGCCTGATAATTCTCTAAAACCTGAATTTTTTCTTTTATTTGCTGAGCTTCTTCAAACTTCATTTCTGCGGCATAATTCATCATCAGCTTTTTAAAATCTTTTAAGTTTTCCTTAAAATTTCCTTTTAAAAGCTGGCGGATATTTTGAATTTTATGCAGGTATTCTTCTTCTGATTCCAACTCTTCGCACGGTCCCAAACAGTTACCGATATGGTATTCCAAACACACTTTGTACTTGCCGTTTTTAATATTCTGCAAACTTAAATCGTAATTGCAATTTCGCAACGGATACAGTTCCCGAATTAAATCTAACAAGGTATGCAACGTTCTGCCGCTGGTGTAGGGGCCAAAATATTCAGATCCGTCTTTAATAAAATTTCGGGTAGAAAAAACTCTTGGAAAACGTTCGTTTTTAATACAAATCCACGGATAGGTTTTATCGTCGCGCAACAAAATATTATAACGTGGTTGCAGGTTTTTAATCAAGTTGTTCTCCAACAGCAACGCATCGGTTTCGGTTGCTACCACAATGTGTTTTATGGTCACAATTTTTCGCACCAAAACATTTAAACGGGCATTGTCGTGCGTTTTGTTAAAGTAAGACGACACACGTTTTTTCAGGTTTTTTGCCTTGCCAACATACAGCAATTTTTGGTCTTTATCAAAATACTGATAAACACCCGGTTGGCTGGGAAGTGTTTGTAACTGTAAGGCAATATCTGGTTTTGTGGACATATTAAACGACTTATCAAACAAATTTACGTCAACTTTTTTGAATACATTAATTGAAACACTATCTTTAAAAAGTTTATTTACAGATATGGAACTTACTTCGAAACATTTTGAAATTTTAGGAAAAAACGTTATTCCCGGCGAAACCAAAACCATTGAATTAAACATTGCAACGTTGCATACAATGACCGAACTAAAAGTTCCAATTGTTGTTTCACGATCGGTTTACGATGGCCCTACGGTATTGCTTTCGGCAGGTTTACACGGCGATGAACTGACTGGAATTGAAATTATCCGACAAATTATCCGTCGCGGAATAAGTTATCCGGCTTGCGGAACCATTATTTGTATGCCTTTAATCAATGTGTTTGGTTTTGTAAACCAGTCTCGCGATTTTCCTGACGGTCGAGATTTAAACCGTATATTTCCAGGGTCGGCAAGTGGTTCGCTGGCAAGCCGTTTTGCGTATCGCATTATGCAAGATATTATTCCGGTGGTTGATTATGTGATTGATTTTCACGCAGGCGGACGAGGTAGATTCAACGTTCCGCAAATTCGTATCGAACCAGATAATCCCGAATTAGATGTATTGGCAGAAGCTTTTTCGACCCAATTTCTGCTGTATTCAAAAAATATCGACGGATCGTTCAGAGAAGCCTGTGATAAACTGGGTAAAAAGTATATTTTGTTTGAAGGCGGCAAAGCACTGGATCTTAACGAAGAAGTTATTGAAGAAGGCATTCAAGGTTCTATGCGCTTTTTAGACAACCTAAATATGCTGCAAACAACATTTAGTTCCCAACTACCCAAAAAACCAATGATTTGCATAGAAAATTCTACGTGGATTAGGGTACAATATTCTGGTTTGCTTCACAATTTTATAGGAGCAGGAACGTTTGTAAACGAAGGAGCGGTTTTAGGAAAAATAAGTGATCCTTATGGGTTGATTGAAGAGGAAATTCTTGCACCAAATAACGGATATATTATTTGTACCAATCAGGCAGCCATTGTTTTTCAGGGCGATGCTGTTTATCATATTTCAACCAAATTAAAAGATGAATAAAAAAGAATTACGCAGCAAGTATAAAAAATTACGGAATGATTTAAGTTTTGACGCGATTGAAGATTTAAGCTTGCAGATAGCCAACCAAAGCTTAAAACTACCTATCTGGAATTATGAAAATTACCACATTTTTTTATCGATTCACGAGCATAAAGAAGTGCAAACTGATTATTTGTTGCATATTTTAAACGGAAAAGATAAAAACGTAATTGTTTCCAAATCTGATTTTGAAACCCGAACAATGAATCACGTTTTACTGACCGACAATGTCATCATCAAAAAAAACGAATGGAACATCCCCGAACCGCAAAACGGATTTTCGGTTGCCAATCATCAGATCGATGTTGTTTTTGTTCCGCTGCTAGCTTATGATGTTTTTGGAAACCGTGTAGGTTACGGCAAAGGGTTTTACGATACGTTTTTATCTAAATGCAAACCCAATGTAGTAAAAATTGGATTGTCGTTTTTTGATGCAGAACCAATAATTTCCGACAGTTACGAGCTTGACATTCGCTTGGATTACTGTATTACGCCTAATAACATTTATGATTTTGGTTCATTATCAACAAAATAAATTAACTTCGCATAAAAACAAAACAGATGAATTATATTACAGAAATACTTATTTTATTGTTCTTGGCAATTACTTTTTTACAATCGGGTTACGATAAAGTTATAGATTGGAAAGGAAACGTTGGTTGGTTAAAATCGCATTTTGCAAATACTTTTTTAGGAGATAAAGTTCCGTTTTCGTTAGGGCTTATTTTGATTTTAGAGATCATTGCAGGCATTTTTTCTTTAACCGGAATTTACAGATTGCTTTTTTGCGACTCTAAAAATATGGCTTTGTATGCCGGTGTAGTATCGTGTATTACTTTGTTGTTTTTACTTTTTGGTCAACGTATTGCAAAAGATTACGACGGTGCCCGCACTATTGTTATTTATTTTATTCCGGCGATTTTTCTGGTTTTTATTTTAAGATAATTCTTTATTAATCTAAATTAATTTTCGTTCGTTTATAAGTTGGTAACTTTGCTAAAAATCGAATGATAATTATGGAATTAATAAACGCTTTAAACTGGAGATACGCTACTAAAAAAATGAATGGTGAAAAAGTAGCCGAAGAAAAAGTGAATCAAATTATAGAAGCCGCTTATCTGGCACCAACTTCATCGGGTTTACAACCTTTTGAGATTGTCGCCATTAGCAATGAAGATTTAAGAAAGAAAATTCAGCCAATTGCTTACGGTCAAACACAAATTGTTGACGGATCGCATCTGTTAATATTTGCTTCGTGGAATAAATATACAGACGAACGTGTTGACGCAATTTTTAACCACATGAATACCGAAAGAGGATTGCCTTTAAACAATACCGATGAATATAAAGCCGGGTTAAAAACACAGTTATTCTCTATGACCACCGACCAGCAGGCGGCACATACCGCTAAACAAGCCTATATTGGTTTTGGAACAGCTATTGCGGCGGCGGCACTTTTAAAAGTAGATGCTACACCAATGGAAGGTTTTGTAAACGAACAGTTAGACGAGCTTTTAGGATTGAATGAAAAAGGATTAAAATCTCAAGCCATTTTAGCATTGGGCTACCGTGCAACAGAAGGCGATTGGTTACAAGGCATGAAAAAAGTACGTCATCCAAAAGAAAAGTTTTTAACCGA
>Ga0308157_10009644_pt1 | contig 10649 bp, 14 predicted proteins | sample PhyBR1_FD_201035 | JGI IMG/M metagenome (GOLD analysis project Ga0308157, IMG submission 201035) | Phyllosphere microbial communities from UC Gill Tract Community Farm, Albany, California, United States - DLSLB.R1 | ecosystem: Host-associated > Plants > Phyllosphere > Unclassified | place: USA...
CACCCTGCTCGGAGAGATCCTGCAGACCACCCAGCAGCAGCTCGTCGAGCACGACGGACTCCCCGAGATCCCGGTGCGGTTGTGACCCAGCGCGGGCTGCGCGGCCTGCTTCCGTCCCGTGCTGACTTCTCGGCGCTGCCGCGCACGTGGCGGGGCGATCTGCTCGCCGGCATCACGGTCGGCATCGTCGCGCTCCCGCTGGCCCTCGCCTTCGGTGTGAGCTCGGGCGCCGGAGCGGAGAGCGGCCTGGTCACCGCGATGATCGCGGGTATCGTCGCCGCCGTCTTCGGCGGCTCGAACGTGCAGGTCTCCGGTCCGACCGGGGCGATGGTCGTGGTGCTCGCGCCCATCATGGCCGCCCAGGGCACAGGGGCCCTCGCGCTGATCTGCCTGCTGGCCGGAGTGCTGGTGCTGCTGGCCGGCGTCCTGCGTCTGGGTCGTACGATCAGCTACATCCCCTGGCCGGTGATCGAGGGGTTCACCCTCGGCATCGCGGTGATCATCTTCCTGCAGCAGATCCCGACCGCCACCGGCACGACGCCGGGAGAGAGCACGAACGCCGCCGTCGCGGCCGTGCAGTCGCTGCTGACCGCGTCCTGGCCGAAACTCGGCTGGTCGCTGCTGCTCGTCGCGATCGTCGTCGCGATCATGCTGGTGTCGCTCACGCTCGCCCCGAAGTTCCCCGGCTCGCTGCTCGCGATCGTGGTCGCCGGCCTCCTCGCGGCGCTGCTCGGACTGCCGGTCGACGTGATCGGCGAGCTGCCCACCGGTCTGCCGGCGCCGACGCTGCCCGTCTTCTCGCACGCGGGCTCCCTGCTGGCGCCCGCGCTCGCGGTAGCGGCGCTCGCCGCGATCGAGTCGCTGCTGGCCGCCCGCGTCGCCGCGAGCATCTCCGACACCGGTCCCTATGACGCCGACCGTGAGCTGGTCGGTCAGGGCCTGGCATCCATCGCCGCCGGGCTCTTCGGCGGGATGCCGGCCACCGGCGCCATCGCCCGCACGGCGGTCAGCATCCGCGCCGGCGCGCGCACCCGCCTCGCCGCCGTCGTGCACGGACTGCTGCTGCTCGCGGTGGTGCTGGTCGGGACATCCGTCGTCTCGCACATCCCCCTCGCCGCGCTCGCGGGAGTGCTGATGGTCACGTCCTGCCGCATGATCGCGCCGTCCACGGTGCGTGCCGTGATGGGCTCCACCCGGGCCGATGCGGTCGTGTTCGTGATCACCGCGATGGTGACGGTGAGCGTCGACCTGATCTACGCCGTGCTGATCGGGCTGCTGGCTGCCGGGTTCTTCGCCCTGCGGCAGCTGGCGAAGGCCAGCGGCGTGCACCGCGAGGAGCTGCCGGGCGCAGCGCTGCCGGGCGACGAGCGGATCGCCCTGTTCCGTCTGGAGGGTGCGCTGTTCTTCGGTGCGGCCGAGCGGATGCTGGAGCGCGTCACCGCGCTGCGCGACATCGAGGTCGTCCTCATCCGGATGTCGCAGCTGCAGATCCTCGACGCCACGGGCGCGCAGGTCATCACCGACATGATCGTCTCCCTGGAGCGCCGCGGCATCACGGTGCTCGTGAAAGGCATCCAGCCGCAGCATCTGAAGCTCGCCGAGCGGGTCGGCGTACTGCGTTCGCTGCGCCACCAGAACCATCTCTTCGAGGACCTGGACACCGCCGTCGCGCACGCCAGGAGCCACGTGGCCCGGGCTTCGGCCTGAGGAGCGAGCCCCGAGCTTCGGCGCGGGCGCGCGAGGTCGATGCCCGCTGGTCCCTCGCACGTTCGGGAGGAGAACTCCGTGATGGGAGGGGGATTCCTCGCAGAGTCTCCTCCCATCCGTGAGAACTCCTATCGACTGTGCGCGTCCGGTTCCCGAACGTGCGCGTCCGACATGCCGGGGCGGCTCAGGCGTATCCGAACTGCTTGCGCGTGAGAGCGTCGAATGCGCGGTCGGGCAGGATCGTCGACAGTGCGACCGCGAGGCCTGCGCCGGGGCCGATCCGGTAGCGGGTCCTCGGGCGTGCGGTGAGTGCGGCTTTCACGATCAGCTCGGCGACGGCGTCGGGGCTGGACATCTGCTTCGCCAGTGATGGGCTGGAGAAGTGCCGGCGCATCGCCGCGGCCATGCTCGCGTAGGGTCCGGTCGCGGAGGCGCGCTCCAGGTGGTCCATCGCCGTGTCGTGCCAGTCGGTCGCGACGTAGCTCGGCTGCACGAGCGTGACGTCGATGCCGAACTGCGCGACCTCGCCGCGCAGCGAGTCGGACAGTGCCTCCAGTGCGAAATTGGAGGCGTGATACCAGCCGCCCAGCGGTGCGGCGAACTCGCCGGCGAGTGAGGAGACGTTCACGATCCGCCCCCGTCCGGTCTCGCGCATTCCCGGCAGCACGGCCTGGATCAGCCCGACGGCGCCGAGCACGTTGACCTCGAGCTGTGCGCGGGCGTCGGCCAGCGAGGTCTCCTCGACGCTGCCGAACTCGCCGTAGCCGGCGCAGTTGATCAGCACGTCGATCGGGCCGGTGGCGGATGCCGCCGCAGCGGCGTCGCGGATCGAGCTCTCGTCGGTGAGGTCGAGCGCCACCGGGATCACGCCCTCGATACGAGAGATCGCGCCCGTGCTGCGGGCGGCGCCGTGGACGCGGTGCCCCCGAGCCGCGAGGATGCCGGCGGCGCGCGCGCCGATGCCCGAGGATGCGCCGGTGATGAGGATGTTCGCCATGCCCTGCTCCTTACTGTGAATGTCGTTCACTGATGTGTGTACGTTACAGTGAACGCCATGCACAGTCAAGGAGATCGGGCGCTGCGTCAGCTCTGGGGCATCGATCCGCCCACTGTCCGCGGACCGAAGGCGCGGTGGAGTCCGCTCGAGGTCGCCGACGCGGCTGTGATGCTCGCCGACGAGATCGGGCTCGAGGCGCTCTCGCTCGCCCGGGTGGCGGCGCGCCTGGAGATGACCACGACCGCGCTGTACCGCTACGTCGACGACAAGGCGACGCTCATCGACCTGATGGTGGATCGCGCCGTCGGCGACGTGCCTGCGATCCGCGGCGCCGACTGGCGGGACCGCTGCCGCCGGTGGGTGGAGCTGCTCGCGGCGCGGTATGGGCGGCATCCGTGGCTCTCCGAGGTCTCGCCGACGGGCATGCCCACGCAGCCGCACGCCTACGCCTGGATCGACGCTCTCGTCGGTGCGATCGACGAGGAGTCCGTCGACGCTCTTCGGCTCGCGATGCTGCTGGACGGCCTGGTGCGCACCTACGCGACTCTGGAGCGGACGGTTCAGGGGGCGCCGTCGCCGTCGTGGCTGGGCGGGGCGATCGCCGAGCGCTTCCCGCGGCTCGCGGGTGCCGAGCGGCAGGACGTCACGGATGCCGGCGCCGAACTGCGCTTCGCCGTGGACGCGGTGCTGCGCGGACTCGGATGAGCGCGCCCTTCTGAAACAGATCCGCGCGATGCCTCGACAGGCGAAGTCGTCGAGCTTGCCAAGCCCGCGGAGCTGATGTCGACACGCGCCCTCCAGGTGCAGCAGAACGTGACCAAGCTGGAACGTGCATGGCGAGAGCTGCACCCGGGGAGCAGCCACCGCAGACTCTCGTGCGCGAGTGGGATCGGCAGGCATGGGCACTCGACCGGCCGCAGAAGGCCCATGACGCGGGCCGTGCTGAGGACCGATGGATGAGCGAGCTGCACGACGCCGGGCTTCGGACTGCGGGCTTCTCCGGAGGTGGGGGAGTGGCACCTGTTTCCCTCGTTGACGTCGACCGCGCCGACATCGCTCAGGTGGCGATCGCGCAGCTGGAGGAATCGAAGTCCGCATAGTCGGTGGCCGACTTGCAAGGGCAGATTGGCGTGGTCCTTGGACAGTCTGGTGTGGTCGCCTCCCGTGAGGACGTAGAGGCTGGGTGATCGAGACCGCTGACGCCGCGGCGAGCACGCTCCTGCGGTTGGACATCGACCACCAGGGCGACGTGCCGAACTGGGGCCGGTGGGTCTCATCAGAGCGTGTCATGGCAGTGGAGGACGACCTGCGACAGGCGTTTATCACGCGCGGGCTCGACTCTGCGCTGGTTATGAACGTGCCCGTTCTTGGCAGCCTCACGCAGGCGCAGTCCGACGCAGCACGCGCGCTCGGAGGCACGGCGCCGCTGGTCGTCGTCGAAGGCGCAGCGGGCGCCGGCAAGACTACGGTGTTGAAGACTGCCGCTGAGCTCGCAGAGAGCCAGGATCGGCGGTTTGTGGTGGTCGCCCCGACGCTGCGGGCCGCGCAGGAGGTCGGCGCCGCTCTCGGTACGGCCGCATCATCGGCACACAACCTCGCACACGAGCACCGGTTCCGCCGTGACGCATACGGGCGATGGACCCGGCTTTCCGTTGGCGGCCTAGACCCGTGGACATGGATGCCCTACCAGGGACCCAGCGAGGGCTTCCGCGTCGACGCGCTCACCCGGATCATCGTCGGCGAGGTCGGCATGATCGATCAGGACATCCGACTCCTCGAGCGCGCAGGGCGTGTACGTGTCCGCGACCCGCGGCCGCGAGTCCAACACGCTGCACGTCGTCGCGGAAACCCGACTCCAAGCACGCGAGCTGTTCGTAGACGCAATGACACGAGAGGCCGGCGACCGCGGCGTCGAAATGAAGAGGGCCGGAGCGGAACGAGACCTACAAGGCACCGTCGGCACCCGCACTCACACCGAGAGTCAGCGGGCACAGGCCGCTTGGTGGGGTGTCGACGTCGACAAACCCACACCGCGCACCCCAGCGTCGACCAGGAGCGGCGCGCGCGCAGCCGACCGAGACGTAGAACGCAACCGCAAGAAGGAGTCCGCCAGGACACCCGAGGCGGCCGCGCGCACCGCCAGGGGCACGGAGGCCACACGCACCGCCCGCGATGCCGCGACAGCCCGCCAGCGCTCGCGTGGCTGCGGCCGCGACCTGTAGCCGCGCACGGCGGGGAGCCGCGTCCCACTGGGGTACATGGCTCACCGACCCGCGCCTGTGTGCCGCGATCGTGGACCGTCTCACCTTCCACGGCACCATCATCGAAACCGGCACCGACTCCTACCGGCTCAACCACACCCGCACTGAAGCGCTCTCCGTCTGAGCACACCCCGCAGCCCGTTGTGCGTATTCGGCAGATTCACCTCTCTTCTCTAAGGTGAAACTGTGAGTGAAGCGCAGTGGTCGTCCAGCGATGAAGCATCCGAGTACGGCGGCCGCCTGCTCACCGATGGGGAGATCACGCTGCGCGCCCTGACCGAGTCGGACATCCCCAGCTTGGTCGCATGGTGGAACCGCCCGGAGTGGGCGGGGCTCCAACAGCGGATCATCAAGCCGAGACCTGACAGCCCCATCGAGGAGATGTTCCGGAACTGGAGCGCGAACAAGCCGCTCGGAGACAGCGGCTTCAGCATCGTCAGCAACGACAGCGGCGAGCTCTTCGGCCATCTCACCCTCTATGGGGCGTCACTGCCCGAGCGTCGCGCATCATTCGCGATCCTCATCGGCCCCGATCATGTCGGGCATGGCATCGGCCCGAAAGCGACCCAACTCGCGCTGTCTTACGGATTCCGCGAACTCGGGTTGAACCGCATCGAACTGCACGCTTGGGCCTTCAATACCCGCGCAATCCGCGCCTACGAGAAGGCCGGCTTTATCATCGAGGGCCGCCGCCGCGAAGCCGTCTTCCACGACGGGCGCTTCCACGACGAACTCATGATGAGCGTCCTCGCCCGCGACTACCTCACCCCGTAGCGGCCGAGCGCCGGCGTGATTCACACCCACGCATCCGTGCGCTCTTCGAGGCGGTCGCACGCGCCCTGCCAGATCCAGCATTGCAGCTTTTCGCCGTCGTCGACCGGCACTTCCACCCCGACGGCGTCCGATGTCCAGCGGCGCACTAAGGCCGTGCACCGCACGTCGACGTCCCCGAAGCGCAGCCACGCGTAACCCCACACCTTCATCCCCCTCAGGGACCACGCTGACGACGTGCTCATGCAGGCGCAGCTGCTCAGGTGCGAGCGTCCGCAGGGGCCGGCCCGGCGGGCAGCCTGCATCTCGCGCTCTTCAAGGCGCTTCATCCCCTGATACGGATAGCGCTGGTTCGTTCCCACCCTTCCGAGGGCAGATCAGATGTACAACACTCAACGGGTATGCTCTGATCTGAGCATCGCTGATAATAACGATTATGTCAGAACAGCGATGGCCTGTGGGCTGGCAGCACCCTCCGCGTTCACGGCAGGAACGAAATGGAGGGATTGGCTTTCATCTGCGTCTCCCCCATCAGAAGATGGCTGCATGACCTTCGTTGGCCGCTTCTTCTCCCGTGTCGCATGCCTGATCATTGCGACTGCAGCCTTGACCGGGTGCTCTACGTTGGCGCCTGAGTCTGAGTGTGCCGCAATGGCCTCATACCCCACGCCTGACTCGGCCTTTGCCTCGGCAGACGCGGTGGCGATCGTTCGCGATCTATCGAAGGAGGGCAGCGCAGATGTCTCCGGCGTCAAGGCGAGTGTGTGGAGCGCGGACGTCACCCAGTGGGAGAAGGGATCGGGCCCCACAACTCTTACGATCCACGTTCGGATCGACACCTGTGGAGGGGAGAGTCAGAAACGTGTGTTCGAAGACCTCGAAGGCGAAGAGAACATCTACGTCTTTCTGATTGAGTCGGGCGATCAATGGTGGGCGCTGAACTCATTTCAGGGCGCAGTCCGCGCTAAGCCGGATGGAGGCCTGCCCGATCAGTGGTGATCACACGCTCTCTCACGACGAGCTCCAGATCAAGTTGTTCCAAGATCTGGATAATGGTCCCAATTCGGTGCATGGCCCACTTCCCCGGAGCGACGACGGCCTGCCGTTCTATCGCGCCGTAAGCCTGCACTGAAATTCCAGCCGCGTGCGCCAGTCGCTCTTGCGACCATCCTTTGGCGAGCCGTGCCCGACGAAGCAGAGCCCCCACATGCACTCTTTCGTTGAACGTGGTCCAAGAATCCTCATCCACAACACCCACCACACAGCCCTCCTAGCCGATTCACACCCGCCCCCTCCCCCCGTCTACCAAATGCGTTGCAGACAGCGCAAGCACTTTCAATTGGTTGTCTCCGCATTCGACCGCGGCCAGAGTGGTGCCAACAACGAAGGGGAAACCAATGAAGAACTCCAACCGGCGCCTGACGATAGCTCTCGCAGCTAGCGGCGTTCTCGCGCTGTCGATGTTGTCCGGCGCTCAAGCAGCGGCAGGATCAAGCGAGACCAGTTGCAGCGGGCCGTTTACCGCTGAAACGCTCGCCACAGTGCCCGTCAGCTGCGATCTCACTGGCAAGACCGTTGAGCTCGCAGATGGGGTGATGATGGTGATCCCCGCTCCAGGATCCGGCGTGACCGCCAGCGCGTACGAGGAGAGCGGCGCGACAGGAGAGACAGACACGTCGGTCCTCCGCGCCGAGGATGGCAGCGTCGCGGTGTCGCAAGGGCAGAAGGTGATAGCTCATAGAGGTGACGCGGCTCGTAAAGCACTCACCGCTCGGCTGTCTGACACCCCGCACACCCAGAAGCTTCTGAGCTCCTGCACGTCGTTCGATACGCTCGACCACTCGTGGCCCAGCCATGAGTACGGCTGGGTACTCAACCCTCTCGGCGGGCCGGCGATCGGCGATCAGACCATCGAAAACTACCTGGACATCGCAGCCACGAGATGGAACCCGAATGTCACCGGATCGACTGCTGCCAACGCGTGCGGCCACGACTGGTGGCCGTCCTACGGGACGAAATTTCTCGGCCAGGTCCCATATGGCACAACCGTAAACACCAGCGGCGGCTGTGACTGGATTTCATCGCCCAGCGTCGTCGGTTTCGGTGCCATCAATGATCCCGAAAACACTAAGTTGGCTGTTGCCTGCAGCTATTGGGGTATCGGCTCCAGCATTGCCGACGTCGATATCAAGTTTGATAACTCGAATCGAAACTGGACCGTGTTCAGCTCTCAGCTCGGCCCCGAGGTCTGGGACCTGACTTCTGTCGCCGTGCACGAGTTCGGTCACGCGGCGGGGCTCGCCCACACGCCCAGCGACTCGTCGAACGTCATGTATCCGTACATCGACCCGGGTGTCATGAAGTGGGATATCAGCATCGGTGATGCGAGCGGCATCTATGCCATCTACGGAGAAGATATCCCCGCCCTGAGCGCACGAACCCAGCGCTAAGCAACTCCCGCGAAGCCGCTCGCGCAGCCAGCGCTGTCGCGAGCGGCTTTCGCCTGTCAAGTGGGGTCGACGTCCGGTTGCTTTCGGGGTTTCCCCGGCCGCGGCCAGGGAAACGCCTCCACCCGCTCCCAAGCATCCGCAGCAGTCATCACCTGCTGGTTCGGGCTCGGATGCGCCTCGGCCTGCGCGCATTCGAGGAACCACGCACACGCATGCAGAGCCGGAAGATAGCCCTCGTGGCCGCGTGCTACTGCGCCCATCACAGCTGCGATCTTCAACGCCTGGCGCGTCGTGATCTGCACCGGCTCGTCATCGCCTGGGCGGGGTCCGTCAGTCACCTTCTGAAACCACTCCGCGACTTTGAGCTCGTACTCAGGGTCGGCGGGGTCCACGAGTCCATCGCTCACCGATTGACCTCCTCTGCGTCGATTCCCTCGACGCGTTCCGCGCGGGGCTGTTCCTTCATGACGGCAACCTAGCAAGGCCTCTACGCTCGACGCATGAGCGTCGTGACTGTGGTGATCCGGCCAGGGAGGCGGACCGAGATCCGAAACCTGCCGTACGAGGGCAAGGGCGCCGGCTACTGGATCCTGGGCGACATGTTCGGCGCATCACGCCGAGGGCAGGTCGACTACGCCGGCGGCGTATGGTCGGTATCGAGGCCGCACACGAACGACGTCATCCAGGGGCTCGCTGATCGTTACGGTCGGGTCAAGGTCATCCAACACGGCGGTCTCGACAAGTGCGTCGAGGCGTGCTGGCACCGCGGCAACCCCGAAACCGCGTGGCTGTGCGAGTGCTCCTGCGCGGGACGGAACCACGGCTCCGGGATGCCCTACGAGCACACGGTAGGCGGAGACGGGCCGTCCGGCGCTCTCTCCGTCCAGGCCAGCGCGCCCCACGTGTTCTACGTGCCCTGATCCCGACCTCTGGCACCGCCGCCGCCGACCGTCCTGAGCCGGTCTGGCAGCGCGAGGAGCCGCTCGGGCACGGGAGCATCCACTGGGGTGCGCGCCGGGTCAAGGCGGCGAAGCAGAGCCACGAGCTGCGCTTCCTCTTCCGGGTCGATCACCCCCTCATCTTGCAGCGATCGCGTCCGCGGCGCCACAGCGCACGCTAGTCCGCGGTGACGGGCTCCAGCAACTGCGGACCCTCGTCTTTGGTGCTGAACGGGCGCACCTGGTCGATACGCAGCTGCTCGGCTTCCGCGATGCCGGCGCGCACGGCCTCGTCGACAAGGGCCTGGTCGCCGGTGATCGTGGGATCGATCCAGTGCAGCCACATGTGCTCCGGGAGGATCACGGGGTTTCGGTCGTGGATGCCGGCGAGGGTCTGCACAGCATCCGAGGTGACGATCGTCGCCGTCAGCGTCCACCGGTCCGCGGCGTCCTTGTCCTTGGCCGGATCCGGCCACCACGAGTACAGGCCAGCGAAACCCATCAGATCGCCGTCCGGGTGGCTCATGAACCACGGCGTCTTGCTGCCCCGCTCCCCCGCCCACTCGAAGAACCCGCGCGCGAGAACGATCGCCCGGTGCGACTGCAGCGGCCTCCGCCACCTCGTCTTCTCCGCCAAGCCCTCAGCTCGAGCGTTGAACGTCGGGAACTTGAGCTTGAGCGTCGGTGACCAGCCCGGTACGAGCGACCATCGCGCCTGCTCGAAGCGCAGCTCGCCGGTCTTGGCGGAGTCGATCAGCACCGGGACCTGCTCGGTCGGTGCGATGTTGTACGCCGCCTCCCAGTCGGGTGCCCACTCCTCCGGCCGTCGACCCGTGCGCTGCACGAAGTCGGTGATCTGCTCCGCACAGGTCGCGCTCTGGCAGGACGTGAACGGCGTGCGCGGGTCGGATCTGCCGACGATCAAGGCGAAGACCACTGAGTACCGGTCGCGTCTGCGCCAGCTGCGCGCGACTGCGTGAGCTGGCGGGATGATCTCAGCGCGGACGAGCTGCGCGAGATCTTCGATCGCGACATCGCACCCAGGCTGACCGCCAGCGGTGCTGCAGAGCTGCATCCCTCCGCCGTGTTCGTCGGTGCCCAGCCCGGCGCCGGCAAGTCGCGCGCGATCGCGGACGTCATGGGCGATCATTCGGGCGCGGTGCCTGTGATCGGAGACGACTTCCGCGCGTTCCATCCCGACTACGACGCCCTGATGCGCAGAGATCCGCTCGCGATGCCGCACGTCACCGCTCAGGCGTCCGGCGCCTGGGTGGGCATGGCGGCCGACTACCTGCGCACCGAGCGGCGCAGCGTCATCCTGGAGACCGCCATGCGGCAGCTCCCGGTGGTCGAGATGACGGCGGCCGGCTTCCGGCCCCAGGGATATCGGGTCGAGGCGCACGTGCTCGCTGGGCGATGGTTGCGCGCAGGGCCGGTCGCGCCTATTCTCTTCCTAACTAATGATCGTTAGGTACGACATGACCAAAGCACGCATCCTCGCCGAAGCCCGGACGGTCTTCGCGCG
>Ga0308157_10009645_pt1 | contig 10647 bp, 10 predicted proteins | sample PhyBR1_FD_201035 | JGI IMG/M metagenome (GOLD analysis project Ga0308157, IMG submission 201035) | Phyllosphere microbial communities from UC Gill Tract Community Farm, Albany, California, United States - DLSLB.R1 | ecosystem: Host-associated > Plants > Phyllosphere > Unclassified | place: USA...
ATCAGAAAAAAGTTTCTATGATGTTTATTGCAGACGAAGATGCTTCTAAGCAGATTTATGCTCGCGAGCGTTTAACTTTTGATGCTACTACAACGCAGATTGAAAGAGATTCTGACCAATGGAATACTGTTATTACACTTCTAAAAGAAACACACGGAAAAGTTGTTGAAATTATAGCACCAATGGAAGATTTTATCTTAATCGCTGTAAACCCTGTAAAAGGTGCTTATGTAAACGGTTTTGGTAGCGCTTATTTTGTTGATGAAAACTTGGATGTTTTAGAACACAGAAACGATATTAATCACGGTCAAAAACAAGATTAATTATATATAAAACTCCTTCAAATTGAAGGAGTTTCTTTTTTATAGTACTTTGTAAATTACGGGTTTGCTTGGCGATGCATCATTTTCAAACGATGCAATCTGCAGGTTTAAAATATATGATCCGTTTGCAATTTCACTGTCAATAAAAACCAGTTCGGTAATGGTGCAGTTAAAACGAGCATCGTTATTTACTTCATTTACATTTTTCACATTCCAAAAGGCTTTATGAGCTAATAATTTACCTTCGTCAACTTCTTTATCAACACTTGGTAAATCTATCAGCAAATGTTCAACATTGATTTCTTTAATATAATTTGATGCTTCTTCTGATAAATAAGCCGGATTGGTATTTGAATAGTTTTTATGCTTTTTTTCGTTTGAATTTGGAAGCGTTCTGATAATTAAAGCTTCAGATCTTTTTCCGTTTAAAGATTTTTCAATCTGATTTTTTGTGATTACGAAATCATTATCGATCATTTCAGGTTCAATAGAAATTAATTCGGCTGTAAAAAAGAAGGTTTTTAGTGTTTGGTTGATTGAATAAAAATCTTTTGTAATATGTCCCAAACATTCGGTATGCGTTCCGTGTCCGTGCGGATTAAACAGAATATTATTGAAGTTTGTAGATGATTTCCCTGAGGAAACACTTCCAACAAAATCGCCCATAACCACCGGATTTATTTCAGGCTGATCTAAATACCACGCAATTGGGTTTTGTTCGTTATTTTGAATTGGTAAAGAAATATCAATTGGCTGTGATAAATCAATATTGTATGTTGAATGGTTATGTTGTATGGTTGTTTTCATTGTTATATTTTTTATTTGACCTGGAGTCACTAATTGTATTTTTCTATTTTTGTCAAGCTGAATTTGTTTCAAATCTTAATGCGATTCTGAATCAAGTCCGGAATGACGAAAACTTGTTAATCTAGAACATGTATTGATCCAATATAAAATTGTAAATGGATTAAAAGGTCAATGATATTCATTAATAAAATTATGATAAATAAAAAACGATATTTATCTCCTGATTTATACAATAAATAGTAAACAATACAACTGATATATAATAGTATAAAATTAAGGCTTATTTTACTATTAAAACCTGAATTATCATTTTGATACCACCATTCCATATCCCTTACAAAAGAAAACAAGGTTAATAAAATGACATAAATTTTATATTTCATATTGTTTGTAAGGTAATAAATATAAAAAGATCTGTGCATCTGTGAAAATCAATTATTCCACCCAAAACAATTCACTTGCAATTCCGTCGCAAAAGAATTTACCTTTTAAAGTCGTTCGCAAAATATTGTCTTCAATAATCAGTTTTTCGTTTGTAAGAAATACCTCAGCATTTTTCAGCAGATAATTTAAATAATCTTGTCCGAAATCGTTTTTAATCTTTTCTAACGATACGCCCCAAACCGTTCGTAAACCAGTCATTACATATTCGTTGTATCGATCTTTTACTGTTAGCGTTTCAACTTCGTTCGGTAATTTATCTTGCTGAATGGCGTTAACGTACAAAGAATTATTGGCAATATTCCAAGAACGATCTTCACCATTGAAACTATGCGCAGACGGACCAATTCCTAAATATTTTTTTCCTAACCAATAGGCAGAATTGTTTTTAGAGAAATAATCAGGCTTACCAAAATTAGATAATTCGTAATGAATAAATCCTGCTTTTTCTAACATTTCAATCATTAACAAAAAATGTTCGTGTGCAATACCATCATCAGGTGTTGGGATTTTTCCGTTTTTAATCAATGTAGCCAACGCCGTTTTTGGTTCAACGGTTAATGCGTAACTTGATATGTGCGGAATATTTAAATCTAACGCTTTTTGAACGTTTTGTTGCCAACGATCTATTGTCATTTCGGGAATTCCGTAAATTAAATCAATCGAAATATTATCAAAATACTTCTTAGCTTCCTGTAAGGAATTCCAAGATTCATTTGCATTGTGCGCACGATTCATCATTTTTAAATCTTCATCAAAAAACGATTGAATTCCGATACTTAAACGATTGATTTTTGATTCTGTCAATTGTTTGATTCGATCTGCAGATAAATCATCAGGATTGGCTTCTAAAGTAATTTCAGGATTTTCTGCAACATCAAACAACTGATAAATCTCCTCAATCAACAGATTAATTTCATTGTTCGATAAAACGCTTGGAGTTCCACCACCGAAATAAATGGTTTCTACAGGTTCTGTAATTTCATTTTTTCGCAAGAAAAGTTCACGACGCAAAGCCAAAATCATCTCCTCTTTCTTTTTTAACGAAGTAGAAAAATGGAAATCGCAGTAATGACACGCCTGCTTGCAAAAAGGAATATGTAGGTAAATGCCCGCCATTATTTTTTGGTTACGCGGTCTGCATTTTGACTAACAAAGGCATCCCAACCCGAATAACTTTTGCCGACAACGGTTTTACCCGAATTAAAAAAATGACAAACGGCTGCTGCCAAACCATCGGTAGAATCTAGGTTTTTAGGTAGTTCTTTTAAGCCCAACAATTGCTGTAGCATTTTTGCGACCTGTTCTTTGCTGGCGTTTCCGTTTCCGGTAATTGCCATTTTTATTTTCTTGGGTTCGTATTCGGTAACGGGAATTTGGCGCGATAATCCGGCTGCCATGGCAACACCTTGTGCCCTACCCAATTTTAACATAGACTGCACATTTTTTCCAAAAAAAGGAGCTTCGATTGCGATTTCATCGGGATGATGCGTATCGATCAGCTCAATTGTTCGTTCAAAAATGCGTTGTAATTTTAAGTACGGATCGCTCATTTTGGCTAGATTCAGTTCGTTAAGCTGCATAAATTCCATAGAATTTTTTACAACCTTAATTAAACCAAAACCCATAATTGTAGTTCCGGGATCAATCCCTAATATAATTCGTTCTGCAGCCAAAATAGTCTTTGTTGATTTGCGTAATGTAAAATTTAAAACATAAACATTTAATTATCAAACAGATAATAAATTAAATTTTACCAACGAAAGTTACAACTATTATTTAAAGATTCTGCAATGATTTGTTATCAATTGTCAAGCTGAACTTGTTTCTGCTTCTCATTATTCATAAATACTATGAGATTCCGGATCAAGTCCGGAATGACAAGTATCTATATAAATTCTAATTTATTGATTACAATAGAAATCTGGAAAAATCAAACATTTTCAATCTGACAAATGTTTGTTTACTGAAAAACCTCTTCATTAATACCATCAAAACTAGCGAAAACCATACTTGGGTGCGAATCTTGATGCAGCATATTTCCATGATTGTCAATAGCTATTGCGCCAGCAAAACCATCGTAAGGTTTTAATTCGGCAAAGGTTTTTTCGAACGCTTTTTCTAATGAAAAACCGTCGGTAACTCGAGTTACAATTTTTGCAGCTACAGCTCCGCTTACAATATCTTCGCCAACCCCCGTTAAACTTACACCGCAAAATTCGTTTGCGTAATTTCCTGCCACGGTTGCAGAATCGGATATTCTTCCAGGAATTTCAAAACCTTTTCCACCGGTTGAAGTTGCTGCTGCAATTTTTCCGTTTTTATCTAAAGCCACGCAACCAACGGTTCCTGTCCCTAAAGATTTTACTTTTGCTTCGTATTCTACTCTACGTTGTGGAATTTCTGTTGAAAAAGCTTCAAAACCATTTTGTCTGGCAAAGTTTGTGGCTCCGCTTCCGCCTAAAATTCGGTCATCAACCTGCATCAACACTTGTACTACCTGAATTGGATTTTTTACTTCTTCGATATTAATAACACCGCTCATTTTCTGCGATTCGCCATCCATTAAAGAGGCACTCATTCTGATTTTTCCGTCAGATTGAATTTGAGATCCAATTCCTGCATTAAACAATTCATCGTCTTCTAACTGCGAAACTGCGTAAACCACCGTTTCTAATGCCGAATGATTTTGAAGATACGCATACGAATCTTTCACAATGCGTAAAAGCGCCTGTTGCTTTGCAATTTTTGTTTCTGAACTTGTAGATGATTCAGAAAAAAAACCGCCATGTATAATGATTTTCATTACTTTTTTGTTTGTGATTAAGTGTATTGAGAAGAATGGATGCTCATTTTATACGTGTTCAGATCAAATTTATCAAACTGACTCATTACGTGTGTAACCAAATGATTGATTGAAATTGGCTGACCTAATTCTACCTGCGTTAAATTGGTGTCTTTAACCTCTCTTCCATCGACCAAAATTACCAATCCTGAACCAATTGCTTCCATTTGATGCCCGTTGGTAATCAACAAACCGGTATCTTCACCTAAACCAACGCCCATTACTTTTGGATTGCCAACAACCGCCTGAAACAAACGACCAATTCGTCCTCTATGTACAAAATGCGTGTCAATTACCACATCATCAATCAAGCCTAAGCCCGATGTAATTTTTACTTCGCCTTTTAACAATGCTTCAGAACTGCTTCCTTGGTAAATCATATTATTTGAAGCTGCAGCAGCACCTGCCGATGTTCCTGCATAAATAAATTCTGTGTTTCTGTATTTCGAAATCAACAATTCAATAAAAGGTGTTCCGCCTAAAATCGATGTTAAACGCAATTGATCACCACCGGTAAACATAACAACATCTGCCGCTTTTAATCGTTCTAAAACTTCCGGATCATTAGCCTGCTCACGTTTTTCAATATATAAAACATCGGCATTATTTGCCCCTAAATAGCTGAATGCCTTTACATATTCCGGTCCGATTTCTCTTGGGATTTTTGAAGCAGTTGTAATCACTTCAATTCGAGATTCTTCTTTATGTTTTGATTCTTGAATGATTCTTTTTAGAATTCCTGTTTCAAAAAAATTCAGATTCTTTGCAGCATCTTTATCCAAATTGGTCTCTGTAAAACTTCCTTTATCTACAGCGCCACCAATAATTATTAATTTTCCTAATATTTCCATGCGGTAAAAATAACTATTTCTTTAAACTGAGCAAATCAAATTGAACAAGAAAACAATAAAAATGTTTGCATACTTCTCAACGAATTATTAAATACATAAGAAAATCCATACAAAACAAGTATCAAACTATCTGCATAAAAGTTATTTCGTTTTTTTTTATCGAAACCTCATATATATAATATTATTTTCTATTTTTAACAAAATAGTCTTTATATTAAAAAAAAATTATTGTTTTTTATGAAAATATTAAAAACACAAGCATTAAGAGGGCCGAACATCTGGAGTATTCGCAGAAAAAAATTAATCCAGATGCGTTTAGATTTGGAAGAAATGGAACAATTTCCGACAAACAAGATTGAAGGATTCAGGGAACGTATTGAAGCTATGTTTCCTACTATGATTGAACATCGTTGTTCTGAAGGTTGCAGAGGCGGTTTCTTTTCACGCGTAGAAAGAGGCACTTGGATGGGACACGTAATTGAACATATTGCTTTAGAAATTCAAACATTAGCCGGAATGGAAACCGGTTTTGGACGAACCAGAGAAACTAAAACTCCGGGCGTTTACAATGTAGTTTTCAGTTATACCGAAGAAAGTGTAGGTATGTTTGCTGCCGAAAGTGCGGTAAGAATTGCCGAAGCTTTAATCTCTGCAACTGACTATGATGTTGAAGCTGATATTCAGCGAATGAGAGAAATTCGCGAACGTGTTCGTTTGGGCCCTTCTACGGGAAGTATTGTAGAAGAAGCTGTTGCGCGTGATATCCCTTGGATTCGCTTGGGTACAAATTCATTGGTACAATTGGGTTATGGTATTAATCAAATGCGTTTTCAGGCTACAATAACCTGCAAAACAAGCAATATTGCGGTAGATATTGCCTGTGATAAAGAAGAAACCAAACGCATGTTAGAACTGGCTTCGATTCCTGTTGCAAGTGGCGGAATTTGTGTTGATGAAGAAGATTTAGAAGATGTAATCAAAAAAATCGGTTATCCGATTGTGATCAAACCTTTAGACGGAAATCATGGAAAAGGTGCATCTATCAATGTAACAAAATGGGAAGATGCCGTTATCGGATTGGCGTATGCGAAAAATTACAGCCGCAGAGTTATTGTCGAAAAATTTATTACCGGATTTGATTTTCGTGTATTGATTATTGATCATAAACTGGTTGCTGCTGCCAAAAGAGAACCCGCACATGTAAAAGGCGATGGCACGCAAACCATTCAACAATTAATTGATGAAACCAATCAAGATCCAAGACGCGGTTACGGACATGAAAATGTTTTAACGCAAATTGATGTTGACAGAGACACAACAGATTTATTGGAGAAGTTAGGCTATACGTTAGAAACCGTTCCGAACCGAGGCGAAATTGTTTATTTAAAATCGACCGCTAACTTAAGTACCGGCGGAACTTCTGTTGATGTTACCGATATGATGCACCCTGAAAATATTTTTCTTTGCGAACGTATTTCGCGCGTAATTGGTTTAGATGTTTGTGGTGTTGATATTATGGCAGAAAATTTAACGCAGCCATTAAAAGAAAACGGTGGCTGTATTTTAGAAGTAAATGCTGCTCCAGGTTTTAGAATGCACTTGGCGCCAAGCGAAGGTTTGCCTAGAAATGTTGCATCGCCGGTGATTGATATGTTGTATCCTCCGGGAAAACCAAGCCGTATTCCAATTATCGCAATTACCGGAACCAATGGTAAAACCACCACTACCCGATTAATTGCACATATCGTAAAAAACAATGGTTACAAGGTTGGCTTCACAACATCAGATGGGATTTATGTTCAAAATCACATGATGGAAAAAGGCGATACCACCGGACCAATTTCTGCAGAATATATTTTAAAGGATCCAACCGTAGAATTTGCTGTTTTAGAAACAGCTCGTGGCGGAATTTTAAGAGCCGGTTTAGGTTTTAGTCGATGCGACATTGGAATTATCACCAACATTCAGGAAGATCATTTAGGAATTAGCGATATTGATACCTTAGATGATTTGGCGCGCGTAAAGGCAACTGTTGTTAAAAGTGTGAAGAAAGACGGTTGGGCAATTTTAAATGCCGACGATGAATATTGCATGAAACTGGCAAACGAATTAAGCTGTAATATTGCTTATTTTAGTATGGAGGAGGATTCTGAAAAAGTAAAAAAACTATCAAAACAAGGCGAAATTGTAGCTGTTTACGAAAACGGTTTTATAACTATTAAAAAAGGTGAATGGAAAATTAGAGTTGAAAGAGCTACGCACGTTCCGTTGACATTAGGCGGAAAAGCAAAATTCATGATTGCCAACGTATTGGCAGCAACTTTAGCAGCTTATCTACAAGGTTTTAAAATTGAAGATATCAGTTTATCGCTACAAACGTTTATTCCAAGTGCAGCACAAACTCCAGGAAGAATGAATATTTTCGATTTCAAGAAATTCAAAGTATTGATTGATTTTGCTCATAATCCATCGGGATATAAAGGAGTAGAAGAATATTTAAATACGGTTGAAGCTACTAAAAAGATCGGAATTATTGCAGGTGTTGGCGATCGTAGAGATGAAGATATTAAAGAATGTGCCATGATTGCTGCAAGAATGTTCGATCATATCATTATTCGACAAGAAAAACATTTGCGTGGCAGAACCGAAGAAGAAATTATTAATTTAATTATGGAAGGTATTTCGGCTTCAGAACGAACGGTCACTTACGAAATCATTACCAAAGAAACCGAAGCGATTAAACACGCAATAAACAGCGCCGAAGACGGTACTTTTATTACTGCTTTAAGTGATGTTATTACCAACGCAATTGAAATTGTTCAAGAATATTTGGATAAAGAAAACGAAGAAGTTTAATTTAAACATACTTTACAAATTCAAAATTATGAATAAAATGCTCCAAATTTTTTGGAGCATTTTATATTTCATTCAAAACCAATCATCAATATAATTCGTTAATTTAGTATGTGTATGCTTAAAAAAATCATTCCTTTGCAATATGAAATTCCTGTCGCCCCAACTTAAAAAAATCTTATTATTGCTACTTAAGTTACTGGTAGTGGGTGGCGCTTTTTACTTTATAAGAAATCAGCTTACAGAAAAAGATTTCAATTGGGATATTATTTCGCAAACATTACAAAAACCAAATGCGTGGATTTTAGTATCAATACTTTTACTACTAACTTTTTTTAACCGTTTTTTAGAGATTTTAAAATGGCAGAATTTAGCGCAAGTTGTAAAACCAATAAGCATTTGGGAAAGCACTAAACAGGTTTTAATTGGTATTACATTTGGCATTGTTACACCAAACGGTATTGGCGAATACGCCGGAAAAGCTTGGTTTTACGACAAAAAAGACGCTGTAAAAATTGTTTTCTTAAACGCGGTATGCAACGGAATTCAAGTGATTTTTTCTGTCACTTTCGGGTTAATAGGTACGCTTTACATAAATTCATTACACCAATTTATTGACACTAAATATATTTTACTTTTTTTAGGAATTTTAACCGCGATTGTTTTAGTGATACTTTTGGTTAAAAACATCCGAATAAAAGATTATTCGCTACAAACATTGTTTAAAAGTTTAAACGAAATTCCTAAAAAAATCCATAGAAAAAACATCGGTTTGGCGTTGTTGAGGTATTTGGTTTTAATACATCAGTACTTTATTCTGTACACGCTTTTCAGTGTCGAAATTTCGTATTTTGTTTTGTTGGCGGTTGTTGCAAGTATTTATCTGCTGGCATCGAGCTTACCAAATTTTCAAGCGGTAGATTTTGCTTTGAAAGGAAGTGTCGCTATTTATTTATTCAGCTTTTTTGGTGTTGATGGTTGGATCGTAACGCTTGTTGCTGCTTTAATCTGGTTATTGAATCTGGTAATTCCTATTTCGATTGGAAGTATCTTTCTACTGATTTTTAATCCAAAGAAGGATCGAACTTTACATTCAGCACAAACTGAGTTGTAACGGGAATTCCGCGTTTTGTTGCCGGCTGAATTTTAGAGAAATTATTCTTGTGCTTTTTCATTACACTGTCTAACATAAATTTCGGCATTAATTTTTCGTTCACAGCTTCCGTTTTAAAATCAATTTCACTGTTTGACGAAATACTTACCTTGAACTGAACCGAATCAATCGTAGAAATCTTTACAAGTGAATCAGTTTTTAAAACTCGAACCACTTCAAAATTCAATCGATCAAAAAAACATTCCTTATTTTCAGTAGCATCGGTCAGTTTCTCACATGAATCGTAAGAAGGATATGTATCTACCTTACTCCAGTCAATCGCATGCAGTTCACGTCTTAGCAACTCTTGGGAATTGGGTAATTCTTTCTGAACAAAATTGCAGGAAGTAAGTAGAAAAGTAAAAAAAACAAATGCCCAATAATTTTTCATGAAAAATTAAATCGTAAATTTAAAAGCAAAAATACAAAAATAACCATGGAAATCTTAATACTCATTGTAAGTTTATTGTTTGTGCTTGTGGGCGTTGCAGGAAGTGTGTTGCCCGCGTTACCCGGACCGCCTTTAAGTTGGATTGGTTTGCTGATACTTTACACCACACCAAGCATTAAATTTGATTATTGGATATTGGGAATTACATTTGTTTTTACACTGATAATTGTGATTTTAGATTACGTAATTCCTGCGCAGGGAACCAAACGTTTTGGTGGAAGTAAGTATGGAATTTGGGGCACAAACATTGGACTGATTGTAGGTATTCTAGCTCCTATTCCGTTTGGATTTATTATTGGACCTTTTGTGGGTGCTTTTATTGGCGAACTGATTTACGATCAAAACGATTCTAAACGTGCATTAAAAGCCGCAACCGGATCTTTTTTAGGTTTTCTGGCATCTACCTTTATAAAGTTTGTTTTCTGTATGGTTTTATTGGGAATTTACATTCACCTTGTTTGGAAATATTGGAGTGTTTGGTTTTAGATTTTAATCTTCTGTATTCTTAATTTCATTATTAACTTTTATAGTTATTAAAAGTGTAAAATTTGAACGTACAATTTTATCGTTTAATTCAGCAGGTTCCCATTTTGGCATTGATTTTAAAACACGAACAGCTCTCTTATTAAGCTCGTTGAACTCTCCATACTTAATATCGGTAAACGATCCATCTTTTTCTACAATAAATTTTAATTTAACTTTTATCTCATCATCTTCTGAAAATACCTTTTCTGAATTATATTTCCTTATAAAATCTTCATAAAACACCTGCATACCCTCTTGAGGCTGTGCTTTCTTTTGAACTATACTATAAACTTTCTCTTCTTTAGATGGTATTTTCCTTTTTTCTCTGACACTTTTAAGATCCTCCGAAACGCCATAAGTATGTACATTCTTTTCTTGCGCAATCAATTGAAATCCCG
>Ga0308157_10009647_pt1 | contig 10647 bp, 7 predicted proteins | sample PhyBR1_FD_201035 | JGI IMG/M metagenome (GOLD analysis project Ga0308157, IMG submission 201035) | Phyllosphere microbial communities from UC Gill Tract Community Farm, Albany, California, United States - DLSLB.R1 | ecosystem: Host-associated > Plants > Phyllosphere > Unclassified | place: USA...
AAATGAAAACGTTAATGCAACCTATGTAACTGGCCTTTCCTCTAACGCAAGATATACACAGTATGTCCTAGAAAATGTTCCGGCGCTTAAAAAAGAGCCATTTATCACCACCATGGATGACTATATTACCTCAATTGATTTTGAGCTAATGGCTACACGTTATCCAGAAGACATTTACAGGGATTATACCGGAACTTGGCCAAAAATTGTTAAAAGCCTTGTCGAAGATGAGAACTTTGGTGGCTTCGTAAAACGGAATTCGGCAGCTAAGTCTTTATTGCCAACAATTCTAAAAGGTGAAACCGATACTTTAAAAATCGTGAGCTTGATTTACAATTATGTAAAAAACAATATAAAATGGAATGACAACCATAGAATGTATTCTAGCGAAACCAATCCTAAAACAATTCTAGACAAGAAAACTGGCTCTTCTGCAGATATCAATCTGATCTTGGTAAACTTTCTTAAAGAAGCAAAAATAGAAGCAAATCCATTACTCATAAGTACAAGAAGTAATGGCGCACACCCTGGACAACCACAAATCTCTAAATTTAACAATGTATTAGCACATTTAAAGATCGCTGGCAATGACCTGATTTTAGATGCAACAGATAAAGATCATTTTTTAGGAATGATTTCCTATGAGAGTTTAAACCATCAAGGTTTTTCTGTCAACCTAAAAAATGCTATTGGCTACTGGATTTCTACAGAACCAGCTTTTCTAGATGAAAAAATATTTAATTACACTTTAACATTGAACAAAGAGAACCAGCTAAAAGGAACCATGGTTCAATACTATAAAGGATATGGAGCACTTTCGCTAAGAAATAAATATCGTTCTAATGCTAGTGAAACTGAGTTTGTAAAAAGCATCAAAAAAAACAAGCATGGATTAGAAATAGAAAATTACAAAATCAACAATCTTGATAATTTCGATGAGATTTTAAGTGAGGAACTGAATGTTACTATCGAAGAGAATGTAGAAGAAGCAGGGAATTTGGTTTACCTAAATCCATTACTTTACGAACGAACAAAAGAAAACTTTTTCAAGCACGAAACAAGAAGCTTCCCTGTAGATTTTGGCTACCCAGCGAAAGAAAGCATCAGAACTACCATAAACTATCCAGATGATTACGAGATTGACAAATTGCCCAAAGGTGGTATTTTCAAACTTCCAGATAATAAAGGATCATTTAGCATTAGTTTTATAACCCAGGATAAAACGGTTTTAGTTAGAAGTATAATTGAAATTAATAAGAGTTCTTACTCACCCGAAGATTACTTCAACATTAAAGAACTTTTTAAAGTAATTGTAGAAAGACAGGCTGAACAAATTGTATTTAAAAAGAAATCATAACATGAAAAAAATCATCTATATAATTTTCCTTTCAGCCTTACAATCATTTTTCGCATTAGCTCAGGGAAGCTACGATGTCGGTAAAATACCTGATCATCTTAAACAAGATGCGGTAGCTGTAATTAGAACAGAAGAACAATTTTTTGATGTAAAAAGCCTTAATAATGCCCAACAAGATTATAAAATAGTTATTACAATTTTAAATAAAGCAGGAGATAAGTTTGCAAGTATGGTTGAGGGATATGATAAATTCTCGAGCATTTACAATATTAAAGCTTACCTATACGACGCTACCGGAAAGAAGATAAAAGATTATAAATCATCAGACATTAAAGACCAAAGTGCCTCAGACGGATTTTCAATTTACAATGATAACCGTATAAAATACATTGACTTTCAGAGTACCACTTATCCTTACACTATAGAATATAGTTACTCACAAGACTTGAAAGGCATTTTAGATTATCCATCATGGCAAGACGTTAGAAACTTTAATGTTGCTGTAGAAAAATCGAGTTATACTATCCAGCAAGCTAAAGGAGGATCTTTTCGTTACCTTACTAGTGCAAATCTAAAAACAGATTCTATAAAGACTGGAGATAAAACTCTATTTAAGTGGAAAAGTGAAAACCAACCGGCCATCATTAGCGAACCTATAAGTTCTGGGCTTAAAGATATTGCCAATTGGGTAGTAGCTTCTTCGAATGACTTTGAATTTGATGGAACTAAAGGAAGCCTTAAAAACTGGAAAGAGTTTGGTCTCTGGTTTCATAAATTGAATGAAGGCGGAAATATTCTTCCCGAATTTTTAAAAACGAAAGTACAATCGCTTACTAAAGATGCAAAAACGCCACAAGAAAAAATCAAGATCTTATACAACCATTTACAACAAAGCACAAGATATGTAAGTGTTCAATTGGGAATTGGTGGCTTTAAGCCTATTTTAGCAGAAAAAGTTGCGCAAGTAAACTATGGCGACTGCAAAGCCCTATCCAACTACATGAAAGCTTTATTAAATGAAATAGGAATTCAGTCTCATTTAGTAATAATAGGTAATGATATGCCAAGCTTAAACAGGAGCTTCGCTAGCAACAGACAATCGAACCATATGATTTTGTGCGTACCTCTAAAAAACGATACTACATTTTTGGAGTGCACAAGTCAATACAAACCTATGGGCTTTATAGGTTATAGCAACGCAGATCGAGATGTACTATTAATTACAGAAGATGGCGGGAAAGTGGTGCGAACACCTACTTACAGTCCAAAAGACAACTATCAGCTCAGTAAAGTTAAAATCACAGTAAAAGACGATGGCTTAACAGACATTTCTATTAAAACAAATTATGGAAATGCCCAATTTGAAGATAATTTCCCTTTGCTATTGCAAGAACCTGCTGAGCAAAGGAAGGAACTAATTGAGAGAAATGAAATTTTAGGTGCAGAGATGGTGAATTTTAAATTAGAACAGCCAAACAAAGCAATTCCAGAAATGACAGCTGAAATTAATCTTAAAACCAACCAATTGTTTACTAAGGGTGGGGATAAATTATTTTTAACATTAAATCAAACGAATAGAAAAGAAGCAGTTCCTGCAAAAGTTGAAAACAGAAAGACTTATTTTTCAGTGCCATTCGGTTATAACGACGAAGACGAGATTAGTTTTACTCTACCTAAAGGATACGCCATAGACTTCTTACCAAAGGATATAAATATTACATCGGAATTCGGCAGTTATTCGGCGAAATTTTCTGTAAAAGAAAATGTGATCACTTACAATAGAACGCAAACAATGACCGACAAAAAGTATCCGCCAGCCAAGTACAATGAATATGTAGATTTTTATAAGAAGATATATCAGGCTGATAAACTTAAAGCCGTCTTAACGAAAATATAAAAGAAAAGCGCCGAGAAAATTCTCGGCGCTTTTTGTTTACTTCTTCCCTACCACAACCCTCGTCATGGCGTTCCAATCTAAATACTGATTTGCCATAACTTTTAAATGTTCGGCAGTTACATTTTTCACGGTGTTAATGTAATTATCGTAATAATCAAAATCTAAGCCCGCAAAATAGATGTTCTTGAATTTATCGGCATGAGAAAAAGCATTCTCTAAGCTGCCCAACAAAGAACCTAGCATGTAATTTCTTACTAAATCTAGTTCTTCTTCCCCAATTAAATCTGTTCTTAACAAGTTAATTTCTTTCTCTATTTCAGTTAAGGCACTGCTGCAAACATCTGCACCTACTTCTGTAGCTAAAAAGAAATAACCAGCCTGTTTTAAAGATGCAATTCCAGAACCAATGCCGTAAGTATAGCCCTTGTCTTCTCTAATGTTATTCATTAAGCGAGATCCAAAATATCCACCAAAAACGCAATTTAATATCTGCAAAGCAGGAAAGTCTACATGAGTACGATTAATACTCAAATTCCCCATTCTAATGGCCGACTGCAAAGCATCTGGCTTTTCAATGTAAATACCTTCGCCATTGACAGTTGGAAATTCGAAACTACTTTTTGCAAACGTTGCAGAGTTGCTCCACTCGCCACCAAAAATTTGGTTTAGCACTTTAAAATCTGCCTCTACAAATTTCCCTGCTACTATAACTGTACAGTTTTTTGGTTGAAAAGCAGCCTGATAGTACGCCAATAAATCTTGTTGCTGTAATTGGTCGTAATCTGCTAAGTTGATATCAGAACCGTAGGCGGTATGACCAAAAATGGCATGTGCAAAAGTTTTACGAGCTAAGTAGTCGTTCTTTTGCAAACTCACTTGCAGCTTTTGCTTTTGGTTTTGCTTGTAAATATCCAACTCTTGCTGCGGAAAAACACTTTCATTCAAAATTGACCAAACTATCGGTAAAACCGACGGTAAATGTTTGGTTAAAGAATAAAGCGTAATGGTAGTATGGTCTGCGCTGTAATCTGTTTGCAAAAAAGCACCATAATAATCTACCTTTTCTGCAATTTCTTTTGCAGTTAAAGTTTTAGTGCCGTTATTAATTAAACCATTTACGGCAACTGCCTGCAAAGGTTTACGCACATCCCAATTTACATTTTCGAAAATAAATTCTATGCGCACCAAGTCCGTATCGCCAGCATTAACGGTATAAACGGGTATACCATTTGCCAAATTATTTGCAGTTGGCTTAATAAAATTAATATCGTTTACCTGCTTAAACGCAGGTGCATTTGTTCTGTTAAGCATTGGCTAAATAATATAAGGTTGACGATTTTTCTTTCTTGAAAGTCTCTTGCGCAACTTGCTGAATTTGCTCGGCTGTAATCGCCAAATATTTATTAATCTCTACGTTAAGCAAATCGGCGTCGCCCAAAAGTTCGTAGAAAGCTAAATTCATGGCTTTGTCTAACAAATTCATTTCAGAGAACACCATAATAGATTCCGATTTGTTCTTCACTTTCGTCAGTTCATCTTCGCTAACTAACGAAGTTGCAATTTTATTCAGTTCGTTCCAAATGGCATTTTCTGCTTGTTCCATACTCACACCTTCTATCAATTTACCTTCTACAATAAACAAACCTTCATCTAAACTACTGGTAATGTAAGCGTTAATATCGCTAAATAACTGCTGCTCTTTTAACAAGCTATTGTACAAACGAGACGACTGCCCTTGCGATAAAATATCAGACATTAAATCAAATACCTGATAGTTAGCATCTAACCTAGCCGGCATTTTAAAAGTCATGTAAATGGCATTCAAAGGCACATCAGCATTTACGGTTAAACTTCTAGCTTCAGTTTGCTCAGGTTCTTTTGGTAAATCTCTCAAGTATCTTTCACCTGCCGCAATTGGCTCAAACCATTTTTCGGCCAGCGCTTTTACTTCTTCAGTATTTACATTGCCACCCACTACCAAAATGGCATTTTGCGGATTGTAGTGTTTCTTGAAAAACGCTTTCACATCTTCCATTTTTGCATTTTCTATCTGTGCTAAATCTTGCCCAATAGTTGCCCAGCGGTAAGGGTGTTTTTGGTAAGCCAAGGGGCGCAATTTTAACCAAACATCGCCATAAGGCTGGTTTAAATAACGTTGCTTAAACTCTTCACAAACCACATTACGTTGGGTTTCTAAACTTTTTTCAGAAAAAGCAAGGTTCAACATTCTATCGCTTTCTAGCCAAAAAGCAGTCTCAATATTTGCTGCCGGCAAGGTGATATAATAGTTCGTAATATCGTTACTTGTAAAAGCATTATTCTCGCCGCCAACACGTTGCAAAGGTTCGTCGTAACTAGGAATGTTTACCGAACCACCGAACATTAAATGTTCAAATAAATGCGCAAAACCAGTTCTTCCCTCCTCTTCATCCCTTGCGCCAACGTCGTAAAGTATATTTAAAACAGCCATTGGCGTAGTTTTGTCTTCGTGTACCAAAACTTTTAACCCGTTGGCCAGTGTAAAACGATTGAAATTTACCATAGTTGGCAAAGATAATTGAATTGTTGAATTGAGAGATTGTTTTATTGTTGGCGTATTGTAAATATGAAACTCAAATTTGTTTACTCGTATTAATGCCCTATTTTTTGAAAACATTTGTTGGCATTTCATAGCAATAGCAGCCCCACTATCCGCTATAGTCCCTCGTTACACTTCGGGCGCTGCCGCTGCTATTGGGTTTATTTCACTCAAGACTGTGTACAAAACTTCCAAACAAGGTCAGCGTTAAAGTGGAGGTTAATAGTACTACATTTTGTCACCTAAACCTGATGGCCGCAGATATCCTTTTTGCGGGTGTCGTTCGAACGCAGAGAGAATTTATTGGATAGTACCATCAAACTTTTAGATTTCTCTCTGCGTTCGAAATGACGAGAAGAGGATACAAAAAGATAGCAGCATACAGCAGGACTACCTTTAACTGATTAAACACAGGAATATGCTTTTCAATTTCAAAACATGATGTTGCTTTAGACGTTAAAAATTGTTAATACAATGTAGTAAAGAAGTCCCCTTTAGGGGATTTAGGGGTTAATAACTATCTTTGCACCATGAATACAGGAGAATTACTGCAACGAGCCTTAAACTTCGACTTTTTAACAAAAGAAGAAGGCGTATTTTTATATCATAACGCTAGTACTGCCGAGTTGGCTTACACCGCTAATGAATTAAGAAAAATACAGGTACCGAGCGGTAAAGTAACGTGGCAAATTGACCGTAATGTAAACACTACTAACGTTTGTATTGCCAATTGTAAATTCTGTAATTTCTTTCGCCGCCCAGGTCATGATGAAAGTTACATCACTGATATTGAGACTTACAAAGTTAAAATTGAAGAAACTTTTCGTTTAGGCGGCGACCAACTTTTACTACAAGGTGGCCACCACCCAGATTTAGGTTTGGAGTTTTATGCCAACTTGTTTAAACAGTTAAAAGAGCTATATCCAGATCTAAAGCTACACGCTTTAGGCCCACCAGAAATTGCACATATCGCAAAATTAGAAGGCATTTCACATACCGAAGTTCTAAAAACATTGAAAGAAGCAGGCATGGATTCGCTTCCAGGAGCTGGTGCAGAAATCTTAAACGACCGTGTTAGAAGATTGATTTCTAAAGGTAAATGTGGTGGACAAGAATGGTTGGACGTAATGCGTGCTTGTCACCAATTAGATATTACAACATCTGCAACCATGATGTTTGGCCACGTGGAAACCATTGAAGAGCGTTTCGAGCATTTGGTTTGGATACGTGAAGTGCAGAGCGAAAAACCTGCCGAAGCAAATGGTTTCTTAGCCTTTATTCCTTGGCCTTTTCAAGATGATGGCACGTTATTGAAACGTTTGCGAGGTATTAGCAATGATGTAACTGGCGATGAATATATCCGTATGATTGCTTTGAGCCGTATCATGTTACCAAATATAAAAAACATACAAGCAAGTTGGTTAACGGTTGGCAAGGCTGTAGCGCAATTGTGTTTACATGCTGGTGCTAATGATTTTGGCTCTATCATGATTGAAGAAAATGTGGTTTCTGCCGCTGGAGCACCGCATCGCTTTACGGCAAATGGTATACAAACAGCCATTAAAGAAGCTGGCTTTGAACCTCAATTGCGTGGACAAAAATATAACTACAGAGAATTGCCAGCCGAATTAGAAGAACAGGTAATCACCTACTAAGTTTAAGTAAAAAGTGCTTCATCCGGCACATAATGCAAATTAAATTAGAATTATCATGAAAAAAACCGCTTTAATTTGCTGCTTACTATTTATTTCCATTACTGCGTTTGCACAAAAAGATTGGTTTAAACAAAAGCTAACCAATCGTTTAACGGTTGCCTTTCCATCTGCCCCTGCAAAAACTGCGGGCACTACTTTTGCATTAAAGGACACCACCAATACTGTTTTCACAGCTACTTACAGCTTTATTGCTCAAAACTTAAAAATTGATGAAAAAGCATTTGGAAAATTGGTAACTACCAATGAGTTTGCGAGCGAATTTTTGAGTGGTTTACAAACTACCTTGCCAGGCTATAATTTAACGGAAATAAAGATTAAGCGGCACAAAAACTACGTGAGCTATATCACCGAAGGCAAAAATGAGGAAGAACATAAATCTATTTTTATGCATATCCTTTTTATAGATGGTATTTATTACAGTTTGTCTTGTGTTATGCCAGATGACGCAAATATTCAAAACAAAACCATTTTCTTGAACAACTTTCAGGTTACCAAATAAGCAACTATAAAAAATCCCCTATCATTTTGATAAAGCAGCTGCAAACTTCTTTTCAAAACAATAAGGGAAATAAGTAGGTTTGGTAGTAAAGACCTTTACAATTTAAATCCTGTTCTAAGGAAAAGGTTGGCTATTTCTACTACTTTTGCTTTTGCCAAAACTTCATCAAAACTTTCTACTGCTGCTTTTTTCTGACCATCGTTGGCTGTTGGTGCTCCTGTTAATGGCGGAATACTCACGGTCGCCTGCATAGTCGAATCTTCACCTGCGTAAACTAAATCTAACGCTGGTACTCCAGAGTCATTTGCTTGTCCGGCAGCACCTAAACTAACCCAAGGTTTTACCGCTACATTACCTCCTTCTGGAGTAGTTCGCATCTGACGAATGTGCGCCGCGTGACGAGCCTCCACACTGTGTATTTGTAGAGCAGTTTGCAAAATGCCTGGACTTACCATTAAAGCACCAGCCTGCCCTTTATAAGCTCTTACGCCGGTATCTTCAAAACCTTGTGCAACTGCTAAAAATGTTGGATAACTACTGTAAACAGGAAAAGCACCGCCTACGGTAAAATCTGTCATAGCATAAGTGATTTCCGCTCTAGCAGAAGCACCTAAGGCACCTTTTAACAAGTCTACGTGTGCTTTTTCGTGATCGCGAATTACCGTAATAGCCGCTTTTGATGCTCCTGGGTAGGTAAAGGTTACGTCTGTACCTAGTAAAGCATGGTTGTAATAATGAAATTCAAGATATTCTAACGACAAGGCAAAATTTAACACATCTACAACTGCTGCTGGCAATGTGGTTTGACCGTAAGCTTTATTGAACATAGAACCTAAAGCCAACGGCATTGCCGCCAATGAAATTTTCTTACCCACATTAAAAAAGTCTTTCATCGCTTGGCGACGTGGATTTAATCTTTCATAGATTTCGCCATCAACTTTTTCTATTTCTTCTAATATATTTACAATATTCATGATTGCTTAGTTTAAGGGTTAAAGATTAATAACATTAATTTTGGTTTTGATAAATGGTTTAGCTGCAGCCAAAACTTTATCAGGAGTTAGTGCGGCATCCAATCCGCCACTTACACTTGCGCCTAACGCGGTTAAGCTAGCTAAATCAGCGAAGCTTCCATTACTAATTTGATCTCTTACCCAAGCGGCATGACGAGCCTCTACCGATACAATTTGTCCTGCGATAACCAAATTTGCAGGGGTTTTTAATCTAGCACCTGCACCATTATATGCCGCAACACCTAAATCTTCGAAAGTTTTTGCAGTAGCTAATACGCTAGTTGCACTGGTAAAATCAATAGACGAAAAATCTACATCTAAGCTACCAATTGATGCGGTACCTAAAGCTTTCTTAAAGAACTCACGGTGTGCAATTTCATGGAACTGAACATCCTGAAAATAATTTTTCTGAGCCTGAGTAAACCCTGCTGGTGGAGCCGAGGCTACTTTAATATAGAATGCAGCCTCTAATTGCTCTAGCGCATAAGCGTAATTAAGTACACCAACGTCATCCTTAAAATCTAGCGTTACGCCGCCGAACGACATATCAGGGCTACGGTCTTTTTTACAGCCTGCGGCTACCAGAGCCATTACGGCTGCTCCTGCACCAGCGTACTGAAGAAAAGCTCTTCGCTGCAGCCTGCTATCTAAAATATCTGTTTCTTTAGGTGATGTTTCTTGGTTCTCTTTTAAGGATTCCATAATACGATTTTTAAGGGTTTTGATTAAAAGGTTGTTTACAGGCACTTACGAGAACGATGGATTTTTGGATTTACCAAAAGCAGAAATATTTTCAATTGCCTTCATTTTTTAATAAATTGAGCCAAACTAAATCATGGCAGCACTAAATACCATTATTGTTGACGATGAAGAATTTGCACGTTCTTCATTGTATTTTTTGTTACAAGAGAACTGTCCAAGCGTTAACATTTGTGGCATCGCTAAATCTGTGTCTGAAGCTAAAACATTGTTACAAAACCATGATATTGATCTGATTTTCTTAGACATTGCAATGCCAGGAGAAAACGGGTTTTCACTCATACCAAAAGTGCAGGAGACCAATGCCATGGTAATTTTCACTACAGCCTACGACCAATATGCGCTAAAAGCCATTAAAGCGAATGCCCTAGACTATTTGCTAAAACCTATTGATATAGAAGAATTAGTAGCAGCAGTAGACAAAGCTGAAAAACATCAATTATTAAATAATGCTTTAAATAGAAATACCAGTTTAAACAACTTAGAAACTGATTTAAAACAGCAAAAAGGTGTAACTAGATTAACATTACCCAGCGGACAAGGTTATCGTTTAGTAGATATTGACGACATTATTCATATCGAAGCCGATAGTAATTACTCTATCTTTCACTTAAAGACAGCAGAAAAAATCACAGTTTCAAAGGTCTTGAAAGACTACGAGGAAATTCTACCAGAAGAACGCTTCATGAGAATCCACAAATCCAGTATTGTTAACTTGAAATATGTAAAAGAATACAACAATAAAAACGGCTTGGTGTTAGCTTTATCAAATGGCGAAAATATTGTGGTTTCCAGAAGACGAGCGAGCGACTTCTTCGATAAAATAAAA
>Ga0308157_10009648_pt1 | contig 10647 bp, 9 predicted proteins | sample PhyBR1_FD_201035 | JGI IMG/M metagenome (GOLD analysis project Ga0308157, IMG submission 201035) | Phyllosphere microbial communities from UC Gill Tract Community Farm, Albany, California, United States - DLSLB.R1 | ecosystem: Host-associated > Plants > Phyllosphere > Unclassified | place: USA...
CCGGGGTTACGATTGTCAGCCTCTATTTGTTGGGCGTGTATATACAAAAACTGACCGCATTTCCGGCGCCGATCTCGATGCTGTTTCTCGTCGTCGCGGCAAAAATCGGCCGGCTGTTTGATCCCGTTGTCGAAAATGGAAGCCGGAGAGTTTACCGGTTCTTTTCACGCATTGTAACCTGGCCACTGCTGTTTGCGATGGGTGTGGCACTAACACCATGGGACACTTTTATAGCCGTCTTCACGCTCTCTACAGTGGTGACGGTTTTCGCCACGGTGTTCTCCCTCATTGCGACGGGGTTTTGCACGGCGCGGTTGGTCGGGCTCTATCCGATCGATACCGCAATCGTTGCAGGCTGCCACAGTGGTCAAGGTGGAACAGGCGATATCGCGATACTCACTGCCGCCAACCGGATGGCACTGATGCCGTTTGCGCAGATCGCCACCCGTATAGGCGGCGCTGTAACGGTGTCACTTGCCATCGTGGTGATGCGATACCTGTTCTGACAGCAACAAGGCGGGAAAAACGATGGATCAACGCCGCATTCTTGGCTGGAAAACGGTCTGCCTCAAAACGCCGCTGCAGTGTGCACGTGCCTGCTCCGGAGAGACCGCTTCCTTGTTGGCGTCAGTCGCTTAACATCAAACGAAGAGTCAAGCGCACCATTCCGAATATTCCCCTAACGTTTTCGAGGATATCTGCATGCCTGTTACACAACTGCCTGTTCTTGTTACCGGCGCAACGAAAGGGATCGGCCGGGCCATCTCGGAAATGCTTGCCAAGCAAGGTTGTCACGTCATCGGGATCGCACGCAACGTTCGCGATACAGATTTCCCAGGCACGCTTCTGCCATGCGATCTTTCTGATATTCGGCAGACAGATGAGATTATAACCCACATATCCGATACCTATGAAATTGGAGGTATCGTCAATAATGCTGGCATCGCGCTGCCGCAACCGCTAGGTACTATAGACATTGCTGCATTTCAGTCGGTGATGGAACTCAATGTCCGCGCTGCCATTCAAGCAACCCAAATCGTGGTCGCAGGGATGAAAGAACGCAATTATGGGCGGATCATCAACATATGCAGCCGCGCGATATATGGAGCCCGCGAGCGGACGTGCTATGCGGCGGCCAAATCTGCTTTGGTCGGATGCACGCGAAGCTGGGCACTTGAACTTGCGCGTTTCGGAATTACAGCCAATGCTGTTGCCCCTGGTCCCATTGAAACAGAACTGTTCCGCAAAACGCGACCGCGAGGCAGTGACGCTGAACAGCGCGTGCTTTCCTCCATTCCCCTTGGCCGATTGGGTCAACCGTCCGAAGTTGCTGCAGCGGTATGCTTCCTGCTGTCATCTCAAGCGGGCTTTATCACCGGTCATGTTTTAGATGTCGACGGTGGCGGGAGCCTTGGCGGACGATGACTGGTCATTATCCTCAACCAGCGACGAATGTAATCCTGGTCTGAGTGAGGAGACAAAAGGGTGCCGGACTGTGCAGACCGACAAAACCGCTAAGGGGGCATCAGCGGCATTGCTGCAACCGGTGGAACCGTACCATCGGTACCACCGGTTGTTTCTCAACCGCACCTAACCTTGCCATTCAACGGGCGCGCGCTCCCACTGGCCATCATCAGCGTCGTAACATTTGCGGACAGGGCAGAGACCCAGGTAGTCTGAAAAATCACAGGATCCTCAGCGTTGCGACAGTCTGACCAGACTCGGCGGCAATGAGACTGCGTCACCGCGGCGATCAAAAAAGGCAATACGTGGCAAACACGGATTTTTCCGCAGCCAAAACGCGTCACATGCCGGTTTCGCGGTTATCGCCCATGTCCGGTTTGCTGCCGGTTACTGATGCATAGAGCATTTTCGCTGTCGCTGCGATTTTGCCAGGGCCATCCCAGAACTCAGCATGATTTGGGGAGACCACAATCAGCCGGATGTCAGGATCATCTGCGGACTCCCAGAATGCCTTCGCAAAGGGTGTCCAAAGTTCTTTGATTTTAGCGCGATCATTCAACACTTTTGCATCGCCAACAATGAAAAGGTAGTCATTGGCGGACTCATTGGAAAATGTAAGCTGCACAGCTGTCTGGCCCTGAATGTCAGTCACTTTTTCGCTGTCTGCGTCGGCGAGAAAGTAAATCGACCTTTCGTCTTCACGAACAATGGGTGACATCGGAACCTGCTTCTCGTTCCACCCATAAAAGCAAACACGATTACTTTCTGCAATCTTCCAGGCACGTTGCGGATCTGTCTCTGCCATGATGGCTCTCCTTGTAGCGAGATTGAATAAATTTAACCGGCTTCGTCATTTTCCCAGATCAGCCGGTGCCCTTATAAGCCAATTTTTGCATCGCCTCGCGACGCCGCCAGTATCTGTTGCGCAGACGGGGTGCGATCAACCAAGCGATCAGGGGGGTAATGATCAGACTCATCACGACGCATAACGGCAGCAAAATTTTTGCCTGTTCGGCAAAGGGTGGCACTGTCAGAACCGTGATGGCACCGACCCCAAAGACAACCGCATTGACGACCACACTGAGCAGCGCTGCTATTTGAAATCGTACCGACATTCTCGTTCCTCCTCACGGAAGCAACGCAGACCTTGTCTGTCGGTTCCATTATCTTGATTTGATCGTGAAACGCGGCGCTCTTCCTCGCTCTCTCACCCTACCAAAGAAAGCAGGCAGACTTCGTTAAAAGCAGGACGCTATTTGAACGCAGCTGATTATGTGGACGACCTGATTGGTAAGGATCAGATGCGTAAAGATAAGACCACAGCAATGCAGCAATTTGTCGATGACGCCCTGCTTGGGGTGCATTGGCCAAGCGATAGCTAATCTTTGATTTGAGCCTTACGCGAATTCGTGAGACGGCGCGTGAAAGTAAAAGAGCATTGGCATATGCGTTGTTGAAGTCGACTATCGTGTTTGCCTCAAGCCGCGATCCCAACGCGGCGGAGGTTCTCGCCAATTTATCGACACATAAAAATCTCTGGGCTGGACACCGAAACATCGGGCCGCCCCGCGCGTTAACGGTTCAGCGGAAACTGGATCGATGGCTATGAATTACCGACGTGAGCGCACCTTAACGGAAAAGGTCAATACTGATCGTGGTCGTGATGCGAGTTCGCCTGGGGAGATACCGGGAAGGGGACTTCGCGATGTTTTTTGGCGTGTAATCGAAGCCGTCATGGTCGACCGGGTCACACTGATCGCTGCAGGTGTGACCTACTATCTGTTGCTCTCCCTGTTTCCGGCGCTGGCTGCACTTGTTGCGCTTTATGGATTCGTTGCCGACACCTCAACAATTATGGGACATATCGGCTTCCTTTCAAGCGTCTTTCCACCTGGATCGTTCGACCTCATACTCAATCAGTTAACCGCTCTCACACAGCAGACGACATCCACGCTGAGCTTTGCATTCTTTACCGGGCTTGTTGTCGCAATCTGGAGTGCCAACAGTGGCATGAAGGCGATTTTCGACGCTATGAACGTTGCATATCAGGAGCAGGAGAAACGGAACTTTTTCCGTCTGAACCTGCTGTCTCTGACATTTACATTCGGTGGGCTTATTATCGCAATCGTTCTTATCGCGGCCATCGGAGTACTTCCGGCAGTATTGTCATATTTCTGGCTTGATCGATGGCAAGAACTCCTGGCGCGGTTCGCGCGCTGGCCTCTCGTGCTTGTTCTCGTCGGCTGTGGTATCGCCCTCATCTACCGCTTTGGTCCCAGCCGTGAACAGGCAAAGTTTAGGTGGTTGAGCTGGGGCGTGGTCTTTAGCACACTGCTGTGGATGACTGCATCAATTCTGTTCTCATTTTACATTGAAAACTTCGCGAACTACAACGCAACCTATGGCGCGCTTGGCGCACTCATCGGCATGATGGTGTGGGTCTGGATCTCAGTGATTATATTGATTGTCGGTGCTGAACTTAACGCAGAGCTGGAGCACCAAACCGCTTGCGACTCTACCACAGGGTCGCCGCAGCCTATGGGAAACCGCGGTGCCTTTATGGCCGACACGTTGGGCAAGACCGTCGACTGATGTTTCCACGATTATGATAACTGCGGCCCTCTCGCGTGGCGTCTCGACGGCGCGCGGACTGATAGCAATGTTCCGTTGTATTGCGCCAGCATAGACCCCACAGCCCCCAGCATCCGCTTCCCCATAACGGCACGACGCTTTGAACAAACCGGCGATAGCTGGTCGTCGCTATACTTGAGGTGCGGGGATCTAGGGCCATGACGTTCTAAACCGGACGCGCTGATGAATGTCATTGATCTCCTCGCTGTTATTGACGCGTCGTACGGGAACAGCGACGCAATAATCGACCCCGCTCGAAGGAAATGTTTCGTCCTCCATTGCCTCAATGCATAGATGTTGCATGCCTTGTCGTTGTTGCCGACCTTCAGATAAGCTAAGTGTGGGCGCGTTCAAATTCGGTAGAAATCCTTGAGCGATTGGTTCCTATATCCACTCAAACTAAGTTCCATTGGGAAGCCTATGTTGCGAAAGCCAGCAATAATTTCGGAAGCACGGGAGATTGATCTTCCATTGGATCGGCTTCTTGACCTTGTCCAGCGGCGCACCATTCGATATTTTCTTGATGCATGTGACCCGACGTCAAAATTGCCTTACGACAGACTGAATAGCGATGGCAAATCACCGAATGGAATGATTTCCATTGGCGGCTGTGGCTTTGCTTTTATGGCCATTCTCGTCGCAGTCTTCCGCGGCTGGATGAACCGAAGTGCAGCGGTTGAGCGAATACTCCTCATGTTGAACGCTTTGTCAAAGGTTGAGCGTTTCCACGGTGCATTCCCACATTTTGTTCATGCCGGTTCGCTCAAGACATGTGCATTTTCTCGTTACGATAACGGTGGTGATCTTGTTGAAACTGCACTGTTGCTGCAAGGATTGTTATCTGCTTGTGCTTTTTTTGAGAGAGATGACAGCGTGGAAATGCAGTTGCGCGCTTCCATTTCCGATATTAGCAACGCTGTGGAATGGAGTTGGTACGCCTCGAGACGAGTCAGGCCATCGCTTTATTGGCACTGGAGCCCGACATATCGATGGAAAAAGAATGTTCCGATTACGGGATGGAATGAAGCGCTTATTGCTTATGTCCTTGCCGCAGGGTCGGAGTCTTTCCCCCTTGACCCGAGGGCCTTTCATATCGGCTGGACGAATGAGAGACGTTTCCTCAATGGCGGTTGCTTTTACAATCAAGCTCTGCCCGCAGGATGCGACTTTGGCGGACCTTTATTTCTATCACAATTCTCTTTTTGCGGTCTTGACCCTCGGGGAATGAAAGATGATTACCTCGACTATGAACAACAAGTACGGGCACATGCAACGATCAATTATCGTCACTGTGTGGCTAACCCTCGGGGCTACGCGGGGTATGGTATTAATGCTTGGGGGTTAACGGCTTGTGACAGTCCTCGTGGCTATTCCGTGCATTGTCCGGTCAAGGATAAAGGAATAGTGGCGCCGACCGCTGCACTCTCAAGCATGCCATTTTTGCAGCAAGAGGCAGAAACTGCTTTACGCGCCTTCATTCGTTTCAAAGATGGCTCACTGTTTTCTGATTTCGGCTTTGTGGATTCGTTTCGCCCCGATGGAAAATGGATTGCATCAACGCATTTGGCAATCAATCAGGGGCCAATCATTGCCATGATTGAGAACTATCGCTCAGGATTGTTGTGGTCTCTGTTTATGCGGGATGAAAATGTGAAAACTGGGCTCGCACGCCTTAACATCGGAACCGCTTAGTGTATGAATGCTGCTAACTTGTCCTTTTTCAAAAAGGTCATTTACTGAACGGCCTGATCAACACCTGTGGCTCATCTTTTCTGACCGATAATTATTTTAGTTCTAACCTAGGTTCATATCCATGAAAGTCTGTCGACCATGTTTCCTTCGACGTGACACGCCTGCCTCCAATCTTGCCTGGTGTTCAGGCGATCAACCGAGCTCGTCTTGAATTGTTATTGCACAGCGAAGCAATTACGGTGCAGCGGTGCGCGGCAAGGCGCATGATAGACAGTTTGTTCGATGCATGAAATTGAAACGTGCAGAACAGTGCGGCCCGCCGAGACTGATAACAGCTTCAACGAGAACAAAATGCTTTACTACTTTCCCGACGAAACCTACGGCGTTGCCAGAACCGACTATCACAGACCCTATGAAGATCCCCTATCTGTCATAAAAGGCGATGTTGTCCGGCCCCTAACTGATGGCTCGATGGAAACTGACTATCTCGGTTGGACATGGTGCACGGGACCCGATGGCCGCGTCGGATGGGTGCCAGACAGTTGGTGTGAGGTCACGGAAGCGGGATGGCAGCTACTTAGAGATTTTTCCGCTTTGGAGTTTACCTTACGCAAGGGGGATCGCCTTCGCATGATCTTCAGCGAGAGCGGATTCATCTTTGCGGAGAATGAAAGAGGCGAGCGGGCCTGGATACCTGATGCTGTGACGGAGTTGGAGGATACGCGCGGGCTTCACGTCTAAGACGTTCCCGCACGCGATTACACGCAGCTCTTATCAGGGCGTTGTCGCATTCACGTTAGTGACGTGAGAGGCTGAGTTCAGCGTTATTGCCATCTTGCACAATATGTTTGCACCGCTACCTTAACAATTTCCATCACTTGTAAACCTGACGGTTCTGAAATGCCTGCGTCTTTTGAATGTCCAGGCGGAAATACGACAGTTGTCGTATTTATACCCATGATGGTTTTGCTATTCCTCAAGCAGAGGGATTGGCAAATGAACCGCATAAATATCGAGAGATTGCTTGACGAGGGGAAGGTCAGAGAGCCGTTCAGCGCACGGACTCTTCAAAGCTCCATGCCGGAATTCAGCAGAGAAGAGATCGGCGCCTTTCTACGCAGGAACTCAAGTGACCGACGCCGCCGCTTTATAAAAGTGCTCCGGGGCTGGTATCGGTGTAACCGGTAGTGCCGTTTGAAAACTCGTTCTAACTCCCATTTGGGCAGATCGGTGCAAAAGCTGTAGGATCTGGCGATGGCGTTAGCCCTCCGCGGTCATCGCATTCAATGCATCAGCTGTACCGCAGGCGGCAGTTCGCGCGATCATATAGGAAAAACGTTGCATGTTGGTTGGCGATCCGTTGCATGTTCCACCTGTGGATTGGCCCCGAGAAGCTGAATGCTGGAAATCTGCAAGTTCTTCAACATTCACCAGGTCGACTGGTTTGCGCCCGCTGCATCCACTGATGGATTTGCCAGCGGTGTGAATGGTTCTGGTTATGCGATGAGCCTTTAAAGCGGAAAGCAGTTCGATCTCAACGAAACCTGGTATTGACGCCGCAGGCACAGCTTGCCTAGTCAGCGGTGAAGCTCAGCTAATTTACGGATGGTTATCAAAGCCGCATTTCTGCCAAGGATGACAACAGTCTCCGGATGCGTCTTGGGCTAAGTGGCGATTATCGAAAGATCGGGACGACAGCCGCTGATACACCACTAAGGGCTGATCTTTATGGTATTGTGAATATGTCTGAGGAACTTGCGGGTGATAATTCAATCGCCGTTTCCGGTGGGGTGCTTAAAACACAAAATGACCGCAGATGAGATGAGATGAGATGAGATGAGATCGGTTTCGGCGGCACATATACATCTGAAAATCAATATTCTGTTGACCTTTCAATTATTGCTCATCCACGTCCTGAGAGTTTAGTCACGCAATCTCTAAACGTGTGCGAGATTCGTTATCCACCCAAGGTCATTCAATAGTTCATCATGACCTTTATGCTGAAGACTTTCGTCCTTGCCTCGAAGCTGACAAGGCTTATAGCATCGGAGCTAAAAGCTGGTTTTGTGATCCCAACTCACCATGGCAGAAAGGTGCGATTGAGAACATCAACAAGTGCATCCGGCGGTATTTACCCAGCAATACGGATCTGGGGCAGGTCAGCCAGGCGCAGTGGACTGCCCTCGCCACAATCTCAATGCAACGCCGCGGAAGTGTCTTGGATTTAAACACCTGCCGAGGTCTTTGCTACACCTTTGCAGGAAGCAGGTTAATCAGATCTCACAAATGACATGATGCACTTGGGGTAACTTTTCCAATCTCTCAATTTTGGCTCTTTCTTCCTCGCTAGGTGTCGCGATGCTCACAAGACTGAAGTTGCTTTGCTAACGTCAGCTTTCAGTCTGAAGCAATTGGGGGCGAGATGACGGCAATAGAGCGCAAAGCAGTCATGTGCGGATCTGATTGCCAGTCAAGATTCACCGTTAGATTCCAAATTATTACTGAAAAACTATGCGGAGCCGTATCTTGGCTCGGTCTTTGATTGTTGTGTTGACGCAATAGTGGGCATTGTCAAATCCACCTAGAACACAAATCCTGACAAGAGAATTGTCAAGATAAGAGATGTAATCCCGGACCTAGTGATTGCATGTCGGAATTATGTACCCTTAAATGTCCATGAAGCCTGCGGTCGAAAGCTGTGCTTCTGGTGCCCATGCCAGCGGAGGCCTAGTCGATTTGCTCCACCATTTCTTTCATTTCTGTGAAGTTGAATGTGCTTCCTCATAGAGTAATGGTGTGTGTGGCCGGATTGAAGGGATATGTTTCCGCCAGTCGATTTCCGTCAGAGGTTGATCCACTTTTGCGTTTCGAGGGGCCCCGACCCGACCAGAATTAACTCCGCCGAGCCAATCGCTTGAGTCGCTTCAGGCGGTTCAGCGCAAAATGGGAAAGTGGGACAAATTCAGGTGAAACTGAACACATATGAATATGGTCGCAGCTTGCGTAAACTATTTTGAAGAGGGGCGGTTGGCGTTGGAACTTACCCACGTACAGCAGATTCCTTAATCAAAACAAGTGCTTGCCGCGCGAGATGTTCATGAGCGTTCTTTAAATCTTAAACTGAGCGTAACTTCATCGCTTGTTCGGGCGCAACAGATGATTTTTGACTGAACTGTTCTGACCCCAGTTAGATCGCGTTCCGGAACATTCTCGGCATGGCGCCATCTCCACAAGTATGCTAATGTGGGTTTGTAAAATTGTACGGAGATTTTCCATGAGCCGCCTGACGATTGATATATCCGATAAGCAGCATCAGAGCCTGAAGGCCCTTGCTGCCTTGCAAGGAAAAACCATCAAACAATATGCTTTAGAGCGATTGTTTCCGGATGACGGCGATGCCGACAAAGCCTGGCAGGAATTAAAAACCATAGTAGAAACCCGAGTCGAAGAAGGACTTTTAGGAAAAGTATCGAATAAGTCTATTCGTGAGATTCTAGATGAAGAACTGATCGAAGGCCGCTCTTGAAAAAATATCTTCTGACCGCCAAAGCCGAGGCGGATTTAAGAAATATTATTCGGTATACGCGTAAAGAGTGGGGAGATACGCAAACACGTCGATATATAGACAAACTGGAGCAGGGGATTGTGAGTCTCACTGATGGTAAAAGTGCGTCTCGAGATATGGATGATCTGTATCCAAATTTGCGGATGAAAAAGTGCGGACACCATTATGTTTTTTGTCTGCCCCGGAACAGCGAGCAATCGCTTATCATTGCGATTTTTCATGAGCGAATGGATATTATGATCCGATTGGCAGACAGGCTTCGCGATGGCAGTTAAAATGTTCAATGGCCGGTTTATGCGGCTATTAACTTTGATGTTTTAATGATACCTGCAGGAATTCGAAGGTCTTTATGGTTAAAAAAAGCAGGCTCGACTTCAACTTGCTGAATGGTCCAAGCATCAACAGCGGCCGTCTCAAGCTCATATGCAACTTCGATTGGGCTTTTGTTCCATAATACATATTATGCCGCACACGTGTATAACAGGGGTGGGTTCTAGTTTGAAGTGCGACTTGCAAATGATAACAATGAGTTATCCAATGCAAGGAACCCGTCATGGTGGGTTCTAGTTTGAAGTGCGACTTGCAAATGATAACAATGAGTTATCCAATGCAAGGAACCCGTCATGGACCGCACCTATTCGCATATTGATCTGGATGAACGTCGCAGAATAGCACGCTGGCGCGCTGCAAAGCTTTCCGTTGACGTTATTGCTGAGAAGCTCGGAAGGCACCGCTCGACGATTTTTCGTGAACTGAAACGCAATCATTTTAACGATGATGAGATTAAGGATTTAAACGGCTATTATTGCACGATTGCTGACCAGAAATGCCGCGAGCGGCGTTCGAAGCAACGCAAGCTCATCCGGTATGATGAGCTACGGCAGTCCGTGATCGATCACATCAGCGATGGATGGTCGCCGCAACAGATTGCCGGGAGAATGCGGTTGGAACGCCATCCAATCTCTGTCAGTCACGAAACAATCTATCAGTTTGTGTATTCCACCGACGGCCGAAAAGAAGAGCTTTGGAAATTTCTGCCGGAACGTCGTGCCAAACGACGCCCACGTCATGCCCGGCGTCATCATGGACGCCGCTTTCCCCCAGAACTGAGCATCCTTTATCGTCCGGACATGGTTGCCAGGCGCAAGCAGTTCGGCCATTGGGAGTGCGACACTATCCAGTTTCGCAAGAGGTTTGGCAACGCCAATGTAACGTCTCTGGTCGAGCGGGTGAGCCGCTTCACGGTTTTGTTGCGCAACAATGATCGTCAATCAAAGCCGGTGATGGAAGGTGTG
>Ga0308157_10009649_pt1 | contig 10644 bp, 11 predicted proteins | sample PhyBR1_FD_201035 | JGI IMG/M metagenome (GOLD analysis project Ga0308157, IMG submission 201035) | Phyllosphere microbial communities from UC Gill Tract Community Farm, Albany, California, United States - DLSLB.R1 | ecosystem: Host-associated > Plants > Phyllosphere > Unclassified | place: USA...
GTGTCGATGTACCTGTTCATGCGCGGCCACAACGAGCCGGGCGGCGGTTTCGTCGCGGGCCTGGTGATGTCGGTCGGGCTGCTGCTGCAATACATCATCTCCGGCACGGAATGGGTGGAGGCGCACCTGCCGCTCTATCCGCGCCGCTGGATCGGCACGGGCCTGCTGGTCGCACTGGCCACCGGCGCGGCCGCCATCGTGCTGGGCTACCCCTTCCTCACCAGCCATACCGCGCATTTCGAGCTGCCGGTGATCGGCGAGATCCATGTCGCCAGCGCCATGTTCTTCGACATCGGCGTGTTCGCGCTGGTGGTGGGCTCCACGCTGCTCATGCTGACCGGCATCGCCCACCAGTCGGTGCGCGGCCACCGCTACCACGCGCGGCTGCAGGACGACGAGCGCGCCGAGCGGGAAGCTGCCGTCGCCGCCGCAGCAGCGGCCGTCACGGTGGGCGGTTCGCCGGCAGCGCACTCTTCGGCCGCGCCGCCCGCCTCTCCCACCCACCCCATGCCTGACGGAGCCCGCTGATGGAAATCGTTCTCGCCATCGCCATCGGCGTGTTCACCGGCTCCGGCGTGTGGCTGCTGCTGCGCCCGCGCACCTTCCAGGTCATCATGGGCCTGATGCTGCTGTCGTATGCCGTCAACCTGTTCATCTTCAGCATGGGCCGGCTGGGCCTGTCCATCGACAGGGAACCGGTGCTGATCGAAGGCGTGCCGCAGGATCTGCTGCATTACGCCGACCCCATGCCCCAGGCCCTGGTGCTGACGGCCATCGTCATCGGCTTCGCCATGACGGCGCTGTTCCTGGTGGTGCTGCTCGCCTCGCGCGGCATCTCGGGCACCGACCATGTGGACGGCAGCCGCGCGCGTGACCTGCAGGAGATGCCATGACGGGCTGGTCCGCACTCACGGCGTCGCTGATGCCGCACCTGATGCTCGCGCCGATCATGCTGCCGCTGCTGACGGCATCGCTGATGCTGCTGCTGCGCGAGGAGCGCCAGCGATTCAAGCTGGGCGTCAACATCGCCTCCACCCTGCTCGGCCTGGTCATCTCCATCGCCCTGCTGCAGTGGACGCACAAGGCCGGCGCGCCGACCTCGATGGGCGTCTATCTGCCGGGCAACTGGCCGGCGCCCTTCGGCATCGTGCTGGTGATTGACCGGCTCTCGGCCCTCATGCTGGTGCTGACGGGCGTGGTCGCGCTGTGCTCGATCCTCTTTTCCGCCACCCGCTGGCACCGGGCAGGCGTCCATTACCACCCGCTCTTCCAGTTCCAGCTGATGGGCCTGGCCGGCGCCTTCCTGACGGCCGACCTGTTCAACCTGTTCGTGTTCTTCGAGATCATGCTGGCCGCCTCCTACGGGCTGCTGCTGCATGGCTCCGGGCGCACCCGCATCCAGTCGGGCCTGCACTACATCGCCATCAACCTGGCGGCGTCGTCGCTGTTCCTCATCGGCGCATCGATGCTCTACGGCATCACCGGCACGCTGAACATGGCCGACCTGGCGCGCAGCATTCCGCAGGTGGCTGCGGTCGACCGCGGCCTGCTGCATGCGGCGGCCGGCATTCTGGCCACCGCGTTCCTCATCAAGGCAGCAGCCTGGCCGCTCAACTTCTGGCTGGTGCCGGCCTACGGCGCCGCCACCGCACCCGTCGGCGCGCTCTTCGCACTCATGACCAAGGTCGGCATCTACACGCTGCTGCGGCTCTGGACGCTGATGTTCAGCAGCGAAGCCGGCGCCTCGGCCCTGTTCGGCGGCATGTGGCTCATCGCGGGCGGCCTGGTCACCATGGCGTTCGGCGCGATCGGCATGATGGGCTCGCAGCGGCTCACCCACCTGGCGGGCTTCGCGGCGGTGCTCTCGTCCGGCACGCTGCTCGCGGCCCTGGGCTTCGGCCAGAACGTGCTCACCGCCGGCCTGCTCTTTTATCTGCCCAGTTCCGTGATGGCGGTGAGCGCCCTCTTCCTGCTGGCCGATCTCATCGACCGCTGGCGCAACGACGGCGCCACCCTCGCGCCGTATGAAACCGATGGCGACGCGCCGTTCCTGAACGCCCAGTTGCTGCCGACCAGCGCCCACAACCTGGACGAAGACGAAGCTGCGCTGATCGGCCGCGTGATTCCTGCCGCCACCGCCTTCCTGGGCCTGGCCTTTCTCACCTGCACGCTGGTCATCGCGGGGCTGCCGCCGCTGTCGGGCTTCGTGGGCAAGTTCGCCATGCTGACCGCGCTGCTGAATCCGCTGGGACTGGGGTCGTCCGCCGGCCATACCCCGGGCGTTCCCGGCTGGGCCCTGATCACGCTGCTGATCGCCACCGGCCTCATTGCGCTCATCGCGCTCACGCGCGCCGGGATCACGCATTTCTGGGCCAGCCACGACCGGCCCAATCCGCAGCTGCGCGTGGCCGAGGGCGTGCCGATCGCCGTGCTGCTGGCCGCCTGCATGGTGATGACGGTACAGGCCGACAGCGTGATGCGCTTCATGCAGGCCACCGCCCATTCGCTGCACGCACCCGACAACTACGTGCGCGCCGTGATGTCGGCCAAGCCCGTGCCCGGCCCCGTCACCAGCGGCCAGCCGGCCACCACGCCGGAAGCCACGCGCATTCCAGGGGCCTCGCAATGATGAAGCGCATCTTCCCCGCACCGCTGCTGTCGGTCGCTCTCTTCGGCATGTGGCTGCTGCTGAACAGCTCGGTCAGCCCCGGCCATCTGGTGCTGGCCCTGCTGGTGGCCGTGGTCATCCCGGTGCTGACGAGCGGGCTGCGGCCGCTGCCGGTGCGCATCCGCAAACCCGGCACCGTGCTGCGGCTGGCCCTCAACGTGCTGATCGATACCTCGGTCTCCAACTTCGCCGTGTCACGCTTCCTGGCCTTCAAGTCGCTGCGCCGCCATCCATCGGCCTTCGTGCACATTCCGCTGGAACTGCGCGACCCCAATGCGCTGGCCGTGCTGGCGGTCATCGTCTGCATCACCCCGGGCACGTCCTGGGCGGAGCTGTCGCTCGATCGCTCGGTGCTGCTGCTGCACGCGCTGGAGGTGGGCGACCCGCAGGAGCTGATCGACCACATCAAAACGCGCTATGAGCGCCCCCTGATGGAGATCTTCGAATGAACAGCCCGATTCTCTCGTGGGCGCTGCCGATCGCGCTCTTCATCCTGGCCCTGGCCATGGGCTGCTGCTTGCTGCGCGTGCTGCGCGGCCCCTCGGCGCAGGACCGGGTGCTGGCGCTGGACTGCACCTATCTGAACGGCATGCTGCTGATGCTGGTGCTGGGCATCTACTACGGCAGCACGAACTATTTCGAGGCCGCGCTGCTGATCGCGCTGCTGGGCTTCGTCAGTTCCACCGCCATGGCCAAGTTCCTGCTGCGCGGCGAGGTGATCGAATGACCGAAGGCACGCTGCCGCTCTGGGCGGAAATCACCATCGCCGTGCTGGTGCTGGCCGGCTCGATCATCGCGCTGCTGGGCTCGCTGGGCCTGCTGCGGCTCAAGACGTATTTCGAGCGGGTCCACGCGCCCTCGGTGATTGCCACCATGGGCTGCTGGTGCATCATGCACGGCACGCTGCTGTACTTCTCCATGCAGGGCGGCGGGCTCGCCATCCATGCACTGCTGATCGCGCTTTTCATCGCCATCACGGTGCCGGTGACCACCATCTTCCTGATGCGCGCGGCGCTCTTCCGTGCGCGCCGCTCCGGCAAGGACGTGCCCGGCAGCCTGAGCCGCATCGTCTCCAGCGACGAGCGTGATTCCTGAGCCTCCCGACGACGCCCCACTTCCGGCTTTCCGCTTCCAGCAATCCCTTACCCGGGGCCACCTGCAGTCCCACCGCAGCGCTCCGACTGGAACCCCATACATGCTCCAAGCCCCTGCCTCCAAGCCAGCCGCACCGGCCTCCTGGCTGATCGACGCCGCCGTGCCTCGAACGCTGCAAGCCTGGGTCCTGCAGTTCAGCCAGTCGCAGTGGGCAGGCGCTCACGTGCAGGGCTGGGTCTTCGAAGACGCAACCACGCGCCGGGCCGCCGAGGCAGCACTGGCTCAGGCAGGCGTTTCTGCCCGCTTCTACAGCGCGTACAAGCCGCTGCTCCACCACTTTCTGGAGGCCTGGGATGTCGCGCAGATCGCGCAGGCGGTGGTGCGCTACCCCGCGGCTGTCCCCGCGTCCGAGCGCCGCTTCATTCTGGAGGCCTATCCGCTCGCCGGCCTGCTAGCGCCCGGCGCCCTGCAGTTCGAGCCCCTCGCGGTCGGTGGCGACGACCTGTCCGCCCTGCATTACGAGGTGGAAGTCACGCTCAAGGACGGCAGCCTGCACCTCGCCCGCGTCTTCGCGCCCAACCGCCGGCATCTCGACGCCATCGGCCAGCAGCAGTTGTCGCCCACCGGTTGGCTCCGCGTCGGCAGTTCTTCGGGCGCCGCCGACCGGCTGGACGGCCCCCAGTTCACCGACTACGAACAGCTTTTCAGCCTCGCCCTCCACACCGTGCAGACACAGCCCTGGAACCTGCAGGCGCCCTGTTTCGAGCGCCTGCAGATCCGCATCGATGCGCCCGGCCTGGAATACGCCCTGCCCGTGGGCGACGAGCGCGTGAGCACGCACGAGGCGCTGCACGAAGACCTGTATTTCTCGCTGCTCGAACACTTCCAGCAGCAGTCGGGCCGGCCCACGGGCGACCGCCGGCTTCAGCCCGGCCAGATCGTGCCGGACGTGCGGCCCCTGGCCGACGGCGCGCAGCCCCGCCTGCGCATCGCACTGCAGTCCTTCGACGTAGCGGCGCAGGACGCCGCCGCATGGCCCGAGGTCGACGCACCCGACCAACCGCTGCATGAGCTGCAGCAAGCCGCCGCGCCGGCGCGCATCGTGCAGACGCTGGACGCACTGAAGGCCCTCGCAGGGCCCGGCGCGCGGTGCTTTTCCGCCACCTCGCGCCAGGGTCGCGCGGTGCACGGCCTCTACCAGCCGGGCAGCGGCGTGCCGGTGCTGATCAGCGGGGGCCAGCATGCGAACGAGACATCCGGCGTCGTCGGGGCCCTGAGAGCCGCGCAGGCGCTGCAGCAGGAGAAAGGCCGTGCGCACTTCGCGCTGATCCCGCTGGAGAACCCCGACGGCTACGCCCTGCACCGAGAGCTGGGCGCGCAGCACCCGCACCACATGCAGCATGCCGCGCGCTACAGCGCGCTGGGCGACGACATCGAATACCGCGCGGCGCCCCTGCCGCTCTACGAGCGCGCGGCGCGCGAAGAAGCGCTGGCGCTTTCCGGCGCCGCCCTGCACGTCAACCTGCACGGCTATCCGGCGCATGAATGGACGCGACCTCTTACCGGCTACGTACCGCGCGGCTTCGAGACCTGGATGCTGCCCAAGGGCTTCTTCCTGATCCTGCGGCACCACGCCGGCCGCGGCGACCAGGCGCGTGCGCTCGTGCAGGCGGTGGCCAGGGCTTTGCACGACGTGCCGGGCCTGGCCAAATTCAACGCGCGCCAGTTGGCGCTCTTCGAGCGGCATGCCGGCCCGATCCCGTTCGAGACGCTGCATGGCTTCCCCTACGTCGTTGCGGAACAGCCGCATGATGCAGCCGTGACCCTCATCACCGAATTCCCGGACGAGACAGTACATGGCGAGGCCTTCCGCTTCGCCCACACCGTGCAGATGCACGCCACGCTGGCTGCGGTCGCCGCCTGGCAGGACATCGGTGCGGGCAGCGGGCGCCGATAACGTGTTATGAGCCTGCGCGGCGGGGCGCGAAGCCGCTAGCATTGGCAGACATGCTTGCCGTCCTTTCCATTTCCATCGGTGCCAGCCTGGGGGCCCTGCTGCGCTGGCAGCTGGGCCTCTGGCTCAGCACCGGCAACGTGCTGATCCCATGGGGCACTCTGGCGGCCAACCTCATCGGCGGCTACCTCATCGGCTTGTGCGTGGGCGTGTTCCAGCACCTGCCGCAGCTCGACCCGATGTGGCGGCTGCTGCTGGTGACCGGCTTTCTGGGCGGCCTGACCACCTTCTCCAGCTTCTCCGCCGAAGTCGTCACCATGCTGATGGCCGAACGCTGGCTGATGGCCTTCGGCACCGCGCTCGTCCATGTGTGCGGATCGCTGCTGCTGACCTGGGCCGGCCTGCAGACCGTGGCGGCCCTGTGGCCCCACTGGCGCGCCTGAGCGAAGCCATGCAATGATGCTATTATTTTAATAGCTGCATGCGCTTGATTCATGAGCGCAAACAACCGTTCTACCTTCAGACTCCCTCCATTCCGAAGTCCATGGAAACCACCACCGACCTGAAAGAAAGCAGCCTGGCCGACGCTTGGGCCACGCTGCAAAACCATGCCGTCGAAGGCAACCCGCTGCACGCCGATGCCTACCGGCTGGCCTTCGCCGACCCCGAATTCCTGCTGCGCCGCGAAACCCGCGGCATCCGCTTTCAGCTGGAGATGCTCAAACCCGACCTGGGCCAGACGGCGCAGGGTATCGAGCACACCGTGGTGGTCTATGGCAGCGCCCGCTTCGTCGCGCCCGATGAAGCCCAGGTGCAGCTGGAGTCGGCCGAGGCCAGCGGCGACGCCACCCGCATCGCCCGGGCCAAGCTGGGCGTGAAGAACGCGGTCTATTACGACCTGGCGCGGCAGTTCACCCGCATCGTGGCCGAACACAGCGAAGCGAAGCCTCCGGCCGAGCGCCTCTACGTCTGCACCGGCGGCGGCCCCGGCATCATGGAAGCCGCCAACCGCGGCGCGCACGAAGTGGGCGCCTTGAACGTGGGCCTGAACATCGCCCTGCCGCACGAGCAGAGCGGCAACCGCTTCATCTCGCCATCGCTCAGCTACAAGTTCCACTACTTCGCGTTGCGCAAGATGCACTTCATGATGCGCGCCAAGGCGCTGGTGGCCTTCCCGGGCGGCTTCGGCACGCTGGACGAACTATTCGAGGTGCTGACGCTGGTGCAGACCGGCAAGGCCAAGCCGGTGCCGATCGTGCTCTTCGGAACGTCGTTCTGGAAGAAGGTGGTGAACTTCGAGGCGCTGGTCGAGCACGGCACGATCTCCGAAGCGGACCTGAAGCTCTTCCACTACACCGACGACCCGCAGGAAGCCTGGAGCATCATCAAGGCGTTCTACAAGCTCTGAACCCCCGCAGGCACACCTATGTCACGCCAACTCATCAGCTCCGGCTCCATCTTCGAGGAGCAGATCGGCTACTCGCGTGCGGTGGCGCAAGGCCCGTTCGTGTTCGTCTCGGGCACGACGGGCTTCGACTACGGCACGATGATCATCGCGGACGACGTCGCGGCGCAGGCCGAGCAGTGCTTGAAGAACATCGAGCACGCCCTGGCCCAGGCCGGCGCCAGCCTGGCCGACGTGGTGCGCGTGACCTACGTGCTGCCGAGGGGCGAAGACTTCGAGGCCTGCTGGCCGGTGCTGCGGAAATACTTCGGCGCCGTACGGCCGGCGGCCATGATGATCTCGGCCAGGCTGCTCGATCCGCGCATGAAGATCGAGATCGAAGTGACGGCGATGAAGCAGTCCGGCTGACGTACGCGTTTAGAGCGGCTAACAAAACCCAGCGAAGCGGTTCTGGCTAGGCGCTGCATCGCAGGTAGTACGGGTAGTACGGGTAGTACGGGTAGTACGGGTAGTACGGGTAGTAGGGGTAGTACGGGTAGTACGACAAGATACGGCAACGACGCCAGAAGGATTTTGCAAGCCGCTCTTAGTCCGCAGCATGCGCCTGGCGCTGCGCTACCGCTCCATACGGTGAAAATCCGCTCTGGTTTTCATCGACATCCAGGGGCCTGCCCACGTAGGGAAACGCCCGCTGCGGGCAGGCCTCGCGCTCGCAGACCTTGCAGCCCATTCCAATCGGGGTCGCCGCTTCGGGGTCGGCCAGATCCAAGCCCTTGGCATATATGAGTCTGGGCGCATGGCGCACGTCGCAGCCCAGGCCGATCGAGAACACTTTGCGCGGAAAGCCATAGCCCCGCGAATGGCTGGTGACCGTGCGCGCGATCCACAGGTAAGTCCGCCCGTCAGGCATGCGCGCGAGCTGCGGCACCACGCGCTCGGGCTGCGCGAAAGCCTCATACACGTTCCACAGCGGGCAGGTGCCGCCCGTGCGGCTGAAGTGGAAGTGGGTGGCCGACTGGCGCTTGGAAATGTTGCCTGCCCGGTCCACCCGCACGAAAAAGAAGGGCACGCCCGGCGCCGCAGGCCGCTGCAGCGTGCTCAAGCGGTGGCATACGGTTTCGAACCCGACTCCGAAGCGCTGCCCCAGCAGGTCGATGTCGTAGCGCAGAGCCTCTGCCGTTTCAAGGAACTGTCCGTAAGGCAGCAGCAGCGCTCCGGCGAAGTAGTTGGCAAGGCCGATCCGGGCCAGTTGGAGCGTCGGCGCGTCGTCCGCAAAGGGTGTGGTGCGCGTCAGCGCGTCGAGCAACTCGCCCGCTTCCAATAACGCCAGCTGGGTGGCCAGCTGAAAAGCGCGCTGCCCTGCATCGAGGGCGCGCGCGATGCGGATGAATTTCGAGCGCGGATCGTACGCGCGCTTGCCGCCGCGGTAACCCTCCGTCGGCACGGCCTGGATGCCGTGGTGGCCGGCAAGCCGCTCCTGCAGCCAGCCCGCCAGCTCGGCTCCCGAGACGCCGGCCTGGGTGGCTATGGCCTCGGCGGCGCGGTCCAGCGCATCGAAGTAGTTCTGGTGGGCGAAGAAGAAGTCGCGCACGGCCTCGAACGGAGCGGGCCGCACCGTCGTGGACTCGGCCCGGTCGTCCCCCAGGCGCAGCGCCATGGCCTCCAGCTGCGTTGCGGCCTCCACATTGCGGCGATAGAGGGCCACGATGGCCCGGCCTACCGCAGGCATCTGCACCGCCACCTCCTGCAGCTCGGGCAAGCTGATCGGCTCGGCGGCGTCAGCCAGGGCCTCGCGCATGCCGGCGATGAGCCGCACTTCCTCGTCTTCCGAGAACTGCTGAATGTCGACGCCCAAGGCCCGGTTCAGCTTGAGCAACACGGCCACCGTGAGAGGCCTCTGGTTCTGCTCGACCTGGTTCAGATAGCTCGGCGAAATGCTGAGCGCCTGCGCCAGGGCGATCTGCGACATGCCGCGTTCGGAGCGCAGCTTGCGCAGCTTGACCCCCATGAATGTCTTTGCCATCGTCGTGCATGCTCCTGTCAATTTTGCAAAATTCGCAAATCAACCAAATGTGATTCGCAGAAATTCGCCTTTTCAGTTCTGTTCGCCACGCGGCATTTTGCGTAAATTGCGAATCATGACAACACCCTTGGGAACCATCGAGGTGCGTGAACTGGTTCTGCCGGCGCATGCCAACCACCACGGCACCCTGTTCGCAGGACACGGCCTGCAGTTCCTGGCCAAGGCGGCCTTTCTGGCGGCTCGCGGGCTGGCACGGCGCGAGGTGGTGATGGCCGGCGTGACGGGCGTGGAATTCGCCGCACCCATCCCCGTTGGCTACCAGCTCACGCTGCGCGGCTGGGTCAGCCGCGTGGGCCGCAGTTCCATGACCGTGTGCGTTGCCGGCCTTGCCGTCAGGGCGAACGTGCCCAGCGAAGAAGTCCTCAAGGGAGTGTTTGAAATGGTCGCGGTGGACGCCGCAGGCCGTCCCGCAACCATCGACCACGCCTATCTGAACCAGGAGACCACCCCATGACCGCTACGACGATGACCGAGGCCCCGGCGCCCGTGCCTGCCTTCAAGCCCAAGAAGTCCGTCGCCCTTTCCGGGGTGACCGCAGGCAACACCGCGCTGTGCACGGTGGGCCGCACGGGCAACGACCTGCACTACCGCGGCTACGACATCCTGGATATCGCCGAGGTGTGCGAATTCGAGGAAATCGCACACCTGCTGGTGCACGGAAAGCTGCCTACGAAGGCCGAACTCAAGGCCTACAAGACCCGGCTGCGGGCCATGCGCGGCCTTCCCGCCAGCGTGAGGGAGGCGCTGGAACACCTGCCCGCCGGCGCCCACCCCATGGACGTGATGCGCACCGGCACCTCCGCCCTGGGCTGCATCCTGCCCGAGAAGGACGACCACAACCTGCCCGGCGCGCGCGACATCGCCGACCGGCTGATGGCATCGCTGGGGTCCATGCTGCTGTACTGGTACCACTGGAGCACGCAGGGCAAGCGCATCGAGCTGGAGACCGACGACGACTCCATCGGCGGGCATTTCCTGCACCTGCTCCACGGCGAAAAGCCCAGCGCCGAATGGGTGCGCGCCATGCATACCTCGCTCAACCTGTATGCCGAGCACGAATTCAATGCCTCGACCTTCACGGCGCGGGTGATCGCCGGCACGGGCAGCGACATGTACTCGTCCATCGCCGGCGCCATCGGGGCCCTGCGCGGCCCCAAGCACGGCGGCGCCAACGAGGTCGCCTTCGAGATCCAGAAGCGCTACGACAACCCAGACGAGGCCGAGGCCGACATCCGCCGCCGCGTGCAGGCCAAGGAAGTGGTGATCGGCTTCGGCCACCCCGTATACACCGTGAGCGACCCGCGCAACATCGTGATCAAGCGCGTGGCCAGGCGCCTGTCCGATGCAGCCGAGTCCACCAAGATGTACGACATTGCCGAGCGGCTGGAGGCGGTGATGTGGGAGGTCAAGAAGATGTTCCCCAATCTCGACTGGTTCAG
>Ga0308157_10009652_pt1 | contig 10639 bp, 7 predicted proteins | sample PhyBR1_FD_201035 | JGI IMG/M metagenome (GOLD analysis project Ga0308157, IMG submission 201035) | Phyllosphere microbial communities from UC Gill Tract Community Farm, Albany, California, United States - DLSLB.R1 | ecosystem: Host-associated > Plants > Phyllosphere > Unclassified | place: USA...
AGTTGGAACTTTATTGGCTATTTTATATTTCTAAAAAGATATCTTTTTCCGTTTTATCGCTATGAAATTTGCTCTAAAATAATCATAATAAAGTGAAAAAAGCAGAACGATTGCTGCAATGAATAATGTTTTTAATTCCAAATATCCATATATAAATCCACCAATAAAACATCCTAAAAAGAAAAAAGAAATAATGGAAAGCCTTAGATAAATAATGGTTTTTAAAGCGTTTCGTTCTTCTGCTTTTTTGTAAAAAAACAATTGTGACAGTTCAATTCCTAAGTCAGTAAAAAGACCTGTTAAATGTGTAGTTCTAACGGTAGATTTTGAGATTTTGGTTACCAATGCATTTTGGATTCCCATTGCAAAAAGAAGCGCGAATGCAATCCATTTTCTTTCATATAAATAAAAATTAGGAAGCATGCTGAAAAGTCCAACAGAAATCAAGATGGCAATTTCGATGGCTATTGCGGGTAGGTGAGAAAAATTTTTATTTTTTTGAGAAATAAATTCCGTTAAAAAGTTTGACGTGAAAGCACCGGCTAAAAAAAAGAGTGTGTAAATCAAAAAGACTATGGCGGCTTGATAGTCGTGTTTGGTTGTTTCTTCTGCAAAAAAGGCAAAATGTCCAGTAACATTTGTTGTTAGAGTTTTTACAGCTAAAACTCCTGTAATATTTACAATCCCAGCTACAAATGATAATAATATGGCAAGACGTAAATTGTGTTTTGATGTTCTGCTTTTGCCTTGATGTTTAAACATTATAATTTGTTTTCTTTGAATTAATGTAAAAATAAACCGCTATTTGTTAAAATTATCTTTAAAAAAGATACTTTTGTGATTCAATAAAATAAATATAATGAAAAATTTTAAATTAAAACACACTGTCTTAACTTTCACTGTAATTGGTATTGCTTTTGTCACTTTATCGTGGGGAATTGTAGGTCATGAACGCATTAATAAAGCAGCTGTAATGGCTTTGCCTCAGCCGCTTCAGGTATTTTTTTACAATCATATTGATTTTATTACACAAGAAGCTTCTGTTCCAGATATTCGTAAATATGCTTTAAGTTACAAAGAAGAGAATCCGAGACATTATTTAGATATGGAAAATTTTGGTGCAGTAGAAGAGATGCCAAAAACATTGGAAGAAGCGAAAAAGAAATATGATGCTAAGTTCTTAAACGACAATGGAATTTTACCTTGGTATATCGAAGATATGATGGTTAAATTAACCAAAGCATTTAAAGATAAAAACCGAGCTGAAATATTGTTCCTTGCTGCGGATTTGGGTCATTATATTGGTGACGCTCACATGCCATTGCATACTTCTGCAAATCACGACGGACAATTGAGCGATCAAAAAGGAATTCATTCATTATGGGAAAGCAGGCTACCTGAATTATTTGCAAAAAACTATAAATTAAATGTTCCAGAAGCGCATTATTATGAAGATGTTCATAAAGCAACTTGGGATATGATTAATGATACACACAGTTTAGTTGAGCCATTATTAGCTATCGATAAAAAGTTAAGAACTTCAACTCCTGAAAATCAGATTTTTGTTATGGATGCTAATGGAAAAGTGGTGAAAAATAAATACAATTCTGCCGTATTTTCAGATGAATATGCTACAAAACTAAATGCCGAATTGAATGGAATGGTTGAAAGTCAAATGAAAAAAGCAATTACGGCAACTGCAAGTTTTTGGTACACTGCGTGGGTAAATGCTGGAAAACCAGATTTAAGTAATTTAGATTCAAAAGAACTTACAAATCGTAATAGTAAAGCTTTAAAACACGATGCAAAATTGTTTCAAAAAGGAAATCTTTTCGGAATGCAAAATCAAAATGACTAAAGAATTTTATTTCAAGTTATGATCAAAATTTGAAAATAGATACAAAAAAGCCTCAAATTCTCTTGAAATTTGAGGCTTTTTTGATGTTAATTAATACGTAAAAATTATTTTACGTTTACCGTAACTAAGAAAACTTAGCAACATAGCATAGCTACTCTATTTAACTTTTTGATAATTCTTTTTCTTCAATATATCTGAAGCAGTTTGATAATAAGAAATAGTTTCATTTATCAAATCAGTTCTTTCTTTTTTCAAAGGCACTTGGTCGTAATAAATTTGAAATTCGGGAGCTGTTTTTTGGTCTGGTTTTAATGTCAGTTGAAATTGTTTTACAGCTTGTTTTGGCGAAAGAATGGTCAAAACATTATCTTTTATTAATCCCAAATCCTGATAGGTGGCGATCAAAGCTCTTGGTTTATAATCCGATTTTAAAACATCCTGACCATAAAATTTACTTTGATAACTAAAATTCAACAATCCAAATAACGTCGGCATTACATCAATTTGTGACATTACGTTTGTATATTTTTGTGGCTGAATAAAACCAGGACTATAAATCATTGCAGGGATTCTATATTTATCAACAGGAAGTTCTGTTTTTCCTGCACTTGATGCACAGTGGTCAGCAAGAATTACAAATACCGTATTTTTAAACCAAGGTTGTTTGCTCGCCATATCAAAGAATTTTCTCAAAGCATAATCAGTATATTTTACACCTCCATCTCTTGATTTTGCATCACCAGGAATATCAATTTTTCCGTTAGGATACGTAAACGGACGGTGATTACTCACTGTCATCCAATGATTGAAGAAAGGTTTGCCTTCTTTATCCTCAGCATTCATGACTTTTATAGCTTTATCTGCCATATCTTCATCGCAAACTCCCCAAATGTTGGCGAACGTGATTTCCTCTGGAGCCAAGGATTTTTTATCCACTATATCGTAACCATTTCCAGAGAAAAAATCTTCCATATTATCAAAAAAAGCATCTCCACCATAAAGAAACTTAACATTGTAATTTCTCTCCTTAAAAATAGAACCTGTAGAAAATTTGTTTTTATTGTCCTCTCTTTTTACAACACTTTCTCCAGCAGTAGGAGGAAAGCACAAAGTCACTGCTTCAAGTCCACGAACTGTTCTGTTTCCAACGGCATATAAATTGGTAAACAACAAACTTTTTTGTGCAAGTTCATCAAGAAATGGAGTGATGTTTTTATCATTACCATACGCTTTCATAAAGTCGGCACTGTAACTTTCTATAGTAATCAAAACAACGTTTTTAGGAGTTTCTGTACTGTCACTTTTAATAGTTCTAAGAGTGGATACACCAGTAATGGTTGGGATTTGTTTTTCTAATAAAGCAAAAGCTTCGTTTTCTGGCAAAGTTTTATAGAATTTAAAATAATCCAATTCACTATTCATAAATGCCAAATAGAAACGATACATCCCGTTGGCTTGCAATTCATTGGCAAAAACATTTTGCGAATTTTCTTTTTTAGCTAATGAAGGAACGGCAAATAAAGCTATACCAAATAAAGCAAGATAAATTACTGATATTTTTAATTTCTCTGGAAAAGTCGGAATGTTATCAATGTAAGTTCTTGTTCTTTTAATTATAAAATAAGTTACAATTCCTGCAATTAAAAATAAAGCAGAAAACAAAGGAATTACGGGATATGATTCCATAATATTTCCAATTACTTCATTGGTATAAACCAAATAATTCACCGCGATGAAATTGTATTTAACACCAAATTCATTCCAAAAAAAGTATTCACTTATAGCATTTTGAAGTATAAGAACAACGTATAAAAACATCACGAAAGCAAATAACCAAAACCTGATTTTACTTCTATATTTTGGTAAAAAAAGTAAAAGTCCAAACAATAAGGTTTTTAGACCAACGAAAATCAAACCGATTTTTGGCAAAGCGCCGCCATATTCGTTTAGTATAGTTTTACCAGACGCTACATAAAGAAATAATGCTACAAGTAAACCAAATATGATATAACCGTAAGGTTTGTGATATTTTAAATTGGAAATAAAAATTAGATACAACCACAAAAATGCCGCAGCAATTACAAAAACAAACAAATCTGAGACAAATCCAATTGTAAATATTTTTAAGCTATCTATGAAAGCAAAAGAAGATTGAGTTATAGGATGAAACATTAAAACAATTCGAAGAACAAAACTGACAATGATGTAAAAAAGAGCAAGATTGTAAAAAGGAGAAAACTTCTTTAAAAGATTCATAGGGCTTAATTTTTTGGCAAAAATACAAATAGAATAATGTTTTATTTGATATAAAATGGATTTTAATTTGATTTTATATATTTTTTTAACAATTTTTAGGCAGTAAATATCTTGATAATAGTAATTGCTTTACAATGTTTCTATTATCTTTGGGCCTTAACCTATTTAATTACTATTATGAAAAAAACTACACTTGCATTATTTCTGTTTTTGCTGAGTTTTGTTGCATTTGCTCAGCGCAATGCAGATGAAATTTTGAAAATGAATTCAAAAATCGATGATCTTATCCAAAATCCCATTACAGGAATTATTGTTATTAAAGAAGGCTCCATGGTGAGAGGAATTGATCCAAATACCAAAGCCGAAATTTGGAATTTTGACGCTAATGCTGCAATTAAAGCTACTACTTTAGAATCTTTAGATGCTTTAAATAGTGCAAAAATAGACACTGAGACCTTATTCAAGAGTAAGCGAATTTTAAAAAATATTGATGGCACTCCTTATGTAGAAGGATTTGTGAATTATAAGACTATTTTAATTAATACTATGGATGGTAAAGTAGTTTATAACTCGGCTAACTATAAATATCTTGTGTACAACAGTCAGTTCCTTTACGGGCAAAATGAATATCTAGTAAAAGGTGTTGAAGATGGAAAAGTTATTGCTTCTTTAATTGATTTAAATACTGGAGATGTCAAATGGAAAACTATTCAAGGAGAAGCTAAAAGTATGTTTTCTGCAATGTTTACTTTTAAAGCTAATATGTCCAATGAAGCGGTGATAAGTGATACGATGATTTATTCTCTTTATTTTGGAAAATTATCAGCTCTTGATAGAGCTACAGGGGCATTAAAATGGGTAGGAGATATTGAATATACTAAAGTTTTTCCAACGCAGAATAATAAAAATTTAGTTGTTATAAACAGTAAAGGAATGTTGTCGACAAAGCAATATCTTAATGTTTTAGATGTTGAAACAGGAAAAGCAATTTGGGACGATGCTATAAAAACTAATTATATTGTTTATCTAGAAGATTGGGGTGATAAAATCTTAGTAGCTCATTATAGTGGTTTCAACTTCTTTAATTTGAAAGACGGAAGCAAAGTTTGGAAAAAAGATGCTCGTGGTGACGGATTGAAAAAAGTAATTCCAATAGATGGTGATTATCTTTATGTAGCTGAAAACGAAATGATGTTGATTGATAAAGATGGCCAAAAAAAATGGAAAAATTTTATCGAAATATCTGATGATAAAGAAGATGCTATTAATTATTTAGGTAAAGTAGATGATAAAGTTATGTATTTGACAGCTACTTATGGTAATTTGGTTGATTACAAAACAGGTAAAAAATTATGGAAAGGTAATTTGAAATTTAATGCAAAACGTCCTTTGTTAAATGTTTACGATGAAGAAAATGACTCTTTCCTAGTTTATAATGACGAAGAACTTTTTAAATTCAATACTAAAATAACTGATAAGCCAGATTCTTTCGCTAAAGTAAATATCAAAAAAGAAAAAGAGTTAAATGCAATCGAATTGTTTCCATGGGGAGTTTGTCTTTCTGGACCAACTGAGGTGATGGGAGTAAGCAAGGACGGAAAAGTTTTATATCATAATGTATATACACAACCAGGTGATGGAGGTAGAGCATGGGGACAAGCGCTTTCTACAGCTGGATCCATTGGTTTCGGAATTGCTTCTGGCGTAAATGGTGCTATGGGTTCTGAGTGGACTATGACTAGAATTGACCCAGCTACAGGAAAAGAAGTTACATCTGTCGTAAAAGCTAAAAACGAATCACAATTAAGGCTTGCGGAACGTCAAAATGTTAATTCAGCCGAATTAGCGAAAATTGCAAATAGATTTAGTCAACGTTTTGAAGCGATGAAACAGAATCATGATTTCTCTTATATTTTCGCAAGAGACGAAGCTTCAGATAATAAAATTCTAATAAAAATTAGAAAAGATGACGGTAAAGAAGTAGATAAAATAATGTTTGGAAATATCCGTCCTATTTATGAGGTTGACCCAGCTACACAATCTATTTATTATATTTTAGATAAAGAATTAAAAATTTTCAAAAAGGTATAAATCAAATTAATCACATTAAAAAAGCTTCCAAATTTGGAAGCTTTTTTTGTTATTTACCTATTATTCACTCTAGCTTTTTCTTTGATAATGTCACTTATTTTTCGGTTTTCAATTTTACTTTCTAACCACGAAATAATGTCTAGATATAAAAAGGCTCTTTTTTCGTAAGTGTCTTTTTCTAATTCAATAAAGCGTGCTCTCATTTTGATAAACTCTTTTTTGATGTCACTCGGGTATAAGTTGCTTAAGTTTTTTAGAAAACGGATGATCTCTTTTTGAACCTTATGAAGGTCATTCATTTTGATTAAGAATTTATAAGTGCTCAATAACTGACTTTCTAAATTAAAATCTTTACCAGATTCATAATGTGCGATTAAACATAATAAGCGAGAAAAACAAGCTAAGTCTTCGCGTACATAAAGATTTTTGTTATTTATGATTTTCTCTAGATAAACAATGCATTCCTGGTATTTTTCATTCCCAAAATAAATGCTGGCAATTTTGTAATAAAACATCATTTCATGATGCTCATCCAAATGTTCATTGTGGATTTTTATTTTGTTCAAAATCTCAGGAATCAAATACTCGCTTTCGGCAAAAGTTCCTTCAAGAATATGGTAGTTTAATTTATTATTGTACAAATAAAGAAAAGACAAAGAAGCAACATTGTCATTAACCGGAAATCTTGGATCATTTGTGGTTTCTTCTAAAAGATTTAAATATTTTTTGAAATTGGTTTTGTATTTTAACATGAATAATGATTCCAATAAATAATGATTTCCTTTTAAGAAAAACACTGGATTTAGGAAAATCATATTAGTATTATCATAAAATAGAGTTACCCATTTCATTGCATATTTGTAGCAGGAAAGAAAGTCCTGAACTAGAAAACTACGCCATAAATTAGCATTATAAAACCAATATTTCTCTCTAAAACCAAATTTTGATTGATTCAGATGCGCTGTATGTTTTACAAAATAATCATCGATATATTTATATTCTTCATCACTTTTTACATAGCCTGTTTTGAGCATCGTGCCATATAATTGTAGTGATAGATTGGATAATTTACTTGATATGGTGTTTTTATAATTTAGTTCTTTAGCCTGAATCACTAATTCGTCAGCACGTCCCTGAATACTTCGGGTGATGTATTGTGATTCAATGAGTTTTTCGAATTCAACTATTTCGAAAGCCATGTATTTTTCATCATTTTCAATGGCTTGCTGTTTGGTTTTGTCTAAAATTTTTAAACTCTGTTTGTAAAGACCTTTATTGTAAAGGATTACAGCAAAATCAATTTGTTCACGTAATTGATATCTTATGTTTTGGCTTGGGATATTCAAGCGAATACTTACCAAAATTTGTTTGTAGAGGTAAGATTTTAAATTAGACAACTGTACTTTTTTGATAGTTCCGCTTTTTAAGATAGCTTTTTCGTCATAAACTTCGGACTTATCTAGAATATTAAATAATTCAATAAACTTAGTATTTGAACTAGTCTCCAAACGACTTGCAAATATTTTAAATTGTCTTTTTTCAGATTTAGAGAGGGATTTTATTAAGACAAATAAAAAATCTTTTTGATTGTTAGCCATTGTATTATAAAAGTATTTAACTAATTGATTTTTAATAAGTTACACTGCTATTTTTTGCTTTATAAATAGTATATTTACTTAAAAGTAGGTTTGTTTTTGAGTAAATGAAAAGTAAATTTGTTTCAAGATGTGAAATTACATTAAATAAATTAAAATGAATAGAGAGAAAGTCCAAATTTTTGATACCACTTTAAGAGACGGTGAACAGGTCCCTGGCTGTAAATTAGACACCAAACAAAAACTCGTTATAGCTAATCGCCTTGACGAAATGGGAGTAGACATCATTGAAGCTGGATTTCCCGTTTCTAGCCCAGGTGATTTTTTATCAGTTACTGAAATTTGTAAAATTGTAAAAAACGCTACAGTTTGTGGTCTCACCAGAGCTGTAGAAAATGATATCAATGTTGCGGCTGATGCTTTAAAATATGCAGCTAGACCAAGAATTCATACTGGTATCGGAACTTCTGATTCACATATTTATCACAAATTACAAACTACTCCCGAGGATGTAATTGCTAGAGCAAAACACGCTGTTGCACATGCGAAAAAATATGTTGAAGATGTAGAGTTTTATGCCGAAGATGCCGGTAGAACGGATAATGCTTTCTTAGCGAGAGTTTGTGAAGAAGTAATCAAATCTGGAGCTACAGTTCTTAATATTCCTGATACGACTGGGTATTGTTTACCAGAAGAATATGGGGCTAAAATAAAATATTTAAAAGAAAATGTAAAAGGTATTGAAAATGTTACTATTTCTTGTCATTGTCACAATGATTTAGGAATGGCAACTGCAAATTCAATTGCCGGAGCAATAAATGGTGCACGCCAAATAGAATGCACTATCAACGGAATAGGAGAGAGAGCTGGTAACACTGCTTTGGAAGAAGTCGTAATGATTTTTAAACAACATCCTTACTTAAATTTATATACAGATATTAACAGTAAACAATTGAACGAAATGAGTCGATTGGTTTCTGAAAGTATGGGAATGATTGTGCAACCAAATAAAGCGATTGTTGGAGCTAATGCTTTTGCACACAGTTCTGGAATTCATCAGGATGGTGTAATTAAAAATAGAGCAACTTATGAAATCATGGATCCTTTGGACGTTGGTGTGAATGAGTCGTCCATCATTTTAACTGCCAGAAGTGGAAGAGCCGCTTTGGCTTACAGAGCTAAAAAGGTAGGTTATGAATTGACCAAAACGCAGTTGGATATTGTATATGTTGAGTTTTTGAAATTTGCAGATGTCAAAAAAGAAGTTTTAGACAATGATATTCATCAAATTATAGAAGCTAGTAAAATATACGTTAATAACTTTTAATGACTAACAACTACTTTAAAAATAAATAAAATGAACTTAAAAATAGCAGTACTTTCAGGTGATGGAATAGGTCCAGAGGTAATCTTACAAGCTAAAAAAGCTTTGTACGCTATTAGTGTTGCCTATGATCATGAATTTATTTTTGAAGATGCTTTAATTGGAGCTGTTGCAATCGAAAAAACGAGAAATCCTTTGCCAGAGCAAACTTTAAATCTTTGTCTAAACACAGATGCGGTGTTGTTTGGAGCTATCGGAAATCCAAAATATGATAACAATCCAGAGTCTAAAGTTCGTCCTGAGCAGGGATTGTTAAAGCTAAGACAAGAATTAGGTTTATATGCCAATATTAGACCAATAAAGCCATTTAAAAATCTTTTGGATGCTTCTCCTATAAAAAAAGAGGTAATCGAAAATGTAGATTTTGTAATTTATAGAGAATTAACTGGAGGATCTTATTATGGCGAAAAAACTATGAATGAAGAAGGAACATTCGCATCAGACATTTGTGAATATTCTGAAACCGAAATAAACCGAATTACACATCAGGCTTTTAAAGCAGCACAAGGGAGAAGAAAAAAAGTAACATTGGTTGATAAATCAAATGTTCTGGAAACTTCAAGATTGTGGAGAAAGTTGGTTAAAGAAATTGCCAAACAATATCCAGACGTAAAATTGGAATGTCAATACATTGATAATGTGGCAATGCAAATAATTACCGATCCAAAACAATATGATGTGATATTAACGGAAAATTTATTTGGAGATATTTTATCAGATGAAGCTTGCGCAATTATGGGCTCGATTGGGTTAATGGCATCAGCTTCAGTTGGGGATAATAAAGCGTTATTTGAACCAATTCACGGTTCGTATCCTCAGGCAAAAAAGAAGAATATTGCAAATCCGATCGCATCAATTTTATCAGCAGCAATGTTATTGGAACATTTTGGATTACAAACAGAAGCCAGAAAGGTTTATGAAGCAGTTGAAAAAGCAATTGAATATAAAGTAGTTACCGTTGATTTGAATCCTGATTCAAGATTTGGTACAAATGATGTTGGGGATTTTATTTCAAATGTAATATTAAGCAAAGATGATTTGTATTTTAAAAACGATAATGTTCAAATCGGACAGTCAACTATCGTTTAGTTAATAAAACTCATAAAATATTGAGTTATATCACTAAAAACTGTTAGTTTGTTGATAAAAAGTTTTTTGTTTTAGATTTTTTTTATACTTTTGCACAGTCAAAAAAAAAGAAAATGAAACGCATTATCAACGTCCTTTTAGTCGTAAGTGTCATTGTGATCATCACATATGAAAAGGGATTGTTATAAATATATATGAAAACATATTTAAAACCTCCCAAGCTATTGGGAGGTTTTTTTTTAATAAAATAATAAAAATACACAAATAAATTAGAATGGAGTTGAATAAATACAGCAAGATAATCACCCAAGACGAAACACAACCTGCTTCTCAAGCTATGTTCTACGGAATTGGTTTGACAGAAGA
>Ga0308157_10009653_pt1 | contig 10637 bp, 8 predicted proteins | sample PhyBR1_FD_201035 | JGI IMG/M metagenome (GOLD analysis project Ga0308157, IMG submission 201035) | Phyllosphere microbial communities from UC Gill Tract Community Farm, Albany, California, United States - DLSLB.R1 | ecosystem: Host-associated > Plants > Phyllosphere > Unclassified | place: USA...
CATCTGAAATGGAAAGAATCTATAAGGATAACAATCTTTTCGGAAAAGCTTATCTGATTGGTTCGGAACTAGATTCTCTGAGAAGGTTAGAAAATCAGGACATTAAAATCTCTGAAATGCATCTCGTTGATAAGGCTTATGTTGAAAAAGAACAAATTGTCAAAGAAGAGTCTGATATTTGGAAATTAAGTGTTATATTAGTCATATTGATTTTGCTTCTTATTTTTGGTGCTTCTTATTTCTATAAAAAGAATAAAAGAATAAAAAAAGATAAAGTGAAATTGAAAGAAGAGATTTTACAGATGAAAGAAGAACTGGATTCTTATTCACAAAATCCTTCTGATGAAAAATTTGTGACTCAACAGGAAGAACTGTTCCCGAATTTTGATCAATTAACGGATCGCCAAAAGGAACTGATCGAACTTTTATCTCAAGGCTTATCTAACAAAGAAATTGCAGAAAAACTTTTCATCAGTGAAAATACTGTTAAGTATCATACCAAGAATATCTACAATGTTTTAAACATAAAAGATAGGAAGGATTTCTTCCAAAAATTCAAAAGCAGTTGACAAATCAGCTACTACATTTCCCTTACAACACCGTAAAAACACCTACTACATCACCCATACAAAGACTATCCCAAGGGATAGTTTTTGCTTTAAACAGAGGGTTTATCGCCTAAAAATTTGTACTTGTTGCAGTATTATTAATAATATTGCACCCGGATTGGTAAAAATATAATTGCAGAAGAATTCTGCTTAACAACAAACGATCCATACATAGGGATAATGTTCCTAAAAAATCACCAAAAATTTCAAGGAGCAGATTTATTACCGTATGATAATATGGATGTAAAAAATGTAAATTATTTTTGCACGCTCAAATTTTTATAAATCATAGACAATGAAAAAAAACTATTTTTTATTTTTCGCAATCTTTATTGTGAATTTATTTCTTGCACAAACAGATTTAGCCAGATGGAACAATTCGGATCTATCTGCAAGTAATTACAGTACCAACAATATTACAGTAAGTGACTTGAAAGCAGTTGGAGTTACAAATAATGTTCAAGGAGGTTTTTGGTACAATAACACAAATAATAACATTTTTCAATCTGGTAACTGGCCTAATCCACAACAGCTAAATTTGGATTTGAATAAGTACATCCAGTTTACAATCAGTCCGAAAAATGGATATAAGCTTAACTTATCAGAATTTAATTTTTCTTGTGGCGCTTATGGTTCTGGAACCTTGAAGGTTGACTATTCTATTAAATCAGACTTTTCAAATCCTGTTACCATCCTTCAGCAAACAGTGATTAATTCTCCAATGTCCAATTTTTCTCTGAAAGGCTTTCTAAGCCCTTTGGCAACAGATGGGCAAGTTGTTTACGTAAGAATGTATTTTTATAATACCAATCAAACCCTTCAGATATTATTCCAAAACGGAAATAATGTTGGGCCGGTTTTCAGAGGTAATGTTACATCCAGTTCTACAAAACCGATTGCAACTAATGATGATGTGACTACTTATATCAATGACGATAGTAATATTAATGTTTTAGCAAATGATGATTATAGTAATACTGTTAATTCTCTAGTCTATTCACAGCCATCACACGGGATTACGACTATTAATCCAGATAAATCTATCAATTATTTACCTGCGAAAGGTTATTTAGGAACAGATTCTTTTACCTATAAAATCATTAATAATTTTGGGGAATCCAACGTTGCAACTGTGAATATTAACGTAGTTGCTAATACTTCATCTACGTTGATCAGATGGGATAAAAGTGATTACACATCTACATCTTCTCAAAGTTTTATCAACCCTACCCAGATGACTGTAGCAGGAGGTGTTACAAGATCAACGGGTAATGAAAACACACCGGTTTATATATTCGGAAACATCAGTAATTCTGCTATTAATACTTCAAAATACATTGAATTTGTTGTTGATAATCTTAGCAGTGAAAAAACTTTGGAATTAAAAAAATTCAGTTTTACGGGAAGAGGTTATAATCCTGGAAATTATCAGGTTAGATATTCTAAAAAAGCAGATTTTTCAAGTGATGTTGTTACATTAGCATCTGGTAATTATTCAGCATCTTTTGAAACTCAAACTATTAATTTTGATACAAATGCTAAAGCTGAACCTAAAGAAAAAATTTACATAAGACTTTATCTTTACAATAATGCTTCTCAGTACATCATCAATTATAGAACAGGAGATTTAGGACCAAAAATTGAAGGTCTTTTCTACAACAAGGTTTATTCTGTTAATGAAACCATTTGGCAAAATACAAGCAATCCAAAATGGAGTAATGGACTGCCTACCGCAACGAAGAATGCCATCATCGAAGCAGATTATAACACTTCAGTTAATGGTAATTTTGTAAGTAATAATTTAACAATCAATACAGGAGGAACATTGACTATTAATACCGGTGGTTTCATTTCTGTGAATGGTCAGATTGCAAACAACAACACGGCTGCTAATTCATTTGCGATTGAGCACGACGGTAATCTTTTGCAAACTGGAAATGCTATCAATACAGGAAATGCAACGGTCAAAAAATCAGCGATCATTCCTAAAATGGGATATAACTATTGGTCAACACCAGTTCTTAACCAGAATCTTTATCAGTTCTCAGATGGTTACAACCAGGCTAGCGGTACAGGAACAGGAACACCTTGGAACAGATTCTATGTTTATAATGAGGCCAACGATTATTTCGTAACAAGCATAGCTAATGATATCACCTTGAATTCTTCATCTGTATTCCAACCGGCAAGAGGATACGCTATCCGAGGAAAAAACAGCTTCCCGGAAACTGTAACAGTAACATCTCCAATATCTAAATTTGAGTTTGTAGGAACACCTCAAAATGGAGAGGTTGCAACCTATAATTTGAAATGGACAAACGCACAGCACGGTTATAATATGGTTGGAAATCCTTATCCTTCCAATATTAGTTTCGATGATTTTTTTGCACAAAACAGTTCAAAAATCTATGGCGTAGGATATTTCTGGACCAATAACGATGGACAGATTTTATCTCAGCAAAGCAGTACTTATAGTGGTAATAATTATGCAATTGCAACGGTAGTCGGAGGAACGTCAGCAACCTATTACGGTTCTAATAATGGAAAGCCAAATGGAAACATTTCTGTTGGTCAAGGATTTATCGTTCAGGCAAAACCAGCCGGAAAAAACCAACCTTTGGTATTCACCAATGCGATGAGAAATTCCGACATTGCTAATTATTACAATAAATCAACTGCTGAGAAAAACAGATTCTGGTTAGAGTTCAAATCACCTACAGATATCAACAACGAAATATTAATCGGATATATTCCAAATGCAACCAATGGTTTTGATAGCGATTATGATGCAGATCTTTTAGCCATCGGAAACGATTCTTTCTGGAGTGTTTTAGACAGTCACAAATTAGCAATCCAGGCAAAAGATTACAACTTCAGCACAGAAGATGTTGCAAAATTAGGTTTCAAAGCGTCTGTGTCTGGTAACTACACAATTACATTGAGAGAAAAAGACGGGATTTTCAATTCCAGCCAAATAGTTTATTTGAAGGATAAATATCTTAATAAAGTAATCAACATTTCCGACAGTGGATACGTTTTTAGCACCAACGCTGGACAGTATGAAGACAGATTCGAAGTGATTTACAAATCTTTGGAAACATTATCTACAGACAATATTTCTAAAAAAGGAATTATCATTTCAAAAGACACTCAGAATTTCGTAGTGAAATCTGATGACAATATAAATGAAGTGAGTTTATACGATTCTGTTGGAAGATTATTATACAACACAAAGAATGCGAAAAAAGAAGTTTTAATCAACAAAACAAACCTTGCAGAAGGAATGTACATTATAAAAGTGAATTCTAGAAATACAACGATGACCAAAAAAGTTTTAAAATAACACGTAAAACTTTTGAAATTTAGGAAACCATCAGATTAATTTTTGATGGTTTTTTATTTATAATTAACAAATCTTTTCATAATTTCGCCTTATGTCTTTAGAATTAATTTTACAATACTTTCCCAATATTACCAGCGAACAGAAAAATCAATTTGCAGAACTAGAAGTTTTGTACAAAGATTGGAATGAGAAAATCAACGTGATTTCCAGAAAAGACACAGACAGTCTGTATGAGAAACACATTCTCCATTCTTTAGGAATCGCAAAAGTGATGGAGTTTGCAGACAGCACCAAAGTTCTCGATATCGGAACCGGCGGCGGATTCCCAGGCATTCCGTTGGCTATTTTATTCCCAAATGCTCAATTCACTTTGGTAGATAGCATCGGAAAGAAAATTACAGTAGTAAAAGGAGTAGCCGAAAGTCTTGGCCTGAAAAATGTTACAGCTCATCATATGAGAGCGGAACAGTTGAAGGAGAAATTCCACTTCATCGTAAGCAGAGCAGTCACTCAGATGCCGGTTTTTCTGACTTGGCTCAGAGGAAAATTTGAAAAAGACCAATTCAACCCAAAACACAATGGCGTTCTTTATCTGAAAGGTGGCGAATTAGCCGAAGAGTTAGCCGGTTTGAGATGCGAAATTTTCAGCCTGAAAAATTATTTCGAAGGCGAATTTTTCGATACCAAAAAAGTAGTTTACCTTTCAAAAGGCAATTTCAACAACTAAATAAAAGAAATGATTATGAAGAAAGTATTTATTTTATCAGTTTTAGTGGCATTTTCAGCATTCACGGTTTCGTGCAAAGACAATGATGATTATAGCCAAATCGAATCCGTTTTTGTAACCAAAACAGACAGCGTAAAAATCCCGATGGACACAATGGCTTTAGGCGTTACGCAGGAGATTTTAGCCTATTCTACATTCAATAAAACCTGCGAAGGAATCTACAGTTACGACTATAAATACACCAATGATTCTGTCCGCACAATCGCCAATTTCGCTTACAAAACCAATGATGTTTGTGGCGACGGAACTTATGCAGACGGCAGCCGAATCAATTTCAAACCTACAAAAAAAGGAAAGTACACTTTCAAATTCTGGACAGGAAAAGACACAGCCGGAACCAATACTTTCCTAGAGAAAATAGTGGTTGTAGAGTAATTTTTTCTATTATCTTGATCTTAAAAAATACAAATGAAACTTTTTATTTCATTTTTAATAATAGCAATCTGTTGTTCCTGTTCGAAAGAGATTAAGGAAAAAAATTACATTAGTAAAGATATTGAAATAGATTATCCTATAGGTTGGAAAATTACAGATCAGGAAGATTTTGGAACTGGAAAATACTTTGCTATTGAAAAAAGCGGATTTAATGCTAGTGGAGTGGTAACTATTTCTCTTTTGGAAAGTGATTACGATTTGGAAAAGTGGATAAAATTGAATATTGAACAACTCAAATCAAGTTTTACACTTAAAAAAGCCGATGTGAAATTTGGAAAAATTATAAAAACTAAATTTCAAAATTTGGACGCTCTTTCTTCTGAATACAAAATGAAATTATTAGGTTTGGATCATAACGGAATCATTTATGTTTTTTCTAAAAATGGAAAAGTATTTGCGTTCATGCAACAAGGAGCCGACGAAGACAACGATGAGAACGAAGAAGCTTTTATTCATCTCAAAAATAATCTTATAATTAAATAATTTTTATAAAAAAATGTACACTCTACATTAAATATATTTCCAAAGTCAACGAAAATTAATTAAATTGAGCCTTTACTACAAAAGGCTTTTTTTATGCAGTTTCTTCAGAATATTATTACAGAGTTATTAGAAAACCATCAGGACATTTCTGAGCTAGACATCGTTTTGCCTGGAAAAAGACCAATGGTTTTCATCAAAAGAATTCTGCAGGAAAAACAATACCAAGGACTTTTACCCAACTTCGTAACCATAGATGAGCTGATTTCTGAACTGTCAGAAAATGTAGAAATCAAAGGCATTGCACTTTGGCTTTTCTCGTTCAGAATTTACAATCAAATAGATTCTTCTGAAGACTTTTCCGGATTTCTAAAATGGTTTCCAACTTTACTCAAAGATTGGGACGATATGATGAAATTCTCTGACAACGACCAAAAAATTCTGCTTTGGATGTTAGACGAAGAACGCATCAAAAACTGGGGAGAGGATTTAGGTGAAGAAGATAATCCAAGAAAAAGAAACCTGAATTTCTGGCGAAAAATGAACGAGTTTCTGCCACTTCTGAAATCAGAATTACAAAAAGAAAACCTCGCCACTTCCGGAATGATTTATCAGGAAGCGTTCTCTAAAATTGGAAATTTTGGTAAAGAAACCGATCGTCAATTTGTGTTTTGCGGTTTCAATGCCTTGTCAAGAGTAGAAGAGCAATTGGTAAGACAGCTTTTGCAATGGAACAAAGCGAAAACCTATTTCCAAGCCGACCAATATTATATTGATGACGAAAGACAAGAGTCTGGAAAGTTTCTGCGAGAAACAATTAAATGGAAAGAATACAATGACAGCCGAAATTTTACCTGGGTAGAAAATCAATTCTCACAATCCAAAAATATCAAAACCTACGAAGTATCTGGAAACATTGTTCAAGCCAAATTCCTTCCGGAAATATTGAAAAAAATTCCGGAAAAGGAATGGTCAGAAACAGCTTTGGTTTTATTGGATGAGAATCTTTTGCCGGCCGTTTTAGACAGTTTGAATTCTGTTCAAAGCGTGAATATCACAATGGGATTTCCTTTGAAGAATTTGTCTTTCAGCAACGCAATTAAAAAGTTGTTTTATCTTCAGAAACAACAGGAGAAAAAGTCATCCAGCTATTATTACGCTGATGTTTTACCAATCCTGGAAGAACTTCCAAATGATGAAAAAGATTCCGAAATTATCCGAAATTTTATCTTCTCAATAGAAGAGAGAAACATCGTCTATATTTCTAAAAACTTGTTGCAGGAATTGCTTGGGAATCTGAGTTATTTCCAGCTTTTACAAAAACCGGAAAGCTATGAGACATTTTTAGATTTATTAATTAGATTCTGTTACGAATTGAAATTCAAAGAATTGGATGATATTCAGTACGAGAATATTGCTTTGTTTGAGAATGTTTTTAAAGTCATCAAAAATCAATTATTACCTTATAAAATTGATGTCAAGATAGAAACTCTCGAAGTTCTTATTAATCAATTGGTCAATTCAGAAAGTATTGATTTTGTAGGGGAACCGCTAGCTGGATTCCAGATTATGGGATTGTTGGAAACCCGACTTTTGAATTTTAAGAATATTATTTTGCTTTCTGTAAATGAAGGAAAATTACCTTTAGGAAATACTCAAAATACTTACATTCCATTCGATGTCCGCAAAAATTTTGGTTTGAATACTTTCTTGGAAAATGATAGTATCTACGCTTATCACTTCTACAGACTGATTCAGAATTCCGAGAATGTTCATTTACTTTATAATGCATTGAGTTCTGGCGTGAATACAGGCGAAAAAAGCCGTTTCATTACCCAATTGGAAATGGAAAGCCCACACAATATCGAACAAATCATTATTGAAAATTCTTCCGAGCCAATTGCTCAGGAATTGATGAAAATCGAGAAGAATGAAGAAGTAATGCGACTTCTCAATGAATGGAAAAACCGAGTTTCTGCGTCTCATTTGGTAAGTTATCTTTATAATCCAATTGATTTCTATCTGAATCAACTTCTTAAAACCAGAGAAACCAACGAAATAGAAGAAGAGCTTTCTCAAAGGAATTATGGAAATTTGGTACATTATGCAACAGAACACTTGTACAAAACTATTATAGGTAAAATACTGACGGTTAATGATTTAAAGCTTTTACTTCAACAAACAGATTCAGCCATAGATTTTGCCATTGAAAAACTGAAACATCAACCTGAATTCTATGAACGAGGAATGAATTACATCCACAAAGAAATCGCTAAAAGGGTAGTGCGCAATATTGTGGAATATGACTTGGAATTGGTTAAAAATGGCTCGGCTTTGGAGATTTTGGATTTGGAAAAGGAAATCAATTGTGATTTTTATCTTGATGAAAGCCGAACAGACAAAGTCAGTTTCTACGGTTTTATCGACAGAATCGACAAACTCGACGGAAAGACTAGAGTTATTGATTATAAAACTGCAAAACCGAAGAATCTCTCCATTAATCTCGGTAAAAATAAAGATGAAAAATTACCCGAATTATTTTTCAGAGATGATTACAAACAAGCGTTGCAACTTTCTATTTATAAATATTGTATCACCAATTCTCTGAACATCAAACCTGAAAATGTAGAAACCGCAATCTGGTCTTTTGCAGAAGTCAACAACGGACCACAAAACCTTAATTTTATTGATATTGAAGATTCTGAAGTGGAAGATTCTATCAGAAATTTGATTGCAGAAATTCTAAATCCGGAAGTTCCGTTTGAGGAAAAAGAGAAAGTGAGTTGGTAATCTTAAAAGGCTTCGACTCCGCTCTGCCTGACATATTAGATTGTTATAGTTGTCACACTGAGCGGAGTCGAAGTGGTTCATTAATGTGAATATAGAACTAAGGCTGACTTTTCAACTTCAAATCCATCACTTTTGTTCTCACTTTTTTCATAAAATCATCACCCGGATCTGCTTTTCCATTAAAATATTTTGGGTTGGATTCTTTCCAAAGTTTAGAATTACGAAAAACGCCATATTCAGAATGTCCGATGAGATATTCAATCGGATATTTTTTTGTTAAAAATCTGACCAATTCCGCATTGGCTTCCACTTGTTTGTCGGTCAAAGGTTGTGCTTTACTTCCGATATTTTCAACGCCGATTGCGCAATAATTGAGGCCGATTGTATGTCTTGCAAACATTTCGGGATCTACCAATTGATAGATTGTCCCGTCTCTGTCAATAATAAAATGAGAAGAAACATTCAGAGGACTTTGGTTTTTTAAAGTTGATCTCTGGTTTTCCAGATACAGATTATTGAAATATTTAAAATTGGACTCTACAGTTCCGCCTGCTGTGTAATGTAAAACAATTATTTTCGGAGTAATCTTGGGCGTTTTTTGATCCAGACCATGATGCTCTTTCATATATTCCAGACTTAGATTGATCTTTTCCTTAGAATAATCAATCGGTTTTTGAATAATTTTTAAGTTTTGAGCCTGAAATAAAAAGCAACAATTCACGAACAGCAATAAAATACACTTTCTCATCTTTAATCTAATTTCTAACATCTAAAATCTAAAATCTACTTCTGATATTGATAATGCCCTGTAATTGTCCAGTCAAAAAGACAATCCTGCAAAACCTGTCCGGCACCGATATTATGAACAATCATAAAACGTTTGCCGTCAGGTGATTTTTGATTAACCACAATTCCAATATGCGTCAGATTTTTTGGCAAATCCCAAGTAACAATATCGCCAGGAATATAATCTTTTGGATCTTTGGATAATGGTTTTGATTTCCCAAATTTAGCAAAAAATACCTGCAAATTTGGAACTCTTCGGTGGTCGATATTAGAATCAGGTCTTTTCAAATTCCATTTTTTAGGATATTTTGAAAAATTTTTGACCATATCTTCATGAACTTCTTTTTGCAGATCAATTCCTAATTTACGGTAAGCACGGATCACAACATCGGTACAAACACCTTTATCAGCGGGAACATCGCCGTTCGGATATTTCAAAACAAAATACGCAGGATCATAGACCACTTTATCTTTCGTAAGTTCGACTGCTGCGTTTGAAAACTTCGTTGGGAAATTCTGACCAAAATTGAAAATAGAAATCAGAACAAATAGGAGAATATATTTTTTCATTTAGAAACTATTTTTCTTTAATATCAGCAATAAATTTGTAATCAATTTGATAACCTTCTTTTGTAATTCTCGTAATTTCAATTACATCTTTGGATAAATTTTTATGATATTTTATATCTCCAATCCTCCAATTATAATATTTAACTGAATCTGATTTATTCTTATTTAATGATAGTTTCTCGTTAGGTCTTTTAAAACTCGATGACTTAATATAAATTGAATCTTGAGTATTTGCATTATGAACTTCAAAAGTTTTATTCAAATACATACAATGAACTAATAGTTTCAAATCATCTTTATTATTAACTTCTTTATATGAGTGCTGATGAGGAGCGCCGGTTATAGCTAAAAAACAGGAGTTCAAAGTTGAAATCAACAATAAAATTGCAATTATTCTTTTCATTTATGATAATCGATATAAATATAGAAACGAAAAAACCCACGAAAATATTCCGCAGGTTTTTGTTAAAAATATATAAGATTGATTTGGTCTTATCCAAAGGCATTGATGCCTGTAATATCCATTCCGGTAATTAATAAATGGATGTCGTGCGTTCCTTCGTAAGTGATTACAGATTCCAGATTGGCTGCGTGACGCATCATCGGGAATTCTCCCATAATACCCATCCCACCAAGCATCTGACGGGATTCTCTGGCAATGTCGATGGCCATTTTTACATTGTTTCTTTTCGCCATAGATATTTGTGCCGGCGAAGCTTTATGTGCATTTTTAAGCGTTCCTAATTGGAAACAAAGCAATTGTGATTTTGTAATCTCAGTCAGGAATTCTGCTAATTTCTTTTGCTGAAGCTGGAATCCACCAATTGGTTTTCCGAAC
>Ga0308157_10009654_pt1 | contig 10637 bp, 8 predicted proteins | sample PhyBR1_FD_201035 | JGI IMG/M metagenome (GOLD analysis project Ga0308157, IMG submission 201035) | Phyllosphere microbial communities from UC Gill Tract Community Farm, Albany, California, United States - DLSLB.R1 | ecosystem: Host-associated > Plants > Phyllosphere > Unclassified | place: USA...
CCGTCCTTGGACGGCAGCTGGCCGGACACCACCACGCTGTACGGCGGCACCGAGCCGTAGCTGATTTCGCCGGTGGCGCGGTTGTAGACGCGGGTGCTCTGGCCGAGGAACACGCCCATGCCGATCACGCTGTGGTGGCCGACCACGAAGCCTTCCACCACTTCCGAACGCGCACCGATGAAGCAATGGTCTTCGATGATGGTCGGGCTGGCCTGCAGCGGCTCGAGCACGCCGCCGATGCCGGCGCCGCCGGACAGATGGCAGTGCTTGCCGATCTGCGCGCACGAACCCACCGTGGCCCAGGTGTCGACCATGGTGCCCTCGCCCACGTAGGCGCCGATGTTGGTGAAGCTCGGCATCAGCACCACGTCCTTGCCGAAGTAGCTGCCGCGGCGCGCGATCGCGCCGGGCACCACGCGCACGCCGGCGCGGCGGAATTTGGCTTCATCGAAGCCGGCAAAGCGCGATTCGACCTTGTCCCAGAACGGCGCCGGACGCGCGTCGACCACGGCCATGTCGTTGACGCGGAAGTACAGCAGCACCGCCTTCTTCAACCATTCGTTGACCTTCCAGCCACCGTGGCCATCGGGCTCGGCGACGCGGAATTCGCCGGTTTCCAGGCCGTCGATGACGCGGCCGACCAGCGGCTTGGTGGAGCCTTCGATCTCGTGCAGGGTCAGCGTCGCGCGGCGCTCGAAGGCGCTTTCGATGCCGAACTTGAGTTCTTCCACGCCCGGCGTGGCCGGCTTGCGCAGCGACTTGCGCGCAATGGTGGCATCACGGCTGGCGCTGCGCTTGGCCGCGCTCTCGGCCGGAGTGGCGGCGACCTTGCGTGCCGGCGCCTTTTTCGCGGCGGCCTTCTTGACTGCCGGCGCCGCCTTCTTTGCCGCGGCGGTGGTCTTCTTCACCGCGGGTGCGGCAGCAGGGGGCTTGGCCGCCGGGGTCTTCGCGGCGGTCTTCTTGGCAGGCTTGGTGGCCATCAGTGGGGGTCTCCGGCTTTTCGATCAGGGTCCAGGCAGGCGAGCATGGCGTCTTGCAGCTGCTGTCTGGCGGATTCGGTGAGGGCGTGATCATGCTCATCGCTGATCACGAACATGTCTTCGGCGCGTTCGCCGAAGGTGGCGATGCGCGCATCATGCACGCGCAGCCGCTGGTTGCGCAGCACGAACGCCACGTCGGCCAGCAGCCCGGGGCGGTCGGGCGCGACCAGGCTGAAACGGGTGCTGGTGGTCTCGCCATCGGTGACATCGCGGAACTCGATGCGCGGGGCGAAACGGAAGTGCCGCAGCTGGCGCGGAATGACCCGGCGCGACGGACGCAGCCGGGTCAGGTCGCCGGACAGCGCTTCACGCAGGCCGGCCTCCAGGCGCAGCGCGTCGCCATCGGCGAAGCTGTCGGCCGGGGTCACTTCGAACGTATCGAAGATGGTGTCCACCGGGCCGTCCAGCACACGCGCGCGGTGGATGCCGTAGCCCTTGCGGTCCAGCGTCATCACGATCGCAGCGAACAGGCCGTCGCGGTCCGGCGAGTGCACGAACACCTCCAGCGCGTGGTCGTCCGGGGTGATCCGGCGCACCTTGACCAGGGTCTGGCCCTGCTTGACCGGTACCAGCGCGGCGGCCTGCCAGGCAAGCTGCTCGGGCCGCAGCCGGATGAAGCTCTCATCGGGCATCACGGTGAACTGACGCTCGATCGTCGCGTCGTCGTAGCCGCGCTCGCGCACCAGCTGGCGCACCGATTCGCGCGCTTCGGCAACACGCTCGGCGGCCGGCATCTGGTTCTCCAGCCCGTCGCGCAGCGCGCGCCGCGCCGCGAAATACAGGTCGGCCAGCAAGCGGTCTTTCCAGGCATTCCACAATTTGGGGCTGGTCCCGGCAATGTCGGCGCAGGTCAGCAGATACAGGTAATCGAGCCGGTCGCGGCTGGCCACCAGGGTGGCGAAGCGATGGATCACGTCCGGATCGGAGATGTCCTGCTTCTGCGCGGTGACCGACATGCGCAGGTGCTGCTCGACCAGCCAGGCCACCAGCTCCGTATCGGAACTGCTCAGCGCCAGCGCCTGGCAGAATTCGCGCGCATCCACCGCACCGAGTTCGGAGTGATCGCCGCCGCGGCCCTTGGCGATGTCATGGAACAGGCCGGCCAGCAGCAGCAGCTCCGGTTTGCGCAGGCGCGGCCAGACTTCATGCGCGATCGAGAAACGCTCGTCGGCGCGGCTGCTGGCGAACAGGCCGATGTTCCGCAGCACCATCAGGGTGTGCTGGTCCACAGTGTAGACGTGGAACAGATCGAACTGCATGCGCCCGGAGACCTGCGCGAAGGCGGGGATCCACTGGCCGAGCACGCCAAGGCGCGCCATCCGCGCCAGCGTGTCGACCGCGCGCGGGCTGCGCAGCAGGGCCAGAAACTGCTCGCGTGCGGCGGGACTGGCGTCGGTATACGCGGCCAGGTCCGGCAGCGCTTCGGCCAGCGCGCGGGCGGTCAGCGAGTGCAGGCCGCGCACATCCGGGTTGTAGGCCCAGCTGGAGAACAGCGCGAACACCTGTTCGATGTCGCCCTCGGGCCAGGCCGGATCGTTGGCCGCCAGGTAGCCACGGCGCAGCGAGAACCCCACGCTGACCGGCTCGGGCACCGCCTCGCCATCGAACTGTTCCTCGAAGCGCTGCAGCAGGCGGTCGCTGATCCGCCGCACCACGGTGGCGCTGCGGTAGAAGCCCTGCATCATTTTTTCCACGGCCAGGCTTTCGATGTCGTCTTCGAAACCCAGGCGGGCGGCAAGTGTCTTCTGGTAATCGAAACGCAGGCGCTCTTCGGGCCGGTTGGCGACCAGATGCAGGCCGAAGCGCAGCCGGGCCAGGGCGCAGCGTTCGCGCTTGAGCGCGGCCGCTTCATCCGGGCCGAGGTGGCCCAGGCCGACCAGTGCTTCCAGGTCGCGCACGCCGAAGGCACGCAACGCCATCCAGCCCAGGGTATTGAGATCGCGCAGGCCGCCGGGGCCGTCCTTGATGTCCGGTTCCAGGTTGTCGGCGGTATCACCAAAGCGCTGATGGCGGGCGAGCAGCTCTTCACGCTTGGCGAGGAAAAACTCGCGCGGCGGCCACAGGCCGTCCACGTTCACCGCGGCCTTCAAGGCCGCGCGCGCGGTGTCGTCGGCAACCACCGGGCGCGATTCGATCAGTGCGGTCAGCACGGTCTGGTCGGCGCTGGCCTGGGTGCACTCGGCCGGCGAACGCACCGCGTGACTCACGGGCAGGCCGCAATCCCACAGCAGCGCGAAAAAGCGCGCCAGCCCGGATTCGTGCCGCCGCTGCTGTTCCGGCGTACCCAGCACCAACACGTCGATATCCGAGCGCGGGAACAACTCACCGCGCCCATACCCACCGACGGCAAACAAGGCCAGTCCAGACCCGGCCGGCAGGCAGCGATGCCACGCCAACCGGATCAGGTGGTCGGCCGCGCGGGCGCGCAACGCGAGCAGGCGCTCGATGTTGTCGCCCTGGTCGAAACGGCGGTACAGCCGTGCGTCGGTCTGTTGCAGCGACTGGCGCGCCAGCGCCGCCCAGTCCGGGTCGGCGACGGATTCGGCCGGCGCGTCCAGCATCGGGCTCGCCGGCAGCATGCTCAGACCTGCGATTCGCCGGGCGAGAGGGTCAGCACGTCGACGCCGGTCTCGGTGACCGCGACCATGTGCTCCCACTGCGCCGACAACTTGCGGTCCTTGGTGACCACGGTCCAGCCGTCGGGCAGCACCTTGTTGTAGCGGGTGCCCTCGTTGATCATCGGCTCGATGGTGAAGGTCATGCCCGGCTGCAGCACCAGGCCCTGGCCCGGACGACCGTAATGCACCACCTGCGGCTCGTCGTGGTAGACCTTGCCGATACCATGGCCGCAGTACTCGCGCACCACGCTGAAACGCTCGGATTCGGCATAGCTCTGGATCGCGTGGCCGATATCGCCCAGCGTCGCGCCCGGCTTGACCGCGCGGATGCCGCGCCACATGGCTTCGTAGGTCGCATCGACCAGGCGCTTGGCCATGACCGACGGCGTGCCCACGTAGTACATGCGGCTGGTATCGCCGTGCCAGCCATCCTTGATCACGGTGACATCGATGTTGACGATGTCGCCGTCCTTGAGGACCTTGGCTTCACTGGGAATGCCGTGGCAGATCACGTTGTTGACCGACGTGCAGACCGTCTTGGGGAAGCCGCGGTAGCCGACATTGGCCGGCGTGGCTTTCTGCACGTTGATGATGTGGTCGTGGCAGATGCGGTCCAGCTCTTCGGTCGTCACGCCCGGCTTGACGTGGGGGGTGACGATGTCGAGCACCTCGCTGGCCAGACGGCCGGCGATGCGCATCAGTTCGATTTCCTCGGGGGTTTTCAGATTCACGCTCATGGCGCCCATTATCGCCGATCCGGGGCCAATCTGAACGGGATGGGGTAGAACGCTGACAGGCGCGGTTTGGGCGGCCGGGCCGGTCAGGTCCATGAATGACTGCGATGCACGTCCCAGAACGCGGGATTGTGCCGAAAACGGCCATTGAATCTGTCAAATCTCACGGTCTCCCAACAAGACGAAACCTATAACCGGGTCAACACCGTTCCATCGCCCCACCCGTTCGGCAGCATCGTGTTGTTCAGCAAGGACCCGCGTCCAAGGAGCATGCCCATGCGATTTCTCCGTCCTGCCCTGTTGAGCCTGGCCATTGCCAGCCTCGCTGCGCCCGCCCTGGCGGCCGATACCACGACCTTCAACGTCAAGATCATCATCACCAAGGCCTGCACGATCACCGCAGCGGCCGCCACCGATGTGGATTTCGGCTCGGCCCTCTCCACGGCCACCACCCCGTCCAACGCCCAGGGCACGATCACCGCCCAGTGCTCGGCATTGACCCCGTACACCGTCGCCCTCAATGCCGGTGCGAACGCGGGAACCGCCAATGACGTGACCACCCGCCGGATGAAGAACACCGATGCGAGCGTGACGGCGAACAATTTCGTCGGCTACCAGCTCTATCGCGATGCCGCCCATACCAATGTGTGGGGCGCGACCACCGGCACCAATACGACGGCCGGCATCGGCACTGGCCTGGCGCAGACATTGAATGTCTACGGCCAGATCGCCAACCCCAGCGTCAACAACGCCGCTGCGGGTAACTATCAGGACACGATCACCGCCACCATCACCTATTGAGGTCCGCCATGCCGATTTCCGCAGGGCGTCGCCCTGGGCGGTTCGGGTGCGCGGTGCTGGGCTGGCTGTGGCTGCTGATGGGGAGCGCCACCGCCGCAAGCCTGCAGGTCGCCCCCACCTCATTGCAGCTGACGCCACGGCAGAACGCCGATGCGCTCTGGCTGACCAACAGCGGTACGACGCCGGTGCAGGTGCAGGTGCGGGTCTTCGAGTGGCGCCAGGACACCGGCCAGGACCAGCTCCTGCCCACCACCGACCTGCTGGTGAGTCCGCCGATGCAGTCGTTGGCGGCCGGCCAGCAGCAGCTGATCCGCGTGGTGCGCAGCGACGCTGAGGCACCCTCATCGCAGCGCGCTTACCGGGTGATCGTCGATGAACTGCCCACGGTGGATCCGCGTCGCAGCGGGATGCAGTTCGTGTTGCGCTATTCGATGCCGGTGTTTGTCCAGCCCGGTGCGGAGGGCCCGCTCGGACACGCGCTGCAGGTACGCCTGACACGCCTGGATGACGGGCGCCCGGCCCTGGAGGTGCACAACAGCGGCAACAGTTACGCGCAGCTGGCCGACATCGGCCTCGGGCCCGTCGACCGACCGCAGATCATCCATCCCGGCCTGCTCGGTTACGTACTCGGTGGACAGACCATGCGCTGGCCACTGGATGTCCCGGCCGTCCGCCTGGCGGGCGCCACAGTCTCGGCAAAGATCAATGGCGAGTCGGCCCAGACGCCACTGCCCGCCGCGCCGCCGGCTCGCTGAGGCCTGCCTGCGGATGCTGCTTACCGCGACGCTGGCCCCGTGCGCCGCGATGGCAGCGGACGCCGACGCGGGCATCGACGCATCGGCCGACACCCTGTTGCCGCCGCCGACGCCGTTGACGGCCGCACAGACGCTGTACCTGGATGTGACCCTCAACCAGGCACCGCGTGGCCTGCTGCCGTTCACCGAGCTGCAGGGCAGGCTGATGGCCTCGGGCGCGACGCTGCGCCAGCTCGGGTTTTCCGCACGGGGCGAGGAGCAGGTCGCGCTGGACCAGCTCAGCGGGGTTGCCGTGCGCTACGACGCAGCGCTGCAGACGCTGGCGCTGGACGTCCCGCTGGAACAGCTGTCGTTGCCTACCACGCGGCTGGAGCGTGCAGCCGATACCGCGCCGCCTGCAGCGTCCTCGCTTGGCATGCTGGTCAACTACGACCTTTACGGCAGCCACAACGAGGGCGGCGGCAACCTGGCCCTGACCACCGAACTGCGCCTGTTCGGGGTGGGCCACGGCGTACTGGAAACCAGTGCATTGCAGCGCACCTGGCAGGATCCGGCCGATCGTCGGTGGCGGGGCGAAAGCGTGCGGCTGGATACGGCGTGGCGCCTGGACTTCCCGGACGCGGCCGTGTCGCTGACGGTGGGCGATTTCTACAGCGGCTTCGTCGACTGGAGCCGGCCGGTGCGCATGGGGGGTGTGCAGATCGGCCGCAACTATGGCCTCCAGCCCTATCGTGTGCTGAGCCCCACCCCCACGTTCCTGGGGGAAGCGGTGGTTCCGTCCAACGTGGAGCTGTATGTGGATGGCCTGCGCCAGTACAACGGCGAGGTCCCGGTCGGGCCGTTCCAACTGGCCGCCCAGCCGGGCATCAACGGAACCGGCAATGCCCAGGTCGTGATCACCGATGCGTTCGGCCGGATGCAGACCCTGGACTTCGCCTTCTATGGCACGCAGCAACTGCTCGCCAAGGGCCTGTCCGACTGGTCGGCCGGCGTGGGCAGGATGCGGAAGGACTACGGCATCCGTTCGTTCGCCTATGAAACGCCCGTGATCGGCAGCGCCACCTGGCGCTACGGCGCCAGCGATCGCTTCACGGCCGAAGCGCACGTGGAAGGGGGCGGCGGCGTGGTCAATGGCGGCGCTGGCGGCTGGTGGCTGCTGGGCGGCGCCGGCGTGGTCAACGCCGCCTACGCACGCAGCCGCCATGACGCTTTCCAGGGAGGGCAATACGCGCTGGGCTACAGCTGGAACAACCGCCGGTTCAACGTCAACCTGCTGACCCGGCGAACCCACGGCCACTACCGCGACCTGGGCGCGCTGCAGGACACCCTGCCCCCGGACATCAGCGAGCAGGCCACCCTGGGCATCAACCTGCAACGCGCCGGCTCGCTCAGCGCCAGCTACCTCCGGCTGCGTTACCCCGACGGCGACGACAACCGCTACGCCAGCGTGTTCTGGTCGCGCAGCTTCGGCGATCGCTGGTCGGCCTATCTCTCGTTCAACCAGAACCTGGCCGACAGCGATGACCGCAGTGCCTATCTGTCGGTCTCCGCTGCGCTGGGACGCAACCGCCAGAGCAGCCTGTCGGCACAACGCAACGGCGAACGGATGACCTATGTCGCCGATCTGTCCCAGCCCGTGCCCGGCGATGGCAGCCAGGGCGGCTACGGGTGGCGGGTGCAGGCGCGCGGCGGCGACGATGGCGGCGGTGGCCTGGCCGAACTCGGCTGGCTCAACCGGGTCGGGCGCTACTCGATGGGCTACGCCCGCCAGGGCGATCTTGACTACGGCTACGCCAGCGCCAGTGGCAGCGTGGTGTGGATGGGCGGACATGTATTCGCCGCGCGCGAGGTGCCCGACGCCTTCGCCGTGGTCTCCACCGACGGCTACCCGGGCATCCCGGTGCGGCTGGAAAACCGGCTGATCGGCAGTACCGACAGGAACGGCCTGCTGCTGGTGACCCCGCTGCTGTCGTGGCAGCGCAACCGGCTCTCCATCGATACGCTGGACCTGCCGGCGGACATGCGCGCCGACCGGGTGGACACCTGGGTGACGCCGCGACAGAGCGCCGGGCTGGGCGTCGACTTCGGCCTGCGCCGCACCCGGGCCATGCGCGTGATCCTGCACGATGACGCCGGGGCCCCGCTGCCGGTCGGCAGCAGCGTGCGCCTGCCCGCTGGCGGCACTGCCACGGTGGGCTACGACGGGGAGACCTATCTGGAAGATGTCGTGCTGCCGGCCCAGTTGCAGGTCGAGGTGCCCGAAGGGCACTGCAGCGTACGCCTGGACCCGCCCGTCACCGCCACTTCCCCCGGCGTACCCCGCGTCGGGCCGCTGCGCTGCGTGCCGACCTCCCCACCATGACCGGCGCGCGTACGCTCATGATCGTGCTGGTGCTGATGGCCCTGTGCTGGGCACCCCGGGCACGCGCGGATACGACCTGCACGGCCACGGCGCCAGGCGCATTGGCGTTCGGCACCATCACCAATGGCGCGGCCAGCGCGACCGATGCCATGACCAGCTTCACCATCACCTGCAACACCACCGCGCTGAGCGTGCTGGGCAGCGCCAGCGTGCGCGCCTGCCTGAAGATCGGCACCGGCAGCACCGGCAGCACGCTGCTGCCGAGCCGCAGCATGAACAACACCACCGCCGATCCGATGGCATTCCAGCTCTATACCAACGGTGGCCGCACCACGGTGTGGGGCGCGGTGCCGGGCGGTTCGCCGCCGGCAGCCATCGTGACCCTCAGCTACGGGGTGCCATTGATCACCGGCGGCAGCGGCGCCCAATCGGTCACGCTCTACGGGCAGGTGCCCGCCGCGCAGGTGCTGTCGGCCGGCGCCTTTGCCAGCAGCTTCACCGCCGCCAACGTCAGCCTGGAGTACGCCTACAACGAGAGCATCATCGGCATCGCCCAGCCGCCGGCGCTGTGCACCAGCACCAGCGGGGTCAGCGGCCACAAAACAGCCGATGGCGTCTTCCCGTTCACGGTCAGCGCCAACGTCCTGCCCCAGTGCAGTACCTACGTCACGACCGACATGGATTTCGGCAGCAACGCGGGGGCGATCACCGCCAACCTTGACCGCACCTCGACGATCGGCCTGACCTGCATCAACCGCACCGCCTACAGCATCGGCCTGAACAACGGGCAGAACGCATCGGGCAACGTGCGCCGCATGCGCTTCACTGCACTGGACGGCAGCGTCTACTACATCCCCTACGAGCTGTACCGGAACGCTGCGCGCTCCGAGCGCTGGGGCAACACGCTCAACACCGACACCCTGGCCGGCACCGGCACTGGCGCCGCGCAGACCCTCACCGTGTATGGGCGTGCCCCGCCGAGCGTCGGCGCGGTGCCCGCCCAGGGCAGCTACAGCGACGTCATCACGGTCACGATCACCTACTGAACAGCGCCGGCCAGGCCCTCAAGCCGTGGCCGTCGCGGCCGCTAACGCTCGCATCCCTCCGCAGTGCGATGCACGATGCCCGCGCGCCCCCCTTCCTTCGTCCTCGCCTGGCTGCTGGCCGTGTACGCCGCCGTGCCGGCCGCCGCGCGGCCCGGCGCAGGCAGCGCGGCCACGCTGCAGGTGGCGGTAAGGATCGTTGCCGATTGCCGCAGCCCCGGGGCGGAGGCGCTGCCCACCTGCCGGCCCGCGCGCCAGCGAGGCGACGCGCTGCATCCGGTGCCCGCGCAGGTGGCCGCATTGAGTCCGGCCATCGCGGATACCGGTCGCACCGCGCCTGTCACCGTGACCTACTGATGCAATGGCTGCCGGTTGCCCTGCTGATCGCCGTGACCGCCCTGCCCGCGCAGGCACTGGAAATCCGTCCGGTCCGTGTCTCGGTGCCGGCCGATGCGGCACAGGCCGAACTGTGGCTGGACAACCCCGGAAGCACCGCCTGGCGCGGCCAGGCCCGGCTGTACCGATGGGAGCAGGCGGGCGACCAGGAACGCCTGCTCCCCGCCGACGACGTGGCCGTGAGCCCGACCCATCTGGCCATCGCCCCGGGCGGCGGCCAGCGCGTGCGCGTGGTCCGGCTGGGGACGGCGCCGGCGGCCGTTGAACAGGGATACCGGCTGGTGCTCAGCCCCGGGCCGGAGGCCGCCGCCGGCGCCGCGCGCTATTCCCTGCCGGTGTTCCTCGAACCCAGCATCCCTGCCACCGGCTCGCGCCTGCGCGTGGCGCCGGCCGGCAGCCCCGCCGCGCCGGTGTTGCGCCTCTATAATGAAGGCGCGGCCCATGCCCACCTTGCCGATCTGGTGTATGTGGATGCGCGCGGCCGACGCCAGCCCCTGATCGATGGACTGGCCGGGTACGTCCTGCCGCACAGTACCCGCAGCTGGGCCCTGCCGCCCCGCCCTGACGGCTATGCCAACGGCCGTTTCCTTGCCCGCCTGGACCATGCCGCCGAAGCGATCCTGGCCGCCCAACCCGCCGAGATTGCGGCGCGGGCCGGGGTCGGGCTATAATCGACCGGATCTCCTGCCTCATCGAAGCAGGGAACACGTCAACACCGGACGTCACCGGTGAATCCACACCTGCCGCCCATATCCGTGCCGGGGTGCTCCGCAAGGAGTTCGGTCACGGAAGCGACAGGGAAGCCAAACCCCGGAACCACCCGCCTTGCGGCGGACCGCCCAACTATTACCCGTGGCGGCCGGTTCCCTATCAGGAGTTACTGCAATG
>Ga0308157_10009655_pt1 | contig 10637 bp, 10 predicted proteins | sample PhyBR1_FD_201035 | JGI IMG/M metagenome (GOLD analysis project Ga0308157, IMG submission 201035) | Phyllosphere microbial communities from UC Gill Tract Community Farm, Albany, California, United States - DLSLB.R1 | ecosystem: Host-associated > Plants > Phyllosphere > Unclassified | place: USA...
AAATTATCTTTAAAGCTGAATTAGGAAAGCTCAAATTATTTCTTTAATGAACTAACTGTTTTTTAGAAACAAAAAAAGCTGTCCTTTTGAGACAGCCTCCTCTTTTTTTTTACCTTCATTTTTTATTTAACACTAAAATCACCTAAGCATCAAAAGAACTAACATTTAGCATAACTATGGAAAACAATTTTACAAAAATCATGTCTGTAAAAACCGACAACGAATTAATTAAAATTGTAACAGTCGATAGCAAAAAATATCAGAAAACAGCTCTTGAAGCAGCAAAAGAAGAAATTGCATTAAGGCAGCTTGATATATCGGCAAACATAGCTGAATTTAAGATTCAAACAGAAAAAGAAAATATAGAACGCGAAAAACAGGATTTAGCACAAAAACAAAAATCAAAGGAGATAAATAAAAATATTGCAAGAACAACTTTGCGGGGTATAAATTTTTTAGTGGATTTATTTGTTGTTATAGTTTTGTATCTTTTTACCATTTTTATAATAAAAAATACAACCAATATTATAAGCCCAAGAGAAATTATTTTAATAAACAGAACGACACTTTTTTGCGTTTTTATCTTTTACTTTATAATTGCCGAAACTATTTTTCAAAAAACTATCGGAAAACTATTGACCAAAACCAAGGTGATAGACTTAGAAGGCGGAAAACCAAATTTTCTAAAAATAACTACAAGGACATTCAGTCGATTAATTCCATTAGACGGAATTTCTTATCTGTATACAATTAATGGCTTTCACGACAAAATAGCCAAAACAGTTGTAGTTACCGATAAATACCCAAATTAATCCCCACCACAGCCTCCACAGGAACTGCCGCAAGAGCTCCCACACGAACTTCCACAGGATGATCCTCCATCAGAGCCTGAATTTCTGTCCACATACCCCGTTAACGGAACAAAAGAACTCGCTAATATTATATTGCCGTAAAGAAAATAATTCCATTGCCAGTCTTTTTCTGCTTGAGTGTTTGTTTTATTCTGTTTAAAAGATTGCGGAATTGTGTTGGTAAACAGGTAATTTATTATTTTATTTAAATAAAAATTGGAAATTATAACGACAGCAAAAAGTACAAAAACGAGAAAAGTTACTGGCTTATCCCTTGAAATTCCGGAAATAAGTCTGCTAAAACCGATGCTTAAAACGAATCCAATAATGAGCATCGCAATTTGTATGACCTTAATAAATTGTTTAGAATTAGTCATTTTTTGTATAATTCTGACTACCGCTTTTTCAATCTGTTCAAATATTGGCTTTTGTGCTATTATTTTAAACAATTGAGGATAATACATTGGTTCGTATTCTTTCATGATCTCAATAACACAATTTTCGTATTTATCATCGGTTAAATTTTCATCAATTAAATTCAATCTGTTATTTCCTAAAACCTCAATTTTCTTATTCATGATTAAATTATTTACAACGCCATGAATAACAAATTGCAACTTATTATTTTGAAGATAAACAAGTTCGAAAGGGGTAAGATTTACTAAAATTGGATTCGATTTTATATTCTCATAAAATGAATTGAAGGCTTTTTTTACAAAACGCATCAACAAAACAATTACCAACACAAACAATAAAATATAAAAGATCAAAAAATCAGGATTCCCGATTTGTATTAAAACAGGTTTGACAAAGTAATAAACCGGAAAAACAAGAATTACGAATAATACCAAAAACACTTTTTTAAGTGAGTCAATTTCAATTCTGGCTTTGTCCAGATTAAAAGAGTCGAGTTCATTTGAATATCCCCAGATTTCTTTTGGCTGCTTTCCGAAATTCTCTTCATACAATTCCTTTGTTCTTTCTTTAGCCTTATGGAATTTTCCTGCCTCTGATCGGTTGTGAGTTGACGGAATATGCTCAATTCTTTTAGACAAAAGAGAACAGAAATCAGAATAGGAAGTGGTAAAAATTAAGTGTTGATGCCAGACAATATCTACAATTTCTGAGGGTGAAATCATTTCATTGACAACAGCCGCGAGATACATGAATTTTTTATATTCAAAAATAGCTGTTTTCGCAAAATAAATTGTCCATTTATTTTCAAATGCTAACCTTGTTAAAAACCCATACTCGTCATTCGGATTATCTAATTCAAACTTTAAAATTTCTTCCCAAAGTATTGCATTCATCAATATTATGTGTTTTTCTATCTGCTAATATATAATTAATTTTACTACAAAAATAAATTACTTATTACATAGAAATTCAAATGAGTTGCACTGCAAAATTCATTATGTAATACTTTCAAAAAAGAGTTTCAAATTTTCTTATTTGTATCATCACGGATATATCATCAGAAATATAAAAGCAAACAGATTTACCAGAAGAACTACTCCGTAAACAATATTCGACTTTCCTTTGCTCAATGATAACATTACAGTAAATACCGACAATGCCAATAAAACAATAGATTTAATATCGAGTCCGAGAATAATTGGCATATCCATCATAATGCAAACTGCAGCAACACTTGGAATAGTTAATCCGATACTGGCCAGAGCAGAACCCAAAGCTAGATTTAAACTCGTTTGCAGCCTGTTTTTTCTTGCCGCTATGATAGCTGCAATTGCTTCTGGAAGCAAAATTATGGCGGCAATAACAACTCCTACCAATGCTTTTGGCAGGTTATAGCTCACAATAATACTTTCGATTGTAGGAGATAGTGTTTTTGCCAATAACACCACAATACCTAAACTTATTAAAAGAAAAACAAGACTTGTGTAAAACGTCTTGTTATTGATTACAACTGGCTCAGCTATGGTTTCATTTTCATCATCTCCAATAGTCAGGAAATATTGCCTGTATCTTGTCGTTTGCGCAAAAAGAAAAGAGCCATAAATAACAAGGCAGGCTCCCGAGGCAAAAACAAGCTGCGGCACGGAATAATAAGACCCATGAACACTTTCAGTAAACGTTGGAAAGACTAATGTAAATACAATAATAGATACCAGTGAAACCAAACCAATGGTTACGGAAGAAGTAGAAAAATTTTGTTCGTAATGCTTAAGACCGCCAATAAGAAGGCATAATCCAATGATCCCGTTAAGAATGAGCATTGTAGCTGCATAGACAGTATCTCTTGCGAGAGAAGCCGCTTCCGATCCTTCAGACAACATTAAAGAAACAATAATGGATACTTCAATAACTGTTATCGAAATGGCCAAAATAATAGTTCCATAAGGCTCTCCCACTCTTTCCGCTATTATTTCAGAATGGTGTACGGCCGACATAACACTAAGAATAAGCAAAATACTTGCTACAATTTGAAAAAAGCTGCTTCCGTCAACAAGTCCGCTAAAAAAAAGAATCCACGCTAATATTGGAATGATGATTGTCCACTGAAGTAATTGTTTCATTTCGTATATTTTTAATATTCATTTGTACTATCTAATCCATTTTTTATATTCCCCAATATAAAACTTTTATTTTTAAATCATGCAGTCAACATAAGGACAAATTCGATATATTTGATTCTATTAACAATCTAATGAGTAAAAAAATATGAGAAAAAACAACGATTTAGGATTATTGATACTCCGTATCACAGTTAGCGTTTTAATGTTCCTGCATGGTATTTCGAAATTTGGAGGAAGTTTAGAATTCATTAAATCGATGCTTGCTGAAAAAGGCATTCCTGATTTTATTGCATATGGTGTATTGGTGGGAGAAATACTTGCGCCTATTGCTATTTTAATTGGTTTCAGAACCAGAATTGCAGCTGCAATATATGCTTTCAATTGTTTGGTTGCCATTTTGATTGCCCACAGTTCTGAAATATTTTCTATGGGAGAACACGGAGGATGGGCTTTAGAATTACTTGGTCTTTATTTATTTGGTGCCCTGACTTTATTCTTTACAGGAGCAGGTAACATTGCGGTTTCAAAAAGCAATCAATGGGATTAATACCATTTTTGAAAAATAATATTTCATAAAATATATAATTACAAAACCTCCTAAGTCATTGATTTAGGAGGTTTTATTTTAAGATTTTAATTTACTTCTTTATATCTTATCGAGCGTTATTTTCATTTCTTTACTTTCTAATATGAGTTTATCTCCTGTAATTGTGCTTTCACATGGATAAGGCGTTCCTGTTTCATCTTTGATGACCAGACTCTTCCCTCCTTTTGTTAAAGCATAAGTACCATCTGTTATTTCACTCTGTAAAAAACCTGTCACGTGACCATCTTTTGTGAAGGTTAACTTTCCATTAGTCAAAATTTCAGTTTTTGCAGAATCAGAGAGCGGCATCTTTGCTTCTACTGCGGTAATTTTCCAGGAGTTCACCAGTTTATTACGCCCGTTGCATGAAACCATTAATACAGCTAATAATACAATACCATAAATAAATAGGTTAGATTTTTTCATGATTTTAGATTTATAGGTTAAACAGCAAACAAGTTACGGAAAATAAATCTAAAATATTTAAAATCAGCAATTTATAATTAAAACAAAAACTCTGTATTTAAGTAGAACTCTATTGATTATTCAGCATAATATGACACTATGCTTTTTATTCTGATTCCGGAAAAACAATCATCCATGCATCCTTTTGGTACATAACCACAAGTAGAAATCAGTCCGTTATTTTTTGATTCGAAATATACTGTAACGTCTTTTCTTTTAATAAGCCATTCTTTTTCTGCCTTACTGTAGATTTGATCTAATGTTAAAGCTTCTGCAGCAGGTGAATTTTCATGACTGTTTATTTGATTTTCTTCTTCAGTCCATTCTAATGGAATGTTATCAGGGATATTTTCAGTATTTCCAGTGTATTTAAAATGACGTTGGATTATTTTTCCATTTGATACTGTTATTGTTGTTTCCCAGCTATATGCGAGAAAAAGTGTACCACTAGATACGACATACTTATAGGAGTTATTTGAAGATGCTTTGAAATCCAGCCACGTTTTCTGGCTTTTTTGGAAATCATTCTGATAGTTTAATTCGTCGTCTGAAGAGCAGGAAAACATTAAACAGCTGATTAGTAATAGTGCAATAAAGTAAAATTTGGTTTTCATAATTGTGAGTTTATGGTTCACTTATGTAGATGGAAATCAAAGCATTTAGTTGCGTTTTTTTTGGTAATTATCTGCTTAAAAGTTACAAATCATAATATTTCCAAATAACAATAACAACACTCAAATCTATATCTAAATCAAAAATATGTTTTTATTTTATTAAAATTCTAAATTTTATTTCAACCCAAATTTTCTCCTGAAAACAAATCTGCATAAGGGATGGGAATGGCATTCTTTTGTTTCCTTCTTTAGGAAACAAAAGATATAATGTACAGCCTCCCGATAGCCATCGGGACAAGCTATATGCCCAAATTGTAAAACTGAATTTCATAAAAAACCTCCATCGTTAAAATGGAGTTTTTGATTTTCTAATGTGTATCCGCAGTAGTTTCATCTTCGGGATTGCCTATTTTTCGCCAGTAGTTAGCCAATAGCGAGCCGGAAACATTCATCCAGGGACTGAACACTGCTGACGCCAGGCCAACTGTTGCTAATTTGCCCATGGAGCCGGCAAGTCCGGAAGCCATTCCGCCGTTTTGAAGACCGACTTCGAAAGCGATTGTCTGGCTGCTTTTTTTGTCGAGACCGCTTAATCTGCTGAGCCAATACCCGAAAAAGTAACCCGCTCCGTTGTGCAGAACTGAAGCAAGGAAAAGCAAAAATCCAATCTGAATAAGATTATCCCTTCCTGCAGCAGTCGTTACCAACGTAAAATAGATGATTCCAAACATTGAAAAATACGGCATAATTGCATCAATTTTTGGATATATCTTGTACAATAAATGATACAATACTCCCACGATAAATGCACCGCAGCTGAAGTTTATAATTTCTAAAATATGAGCTAGTGGTGTGTCTTCAACTATAGCAAATGACCCCTGAAGGAAGATAATAGCAACCAGCCAAATCGCCGAAATTATAGTTAAAACATATATCCTCCTTTTTGCGACGACTCCATAGTTTTTCAGAATATCGTGAATCATGGCTGCAGCCAAAGGCACAAGGACAATTTTGATAATTTCCATCATCATATTGAAAAAATGTACCTCAACGAGAGTTCCTGCGAATATCTTCATCAAAAACGGTGTCATGATTGGTGCTGCCAAAGTGGACATTGCGGTTACGGTTACAGACAAAACAAGATTTCCCTTGGCGATGTACGTCATCACGTTCGAAGCTAATCCGCTGCTGCATGAACCAATCAGTATGATTCCTGCGGCGATTTCAGGTTCAAATCCAAATGTTTTGGCAATTATAAAACCCATAACCGGCATGATGGTAAAGTGACCAAGTAAGCCAATTAAAACTCCTTTGCCTGATTTTCGGATACCGGTAAAATCCTCAATGCTCATTTGCGTTCCCATTCCGAACATAACCAGCTGAATGATAATCAGAATGAGCCATTTGTTGCGCATGTCGAAACTGCCTACGTGCAGGAAAAAATCTGGATAAATCAATCCGGCGCAGACTGCGGTAATAATCCAAAAGGTATATTGATAACCACTTAATATTCTCACATGTCCTGCTCCAATGGCAATACTCGAAAATCCAAAGATTAATCCTAATTTCCAGATGATTTCCGTTTGCTGTAACCAGCCTAAACCAGCTGCAGTAAAAAATATCGGGGCAGCCCAAAGAAAATATTTACGCATACAAATGAGTATTAAAACATGTTATTTTTTTAAATCTTTTATTTTAAACTATATAAGTTATATAAGTCAATATAAGTTGTTACCTTTTTACGTTTAGCTTAAATGAACTTATATAACTTATATGGTGATTTTTTTGGTTAGAAATAAAGCTCTGCCAGTTTTTTCATGGCAATAGCTGGGCTTGCCAAAATCGGTACTAGTTTTTCTTCGGCACTTAAACCGTCGACAACTCTTGCCATTGAAGCTTGTGCCAAAACGATTACATCTACTTCTTTCATTAATTCTTTCAGGGCTTTGGCAACCATTTCGTCATGTTTTGGGGCGTCTCCGCTCATTAAAGCTTCAAAAGCACCTTCACATAATTTAGATGAAATCGTTACATCTTTTCCTGCCAATTCGGCTCTTCTTCTCACCAGATCGCTGGTTGGTTCAAGTGTTGTTGGTAAAGTGGCAATCACGCCAATTTTATTGCTGATCTGTACCGCTTCATCGGCCATTGCCTGATCTACGCGAATCACCGGAACGGTACTCAAAGTCGCAGCAGTTTCAATCGCTACACCAATCGATGAGCAGGTTACTAAAATTACATCAGCACCAGCAGATTCTGCAAGCTTAACGTGACTTACCACCCTTGCAGCCGTATTGGGCATTAATTTTCCTTTTTTAATTACATCTTTTATCAGGCTGTCATCAACTATATTGAAGGTTTCCGCCCCATTTAAAAATTCATTGCTTAACTGCTGAAACAACGGAACTAAAGTTGCCGATGTATGTACAAAACCTAACGTTTTTGCGCTCATAATTTTTCTCCTTTTAATACTTTTATAAAATAATCGGCGATACCTACCTGTCCGCCTTTAAAATTCATTTCTATTCCATTAACCCATTCATTGTCTGAAACTGCCTTGCAAAGCGGAGCTCCCGGAGCAATTGGCGCTATCATTTCCAATGCCAGAATATCCAGTTCGGATGCTGCGTAACTTGACGTATCACCTCCGGAAAAAAGAATTCTTTTTAGCGGAACTGCCTTTAAAACTTCTTTGGTGATTCTACCCAAAACACTTCCGTAAAGGGCACTGCATTGTTTCTGAATCTCATTTTCTTTAATGCCTTTTGACTTAAAATAAGACTCTGTTTCAGCAATACGCGGGTCTTCTGAACCAGTACTGGTATGCAGAATTGTACTTTTACCATTCTTGAAATTGGCTATAATTTGCGAAACCGTTTCTTCTATAATTTGTTGCTGATACTGACTATCAACTGCTTTGCTTTCTAATGGAATTTCTAAAAATCCATTTTCTAATGCATATTCAATTTGTTTGGAAGTAACTGGCGAACAACTCCCCGATAAAACGAGTATGGGCGAAACTTCTCCCGGGGATTCAAATACTATTTCTTTTCCTATGATTTTTTTATCCTTCCAAGCTAATCCCAAAGCCATTTCGATTCCGGATGAACCTACTGAAAACAATGTTTCTTCGGTTGCCAATTGATTAAAAACACTTCCTATGGTTTTCAAATGTTCTAAATTAAAACCGTCAAAAAACAGAATTTCTGAATGATTGCTTTCTACTTCTTTAAGAACTTCTGAAACTCCTTTTTCGATTGTCGTTAAATTGACAAGATTGATGGATTTATCCGTTTGTTTTGCCAGATGCAAAGTCAAATCGCCTTCTAAAGCAGGTGTAACGGGATGTTTGCTCATGGATGGATGTCGGTCGATACGGTAAATTTCACCGTTTCCGATAGTTCCCATTCGGGCAAAAAGATTTCCGAACACACAAAAACGCCCCAGATGTGGTGCCGATGGCGAAACCAAAACGGTTTTTTGATTGAAAACTTCACTCCCGATTTCGATTGCTTTTCCGATGTTGCCAACGTGTGGTGCAGAATCGAAAGTGGAACAGACTTTATAATGAAAATGATTGGGGGCAAAAATTTTCAGATTTTCAAAGGCAGTATAAAGTTCTGTTTCCATTTCCGACGGTAACATCGACCTGCTCTTTCCGGCCAGACCAATCGCCTGAATTCCCGGAAAACGATCTATGTCTTTTTGATTCGGTTTTTGCAGAAAGAGTACTGTTTTTACTCCGGCCAGCGTCAGAAATTCCAGGGCATCAGTCGAGCCTGTAAAATCGTCACCATAATAAGCCAATAGCAATTTTTCTTTTTGGCTCATTATTTAGAAAATTTCTTTACCGATTCGGCAAATTCAGGATATTTTATTGCCGTTTCTTCTACAGACAACCCATCAACAGCTCCTTTCCAGGCTTGCTGTAAGGCATTTACTCCGGCTTTTGGTCCCATTGGGTGTGCCAAAATTCCGCCTCCTGCCATGTATAGCAAATCGGTAGTTTGGGTTCTTCGGTAAGTTTCTACGGCTTGTCCGCCCCATTGTCCCGAAGACACTACAGGCAATATTTCGTATCCTCCTAAAAAGGGTTTCAAACAGGATTTTATCGACGTCACCACCGAATCATCCGATTCCCAAAATTTATTCTGGATTCCGTTGACGTGGAGCTGATCGACTCCTGCCAGACGCTGAATTTTTTGATAGGCCGGAAATTCAATTCCCAACAAAGGATGACGGTTCAGCATTCCCCAGCCGTTTCTGTGACCGTGAATGACGAGTTCGCCCTGATCACAGATTTTCTTTGTTCCCGCCAAGCCTACACTGTTGATACTGACCATCGCACAGCTTCCTCTTTCCTGATGAATCAAATCGTATTTACGCTGCATTTCGTCAATTTCATCACTGATATTGAACGCATACATTACTTTTTTACCTGTTTTTTGTTCGTTATCGCGAATAACTTTCATGATGCCTTTTACACGGTCATCAAAAAAAGAATTGGCTGCCGATCCCATCAGTTCATCGTCTTTAATGAAATCGATTCCGGCATCAATAAGCGATTTTACTAAAGAGACCGTTTCATCAACACTCATCCCGATGCTTGGTTTTATAATGGTTCCAATCATTGGTCTGTCGGTTACACCACAGGATAATTTAGAACCTTTTATTCCGAATTTTGGTCCTTTGAAATGAGTTGCAAAAGAATCCGGAACTTCAAAATCCATTAGTTTTAAACCTGTAAATTGTGTGATTTCGTATAGATTCCCCTGTAAAGTACTAATCAGAACCGGCAGATTATAACCGAAATTCTCTATCGACCAGCTTACTTTTACTTTTGCTTTCTGGTATTTTTTTCCCGGAATACTGCCTCCCGGAATGGACGGCTCATCTGCCACATCCAATAATTGAATAGCCTCAACACGCGCTGCAAAGCGTTTTTTCAATTCTTCGGTTTCACCCGGCACCGACACAAATGTCCCCGATGACTGCTCACCCGCCAAAACTGCCACCGCCTGTTCAACTTCATAAGGGGTTTCGATAAGATACTCCGCAAAAACTCTTTCCATTGTACTTCATTTATTAAGAAATTCTAAATAAATGAATTTATAGGGAGTAAGTGTCCTGCTGTGTACTGTTCCAGGAAAGATTATTTTGAATAATATAAAAATTATATTTATTTACTTTTATGACAAAACCTGCTAAATCCGCAAAATCTTTTCCATTTTTTTGCCTTTTGCCAGTTCATCTACCAATTTATCTAAGTAACGTACCTGACGCATCAACGAATTCTCGATTTCCTCAATGCGGTATCCGCAGATTACACCCGTAATGAGCGAAGCATTAGGATGAAGACTGGCTTTTTCGAAAAAATCTTTAAAGGTTATTTTTTGATCAATCAGTTCTTGCAATTTCTTTTCGTCATATCCAGTCAGCCATTCAATTACCTGATGCAATTCAGCTATGGTTCTGCCTTTTTTCTCCACTTTAGTTACATAATGCGGATAAACAGAAGAAAACGTCATTTTGGCTACACGTTCATTTTGTTTGTCGTTAGGTGTCATAAGCTTTTTTGAATTAC
>Ga0308157_10009656_pt1 | contig 10636 bp, 8 predicted proteins | sample PhyBR1_FD_201035 | JGI IMG/M metagenome (GOLD analysis project Ga0308157, IMG submission 201035) | Phyllosphere microbial communities from UC Gill Tract Community Farm, Albany, California, United States - DLSLB.R1 | ecosystem: Host-associated > Plants > Phyllosphere > Unclassified | place: USA...
ATATCGCGTACCTGAAGGAAAACGGCGTGTCGATCTGGGACGAATGGGCCGACGCCGACGGCAATCTGGGGCCCGTGTACGGTTACCAGTGGCGTAACTGGCCGACGCCCACCGGCGAGCACATCGACCAGATCGCGCAGGTGCTCGAGCAGATCCGCGGCACGCCCGATTCGCGCCGCATGATTGTCTCGGCCTGGAATGTCGCGGACGTGCCGTCGATGAAGCTGCCGCCCTGCCATGCGCTGTTCCAGTTCTACGTGGCCGACGGCAAGCTGTCGTGCCAGCTGTACCAGCGCAGCGCCGACATCTTCCTGGGCGTGCCATTCAATATCGCCTCATACGCGATCCTGACCCACATGATGGCGCAGCAGGCCGGCCTGGAAGTGGGCGACTTCATCTGGACCGGGGGCGATTGCCACCTGTACGCCAACCATATGGAGCAGGTCGACCTGCAACTGTCGCGCGAGACGCGCGCATTGCCGCAACTGGTCATCAAGCGCAAGCCGGACTCGCTGTTCGACTACCGCTTCGACGATTTCGAGATCACCGGGTACGACCCGCATCCTGGCATCAAGGCGCCGGTTGCAGTCTGACGTCGCCCGGCCTGACAGGCGGGCGCCATTGCGCCCGCCACCACTGCAACCTGACGGGATCCCCATGACATTTCCACCGAACGCGCTGATGCTGCGCTTGCTTGCGCCCCTGGTCTATACTGCGCTGACCGCCTGCGACGGCGCCGGCCCCGCGACCAGCCGGCACGGCGGCCTGTCCGACGCAGCACCGGCAAGCGGCAACCTCCCCGTGCAGGGAAAATCCGGCCCCATCGGGGCGTCCGTGCTTGGCGCCACCGTGACGCACGCGAGCGCGGCAAAAGCATCCACGAGTATGAGTGCAAGCGCGAGTGCGCAGGCTGCGCCGTTTGGCAGTTATCTGCGCCCTTACGCAGCCACGTCCCTATGGAATGCGCGCCCGGTCAATCCGACGTTCGGCACGTTCGTGATTCCCCGGTCGAGCTACTTCCCTACCGTCGCGTCGGGTGCCTATTCGACCGGCGTGTTCCTTGCGTCGACGACGGACAAGCCCATGACCATCGTCGGGCCTGGCTCCACCGACGCGCACACGGTGGGGGTTGCCGACCCGGACAATGGCGGCAACCGCGTCATCACCCTTCCCCGCTGGCCTACGGGCGTGTTGCCGGCCTCGGGCACGGATGGCCATGCCGATATTGTCGACCCGGTGACGCAGACCATCCATTCGTTCTGGCAGTTGAAGCAGAAGGATGGCCGCTGGACGGCAGCGCTGTATTCGTGGAGCAAGCTGTCCGGCACTGGCTGGGGCGATCCGGCGCACTACTACCAGGGGGCGCGGGCGGTGGGCATTCCGGCGTCGGCTGGCCTGATTCGCAAGCATGAAATCAAGAATGGTCTTGCCGCCTACCCGCATGCGCTGGCGATGTCACTGACGAAGAATGGCCTGGCCAATGGTGTCAGCAGCCCTGCCTACATCTTTCCCGCGACCTCGGCCGACAACACGGCGGCGGCGAATACCGGCGCCATTCCCCAGGGCGCGCTGATCATGCTGCCGCGCAGCTTCGACAGCAGCGAGATCACCAACCCCGACCTGAAGAAAATCGTCGAGACGCTCAAGTTGTACGGCGCCTATGTGGTCGATTACAACACCGGCACGCCGTTCGTGATCTATGTCGAAAACGACGCCGGGTTCAACCTGATGCCCACGGGCTGGGATGGCAAGATCGCCAGCCAGCTCGACCAGATTCGTGCCAGCCTGCGCCAGGTGACGGCGGTACAGAGTTGGACCGATGGCAACGGCAACACGGCCAATGCAGCGATCAAGGCGCAGCAGAACATGAATATCCTGTCGATGCGGGGTCCATGGTCGCGCCAGTCGGGCACCGGCACGGCAGCCTACGACACAGCTGAACAGCGCCTCGTGTTCGAACCGGCAAGCGGCAAGACCGTGTATGTCAATCAGAGCAACGCTGGCCTGACCCGCGTCACGTGGGCGAAACCACCGCAAGGCGCCCATGTCGAACTGTCGGTCAGCGCGACGGGCGGCGCCACTTTGCGCCTGCAGGTCAGCAGCAATGGCGTCGTCACCGAAGAGACCAAAGACCTGCAGAACGGGCAATCCACACGGTTCGTATGGCCTGCCGACGCGAAGCTCACGCTGATCGCCAGCAGCGGCGCCAATGGCGCGTCGTCAGTCAAGGCAGCGCTGGTCAAGCTGCCCTGAAATCGACGCCACTACAACCATAAACCTGGCGCGATCGTTCGGGCGACCATACGCAGTTTCTCTTTTGCCCTGTAACTGGCACTGCGATAATTCGCGTTGGAATACCCGGAATAACCATCGATAATCGGCTGCACGCGAAAACGCGGAATGATCTGCTTATTCCGCTTTTCCAATGCCTCTTTCATTGTTTGAAAGAATTTTTTTTCAAGCACGAATGATTTGGAAAACTCGCCGCGGAAATACCGGTCATAGGCGTCGCGACGGAATGCAAAGGTCCGCAATTCCATCCACAGATTGCCACCCAGCGACTCGCCGATGAGCGGCACGTCCCTGAGGTCACAGTACACCTCGTAGTCGGCTGGCGCCGAGCAGATCAATTGCTCGATATTTAAAATTTTCAGTCGCCCGGTCACCTTCCAGATGTGATCGTTTGCCTTGATGGATTCACTGGCGAGCAGGCCTTCATCGAACATTCTGAATTCGCCATAGCCCTTGCCTCTGGACGGTGGATAATCCGAACTGACACTGATGAATTCCACGTTCTTGTACGACTTGCGCTGCAGCGCATTTTTCAACGGGGTCAGGTCAGTGTCGGAGTTTTCCAGAAATACAATCCGGTCGACGACCTCGGGCGCTACTGCCTCGTAGTACCGGAGCGCTTCGATATAGTCGTTCATGCGGATGGCCGGATCCATCCGCGTCGAGCCGGGCATGTCCTTCGATGGCGTGATCGTCGCAGACATCAGGATCACATTGGGTTTGGTTGGGTTGGGCATCGTTTCCTCACGCTCTGGCTGGCCTGAACCAGGCCATATTCTTGCAATTTCCATATCCTACCGTCTTGCACGTAGAACAGCCAACACGGTATCTGGCACGTCCTTGCTGGCATGCCGGTATCGCCACGTGATTCCACCTCAAGTATTTAAACAGTGATGCTCGTCAATACGATTGCCGCTGAATGTAATGACGAATGTATTTCTGATAGCGAGGCTAATGTTTCCCAGCCTTACTTTATGAGAAATACAAGATCTTGAACGCATTGTTTCAATTCGATCACATCATCCGGTAATACTTTTTTAATGCCCATAGCAAGACGGGCAATTTTCTGTTGCAAATCCCCAATAGTTTCCTATAAAAATCTTTTTTGCCGTGTGGAATTGCTTTCTCTAACGTAATATTGGCGTCATCTGACAGGCTGAGAGCGAAGAGCCTGATACCGCATCCGATACTCCCTGATATAGAAGATACCCATATGACACTATTTTCACGCACGGTGACCGTCAAGGTCGTCTCCACGCTGCTTTGCACGTCGCTGGCCGCATGTGGCGGCGGGGGCGGTGACACTAATTCTGCGACTGCCGCAATGACTGTGTCCAACATCGCCGCGCCAGTCGCTGCCGTGACAACGCCGACCGCCGACAACGGCGACTCGTCCAAAGTCGCGCCTGTGAAGGCCGCGCCGGCGACCAGCGCCACTCAACCCGTGTTTCAGCCGGTGGAGTCTGTTGTCACCAAGCCCGTTGCATCCACGGCGAGCCCGTCTGTGTCGTCTCCGACGACCCCCTCCGTCGTGCCGTCAGCGCCAGCGCCCTCGGCACAAACGACGCCTTCAAGCGCTAGCGGCGCCGTGTTTGGCACCTACTTGCGTCCATATGCAGCAGATTCCCTGTGGAACTCGCGCCCGCTCAATCCGGTCTTCGGCACGTTCGAGATTCCGAAATCCAGCTATTTCCCGACCGTCGCCTCGGGCGCCTATTCTACCGGCGTCTTCCTGGCTTCCGCGATCGATGCACCGATGACCGTCGTTGGCCCGGGTTCGACCGCCACCAGCACCGTCGGTGTCGCTGACCCCGACAGCGGTACTAACCGCGTTATCACCTTGCCTCGCTGGCCTGCTGCCGTGTTGCCGGCCTCCGGTACCGATGGCCACGCCGATATCGTCGATCCGGTCACGAATATCGTCCATTCGTTCTGGCAACTGAAGCAGCAGAATGGCCGCTGGACTGCGGCGATGTACTCCTGGAGCAAGCTGGGCGGGACTGGCTGGGGTGATCCTTCGCACTATTACCAGGGCGCACGCGCAGTGGGCATTCCCGCGTCGGCCGGTCTGATCCGCAAGCATGAGATCAAGGACGGTCTGGCCGCCTATCCTCACGCGCTTGCCATGTCGTTGACCTTCAACGGCCTGGCCAACGGCACCAGCAATCCTGCCTATATATTCCCAGCAACGGCGGCCGACAATTCGGCGTCCGCCAACACCGGCGCCATTCCGCAAGGCTCGCTGTTGATGCTGCCACCGAATTTCGACAGCAGTGCGATCGTCAACCCTGACTTGAAAAAGATCGTCGAAACGCTCAAGTTGTACGGCGCCTACGTCGTTGACCGGAATACGGGTACGCCGTTCGTGATCTACGCCGAAAACGATGCCGGTTTCAACCTGATGCCGAAAGGCTGGGATAACTCGGTTGCCGACCAGCTCGATAAAATCCGCGCCGCCCTGCGTCAGGTGACGTCGGCGCAAGCGTGGGTCGACGGCGATGGCGTCGTCACGGCTGCAAGAAACGCACCGCAGCAGAACATGAATATCGTGTCGATGCGCGGCGGTTGGTACCGTCAGTCGGGCACAAGCACGGCTGCCTATGACCCGATCACGCAGGATTTCTCGTTCGCTGCGACGACGACCAAGACGGTCTATGTGAATGCCAATAACACGGGTTTGACGCCAGTCAAGTGGGCCAAGCCACAAGCGGGCACGTATGTCAACTTCACGGTGCGCGCCACCGGCGGCGCCCGGTTGCGACTGCAAGTAAAATCGGGCAACACGTTCACGTACGACACGTGGGATCTGGTCGATGGAAAATCGGTGCGCATCCTGTGGCCAGCCAACGCGTCGATTGTGCTGATTGCGTCCAGCGGGACCAGCGGGCCGTCGTCTGTCAACGCGACACTCGTTCCGTCCACCTGATCATTTTGCTGTCTCAGTTTCAAGCCGCGCCGGGTGCGCGGCTTTTTTTCGTGGCGCAGTCAGCGTTAAATAGAGACTAGTTTTGAACTGAAGAGCACTTCAATGGTCTTACCCCTGTCCCCAGCGTCAGGAGTCAATCATGAAAGCGCCACGTTTCAAGGGTTGGTTCGCAAAACTGCCCGGGGCGCGCTCACGGCTGCGTAACTCAAGCGTGACTTGCTGCCCAGGCTTAATCGGCAGGCGTTGCTGGTCAGTGACAGCCACGCTGCCTACCGCGCCTTTGCACGCAAGCACAGGATCGCGCACGAGACGGTCAACCTGCGCTCCGGGGTGCGTGCGAGGCAGCTAGGCGATTTTGCCATCCATGTGCAGAACGTAAATGCCTATCACCAGCGTTTCAAGACCTGGCTACAGGGCTTTCGTGGCGTGGCGTCGCGTTACCTGCCCAATTACCTGGGCTGGCGCTGGCCGCTGGATGGTGAGCGGGTTACGTCGCCATAACAATTGCTTTGTATCGCTATCAGCGTCATCAGCAGATAACGCTGACTGCGCCTTTTTCGTCGATGCGCCTTATCGATACGCCAGCCGATGCCCCCGATCGCTCCAGCGTGGCCAGCACAGCGCGAAATGTGTGTTCGTTACCATTCATGCATCTGAAATTTCGCTTATGATATTGCTATTGATCAAAATAACGGTAAATAGTGCATTCAGCCTCATGGCTGTTGATGTTACCGCTACGGTGGCGTTGCCGTTGCAAACCGCCGTGTCCAGCCTCACAGGCCCCGGCCATCCATTTTTAGGAAAACTGTCCCTTGATTCACGCGTTTTCGATCGCTTTGTTGATGTTGCTGTGCATCATAATGGTGCCAGTGACGGTCCTGCTGGCTCAGGCGCTGCTGGCGTGGCGTCCTGTGCGCAGCGCAGCACCCGTGCCCGGCCCGCGGCCTCGCATTGCAGTCCTGATCCCTGCCCATAACGAAGAGGGGGGCTTGCTCGCCACCCTGTCGAGCCTGCAGCCACAGCTGGGCGCCAATGACCGTATCCTTGTCGTTGCCGACAATTGCTCCGATCGCACTGCCGACGTGGCCCGCCAGGCCGGCGCCCACGTGATCGAGCGCAGCCACGCAGAACTGCGCGGCAAGGGCTATGCCCTGGACTTCGGCGTGAATGCCCTGGCCGATGCGCCGCCGGACGTCGTCGTGATTGTCGACGCCGACTGCATCGTTGGCGAAGGCGCGATTGCGCGGCTGGGAACGCTGGCTGCCCACCATCGCCGGCCAGTCCAGGCGCTGTACCTGATGCACGCGCCGTCCGGTAGCGGACCTTTGAAAAAAATCGCCGAATTTGCTTGGCTCGTGAAAAACAAGGTGCGACCGCTGGGCTGGTTCCGGCTCGGCTGGCCATGCCAGTTGATGGGCACCGGCATGGCGTTTCCGTGGCAAACGATCCGCAGTGCTAACCTCGCGACGGGCCACATCGTGGAAGACATGAAGCTCGGCCTGGACCTGGCGCTGGCTGGGAACCCGCCGATGTTTTGTCCCCACGCGCTGGTGTACAGCCATTTCCCGAGCAGCGCCGAAGGCGTGCGAAGCCAGCGTACGCGCTGGGAGCATGGCCATCTGAGCGTCATCGCCAGCGCCGCCCCGGCTGCGCTTCTTGGCGCCATCCGTCGCCGCAGTGCCAGCCTGTTCGCGTTCGGCCTGGACCTGTGCGTGCCGCCGCTGGCACTGCTGGTGCTGCTGGTCTGCGCGATCACGGGATTGAGCCTGCTGCTTGCCCTGGCTGGCGGCCCGGTTGCGCCACTGCTGCTGGGCGTGCTGGCGGGCGCGGCGCTTGCCCTGGGGATCCTGCTGTCGTGGTGGCGTCATGGCCGCACTGTGCTGAGCGGCAAGGAGCTGGCACTGGCTGTTGTCTATGTCCTGGCGAAAATACCCCTGTATTTCCGCTTTCTGTTCCGTCGTCAAGTTGCATGGGTGAGGTCAAAACGTGACAGTGAATAATCTTGTGTCGACCCCGCATGAGCGTGCGCCTGTCGTCACCGACTTCACGCGCCCCGTGTATTGCGTGCTGGGCCTGCCATTCGACGCGCTGGACATGCAGCAAACCGTGGACCTGCTGCTGGCGCGCGCCGGCAGTGGCGAGCGCTGCTTCTTCTCGACGCCCAATCTGAACTTTTTGATCACCAGCCAGCAGGATCCGGCATTCCGGGACTCGGTGCTGCGCTCGTCACTGTCGCTCGCCGACGGCATGCCGGTCGTGTGGCTGGCAAAGTTGCTGGGCTTGCCGTTCACGGCCCGCGTTGCGGGAGCAACCGTCTTCGAACGCCTGCGTGATCAGCGCGCCATGCCGCTGGGTGTGTTTTTCTTCGGCGGCCCGGATGGCGTCGCGCAGCAGGCAGCCGATGTGCTCAACGCCGGCGAAGGCCGCATGCGGTGCGTGGGCGCGTATTCGCCAGGCTTCGGGACGATCGAAGACATGAGCACGCCGGCCATCATCGAACGCATCAACGCAAGCCATGCCGACCTGCTCGTGGTGTCGCTTGGCGCCAAGCGCGGTCAGGCGTGGATCGAACACAATCTGGCCGCGCTGGACACGCCGCTGGTCAGCCATCTGGGCGCGGTGGTCAACTTCGTCGCAGGCACCGTCAGCCGCGCTCCCTCCCTCGTGGGCCGGCTGGGCCTCGAGTGGTTGTGGCGCATCAAGGAAGAACCAGCGCTGTGGCGGCGCTACTGGGGCGACGGCATGGCGCTCGTACGCCTGCTCACCACCCGCGCCTTGCCCGCGGCACTGGACGCGCGGCGTTTGCGCGCGGCCGTTGCCGCGCCTGTGCTGCAGGAAAGCGACGATGGCCAGCTGTACACACTGACCCTGGGCGGCGCCTGGCGCGACGCCGCGCTCGGCATACTGCGGACTGCGCTCGCGCGTGCCACGGCGCAGCCACGCCGGATGCATCTCATGTTGCGCGAAGATTGCAGCCTCGACAGCGCTGCGCTTGGCCTGCTGCTGTTGTTGTACGGCCATCAAAGCAAAACGGGCATGGCCCTGAGCATGGCCGCCAACAGCGCTTCGCTGCGCCGCACGATGCGCCTGCAGAATGTCGACTTCCTGCTCCATGGCCTCCCTGGCCCCGTTGCCTGATACCGGCAACCCTTGTTTTTCAATTGATTGGATCGTGCAGCATGGATTGGCTCGTATTGTCGCCGTTCGTTAAGACTACCTACCCTGGCTGGTTGATGCCGTTCATCGACGCGCGCCTGCACCGCACCCGGCAGGTGCCGGCAGATTACGATCACGACCGCTCGCGCGCCGTGTCGTCGCGCCGCGAATGGTTCGATTACCTGCGCCACGGCTGGCGGGGTTTCAGGCAAACGTTCGGCAAGCACCCAACCGGCATCGTCACGGCGTTCCCCCAACTGGCCGTCATCGTTGCACTGCTAAAAAGGCTCAGCGGGCGCAAGAATGTGCCGCTGATTGCCTGGTGCTTCAATCTGGCCCAGCCTTACGGCGGGATCAAGGGCAAGCTGGCCCGTTTTTGCCTGCCCGCAGTCGACCTGTTCGTCGTGCATTCGCGCGCCGAAATCGATATCTACAGCGCGTGGTTGCGGCTGCCGCGCGAGCGCTTTGTCTTCGTGCCGCTCAGCGCTGAATTGCCGGATACCGATATCTGGATGGACCAGCTTGACGACCCGTATATCGTTGCACTGGGCACGGCGAACCGTGATTACGCCCTGCTTGCCGACGCTGCCGGGCAACTGGGCTACAAGACCATCATTGTGGCCGGGACGCACGCCACCGCCCATATCCAGGCACCGCACTGCGTGAGCTTTCGCTCTAACCTGACGCTGGCGCAATGCCATCAGCTGGCGCTGCACTCGCGCGTCAACGTCATTCCGATCGCGGACGTGAATGCGCCCTCCGGCCAGGTGACGGTCATCGAATCGATGATGCGCGGCGTGCCCATGGTCGCTACTGCCTGCGCCGGCACTACGGATTATGTCGTCGATGGCGTCGATGGCGTGCTGGTCCCGCCAAACGATGTCCCGACCATGGTGAGTGCGCTGCGCACGGTCTGGGAAGATGCGGCACTGCGGGGCGCGCTGTCGCGCAACGCGCGCCAGGCGTCGCTCGACAAATTCACCTTCCCCGCGGCTGCGGCGCGCCTGACGGAATTGATGACGCAGCTGGCCAATCGTCAGCCACGTCGCGATTGACGTGATGCCGGCAGTTAACCAACGTGCCGGTGCCGGCATCTGGACAGACACTTCATCGTGGTTTACACGGAGACCGAATTGATAGCCTATTTATTGCTGGCGCATGGTAACCCCGCACACCTGCAACGGTTGATCTCGCGCCTGCGTTCGGATGGAACGGCGTTCTTTATCCATATCGATAAAAAAGCCGATCAGGATGCATTTACTTACCTGCGGGCAGACGACGTCACGCTGTTGCCGGCGCCAGTTGCCGTGCACTGGGGCGACTTTTCTCAAGTGGAGGCGATTCTGCTGCTGATGAAAGCTGCACTGGCGGCGGGTCCCTTTACACGCTTCGTGCTGCTCAGTGGCGTCGATTATCCGTTATGGCCGACAGCGTCCATCAACGCTTTCTTTGCTGACGAGCCCGATGCCGAATACATCAATCTCGTGCCGATGCCCTGTCCGGCAGCCGGCAAACCACTGGCGCGCCTGACCACGTACACGCTGCGCCCGACCTTGTCGCCTCTGCACCGCCTGATACTGCGCGTACTGATCAAAGCCCGCATCATGCCGCGTAAGCGCGATTACGCGCCTGCGCTGGGGTCGTTGAAACCATATGGCGGCTCCACCTGGTGGGCGCTGACGCGGGCGGCGTGCGAATACCTCGTCGACTACACGGACGGTCATCCGGCACTGGTCCGGTTTTTCAAGGGGACCCAATATGCGGACGAGACGTTCCTGCATACGATTCTGGGAAATTCACCGTTAATGGCAAACGTCAGGCGCAACTTGACCTATACCGACTGGAGCGCAGGCGGCGCCAGCCCGGCCAATATGTCGGCGCGGCACGTGGATTATTTCCGCACCAATACGCAATTTGGCGCCGATGATGTCTACGGCAGCGGGCCCATGATGTTCGCACGCAAATTCAGCGATGGTGACGATACGCTGTTGCAGGCAATGGATACGCAGCTGGCGCATGGCGATCGCGTCCTGCGTCGGTGATCGTTCGATGGCCCCGGACGCGCGAATGAATGAAGAATGCAGTGGATGGCTGTGCCTGAAGGCGGCAGACCGGATCAGGAGAAGATTAGTTGAACACGAAGCACGCAATGGCTGACCGCACCGAGAAATACGAGCTCCCTGTCTTCGCAATGGGAGACGCCATTCCAAAGCTGATCCACCAGTGCTTTTTTGGTGCGCGGACGTTTACTGAAGAGCTGGC
>Ga0308157_10009657_pt1 | contig 10635 bp, 10 predicted proteins | sample PhyBR1_FD_201035 | JGI IMG/M metagenome (GOLD analysis project Ga0308157, IMG submission 201035) | Phyllosphere microbial communities from UC Gill Tract Community Farm, Albany, California, United States - DLSLB.R1 | ecosystem: Host-associated > Plants > Phyllosphere > Unclassified | place: USA...
GAACTGGTGGTGGCACAGGTGGCGGAAATGGTACTGGAACCGGAATAGGAAATGGCAGTGGTTACGGTCCAGGCAGTGGCGGTGGATCTGGCGGTGGCAATAGTGGCGGCTCTGGTTATTCGCTTGGCAACCGAAAAGCACTCTCAAAACCTGCTCCAAAATATACCTGCAACGAATCTGGCAAAGTGGTTGTCGAGGTCTCTGTCGATCGCAATGGAAATACAGTCAACGCGGTAGCCGGAATAAAAGGCACAACAAATACTGCAAAATGTCTCTTAGACCAAGCCCGAATTGCTGCGATGAATACCAAATGGGATGCTAGCTCTGATGCTCCCGAAAAACAAATAGGCAAGATTGTTTATAATTTCAATTTGAATTAAAATAAAAATAAAAATTAGGAGCAGAACTTTCGGGGGTATTCATCATCTTTAGTCCCGCTATACGTTGCAATCTTGTAAGCTGAACCCCAGCTCACAAGGATTTCCACTCCTATCGGGGCTATTTTACAGATTTAGTTTTTCATAAGACCTTTGATACAAACAATCACATCCAGAATATCCTTTTATGAGTTTGATATAGAATCACTCGCATATTTCTTTTAGCTTGTCTAACGCTTTTGGGTAAGTCTGGTTCATATAATCTATAAAATCTCCTGTTGCATCTACGTCAACAGTAACTGCTGTAGTCTCATTATTTGATTCGAAAGTATAGTTTTCAAATCCGCCAGCCCATTTTTCAACTTCTGGACCTTCGGTTATTTCTTTATTTCCCATTAAAATCCCTTTGTGGTATATCGAAACAAATTGATTGGGAATGTTTTCTGCAATTTCAGAAACCATACCTCCTTTTTCACCTTTCTCATTTATTCCAATAAATAGAATTTTACTTCCCTTGTCCCAACTCCCTTCATAGGTAGATGAAGGACTAAACAAAGCAGTCCATTGTTCATACGTGGATTTATTGTTAATGCCGAGCATCGTATCATAAACCTTATTTACTGGTGCATTGATATTTATTTTGAATTGAAGCTTTTTCATAACTTTAAATATTTGTTAGCTTAATCTTTTCAATTGTTATTACTGAGCAGGAAACTTTGACATATCCATGTAGAAAATTTCCCAAGTGTGTCCGTCAAAATCTTCGATTGTTCGCTGTTGCATGAAACCATAATCTTTCATTTCGCTAGGTTCTTTTCCACCTGCTTTTAGTCCGTTTGCCACGATGGTGTTTACTTCATCTACACTATCAACCGATAATGAAAAAAGTGCCGCAACATTTGATTTTGTATCTGCGATAGGCTTGGTCGCAAAACCTGCAAATTTTTCATGGGACAAAAGCATTACAAAAATATTGTCACTCCAAACCATACATTTTCCAGTATCATCCGAAAATTGCGGGTTGTTTGTAAAACCTAGTGCAGTATAAAAGTCCATAGATTTTTGCAAATCGGTTACTGCTAAATTGATAAAAACTTGTTTTGCCATAATAGTGTGTTTTTTGGTTTAAAAAATGTTCATTAAATCACTTTTATTTAAATACTAAAAACTGATTTACAGACATATAGCTAAATTATAAAAAAATTGAAATAGTTTTTTATTATTACCAATTATTACTTAAAAGATAACATACAGTGTCGCAATGCAATACCTCTACACGATAATGTTTTTTATAATTCCGTAATGCGCGTGAGGGATAGGAATAAGCTACCGAAGTAGCATGGATAGCCCGACCGCAATAAAAAAAGGGGCGACTCTAGATTATCTAAAGTCAGCCCCTTTTTTTATTGTGGTCACGCCCTAATTTTCATATTTCAGATTTCAGGCTATAGATTGCAAAAATTCTGGTTTTATTATTGTCACTTCGGACTTGTGGCAATGACGAATTTTAAATTGTTCTTCACTCCTATTTGCAATACATCAACTAAATCCTGCACTTGCAAATTGAACGGAATTCGGACGATTACGGTTTGGTCTTTCTCGGTGTTTATTTTGGACATCAATGTAGCTTCCAACTCTTCGAAAGCGACGGGCTCTTTGTCGATGTAGAATTTCTTGTCCTCAGTAACCGATAAACTGATATATTGTTTGTTGGTTTTTTCGTTTGATTTTGCCTTTGGAAGCGTCATTTTGATAACATTTGGATTCGCCAAAGTGGAGATAATCAGGAAAAACAGCAACAAAAAAAACATAATATCACTCAGGGACGAAGTAGCTACTTCGGCGTGAAATCTTCTTTTTCTTTTGATGGACATGATTTATGCTTTTTGAATGATGTTTACGAATTCCAGGATCTGCTTTTGAACTTTCAAAGCATAACTATCGATTTTCCCATTCAGCAAGTGGTAGGCGCTGTAGGCAATAATCCCCACAATTAATCCGGAACCACTACTGATCATTTTTTCGTATAAACCTCCTGATATATTACCAATACTGATATTTTCGGTCACCGAGATACTATAGAAAATCTTGATTACCCCAGAAATCGTTCCTATAAATCCAAGTGTTGGCGCAATACCTGCGATCAGTCCTAATTGTCCTAAATGCTGTTCCATTTGTGCAATTTCGATATCAGCGGCGCGATCCATGTTGGATTCAATTTCGGCAATAGGACGACCAATTAGTGTAATTCCTTCTTTGATAACATTTCCAGAGGCTGAATTGGTTCTTTCAGCTGTTGAAAGCGCTAAATGGAAATCGCCTCTTGTCAAGTGATCTTTGACATCACGCATCAAAAGTGGGTCAATTTTGGACACTTTATGAATGTATAAATACCTTTCGAAAATTAAATAGAAAGTATAAAATAGTAAGATGGCGATAGGAATCAGAAAAAAACCTCCTTTTAGAATAAATCCTAAAACAGAGATTTCGGTAGTTGGTGCTATCTTTTCGACAACAACATTAGACGCAGCATTTGCAAGAGTATCAGCTTGTAATTGTATAAAACTAAACATATTTTATTCTGGGTTTATAATCATTAATTCTAAAAAATATTTCAATTTTGCAGAAACTATTTTTCACTGTAATATTAAACTAAAAAAAGCGAAAAATATTTCAATATACAACTATTTTATCAAAAATAAATGAACTATCAGGAAACCACAAATTGGATGTTTAATCAACTCCCAATGTATCAACATCAGGGAGCTTCGGCCTATAAAGAAGACTTGTCGAATGTTATTTTATTGGCCAATCATCTTGATAATCCTCAGCAAAAATTACAATGCATCCATGTGGCTGGAACGAACGGAAAAGGTTCTAGTTCGCACATGCTGGCTTCTGTTTTGCAGGAAGCGGGATACAAAGTCGGACTTTATACTTCGCCACATTTGAAAGATTTCAGAGAGCGAATCAAAATTAATGGCGTTGAAATCTCCGAAAATTTTGTTGTTGAATTTATAGCAAAACACAAATCTTTTTTTGAGGCGAATGACCTGAGTTTCTTTGAAATGACGGTTGGTTTAGCTTTTGATTATTTTGCAAAAGAAAAAGTAGATATTGCCATTATCGAAGTTGGCCTTGGCGGAAGATTGGATGCAACAAATATTATTACTCCGTTAGTTTCGGTAATTACAAATATTGGAATTGATCACGTTCAGTTTTTGGGCAATACTTTAGAATCAATTGCCAAAGAAAAAGCTGGAATTATAAAACCCGGAATTCCAGTTGTTATTGGTGAATATACTCCTGAAACGCAGCCTGTATTTTTAGCAAAAGCTAAAGAAAATAATGCTGAAATTTATTTTGCCTCCGATTTGATTACGGAAATCTATCCATCGGATTTGATTGGTGATTATCAGGAATACAATAAAAAAACGGTTGTCCAGACTTTTAGAATTCTAAACGATCAAACCAATTTTAAAGTTAGTCCGGATAATATTAAATCTGGTTTGCAAAAGGTTGTAAAAAATACTGGCTTACTAGGAAGATGGCAACAATTAGGCGAAAATCCAAAAGTAATTTGCGATACAGCACACAACAAAAATGGCCTTGAAATTGTTCTAAAACAAATTCAAAAAGAATCTTTTGAAAACTTACATATTGTTCTTGGAGTTGTCAATGATAAAGAATTGACTGAAGTTTTACCATTGTTCCCTAAAAATGCTACGTATTATTTTTGCAAGCCCAATATTCCTCGTGGTTTGGATGCATCCATCCTACAGGAAAAGGCTTTTTCTTTTTCACTAAAAGGAAATACTTATAATTCTGTTTCAGAAGCTTACGAAGAGGCTAAGAATAACGCTGCAAAAGATGATTTTATTTATATTGGCGGAAGCACCTTTGTAGTGGCTGAATTGCCGTTAAATAAGGAAAGTTAAATAACCTTCATTTTTTCTTTTCAAAATAAATCGATAACGCATAATTATCTGATTAACAATTCATTAACTTTATAAGTGTTTTGTGTTAATTAATAATTTAATCATTAGTTTATTATGAAAAAGAAAGACTTTTTTTCGTTGAGAATGTTAATTTTAACATTCCTTATGAGCATGAATATCTATGCTGAAGATCTCCCCAAACCTATCTACATCACAATGACTACCCTACACAGAAATTATGCTACTGATGGCAAGGATTTGAAGGCGACAGAAAAAGAGTACTTCGACAAAGTAACCAGCAAAAATCCTTTGATAATGGGCTTTCATATTATGACTCATTATTATACTGATGATAGTTCTGAAATAGTATTTCTGAATATTTACAAAACTTGGGAAGACATCGAAAAAGCAAATGATGTATCTGCAGATTTAATTAAAAAAGCTTGGCCAGACGAAAAAGCCAGAACTGCTTTTTTTGATAAGCAAAGAAGTTTTTATACAGCGATGCATTCTGATGAAATTTACGCGTCGGTTGAATCTGTAGGTTTAAAAGAGTTTGTACCGCCCAAAGAACCAGCGAAAGAACTAATGATTGTGTATGTTCGTATTTCTAAAATGGCTCCTTATGGTGGTGATAAAGGAAAAAGCCTAAAAGAATACAATGAAAAAGTAACATTCAAAGATCCATACGTCAAAGGGTATTATCCTTCTCGTCACGCCTGGGGATCTGACAACCGAGATTTTGTTGAAATTTTTCTTTATGATTCATTAGCTGATTTAGAGAAATCAAATTTAAAACGAAAAGAATTAGAAAAAGCTGCGTGGCCGAAAGAAGCCGACAGCAAAGCATTTTTCGATCAATTAAAATTATCTTTTACAGGCGTTCATGGTGATTATATTTACCACGATGTTCCTGATATTTCCAAAAATTAAAAGTAGCAATTACACGAATTTGCAGGAATCATAAAGCTATTCTAACACTTTTTTGAATTACCATTTAAAAATATTAAAATTAACCATTAAGAGATTAAGAAAATTAAGCTTAATGAACCTTAATTTCTTAATGGTTAATAAAAAGACTTTGTTTTTTTTTGCACTATTTATTAAAACATAAATGGTAAAAATTAGTACAAATTCGTGAAATTCGTTTCAAAAATTATAAGGCTAATCTTCTTGCGCTTTCTGTTGTTTTTTGGCTGCTTTTTCTTTATCCTTAAAGTAACCTCTCAATAAAAAGTTGCTTTGAGCCGCCTTAAGATCTTCGTCTAATTTTTCGGAACTGGTTTCTAAATTTTGAATAGTTTTTTTCAAACTAGCTCCTGATTGCTCATCATGCAGCAAAACTCCCATAGCTGAATTGGGATTCGCACTGGCATCCTTTAGATTAGCCATTAATTCATTAGCTGATTTAGTCATTTTTTGTAATTCTACAGCTGATTTTTTTATCGAATTAAAAACAATAGTATCGGTAACCAAATCGTTACTTAGAGTTCCTTTTCTATTTAATTTTGATGTGTATTCATTAAGCGAAGCGATCACTTTTTCGGATTTTACTGTAGCTTTATTAAGCGATACAGCTATTGAATTAATATTGTCGTACATCGCATCATCATTAATCAATTTTCCAATTGTTCCTTCCTTGGTAGTTAGTTTATGACTAATTGTTTTAAAATCAGCAGTTATTGCCAGAAGGTTTTCATTATTTTTTCCCAACTTTAGCATCATATCTTCTGTCGAAACGGTTGTACCTACAGCCAAAGTGTCTCCATCGTGAACAGTTGGAGTGTTTGCAGTACCACCATAAATGACAACCACTTTATTCCCGATAAGTCCATCGGTACCTATTTTGGTTTGGGCGTCTTTTAGAATAAATTGCTGCGCTTTTTCTTCTATAGCTAAAGTCACCACAACATTTCTAGAGGGATTGATTTTGATATCCCTTACTTTACCAATTTTTACACCCGAAAGCCAAACATTTGCTCCCGTTTGCAATCCATTTACTTCATCAAAAACGGTAACTAATTCCATTTTCTTTTTGAAAGTTTCATGAAGATTACCAACCATTAGAATTCCCCCCAACAGAAATAGTAATCCCACGAATATAAATACACCGACTAATATATTGCGTTTTCTGGATGATTCGTTCATAACTTAAATTGTAAAATTATAGGAATAAAATTGTTTTATCTGTTCTTCTTCTGTTCTGAAAACCTCTTCGAATGTTCCTGTTTTCAAAAATTTTCCATTCAGCAACATTGCGATACGTTCACAAGTGGTCTTTGCACAAGTTAAATCGTGTGTAATAACAATAGAGCTGGTTTTATATTTCTGCTGCATTTCCACAATGAGCGAATTTATTTCAATACATGTTACTGGATCCAAACCCGCCGTTGGTTCATCATACAACATTATTTCGGGTTTTAGAATTAGCGTTCTGGCAATACCCAATCTTTTTCGCTGTCCTCCAGAAAGCTCTTCAGTACGTCGCCCAATTTTATCTAATAGACCTACCGCATCTAACGCTTCTTCGACAGCGTCATCGACTTGTCGCTTTGTGAGATTTTTTACATTCATCGTCAGCGGAAAAGACAAATTGCCATAAACACTCATACTATCGTACAATGCGCTATTTTGAAATGAAAAACCTATTCGCAAACGTAATGCATTTAATTCCCTTGGACTTAACGAATCCAACTGCTGCCCTAAAATTGTGATATTTCCTCGGTCTGGTTTTAATAATCCTACCAAAAGTTTTATCAAAACAGATTTCCCTGTTCCCGATTTGCCAAGTACTGCTAAATTCTCTCCTTTTCGCAATGTTAAATCGACGCCTTTTAAAACGTCAAGTTCACCAAAAGATTTATACAATCCTTCAATTTTTATAACAGCATCCCCGCTATTGCGATATTGAATTTTATCGTTCTCCATATTAAAAATATCTAATCCAATTAACAATTTGCACTATGATTAACTCCTCAAGAAAAATGAGGAACATAGACAATATTACCGCCTGATTTGTTGCTTTTCCAACACCGCTTGTTCCATTTGATGCAAAAAAACCTTTATAGCAACTAATAATTCCAATGGTGAATCCGAATACTATCGATTTTGTAAGCGATGAAAAAAGATCCAAAAAAGAAATATTTGAAAATGCATTGGTATAATAAACCTGCAGGCTTGTAGCTTCTTCGGTAGAAACATTATAATAAGAACCCAAAAGCCCCACACAACTGCAATAAAACGAAAGGATTGGAATAGAAATACTAGTAGCCCAAACCCGTGTAACAACAAGATATTTGAAGGGATTGATTGCAGATACTTCCATCGCGTCAATCTGTTCCGTTACTTTCATCGAACCTAATTCGGCACTAATGCTTGATCCTACTTTTCCAGCACAAATAAGCGAAGTAACTAATGGTCCCAGCGCTCTTACAATAGCAATTCCCATTAATGACGGCAACCAGGAAACAGCACCAAAATTCTCTAAAGATGGACGGGATTGTTTGGTAAAAACGATACCAATAATAAAACCTGTCATGGTGATTAGAGGAAGAGATTTTAACCCGATTTCAAAACACTGATTTATAATTTCACGTAAATGAAAGGGAGAAGTAAAAGCTTCTTTAAAATAAAGAAGTGTAAATCGATAACCTTTGTAAATTCCATCAAAATAAGAATCTATTTTTTTGGAAAACAAATATTTTCTAGCTCCTGCTCTATCCATAGTTATTATTTTTTCATTTTATTGTGCAAGATTTGGAACATTTATTTTTCTAGAACAGTCTAGAAAACTAAAAATTAACAATTTATAAATTTATAAAAAATAACACTTACTCTCTTATACTTTACCATTATACTTTTACAAGATTCCTATTAAAAATTTGTCACTCCTTAAGTTAATTCACAGAAAATAAAGGAGTTTAAAAATAATCTAAGGTTTATGTTTTGTTAACAACAAAAAAACAGTTTCCCTTTACTTTTGAAAAAACATTAACCTACTATAACATGAAGAAACTTTATTTTCTGCTGCTATTTATCAGCATGAATTCCTTTTCTATGTCAATTGTTGAAAGTTTTATAATTACAAATGACGGTTCTAAAATCAATATAAAACCTAATTTTTTCCGAATTGACAATGTGGAAAAGCTTGTGTTTTATAAGTTAACCAACTCGGATGTTGAAAGCAAAATTAAGTTCAGAGATTTTGATTGCATTTATTTGGGAACAAATAAATTTAAGACGTATAAACTAAACAATTCCAAAGAAATAGATGGCTATTTTGTTTTGTCGGAGACCACTTCAAAAACACTCATTTTTACTACCAAGCCCGACGAAAGTGAGGAAAGCACCAAAATAAATTACGTTTTTTATGTGTTAGATGTAAATAATAATATCGTGGACAGCCTTCAATTTGACAATCTTAAAACCGCAAAATCTATTGCAGCACGAGCCGATATTTATCCTAAAATTCAATTTTATTTTAGTGGTTGCGAAATGCTCATCAAACGAATTTCCTCATACGATAATTTATCGGTGCAGAATCAGAACATGTCTATTCTGGAATTCTTTAACTCGCCAGTTTATATTGATTGTATAAAATAGAAAAGCTCCCAAATGATTGAGAGCTTTTCTGTTTTATAAAAAATTAGGTTTGTTTTTACTGGCTTTAATCGTTTTGATCTTTGCGTCTTTACGCCTTAGCGAGAAAATTGTTGCTCGCAAAGGCGCAAAGACGCAAAGCAAAAATTTAAATTAATTCAGCTCAGTATCCTGAGTTTCTTCAATATCCTGGCCTTGTTTACCTACTTTTACTTTTGGATTTGAACCAGTTCCTGTAACTGTAAGTGGTATTCCTAAAATTCCAAAAGGTGGCAAACCTAATCTCATTTTGATATTCAAAAGCCCGTCAAGACTGGAAGTTCCTTCGATTCTTGGTCTGAAGCCAGCATACTTGAATTTGAAACGTTCGATTGTGATGATGTTGTTTTTTACCGTTGTTTTAATATCAACTTTAGAAAGTTCCGGATTTTTAATCGATTCGTGATCGGTGGTTTTGCTCACTGCGTTGAACATTTTCATTCCTTTCACTTTTACATCTTTGATAGACAAAACGCCACCTCCGATTAATGAAGGATAAACCGGCATCATTTGTTGGTCTAATCTTCCTTTTATTTTATAATCTAACGATACAATTCCTTGAGCGTCTTTGGCAGCACTAGCCATTTCTTTGAACATTTTCACTTCATTGTAAGCTCTTTTGATATCAAAATCATTGGCTTTAATATCATATTCAAAAATTGCTTTTTTAGGATTAACTCCTTGATAAGCCGCATTCATATTCACTTTGCAACCAATCAAATTGAATCCTGTATTTTGCATCACGATTTTACCGTTTTTCATTTTCACAGCTCCTTTTCCATCTTGCAAAATAAGTCCTTGGTAATTGATTTTATGCGCTGTTGCGTAAAATTGCAAATCCAAATTCGATGGAATTATAATCACACCTTTCTCTTCAATTGCTGGTTTTGGAGCGCTATTTTTATCGGCAGTTTTAGTTGTTACAACAGGAGTGGTCGTTGTAGTAGACATAAACTCATCGACATTGATATATCGTGAATTTAAAGTAAATGATCCTCGTAAAGTCCCATTTTTAGAAGACATAAAATTGAATACGTTTTTTAAATAACCATTCATTTTAAAATCGGATTCTCCATAAGAAGCCAGGAAAGTATTGAACGACATTTTATCCTGATTGAATCTAAAAATTCCTTCCTTAATCAATAATGATTTTGGCAAGTATTCGGTCGCAACTTTTATATTTCGAACTTCAAGAGTTCCTTTATTTTGCAATTTGCTATAATCTCCTTTTTGAGCATAACTTTGAACTCCTTTCAATTGTAAATCCGCTTTGATAAAACCATCTACATCCAGACCTTTTTGAGAGAAAACTTTATAGATTTTACTAATGTTCAATGTTCCTTTAGCTTTGATGTCATAATTTAAATCATCAAAATTTTTCAAATCAGCTGTAACCGCAAAAGGTTCTCCTTCAAATGTAAAAGCCGCCGGTTTTAATACAACCGAAAGTCCTTCATAAGTTCCTTTTTGATTGTCGATTTTAGAATCAACATTGATATCGGTAATTGGATGTGGATAATATTGTGTTTTTACAAAACCGTTTTTCAAATTCAATGTTCCGTTGGCATTTGGAAACAATTTGTTCTTTTGATCGAATTTACCTTTGGCTTTCAAATCACTTACAAACATTCCTTTTAATTCAATGTTTGGAATCCCAAGCGCGCTATTTAATTTCTCTAAAT
>Ga0308157_10009659_pt1 | contig 10634 bp, 8 predicted proteins | sample PhyBR1_FD_201035 | JGI IMG/M metagenome (GOLD analysis project Ga0308157, IMG submission 201035) | Phyllosphere microbial communities from UC Gill Tract Community Farm, Albany, California, United States - DLSLB.R1 | ecosystem: Host-associated > Plants > Phyllosphere > Unclassified | place: USA...
TCGTGCGACACGCTTTTGACGTAGTAGAGCCCGTCGAACGGCAGGCCGGCGCCGCGCACACCGACCAGCTGGCGCGACCTGAGCAGCCGGCCGTAGCGCGCCACGTCGAGCCGGCCGCTGCCGAACATGGCGTCGCTGTGCTGGCTGGCGTAGGCCAGGCCGGCCATCAGCGCCGACAGCGGCGACAGGTGCGCGGTGTCCGACAAGTTCTCGGTCTTCGGCGGCAACGGCGGCACCAGGCCGAGCGGCGGGTTCAGCGGTGTGATGTCCGGGATCGGCAGGCCGATGGGCGCCTTGCTGAGCAGCTCCTGGAAATAGACGATGGGCATCTTCTTGGCCTCCTTGTCAAAGTTGAAGCTCAGCTCCTCGACGTTGGTCGCGGCGTCCATGTTCACCGACAGCGCCGGCTGCGGCTGGCCGATGCGGATCTCCGGCCCCCAGTAGGCGCGGGACATGCCCGGCGCCGGCCCGGGCTCCAGGTAGAAGACGTGGCCGGCCTGGCGCGCCAGCCGCATCACATACGCATAGTCCGAGCCGCGCTGCTGCGGGATGCGCTCGACCGGGACCGGCAGGTCTTCGGCGATGCTCGGGATCACCAGCGGCACCACGCCCAGCGCCGCGTACTTGGCCAGCACCAAGAGCACGCGCGCGGCCGGCGGCATGGCCGGGTAGGGCAGGCCCGACAGGTCGATGTAGTCCATGAGCGCGCTCAGGTCCTTGCCCTTGACCACCAGCTTGCCCACGCCGCCCTCGCCCGGCAGCGTCTCGACATGCGTCACCATGCCGTCGACCACCGGCTCGGCGCTGCCGCCCAGGCGCACCACCAGCACCACGCGCATCAGCGGCGCGGCACTGGCGCCGCCCGTCAGCAGAAACAGCGTGCGCAGCGGCGAGCGCGCCGCCAGGTCAAAGGTCAGCTCGAAGCCCGAAGGCGTTTCGCCCGAGCCGGCCTCGACCTTGGCCGCGCTCAGCGCCTCCACCACCTCGGCAGGGGCCGGCACCGGCACCGGGCCGATGAGCAGCGAGAGCTGGATGCCGCCCTGCATGGCCGTCACATCCCGGCCGGCAGCGCGATGTTCACGCGCCGGCCGGCCCGGTCGGTGAGCTCGTTCGGGTCGATCACCGCGTTGGCGTCGGCGATGCGCCAGTAGAGCAGCGCATCGCCCAGGTACTTCTCGCCCAGCAGGTCGGGCCGGTCGCCGTCCACCACCGTGTGCCGCGCCGCCACGCCCAGCGTGCCGGGATCGGGCAGGAAGCGCCGTCGCACATAGGGCACGCCGGGCGCGCCCGGGCGGCGCTCCAGCAGCGCCAGCGGCACGCCGCTGTAGCGGCTTTGCGGCGCGAACGGCGTGTTCGGGATCGCGCCGGCGTCGATCAGGAGTTGGACAGGGTCGGTCATGGGCGGGCTCCTTGGTTCGTGGCCTGGGGTTCACAGCGGCAGGCTCGACAGGCCCAGCGACTGCAGCGACGCCGCGCCGGTCTTGCCGGCCAGCGCCTCGCGCGTGCGCAGGTGGTTGATGAACACGCCGCCGCCCCGGTGCGCAAAGCCCAGGTCGTCGGTGCTCATGACACGCAGGCCCAGGCTGACCTTGGCGCGCAGCGGGTTGAGCGCCACGTCGAAGGCTTCCTCGGTGATCGAGAAGTCGGTCACGCGCACCGGCACCACGCGGCCCTTGCCCCAGACGAGAAGCACCAGCGGCGCCTCGGGCGGCAGGATTTCCAGCGTGCCCGAGCGCGACAGCGCATCGAGCGCCAGCAGTTCGGCGCTGCCCGGGTTGACCAGCGCCTCCAGCGCCGCCAGCTGCGGCGCGATGCCGAAGGCCACGGCGTTGGCGTTGTGCGCCGGCTGCTCCAGCGCGTCGGTCGCGTCGATCTCGGCGTCGAGCTTGATCGACTCGATCGCCGGGCCCTTCAGGCGAAACGGCTGCGCGCGCGCGCCGCCGCCGTCCCCGCCCACGCCCTGTACCTGGTAGCTGCGCGAGAGGCTGTCGGGGTTGTACTGCAGGGCAATCGTGCGCACGATGGCGCCGCTGGCGGCGTCCAGCATGACCAGGCCGCCCTTGACGAGTCGGGGAGCGTTGGGAAATGTGCTCATGTGCGCTGTCTCCGGTGTCTAGCGGCGCCGGCGGGTCTGCGGGTAAACGTCCAGATGCCTGCCCTTGAGGATGTCCGCGGTCGTCCAGCGCTGCCCGGGCCCTTTGCCCCCGCCGCGAAACATGGGCAGCCTGAACACGAGCGGCACCTCGTCCCAGTCGAACACATGGCCTTTGCACATGCGCTTCAGACGCTGGCGTTCTTTCTGGATGGCTGCATCGAGCGTCGGGCCCACCGAGGAGTTCGTCGAGGCGTCGAGCAGTTCGTAGTTGTCCAGGCGGTCGAGCTCGTCTTCGCGCTGCCAGCCGACCTGCAGCTCCACGATGTGGTCCACATCCATCTGCTTGAACTGGCCGTCCGGCCCCCAGTTGGGCAGCAGCACGCGCTCGCGGGGAATTCCGAGCTTGAGGCCGCGCTCGAGCACTTTTGGGTCCATCCGGGCGCCGATGCCGGCCATCCAGTTCGGAATCTGCTTGGAACTGCGCTCATAGGCCGATGTCCTTTTCCGGTTCTCGATGCGGGTGGGCGCCGACATCAGGCGCGACGAGGCAATCTCCAGGCCATAAAGCGCCGTGTGGATGGTCTTGCCGAACGGCAAGTGCAGATGCGGCTCGCAAGGCCTCTTGCGGCGATCGTCCTCCTCGTCAGGACGTGGCGCCGGTTTGGGCTGGGCATCGGGTCCTGTCCTGGGTGTTTGGCGCGGTGTCACCCGCCCCATGGTCGGGGCCGGCGGCTTGGGGTCGAACGGCTTCAGCTCCGTATAGCCGGGCGGCAGTTTCCGGGGAACGGGATTGAACGGAAACGGGCTCGTCGGCTCGGTTGGCGAGAATTCCGGGTCATCAGGCAGCGGACGCGTCCTGGGGCCGGACGGAAGGTGGCAGCCACCGATGCAGACGCGCAGCGGGTCTTCGAGCAAGACGTAGCCCGCCGCAATCCATTGGTCCTGAAACGCCTTCCACCTGTACCAATGCACCCCCGTGATGACCGCCGGCAGGACGACGGCGGCTGCGGGGCCGGCGACCGACGCAATGCCGCCTGCGCTGGCGGGGGGCGCGTTGGGCATTGGCACATTGGTGTTCGCCGGCGTCGTTCCCCAGGGAATGCTGGGCGTGACAGGGGCGGCAGGCGCAAGCGGTGCGACAGGCGCAAGCGGTGCCGGAGCGACGCTGAGAAGGGCGGCCGTGCCGCCCGCCGCGCCCACCATGGCAGCCGCGGGGCCTGCCGACCCGGGGCGGCGGCTTGGCGCCGAAGGTTGCCGCGCGTCCATGGCGGGCGCCCCGGGTTGCGCGGGTTCTGTGTCGTTGTCGTAGAGCACCTGAAGCTCCGCGGACGTCAGGATCTTCTCGCAGGCGGGCGCCCCGTCCAGGCGGCACGCACGCATGGCGTCGGCGCGCCGGGCATCGCCGCGGCGGCGGTACTGGTGCTCGATCTCCTCCGACCACTTTTCGGGCCGCACGCCGTCGCGCAGCGCGCGGTTTTCCGCGTGTGCGCCGGCCTGTGGCTGGCGCTGAATCCGGCCGGCGGCTGCACGGCTGCCCTGCTGCACGACATGGGTGAGCTCATGGGCAATCAGCCGCTGTCCCTGCGGCGTGGCCGGCGCATACTGCCCCGCCCCGAAGACGATGTGATGTCCCACCGTGTAGGCGTTGGCCGCGACGTTGCGCGCCGACTGCTCGGCGGCCGTGCCGACGTGCACGCGCACGTGCGCGAAATCGTGCCCGAAGCGCAGTGCCATGCGCTGGCGCAGCCCGGCATCCAGGGGCTGGCCTGAACCGGCCAGCACGCGCTCCACGCTGCCCGGCGCCGTGCCCCCCAGCGCGCCCGGTTGCCCCGCAGCGCGCTGGATGCGCGGCGCGGCCGCGCTGCCGACGCCCGGACGGGCCGGCGCGGCCAGCACCTGATCGGCCACCCGGTCCGCTTCCTGCTCCAGCGGGTCGCTGCGCCCGCCCATGGCCAGCCCGGTCTGTGCGAGTTTGCTGCCCTGGCATTGCGCGCATTCCCCGGTGAGCGAAGGCGCTGGCGACCCGCAGGCGCACTTGCGCTGCAGCAGCAGGGCGGCGCGGGGCGCGGGGCGGAAACCCCCCGGCCTGGCGCTGGCGGTCCGGACGGGCAGGAAGGCAGCGCTAGGCATGGCCTTGCCTCCCGCCAGAGCGCCCGGGGTGCCTGGATGGTGGCCGGAAAACGCGTTTTTCAGCATCAAATAAGCTCTTTGCCCTTTTCTGGCTTGCACGGGCTGCTATGAATTCAGTAGCAAGTGGCATGGTGAACCTGGTGCGTTGTGAGGCATGGGCCGGGTGGTCGGGCGCTAGGGCTTGAGGCCGTAGACGATTTGCAGCGCCTCGGCCTTGGAGCCGGCCGAGGCCGCCAGGTCTTCGGAGACGCTGAAGAAGACGTCGGCCTTCGGAAATCTTGCATTGATGGCCTGCATGCAGCCCGCCTTGGTGCAGGGCACGCGCTCGGAAAAGATCTGCAGCACCTCCACCGTCTTCTTGTCGGCCAGCATCTCGTCGATCTGCTGGATCAGCCGCGCCTCCGAATGCAGCTCGTGCACCGTGTTGCGTGCCGACAGCAGGGCCGGCTTGCCGTCGATCAGCACCTTGACGACGGCAATGTTGTGCGCGCCAAAGCCGGCGCCCTGCTCGACGAGCTGGCGGCGGTGCTGCAGCACGATCTCCAGCAGCCGCTCGTCGATCGCCGCGCTGGCGCGCAGCGCCTTGTAGGTCGGGCGCCTGAGCGCCTGGCTCAGCGCCTTGGCCGCCTTGGCGGCCTTGAGCCCCTTGGCAATCTGCGCCTTGCCGGCCTTGACGATCGCCTTGCCTTCGATGCGGGCGACTGTGCGCGCACCGATCTTGGTCAGCGAAGCGGCGTCGCCGAAGATGGGAATGATGGCAATGGCCGACAGCCCGGCGTTTTCCCAGTCGCCCTGCACCACGTAGATGCTGGTGTCGATGGCGTCGGGCACCGCGCCCAGCGCCGGAACCAGTCCGGCCAGCGACAGCGCGTCATGCAGCATCTCCAGCGGCCCGGGCGGCGGCCTGGTGCAGGTCTCGCCCGTCAGCCCCGTGGCTGCGGAGGCCTTGACCGTGCCTTCGAGCACGCAGTAGGGGTTGGTGTTGCCGGTGTAGAAGGTGAAGAAATAGTTGCCCTCGGGCAGGTTGGTCCACTGCCGGGTGGCGGTGCTGCCGGTGTCGAACCCGCAGGTGCCGTACTCGTCGTCGAAGAAGGTGTTTTTCTTCGTCAGCGTCACGTTCAGCGGCGTGTCGCCGCAGGCCGGGCGCGCGTCGTCCTGCGCCTGGCGGTCGCCTTCGCCGCCCCAGTCGTCGCTCGCCCCCCAGCCGGCGGTGATCGTCACCAGCAGGCCGCCGGCGGGCACCTGAAAGACGGTCTGCCCCTTGAGCACGCGGTGGCGCATCTTGATCGTGCTGTCCAGGTTGGGGCTGCGCATCAGCCGCGCGCCTGCCGCGCCCGCGCCGGTTTGCTGCACCACGTGCGTCAGTTCATGGGCCAGCAGGCGCCGCCCGGCGTGCGTGGACGGCGCGAACCGGCCGGCGCCAAACACCAGGTCGTGCCCCACGGCGTAGGCCTGGGCGTCGACGTCGCGCGCCGACTGCCCGGCCACCGCGCCGGCATGCACCCGCACGCGGGAGAAGTCATGGCCGAAGCGCCGCTCCATGTCCTGCCTGAGCGCCGGCTCCAGCGGCCTGCCCGGGCTGGCCAGTGCCCGCTCCACGCTGGCCAGCGCGTCAACCGCTCCCGGTGCGGCCTGCCCGGTGAAGCGTTGGATCTGCGGCGGCGCCGGGCTGACGGCGGCGGCGTGCGGCGCGGCCAGCACCTGCTCGGCCACGCGGTCGGCCTCCTGCTCCAGCGGGTCGTGGCTTGCGCCCAGGCCGGTCTTGGGCTGCAGGCGCTTCTTGCGCTGGCAGTCCGGGCATTGGCCGGCCAGCGACGCCGTGGGCGCGCCACAGGCGCATTTGCGTTGCAGCACCAAGCCCGGGTGGCCGGAACGGGCCGGCGTCCCGGGCCTGGCGGCCAGGCGCTGCAGCGCGGCGGCGACGGCAGTCATGGCCCGAGCTCCCGGCCGATGCCCTGCGCGACGCCCTGGCCGACGCGCTGCGGCGTGGCGCCCTGCTCGGCCGCAACGCCGCCCACCCGCAGCCGCGGCACATCGCCCAGGCCGCGCAGGCGCGACACGGCGTCGGGCTGGGCCAGCACCCGCGCCAGCTCGGCCTGCAGCCCCTGCCCGATGGCCTGCCGGTCCTCGGGCCGGAACCCCTTGAGCACCAGGCGCCCGATGTGAACGATCACGCGCGTCATGTCCACCCCCGTGTTTCGGCGTCGCTCAGCGGGCGCTCGCGCTTGCTGGCGTCCTGGTGCGCCGCGTGCAGCAGGTGCGCCATCGAGACCGGGGCCTGCAGTTCGGCCGCCCGGAACGCGGCGTTCAGGGCGATGTTGCGGATGCTGCCGCCCGTCACGCTCAGGCGCGCCAGCTTGCCGGTGTCGATGTCGCCCTGCGGCATGCGCGCCGGAAAGGCGCCGCGCCAGATGGCCTGGCGCAGCGCCTGGTCCGGAAACGCAAACTGCACGACAAAGCGCAGGCGGCGCTGGAAGGCCGCGTCCAGCGCACCTTTCAGGTTGGTCGTCAGGATGGCCAGGCCGCGGTAGCACTCCATGCGCTGCAGCAGGTAGCTGACCTCGATGTTGGCGTAGCGGTCGTGGCTGTCCTTGACCTCGCTGCGCTTGCCGAACAGCGCGTCGGCCTCGTCGAACAGCAGGACGGCGCCGCTGTCCTCGGCCGCGTCAAAGACGCGGCGCAAATTCTTTTCCGTCTCGCCGATGTACTTGCTGACCACCGCCGACAGGTCGATGCGGTAGAGGTCGAGCTGCAGCTCGCGCGCCAGCACCTCGGCGGCCAGCGTCTTGCCGGTGCCGCTCTCGCCGGCAAAGAGGGCGCTGACGCCCAGCCCGCGCGCGCCCCTGCCGGCAAAGCCCCATTCGAGGTGCACCCTGAGCCGGTTGCGCATGTGCGCCGCGATCTCGTGCAGCGTGGCCTGCTGCGCCTCGGGCAGCACCAGGTCGTCCCAGCCGGCGGCGGCGTCGATGCGCTGGGCGAGTTCGTCGAGCCGGGCGTGGCCCAGGCTGCGGCAGGCCGCGCGCAGCAGCCTGCCGGGCGTCTCGCTGGCGGCCAGCAGCGGCGCCAGGCGGGCGCCTTCGGCCTCGATGGTGCGTGCGCTCAGCTTGAACTGGCCGGCCACCAGGTCGAGGCTGGACGCGAGCGCCTGCTCCGGCGCGTCGCCCGGCACACCGTCGGGCCGGGCGGCGCCCAGCGCCTGCTGCCACAGGCGTTTTTGCTCAAGCGCATCGGGCTTGTCCACCGCAAAGCGCAGGCTGGCGCGCGCCAGCGGCTGCGGCTGGCGGGCGCTGACGAACACCAGGCCGCGCAGCGACTCGACGAGGCGCAGGGCCGCGTCCGGCAGCATCTCGGCGTTGCTGCGCAGCAGCAGGGCGCTGCCCAGCAGCAGGGCCTCGCGCTGCCAGAGCGTGGCCAGCGCGTCGATCTCGGCGTGGCCGGCCGGCACGTCGTCGGCGCGCAGCACCCGCAGGTCCAGGCCGAGCGTGCCGGCCACCTCCGCCGCGACATCGGCCTGCCCGAGCGGGTCGTCGCCCAGCAGCCACAGCAGCGGTGCCTCGCCCTCGTTTTCCAGCGCCAGCGCATCGGCGATGGCGCCGCACACCGCCTGATGCGCCGGGCCCATGAGGGCCGGCGGCGGCACCTCGTCCAGCATGCTGGCCAGGCGCAGGTCGAGGTAGTTCACGCCCGCCAGGTAGTGCAGGATGCGCTCGTCGATGCGCAGCCTGGCGCGCGCGAGCCCGGCCGCCTCATCCACTTCCAGCAGCCGCCAGCGCCGCAGCGGCCCCACGGGCGCCAGGGCGCTCCAGTGCGGCGATTCCAGTGCCGCCAGCGCCAGGCCAAAGCTGGGGCCCGGCCGTGGCCCGGTGCCCGAGGCGGTTTCGCATTGCAGGGCGAGCCGCGCATCCATCTCCACCCCGGCGCACAGCAGCAGCACGCCGCGCTCGAAGCCGCTCAGCCCGAAGCTGTCGGCCAAGTGGTCGATGGCGGCCGGGGCCGGCATGGCGGCGCGGGCCGCGTCGAGCGCGGAGGCGAGGGATTGCGCGTCTTCCTGCGCGCCCAGCCGCTGGCGCAGGCAGGCCAGTTCGGCCGCCAGCAGCTGCTGGTTGGCCTGCGGCCAGGAAAGTGGGGCCGGCGTGGTCATGCGGGCAGCGTGATGCGGTGGTTGAAAAAGACCGGGGGCCGCGCGCCCCGGTCGATGGCGATGCTTTCGATGCCATCGACCCTGAGCCGCAGCAGCGGCGTGGCCCCGGCCGGCGGCGCGTCGGCAAAATCGAAGTCCAGCGTCTTGGTGCTGGCGGCGAACGGCTGCGCCGGCGCCTCGCGCATGTCCATCAGCAGCGCCACCTTCTGGCCCGGGCGCACCTCGGGCCGGCAGCCGATGCGCAGGTGCAGCGCGTTGCCCGCGCTGCGCGTCATCGCCACCGGCGGGAAGGTGATGGTCGGCGCCACGGCCACCGGCAGCGGGTTGCTGGTGCGCGGCGCGGCCTCGCCAGGGCGCAGCACGCGCAGTTCCAGGCGGTACAGGCCCGCCGGCAGGCTGGCCGGCAGGGCGGCCGTGAAGTCGAGCGTGGCGTCGTCGCTGCCGTCGGGCAGCGCGATCTCGTGCGTGAGCTGGAATGCCTCGTTGCGCAGCACCAGGAACCGGCCGGTTCCCGCCAGGTGGTGGCCGCGCACGCTGGCCACGTCGCCTGCCTGCAGCGTCGAAGGCGTCTGGTGCGCGGCCGCCAACACGGATTGCAGCGTCGGAAAGGGCGGCACCAGGCCGGGCGTGACGAGAACGCCCTCTTCACGCGCCGGCCCACCCGGCACCAGTGGCGCAAGGCGCCGTCCGCGCGTGAGCACGGGCAGCGGCGAGACGGCCGGCGCCTGCGACTCGATGAGCACCACCGACACCTGGAAGGCGGCGGTTGGACGGTAGTGCGCCGTCAGCGCCGACCACAGGCGCGACATTTCCTCGGCGTTCATCGCCATGGGCGTGATCTTCAGCAGCTCGACCTGCTCGGCCAGGTCGGCGCTGCGCAGCGCCTGGTACACCGAGGGCAGCAGCGCGCCACTGACCGGCGAGGGGTTGAGCGCGGCGCGGATCGCCGCACGCGAGAGCACCGCGTTGTCGTGCAGCAGCTGCATGCCGTAGCCCAGCAGCACCTCGGCCTGCAGCTCGGCGATGCCGTAGGCCGTGAGCAGGTAGTGCAGGTCCAGCGCCAGCGGCGGGTGACGCACCCGGCGCCCGCTGGCGTCGGCCGACGGCAGCTCGGCGTTGCGCCACGCCGCGTTGGGCGTGACCTGGTGCAAAAAGAGGTTGAGCCGGGGCACGGCCCCGTCGCCGCTGATCGGCACCACGTCGGGCGCCAGCGACGACACCAGCACGCCCGCGCCCAGCGTGTCCGTGACCTGGTGGTCGATCAGGCCGGAGTCGAGCAAGTCCTTGAGCACCGCGGACACCCCGGCAATGGCCAGCGCGTTGCTCATGGCCGGCTCCCGGAGTGGCCGCGCAGGTAGTCGGCCAGCGTCACCGAGGGCTGGCGCGGCGTCGGGGCGCGCACCGGCGCCGGCGCTGCAGCGCCCTGGGCGACCACCTCGATGCGGCCGATCGTGACATGCACCACCGCGTCCTCGCCCGGCGGCCTGGGCACGCGCTGCGCCAAGCTGGCCTCCGACAGCGGCCAGCCCGGCTGTGCCTGCGCCTGGGCAGGCGCTGCACTGCCTTCTTCCTGCAGCGCGGGCAGGGCTGCTGCCACCCCAGCCGCCGGACGCGGGGCTTCGGGGCTGGCGGGCTTGGCGCCCCCTGGCTGGCCGCCGGCCCGGGCTGGCGCGGCGCGCAAAGGCGGCGTGCCGAGCGCGCCGGTCGGTGTTGCTGGCGCAGCGGCAGGCGAGTGGGCCTGGGCGTTGTCGCCTCGTCGCAAGAGGCCGGCCGGCGGCAGCGGAAAGGCTGGCGTCGGCGCGCCAGGCGCGGCCGCATGGCGCTGTAGCGCCGCCGGGCTTGGTGCGGGCGACAAGCCCGGCGAGGGCTGCAGCGGCGCCTCGCCGCGTTCAAGGCCCCCGGGCGTCTGCGCCTGATCGCCCGTGCCCGCCAGGGGATGCGGCCCGGAAAAGCGCGAAGGCAGCACCGCCACTGCGCGCGCGGCATCGGTTGCGCGGGCGGGAGCGAGTCGGCGCAGGAAGTCCATCATGGTTCATCCTTGCGCCGCTACCATTTGCAGGTACGCCGCGCGGCGCAGCGGCGACAGGCGCAGCACCTCGCGCTCGGTCCAGCCGTAGGCGCGCGCCAGCGCGTCGATGTCCAGCAGCACGCGTTCGGCGGCCGCCCGGACCTTGCGCCACAGCATCTCGCCGACATCGAGTGGCGCCTGCCAGCAGGCCGCGCACTGCGGGCACGCGAGGGCAAAGGACACGCTGGCGCCGGGGTCGA
>Ga0308157_10009661_pt1 | contig 10633 bp, 12 predicted proteins | sample PhyBR1_FD_201035 | JGI IMG/M metagenome (GOLD analysis project Ga0308157, IMG submission 201035) | Phyllosphere microbial communities from UC Gill Tract Community Farm, Albany, California, United States - DLSLB.R1 | ecosystem: Host-associated > Plants > Phyllosphere > Unclassified | place: USA...
CGTTGGTCGTGCTGTATCCGAGGCTATCAAGCGCAACACGGCCCTTGGCGACCCAATCCCCGCCCTCCTCCGGTGTCGTCAGGTTTTCCAATAAAACAATGCCAATCAGGCCTGTATTGAATTTCAGGACACTCGAACCTTGAAGGCGTATGTCGCGCCCCTCATAAACTTGCCCGGTGCAATCAATACCGAAGTGGTAGCCGATATCGTCGTATTTCTGGCTTAGGTGCCCCTTCTGGATTTCCTGCATCTGCTCTGCACCGGGTGTACAGCTGTGGCTTCGACCGGCGTGATGCAGGGCGATCATGGTGTAATCCCAATCCATCACCATATCCGGCTTGCCTTTCACCGCTCCCCAGGAGGATCGCTCTAAGAACGTGGTGTTTAGTGAACGGACCTTCTTGATGATCGCTTCACGCGTTGCCGCTCGATCATTGACGGTAATCGGTATCGGACACACGAACTCGCCGGGCTTGATTTCTTGGGCGGTCGCTTGAGTTGCGAATAGATTGGTCATCAAGCCCCCTCCGCCAGCTCATGGAGCGTCCGAGCCGGAGCGCTGAACATGACGTGCAGTGAAATCTTCGCATCGGGAGTCGGTGTTTTTACGTGAGCAATTCCATTGGCATCGGTTACGCCCGTGGTTTCTACACCGTTGACTGTCGCCACAAAGTCACGGAAAGCCAACGGAGTGCCCGTTTCGCTGTCGGTGATGCTGAAGGCCTGGCCGTAGGTCTTCTGGATCGCAAGAGGAAGTGGAGGCTCGAACGGAACAGGCGTATGCGAATCCCCGATGATTACGGTGCCGGAGCCGCCGACTACTACGTCACCGTGCGTACCAACGGAATCAACCAGAGCTGCGTTTTTACCATTGATAAAAACGGTCGCTGATACACCTGAAACCAATGCGCTGCCGCATGTGCAGGTATCACCTTTACGAGCGGCAGCAAGTCCATCGAAGAAAACATCAGCAGAGCCTGAAGCGATGGCTTTGGCGCCATGTCCTGGCATTGGGCAACTGGTGGGATCGGTTAAACGTGCTGCGGGCTTTGGCATTATTGACTCCTTGTCATGATCGCCTGTGGACGCAGAACTTATCAGACTCGGCCATCTCAGTCTCGACCTAGGTAGGAATCACCGGATCGCTGACACCAAAGATACTCTAGCCAGATCACCAATCGCGGGACACCAAATGTGTTCCACCTAACTCGTAAATCCAGCCTTATAGCCTGGACGCTATCTCTTTCCACATGTAGTCATAGTTGTACTCCAACCAACGCACCAATAATCTGTCGTACTGCCTGCGAAACCAATTGCGCCGTCGCGCCGCGAGCCTCTCCTCTATCTCGGATCTGAGCCAATCAGGGTCGAACCCAGTCCATACAGTGGGCAGAACTGCAGCAATGTTTGTGAAGCAAACTGGTGCTACTTCTGAGTAAAAAATCTTGTAGAGCACCGCTGGATCAACGCCCTTGAGCTGTCGAACGACGTAGTCGTAATCAGTGGGGAAATGATTGAAAGGCTCTGATAAGGCAACTCTGACCCTAGTCAGTTGTGGTTCATTCAGAAGATGTCCCAATGCAAAAATCCTCTGATTCCTTATCCAGTAACTCGCTACCGTTTCGCCTGCAGAACTGCCTGCAACCGCACCAACAACAATCGTATGCATATCCCCATGGCGAGCCATGATCAAACCTGACGTTATCTTGCCAAGCAACAGCTCAAGTCCAGAATCGGGCGCTTGCCCAACCTATTCCTTAGCCCCAAACATCCGCTCAGCAATCTCCCGCCCCCGCTCCACCCCTTCCTTCGTCAACCATATCGACTTGTTCCTGTTCACCGGATTACTGATCAAACCCTGCGCGTGCAAGCGGTTCATGATTTCGAAGTCATAGCCCTTCCACGCATTGCCGTCGTCGGAGCTATAGGCTGCCAGGAGAGCAAGGACGGCGTCGTCGATCAGTTTCATGTCGTATTCCATGATGGTCACTCCGCTGATGTTCAGTGTTTGTAATCAAAGCGTCGTATCAAAGTGGATGTCAATGCTGCGCGAGCTTGTAGGTTTTAGATGCCCGATTGCTGGTTGCCTCGACTGCGATCCCCGCCCGTATAATCACGCCCGCACGGCAAACCTCCTCTGGCGTTTCGCGCATTGGTTTCAAACCCTTCACTTCACTGACAGACATCCCCATGGAAACCTCACTGGAAACCGTCGCCCTCTTCTCCCTCAAACTCGCCTACGAAGAAGAGGGGCTGAGCCCGATCCTGCGCGATGACATGGTCATGGGCGATTACCAGAAAGACGTCTTCGAGTTACTGGTGAAACGCGGCGATGTCGAGGCCATTCAGTTCAAGATGAACGAATGCCTGAACCTGGCGCTGGATGCTTTGGGCGGGGTCGAGAAGCCGTTGGGGCGGGAGTTGCGCAAGTTGTCGGCGGAGTTGGCTCAGGCGCGGTCGGTGGAGCAGCTGGGTCAGCCGCTGCTCGCGCTGAAGGGGTATCTGCGCGACATTCTTTGAGTGCCGCGCTAGAGCCATGCCGTTATCTCGTCCGATCAGCGACGAGCTTTCAGTACTCGAATATCCATTGGAAAGCCGTCAGCGCCAGCCAGTTTTTTCCAGCCCATGTATTGAAATTCGCCATTGGGATCGATGTAGTCGCCCTTCTCTGGTTGCCCTCCGCCAACTATCGCCACACGCTTCACCTCGCCACAGCCGCCATCCGACGGTCGAACCGTGTAGATCACATAGGGCTTCACGTATTGCGTGGCGCGGAAGTATTGGCCGCAGATTTCGTCGACGGTAATGAGCATGGTTTTCAGGCGGGCTTCGCCGTCGGTGTCTTCGTGCAGTTTCAGGAAGGAGATGTCGCCGACGTCGCTGTAGCCGAGGGAACGGGCACGTTGGTAGGCGGGGGAGTTCTGGTGCGCAATACGGCCCTCCTCCACACCGCGTTGCATTTGCGCGGCGAACTCGGCTTTGCCTTGGGCCAGGGTTGCCTCGGCGTGGGCGGCGACGTTTTCGCAGTGGGCGTACTCGCTGGAGTCGAGGTGTTGCGGTAGCAGATTAAGGCGGCGCTCGTTCATGGAGGCGAGGCTGTCTTGCAGGCCCGACGTGGCTGCATAGGCAGCGGAGACGCGACCGCTCTGGACGTCGGCGATTGTCTCCTGCATCCGCTGGCAATTGGCGAGGTAGTAATTCCAGCTGGCTTGCGGGTGTTCTTTCGCGAAGCAGAAGGCTGGGGTGATGGAGACGGCAAGGGTGAGAGCGCCGAGTAGTTGCAGCAAACGGGTTGTGGAAAACATGGGTAGTCCATTACAGAGAAGGCATGGCGGGACGCTACTATTTTGCTATCGTGCCGTCCACTCTCTACAGGTGAGCAAGTTGCCGCCTCTGTCTCGTAGCCAGGAAAGAAATCCGATGGATGCTGTGTTGTGTTTAGTGGTCATGGCGGCAATGTGGTTCTGGGTGGTGCGACAGCGCGGGCATTGGAATCTGTTGTTGGCAAACCTTGCCGGAGCGGGCAGCGCTGTGGTCGCGGGCATTGTCTTCACGCTGCTTTACGACGGGCTGTTCGGCACCACCATGGCAGCGCCGGGACTGCATAACAGCCTGGTGGTGTTCATGACCAGCGCGGGCGTTCTGGCGGGTGTGTGGTTGTGGATCGCCAAGCGTCGTCAGCCAGCGCATCCGGTTGCACGTCAACTGCTCGCGGGCGCCTGTGGCGTTGCCGCAGGCATGGTCACGTTGATTTTTCTGGCGGCGAATTATTTTCCGCAACCGTAGCCGGACGGCGCGTCTATTTTGCTATCTTGCCGCGCATCGTCGGGGCTTGCTGATCGTCTCGCGCCGCGCTTGGATTGTTGAAAGGTAAGGAAAGGATCAAATGGAGTTTCTGCGTTTTCTGGCGTTCGTCGCTGTCTGGGGTTTCATGTGGCGCTGGGTGGTGAAGAACCGCGGCAGCTGGAATATTTTCTACGGCAACATCGTTGGCGCGGCGGGTGGGTTCATTGTCGGGCTGGTGATGTTGTCGATCACCTTTTCGCTGTTTCCTTCGTCGTTCGATCACGAGGCGCAGGCGCAAAACACGCCACTCGTCGAGTCGACCTCTGTACTGCCTGAAGCCGAGGCAGTCACGCCCGCCACCGAACTGAAAGATGCGCCGGTTTTTGCTGCCATCGAAGCGGATGACAAGCCTTCCCCGCCGGACTCCGCACTGTTGCCGAATAACGTCAGCCGAGCGCCGAAATCAATGGCGGTACAAACGGTGCTGAATCAGAGCGACTACGAGGGTCGCATGGCCCTGGCCGCGCTGAACAAGAAGTTGCGCGGCGACGCACAGGCCGACAAGTCGATGATCGCGTATGTCATGTGCAGCCCGTTTGTCACCAGCACCCTGCGTTATCCCGCTTCGGCGCGTTTTGCTGACAGCAAAGCGCTGGTCAGTCATCGCTACAAGGATCAGGTCTACAGCTTCAGCAACAGCGTCACTGCGCGCAACATGAATGGCGACGATGTCACCTACCGTTTCGATTGCTCCGTGCAGGAATTGCCACGGGTTGATGCGACGGCTGGGGAATGGCGTTTGCTGGCGCTGAAACTGCAAAAAGCCGACTCTTAAGGCTGATTTAAGGGATCAAGGCGCCGGCTGCGCTATCATCGCCGGCCTGTGCGCCTTGAACTTTATCCTCAATGTTTTCAACTCCCGATGACCTCACCTCGCTGCCTCCTGTCCTGGCCGGCCCGCTGCTGCGGCGGCTGGAGCCGACGCGCGTGGTGCTGTGGCTGGTGGGCTCACGTGAACTGGCGCTGACCTTGCGCCTGCAGGGTGTAGGAGATATTCCGCTCGACTCAGAGAAATGCACGGTCATTGCCGTAGGCCGTCATGCGTTCGTGCATCTGATAGACGTTCAACTTGAAAGCGCCCTGCCCTGCGACACGTTTATCGATTACGACCTGCTGATCGATGACGCCATCGGTATGGCTGAGTGGGCGCCTCACCTGCTTTACCCCGGCGCTACCTGCGCGAACCTCGTCGTGCGCTCGCGAATCGATCAATTACTCCACGGTTCCTGCCGCAAGCCGCATCATCCGGCAACCGATGGTTTGCTCTGCGTCGATCAATTGCTGGCCGACGAAGCCGATGCGCAACGGCGCCCGGCGTTGCTGATGATGAGCGGTGATCAGGTCTATGCAGACGACGTTGCCGGGCCGATGCTGCGGGCGATTCATGCCTTGATCGAGCGTCTGGGTCTGTTCGATGAGCACCTTGACGGTGCCGTGGTCAGCGACAGCGCCAAGCTCTATGAGCACCCGGCCAGCTACTACCACCGTGCGGATTTGTTACCGGCGCTGGAGAGCAACGAGACCTTGCGCGAGCGATTTTTCGGTGGCGCGCGTAAGCCGATTTTCACCAGCAGCAGTGCCGACAATCACTTGGTGACGTTCGCCGAAGTCATGGCCATGTACATGCTGGTGTGGTCGCCGACGCCGTGGTCGTTGATCAATCCGAGCGCGCCGACGCTGACGCCGGAACGCCGCAAGCGCTACCACCTCGAGCAGACGCGCATCGATGCCTTCAAGGCGGGCCTGGGCAACGTCGCGCGGGCGCTGGCGCATCTGCCGAGCCTGATGATTTTCGATGATCACGACATCACCGATGACTGGAATCTCTCCGCGCAATGGGAGGAAACCGCCTACGGCCATCCGTTCTCCAAACGCATCATCGGCAATGCGCTGATTGCTTATCTATTGTGTCAGGGCTGGGGCAACAATCCGGACGCCTTCAAGGACGTGCTGGAACAGACCGCGCAACTGAGCGCCAGCGGTGATGACGGCTATCTGGACATGCCGGTGCAGGACAATCTGATTGATCAGTTGCTGCGTTTTCAGCAGTGGCATTTCGTATTGCCGAGCACTCCGGCACTGGTGGTGATCGACACGCGCACCCGGCGCTGGCGCAGCGAGATGGCGCTCAAGCAACCATCGGGCCTGCTCGACTGGGAAGCCTTGAGCGAACTGCAACAGGAACTGCTCGATCACCCTTCGGCGATCATCGTGTCGCCGGCGCCGATCTTTGGCGTGAAGCTGATTGAAACCGTGCAGAAAGTGTTCAGCTGGTGCGGTTATCCGCTGCTGGTCGACGCGGAAAACTGGATGGCCCATCGCGGCGCGGCGCAGGTGATCCTGAACATTTTCCGACACTCGCGCACACCGGGGAACTACGTGGTGCTGTCCGGCGATGTGCATTATTCCTTCGTCTACGAAGTCTTGATCCGCCACCGCAAGGCCGGCCCACGGATCTGGCAGATCACCAGCAGCGGCATCAAGAACGAATTCCCACCGACCCTGCTGGAATGGTTCGACCGCCTCAACCGCTGGCTCTACTCACCGCGCTCGCCATTGAACTGGTTCACCAAACGCCGCTTGATGCGCATCGTCCCGTATACGCCGGAACATGCCGAGGCCGGGGAACGGCTGTGGAATTCGGCGGGGATCGGACAGGTGTTTTTCAATGAACAGGGGCAGCCGAGCGAGATTGTTCAGCACAACTCGAATGGGGCGGAGAAGACGAGGATGCTGGCGCCGGAGTTGGGGGACGGGCTGGATTGAGGCCAGACTCTGAGCATTGGTGGAGTACCTGCAATGGGCACTCCACCTGCTGACAATTACCGCTGATAAGGATTACAAGCCTCTCGGAAACGTCTCCGAAGTGCTTGAGTGATACTGGGCGCAATAACAGTCGACCTCACTGTGTACCGACCACTCGCAGGGCTACATCATGCAAACCACCACCTGCAGCAAAGCCACAGCCCACTTGGCCTTATCGATGGACCAAGTAACTAATGACCGCGAACCGTTGCTGATTACCAAGCGCAGTGCCGAACCGGTTGTAATGATAGGTCTGGCTGATTATGAGTCACTTTTGCGGACGGCCAACTCACTACCCTTACCAGACACACCGCAGCAGTGATTAGAACGATGGGGCTGACGACAACGCGCGCCCAACCCCTCTGACAATCATCCCCACCTCGCGCTCATCAATCGTCAGCGGCGGCAGCAACCTGATGGTCTTGCCACGAGTCACGTTGATCAACAAGCCATGATCACGCGCGGCGATCAGCGTCAGGTCGCGCACCGGTTGTTTCAGCTCGATGCCAATCATCAGGCCCTGCCCCCGGATTGCCAGCACATTCGGGTTGTCTGCCAATTCGGCGCGCAAGCGTTCCAGCAGCCGTGCGCCCTGCACCCGCGCATTCTCCAGCAAACCTTGTTCTTCGATGATGTCCAGCACCGTGCAGCCGACCCGGCAGGCCAGCGGATTGCCACCGAAGGTGCTGCCGTGGCTGCCCGGGGTGAACAAATCCGCCGCGCGGCCACGGGCCAGGCAGGCGCCGATCGGCACGCCATTGCCGAGGCCTTTGGCCAGAGTCATGACGTCGGGCACGATGCCTTCGTGTTGACAGGCGAACCACTGCCCGGTGCGGCCAATGCCGGTCTGGATTTCATCGAGCATCAGCAGCCACGCGTGGCGATTGCACAGGTCGCGCAGGGCCTTGAGATAACCCGGCGGTGCGACTTGTACGCCGCTTTCGCCCTGGATCGGTTCGACCAGAATCGCCACGATGCGCGCGCCGTGTTTGCGCTGTATTTGCTCCAGCGCCGGGAGATCGCCGAACGGCACTTTGACGAAATCCCCCGGCAGTTCGTTGAAGCCCAGGCGCACCGCCGGGCCATCGCTGGCAGACAGCGTGCCGAGGGTGCGGCCATGGAACGCGTTGGCCATGACCACCACCAGCGGCTGCTCGATGCCTTTGCGCCAGCCGTACAGGCGCGCCAGTTTCAGTGCCGTCTCGTTCGCTTCGGCGCCGGAGTTGTTGAAAAACGCGCGCTCCATTCCCGACAACGCCGTCAGCCGTTTGGCCAGTTGCTGTTGCCAGTCGATGCTGTACAGGTTGGAAGTATGCAACAGCAATCCCGCCTGCTCGCTGATCGCCGAGACAATGCGCGGATGCGAGTGGCCGACATTGGTCACTGCCACACCGGCAACAGCGTCCAGATATTCGCGCCCCGCCTGATCCCACAGGCGCGTGCCCAGGCCCTTGGTGAAACTCAGGGCCAGTGGTTGGTAGGTGTTCATCAGGGCGGCGGTCATGACGTGAAACTCCATTGCAGGTCGGTGTTTTTGCAGTATGGTTAGCCACCTGAGCTGGATAAACCCGGAAAAACTTCAATCATTTAAAAGCCGAGCTTGATAATGGATTTGTTTCAGTCGATGGGCGTCTACGTCAAAGTGGTGGAAACCGGGAGCATGACGGCCGCCGCTGCGAAGTGCGAAATGTCGACGACGATGGTGGGCAATCATCTGCGCGCGCTGGAGCAACGGCTGGGCGTGCAACTGCTGCAACGCACTACGCGCCGCCAGCGCCTGACCGAATTCGGCAGCGTCTATTATCAGCGCTGCCTGGAAGTGCTCGGCCTGGTGGCCGACTCCGAACGCCTTGCTGAACAAGCGTCGGACGAGCCGCGCGGCTTGCTGCGTATCACCGCGCCGCTGACCTTCGGCGTCGAACGACTGACCCCGGCTCTCAGCGAATACTCCTTGCTCTATCCGCAAGTGAAGCTCGACGTGGTGCTGACCAACAGCCGTCCGGATCTGCTGGAGAACGGCCTCGATGTCGCATTCCGCCTGGGCAATTTCGACCAATCCAACCTGATCGCCCGGCCCTTGATCGACTACACCCTGACGGTCTGCGCTTCCCCTGATTACATCGCGCGGCGCGGCATGCCGCACACGCCACAGGATTTGCAGCAACACGATTGCCTGTCCTTCGCCTACCCGGCTGGGGATGACTGGCAATCGGTGGAAAAACGCTGGCGTCTGAGCGGCCCGGAAGGTGAAGTCCTCGTCGACGTCAGCGGGCCGATGCTGATCAACAGCTCCGCCGGTTTGCACCAGGCGGCGCGCAACGGCATGGGCATCATGATGCTGCCCGACGCGCTGGTGGAGCAGGATCTGCGCGACGGCAAACTGGTCAGGGTAATGACGGACTACCAACCGCCGAGCAGGCCGATGCATCTGTTGTATGCGCAGGATCGCTACCGATTGCCGAAGCTGAGACGGTTTGTCGAGTTTGCGATGCGTACTTGGGGGAAACCCGCTGACGCCATGCTCGGAAAATAACGCACGCCGGGAAAAATCCCGACCACCAGACCGTTGCTCCGTGACAACGCCGCCCCGCTCCCCTAAATTAGTCGGCCTGAAAAAGACCTCGTGCTTTCTCGCCTCAACTCAAGTTAAAAAGTAGTGAAATTTCAATGTCCGATTTCAACACCGCTGAATCCGTAGTCACCCAGTCGTCCAAAGCGGAATACGAAAACTCCATCAATCTTTCACAACACCTGCCACAAGCCAAAATCATCAGCGAGATGGTCCTCGACGCGTTCCAGTCGACCCGAGAGAGCGACCAGATCCGTGAATTGCGTGCGGCGATCCGTCAGGCGCATGACAGTTTTGATGACGACAAGGCGTACGAGCTGATGGGCGAACTCAAGCGCCTGAAAGACGCCGAGGCAGCCGACATCGCCGCGCTGGAAGACCTGAGCAGCAAGTTCTCGATCGGACGCATTCTGTCCAGCTTCAAGGACGATCCGGCATTTCAGGAAATCGTCTATGGCCTGGCGCTGAAGGTGCTGAATCAGACCCATCAGGCAATCAGCAATCCGAGCGGCGGCAAGAGCAAAGCTGCGAAGAAGAAAGAAGTGGAAATCTTCACCATCAGCAAGGACGGCGCCAGCGTGACCCTGCCAATGCGCACCCCGCGTTCGCGTCTGAACGTTGATCGTGAGGCGCTGGAATTCCTCGGTTTCACCTTCGTGGGTGAAGGCGATGAAGCCGAGCTGGAGAGCGAAACCTTCGTCGATAACGCCGGTACGGAACAGGCGGTGAACCGCAAGAACATCATCACCGCGCTGCAGCAGCAGACTGCGTTTGATGGGTATAGCATCGCGGCGCAGTAATCTGCAAAGCGCTTGCGAAAAAGCCCCGCACTGAGATTCAGGCGGGGCTTTTTGTTGTCCGGCTTGTGATTCGTGAGGAGGCGAAAATCGTCGCCCCTCACCCCAGCCCTCTCCCGAGGGAGAGGGAGCCGACTTGTGTGATTTTCAAACCTGAGTTCGGCTCGGTATTTCAGGTCGGCGTATATCTTGAGAGCCCCTCAGTCAGTCCCCTCTCCCTCCGGGAGAGGGTTAGGGTTAGGGCAAACAGCTACCCCCCTCAAGCCGAAGGATGCAACGCCGCAATCATGTCCACTTCAATCGCCGCATTCTTCGGCAACTGATACACGCCGATGGTCGTGCGCGTATGCCGTCCGGCATCGCCCAGCACATGGCTGAACACATCCGAAGCGCCGTTGGCCACTTCGCTCAGGTCGACAAAATCAGCGGTCGACTTCACATACACCGTGACCCGCAACAACGCGCGAATCTTGTCCAGCGAACCCACCGCATCGACAATCAGCGCCAGGCAACGCATGGCGCTGATGCTTGCGGCGGCTTGCGCATCCTTGAGGTTCAATTCCAGTCCCACGCGGCCGGGATACAGAATTTTGCCATTGACCCTCGGCACCATGCC
>Ga0308157_10009662_pt1 | contig 10631 bp, 8 predicted proteins | sample PhyBR1_FD_201035 | JGI IMG/M metagenome (GOLD analysis project Ga0308157, IMG submission 201035) | Phyllosphere microbial communities from UC Gill Tract Community Farm, Albany, California, United States - DLSLB.R1 | ecosystem: Host-associated > Plants > Phyllosphere > Unclassified | place: USA...
TGTCGGCATCCGCGCAAGAGACTGCGAACGCCGCAGCGCTCAGCTTCGTGAATGCCGACATCGAATCGGTGATCAAGGCGATCGGCCACTACACCGGCATGACCTTCATCATCGACCCGCGCGTGAAGGGCACGCTCACGCTCGTATCCGAAAAGTCGCTCAGCAAGAGCGAAGCCTTCGGCCTGCTGACATCGACCCTGCGCCTGCAGGGCTTTGCAGTGGTCACCAGCGGCGACGGGTATGCCAAGGTGGTGCCCGAGGCCGAAGCCAAGCTGCAATCCTCACCCACGCAAGTGGGCGGCGTGCGCTCGAGCAAGGCCACCGGCGACCAGATCGCCACGCAGGTGTTCTACCTGTCGTACGAATCGGCGGCCAACCTCACCGCCGTGCTGCGGCCGCTGATTTCGCCGAACAACTCGATCATGGCCAACCCGGGCAACAACACCCTGGTCGTGACCGATTACGCCGACAACCTGCGCCGCCTGGCACGCATCATCGCCGCGCTCGACGCGCCGGTGGCGGCCGAGCTCGACGTGATCCCGATCCGCAACGCCATCGCCAGTGATATCGCGCAACTCGTCACGCGCCTGATGGAACCGGCTGCGGGCGGCGACTCGGGCCGCGTCACGGTGCTGGCCGATCCGCGCACCAACGCCGTCATCGTGCGCGCGCCATCGCAGGCCCGTGCCAACCTGGCCAAGAGCCTGATCGCGCGCCTTGATCAAGAAAGCTCCAGCCGCGGCAATATCCACGTCGTCTACCTGAAAAACGCCGACGCCAGCCGCGTTGCCCAAACGCTGCGCGCCGTCGTCTCGCAGGATGCCTCGGCCGTGCCGGTGCAGCAGCAGGGCACGTCGGGCAGCTCGATCACGTCGGGCACCGGCAGCGGGCAGGGCGGCAGCGGCGCCGGCGGGCTGGGCGGCCAGCAAGGCCAGCAGAGCAGCACCGGCATGGGCGGCACCGGCAATACCTTCGGCCAGCAAAGCCAGCTGACCGCCAACGCGGGCGGCGCCGGCGGTGGCCAGGGTTCCGGCTTCATCCAGGCCGATGCCTCGACCAACAGCCTGATCATCACCGCGCCGGACGCCGTCTACCGCAACCTGCGCTCGGTCATCGACCAGCTCGACGTGCGCCGCGCCCAGGTGTACATCGAGGCGCTGGTGGTCGAAGTCACGTCCAACAAGGCATCCGAATTCGGCGTGCAGTGGGTTGGCGCGACGGGCGACTCCGACAGCAAATACCGCTTCGGCGGCTTGCAGAACTACACGGGGGGCGGCTCGAGCAGCAGTATCGTCAACCTGGCGCTGGCCGCCAGCCAGGGGACCAGCGCCACGACCACGCCGAGCGTGCCGTCCGGCCTGACCTTTGGCCTGTTCCGCCAGATCGGCGGCGAGCTCGGCCTGGGCGCCGTGGCCCGCGCACTGGAAAACGATGGCAATGCCAACATCCTGTCGACGCCAAACCTGATCACGCTCGACAATGAACTGGCCACCATCAAGGTCGGCCAGAACGTCCCGATCATCACCGGCTCGTACACCACGTCCGGCAACAACAGTGGCAACCCGTTCCAGACGGTCGAACGCCAGGACGTCGGCCTGCTGCTCAAGGTGCGCCCGCAGATCTCGGAAGGCGGCACCATCAAGATGGCCATCTACCACGAGAATTCGAGCGTCGATGCGTCCACCCGCAACCTGGCCTCGGGCCTGACGACCAATGTGCGCGCCATCGAAAGCAATGTGCTGGCCGACGATGGCCAGATCATCGTGCTGGGTGGCCTGATCGAAGATACCGAAGGCGACGGCGAAGAAAAAGTGCGCGGCCTCGGCGACATCCCGGTGCTGGGCAACCTGTTCAAGTACCGCACCCGCACGCGCAACAAGACCAACCTGATGGTGTTCCTGCGTCCGGTCGTGGTGCGCAGCAAGGATGCATCGAATTCGATCGCGATGGACCGCTACGAATTCATGCGCGCCGCTGGCGCTGCCGGCCGGCCGGAGGCTTCGCCGTTGCTGCGTGACCTGGGCGCGCCGCTGCTGCCGCCGCTGGTCGGCGGTCAGCCGCCGGCAGGTGGCGGGATGGCAACGCTGCCGGTCCAGGCGCCGCCACCGGCCAACGCCGCGCCGGGCGCATCGAACGATGGCGCGGCCAATCGTCCGGGCGCCTCGCGGTCAAGCTCCGCGAACCCTGCGAGCAATCCGGCAGGCACCACATCTGGCGCCGCATCTGGTACCGCCGTGCCAGCCTCGCAATTTCGCCCGGTGACGCCACCGAACCGGGAGTAATTACATGACCAATCTCTTGCCCTACGCGTTCGCCCGTGACCACGTCGTCCTGGCGCGCGGCACTGGCGAGCCGGGCCAGAGCGTCGAAGTGCTGGTCTCCAGCGCGACCGCGCCGGCCGCCATCGCCGAGGTGTCGCGCCGCTTCGGCCGCATTCAGCTGCGCCGCATGGACAAGGACGAGCTCGACACCGTCATCGCCGGCGCCTATGCCGGCGGCGGCAACGACGCTTCGCAGGTCGTTGATGAGTTTGATGCCGACCTCGACCTGACCAAGCTGCTGCAGGACGTCCCGGCCATTGAGGATTTGCTCGAATCGTCCGACGACGCGCCCGTGATCCGCATGATCAATGCGCTGCTGACGCAATCGCTGCGCGAAGGTGCATCCGATATCCACATCGAGCCGTTCGAACAAACGTCGGTCGTGCGCTTTCGCATCGACGGCGCGCTGCGCGACATCGTGCGGCCCAAAAAGGCCATCCACGCGTCGCTGATCTCGCGTATCAAGATCATGTCGCAGCTCGACATCGCCGAAAAACGCCTGCCGCAGGATGGCCGCATCACGCTGCGCGTGGGCGGCAAACCAGTCGACGTGCGCGTCTCGACGCTGCCGACCGGCCACGGCGAACGCGCCGTGCTGCGTCTGCTCGATAAAGAAGCAGGGCGCCTCGACCTGTCGCACCTGGGCATGGCCAGCGATCTGCTGCCGCAGTTCGACCGCCTGATCAACCAGCCGCACGGCATCGTGCTGGTCACGGGCCCGACCGGCTCGGGCAAGACCACGACGCTGTACGCGGCGCTGTCGCGCCTGAATGCGGCCACCGCCAACATCATGACGGTCGAAGACCCGATCGAGTACGACCTGAACGGCGTCGGCCAGACCCAGGTCAATGCCCGCATCGACATGACGTTCGCAAAAGCGCTGCGCGCCATCCTGCGGCAAGATCCTGACATCATCATGATCGGCGAGATCCGCGACCTGGAAACGGCGCAGATCGCCGTCCAGGCCTCGCTGACGGGTCACCTGGTGCTGGCCACGCTGCACACCAACGATGCGGCCTCGGCTGTGACGCGCCTGCTCGACATGGGCATCGAACCGTTCCTGCTGTCGTCGTCGCTGCTGGGCGTGATGGCCCAGCGCCTCGTGCGTAAACTGTGCTCGCAGTGCAAGACCTTCGATGGCAGCACCTGGCACGCGGTCGGCTGCGAGCGCTGCGGCCACACCGGCTATCACGGCCGCGTCGGCGTCTACGAGCTTCTCGAAACCACCGACCAGATCCGCGCCCAGATCCACAACCGGGCGTCCGAAGCCGACATCCGTGTCGCGGCGCTGGGCGTGGGCATGAAGACCATGCGCGAGGACGGCGAACGCTGGCTGCTCGACGGCACCACCACACGGGCCGAAATCGTGCGCGTGACCAAGGACTAGCCGATGCCCGCATTTCGTTACGAGGCCGTCGACAACGGGGGCGCCACCCGCAAGGGCGTGGTCAACGCCGACAGCCCGCGCGCTGCGCGTGCCGACCTGCGCGCGCAGGGCCTGACGCCGCTGAGCGTCGAAGCCATCGCGGCCCAGCTCGACGCCGCCGGCGTGGCCCGCTCGCGCGGTATCGGCGAGCGCCTGTCGCAAAACGAACTGGCGCTGTTCACGCGCCAGCTGGCCAGCCTGCTGGAAGCCGGCCTGCCGCTCGAGCAAGCGTTTACCGCCTTGCTCGAACAGGCCGAGCGCCCGTACGTGCGCGACCTGGTTGCGTCGATCCGCGCCGAAGTCATCGGCGGCTCGGCCTTTTCCACCGCCCTGACGCATCATCCGCGCGACTTCGCCGAGATTTACCGGGCCCTGGTCGGCTCGGGCGAGCAGATCGGCCAACTGTCGCGCGTGCTCTCGCGCCTGGCCGACTACATCGAGCGCCGCAACGCCCTCGTGCAGAAGGTGCGCCTGGCGTTCACGTATCCGGCGATCGTCACCGTCGTCGCGTTCGCGATCGTGATTTTCCTGCTCACCTACGTGGTGCCGCAGATCGTGTCGGTATTTGCCAACACCAAGCAAAAGCTGCCGTTCCTCACCGTCGTCATGCTGGCCGTGTCCGACTTCGTGCGCGCGTATGGCATTGTTGTCGGCATCCTGATTGCCGGCGCGTTCTGGCTGTGGCGGCGCGCGTTGCGCAACCCGGTGCTCAAGCGCCGCTGGCACACGTGGCTGCTGACCGCGCCCATCTATGGCAAGTTCGAGCGCAGCCTGAATACCGCGCGCTTTGCCAGCACGCTGGCCATTACCACCGGCTCGGGCGTGCCGATCCTGCGCGCGCTCGACACCAGCCGCGAGACGCTGTCGAACGTGGCGATGGCAGAACTGGTCGAGCAGGCCACGGCCAGCGTGCGCGAAGGCGTCAGCCTGGCGCGCGCGCTGTCGGCGCAAAAGCTGTTTCCACCGATGCTCGTGCACATGATCCGCGCCGGCGAGATCACCGGCGAACTGCCGGCCATGCTCGAACGGGCCGCCAATTCGCAGCAGGCCGATCTCGAGCGCCGCACGCTGACCATCGCCGGCCTGCTCGAACCGGTGCTGATCCTGGCGATGGGCCTGGTCGTGCTGCTGATCGTGCTGGCCGTCCTGATGCCGATCATCGAAATCAACCAGCTGGTGCAATAAGAATCGCGCAGCGATGCCAATGACCGAGATGCGAAAGACACCATGAACAAGCGTTTGCCCCTTCTTTTGAGCCTGCTGGCCCTGATCGTGCTGGCGGTATCGGGCGCCTATTGGGTGCTGCAGCTGTACAAGCCAGAGCAGCGCCCGCTGGCCGCAGCGCCGCTGGCGACCCAGCCTGCACCGAGCCCGGAAGCTGCAGCCACGCTGTTCGGCGGGCAGCCGACGGTCGCGATTTCCAGTTTCCAGTTGACCGGTGTGGTCTCGGCCGGCGCCAACAGCGCCGTGATCCTGGTGGCCGACGGGTCGCTGCCGAAAGCGGTGCGCATCGGCCGCGAGATCGCGCCCGGCGTCGTGGTGGCCGAAGTGCATCGGCGCTATGTGATGTTGTCCGATAACGGTGTCATGAAGCGCGTCGAACTGGCGCCCGATGCCGGCCAGTCGAGTGCGATCAGCCAGCCCGTGCCGCGCGCAATGTCACCGCAGCCGATGATGGAGCCGCAAATGGCGCCGGGCGTGGTCAGTGCGCCGCCGATGATGCAGAGCGCACCGCCGAATGGCAATCCGCAAGGGATGCAGGGCCAGCCACGCGATCCGCCGCCGGAGCAGGACAACCCGGGCCAGCAAGGCCAGCCGCAGATGCCGCAGAACGCGCAGCCAATGAATGGCGAGCGGCCGGTGATGTAATCGCTGTGGTGCAGGCAGCGTGGCCGAGAATCAGCCGCCGCTCAGCGCCGCAACGCCGTAAACGCCGCCAGTTCCCACGACCGGAAGCCCAGCAGCAGCGTATGCCCCTTGCGCTCGTCGGCAGGCAGGCGCCGGTCGTTGCGGTGCAGGCGCGCCAGTTCCGCCGCCAATTGATCGATCTTCAGCGACAGTTCGAGCGCACTGGCCGGTGACAGCCGTGCCGGCAGGCACAGCAGCGCTTCGCCAGCACCGTCGAAGCGGCCCGAGAAATAATCGTTCACCACGTTCTCGCGGAAGAAATGCTGCACCGGGCCATCCGGCAGCCAGCGAAATGCATTCGACACCCGCAGCAGATAGCGGTTCAGCGGCTTCAGTTCAATCAGCCCCAGCCGGTCGAGCTCGGCGAGCAGCGTGATGCATTCGGCCTCGGTCAGGTCGTAGGTTTCGATGATCTGCTCGATGCTCCAGTGGCCCAGGCAGCAGATCGCCATCAACAGCAGGCGCGGGTTGGCAACAATGGAGCGTTCCTGCGTCAGGCTCAGCGCATCGAGCTGGGGCCGCGCCTCGATCGCTCCGCGCAGCAAGTCTTCCAGCCCGATGCCGGTGGCCTGGCAAATCTCCGCCAGGCGCGATAGCGCCATATCCTTTTGCCCGAACATGCGCTTGACGCTCGATTCGCTCACGCCAATGCGCTCGGACAGCGTTTTATACGTGATGCCGGCGGCGCGCAAGCGCATGCGCAGCGCGTCCAGGATCAGATCGGGAGAACTCATGGACAATCCAGTGAAGATGACAACGGCTGACTTTAACGTTGAATCACGGTGCGGACAAGGCGCGTACACCGGAATGGGCGCCACTGCCAAAAAAACGGACACCGAAGTGTCCGCAAAGAGTGTTTGTACAGCGTGCCGGACGCCGGTTCAGTCGTCGTCGCCAGCCACCAGCCTGACCTTCTTGAGTGCCTGCTTGGCGGCGGTGCGCTCGCTCGAGAGCGGCTTGGCATGCGGGCCGGCGGCGCGCGCCTTGGCCAGCGCGGCGATGGGATTGCGCGGCTTGCCCGCTTGCTGCGACGGTTCGATCCGCAACCGCATTTTTTGCCGCGTCGCCAATGCCTTGTTTGCCATGCCGGCCTCCTGCAAGAAATTACAGCACGTAGCGTGACAGGTCTTCGTTGACCGCCAGCGCGTCGAGCCGTTCGTTGACAAAGGCTGCGTCGATGCGTACCACCTGGTCTTTTTCCGACCCGGCAGTAAACGAGATTTCCTCGAGCAGCTTTTCCATCACCGTGTACAGGCGGCGCGCGCCGATGTTCTCGGTGCGCTCGTTGACCGAGAACGCGATCTCGGCCAGGCGATGGATGCCTTCGTCCAGGAACTCGACCTGCACGCCTTCGGTGGCCAGCAGCGCCTGGTATTGCTTGGTCAGGCTGGCGTGGGTCGACGTCAGGATGCTCTTGAAGTCTTCGATCGACAGCGATTCGAGCTCGACGCGGATCGGGAAGCGGCCCTGCAACTCGGGAATCAGGTCCGATGGCTTGGACAGGTGGAACGCGCCCGATGCGATGAACAGGATGTGGTCGGTCTTGATCATCCCGTACTTGGTGTTGACGGTCGTGCCTTCGACCAGCGGCAGCAGGTCGCGCTGCACGCCGGCGCGCGAGACATCGGCGCCGCCGTGCTCGGAGCGGGTCGCGATCTTGTCGATTTCGTCGAGGAACACGATGCCGTTCTGCTCGACGTTGGCAATCGCCTTTTGCTTGAGCTCATCTTCGTTGAGCAGCTTGCCGGCTTCTTCGTCGATCAGGATCTTCATGGCTTCCTGAATCTTGAGCTTGCGCGGCTTCTTGCGCGCACCGTTGGCGCCGGCAAACATCGACTTGATCTGCTCGGTCATTTCTTCCATGCCCGGCGGCGCCATGATTTCCATCTGCGGCGCCGCGTCGGAGACTTCGATCTCGATTTCGCGATCGTCGAGCGCGCCTTCGCGCAGGCGCTTGCGGAAGGTCTGGCGCGTGGCGTCGCCTTCCTTGCTGTCCGGCGTATTGGCGGTGTTGAAGCCGAAGTCGCGTGCCGGCGGCACCAGGATGTCGATGATGCGGTCTTCGGCCGCGTCTTCGGCGCGCTGGCGCACTTTCTTCGCTTCGCTGGCACGGGTCTGCTTGATGCCGATGTCGATCAGGTCGCGGATGATGGTATCGACGTCGCGCCCGACGTAGCCGACCTCGGTGAACTTGGTCGCTTCGATCTTGATGAACGGCGCATCGGCCAGCTTGGCCAGGCGGCGCGCGATCTCGGTCTTGCCGACGCCCGTCGGGCCAATCATCAGGATGTTCTTCGGCGTGATCTCATAGCGCAGCGATTCGTCGACCTGCTGGCGGCGCCAGCGGTTACGCAGCGCAATCGCGACGGCCTTCTTGGCCTTGCCCTGGCCGACGACGTGCTTGTCCAGCTCGGAGACGATTTCGGGTGGGGTCATGTTCATGAAGCTGTTCATATCAGTCCAGGGTCTCGATGATGTGGGACATGTTCGTGTAGATGCACAGTTCGCCCGCGATGGTCAGCGCCTTCTTGACCACTTCGGCAGGCGCCATGTCGGTGTTCTCGTACAGGGCCTTGGCGGCCGACTGGGCATAGATGCCGCCGGAGCCGATCGCGCCGATGCCGTCTTCCGGCTCGAGCACGTCGCCATTGCCGGTGATGATCAGGGTGGACTCGCGGTCGGCCACGAGCAGCATGGCTTCCAGGCGGCGCAGCACGCGGTCGGTGCGCCAGTCCTTGGCCAGCTCGACCGAGGCGCGCAGCAGGTTGCCCTGGTGCTTTTCAAGTTTGCCCTCGAAGCGATCGAGCAGCGTGAAGGCGTCGGCGGTGCCGCCGGCGAAACCGCACAGGACCTTGCCCTGATACAGCTTGCGCACCTTGCGGGCCGAGCCCTTCATGACGACGTTGCCGAGCGTGACCTGCCCATCGCCGCCAAGCGCGACCTGATTGCCGCGGCGTACGCTGACGATGGTTGTACCGTGAAATTGTTCCATTTTTACCTCGTGATTGTCTGGCTACCAGCAGGTGGGGACCGTGCGCAGGATTGCAAGATTATCCGAACGGGAAATACGGATGCGCTGCCACAGCCGGGGTCAGGTCTGACATTTGGACACGACCTCAGCCTTAGCCACTTCCAACAGTGTCTTGCCCGGTAGTCGCATGGTCCAGTGCCAGCTAGTTCCGGCTACGCTACTGTCGAGATCGTGTCCAAATGTCAGACCTGACCCCGGCTTTTCGGTGTGTTGTAGCGTCAGTAGCGGTGTGGATACAGCCGCACGCTATCGCCGGCGCCGAGCAGGCGCAGCAGGGCGGCGACGAGATGGTTCAGTTCGCGCAGCTCGACCGTGCGGCCTGCTGCCGCTTGCGCATCGAGCTGCGCCAGCAGGCTGCCGGCGCCGGCGTAGTCGATGCGCGCCAGCCGCGAGCAATCGAGGACGAGCGTGTCGCGTTCTGCGGCGTAGGCCTCGATGGCCACTATCAATGCCGGGTCCAGGCTGGTGATTGCCGCCGGTAACATGAAGCGGTCGCCATGGCTCGGGGCCGGTGCAGCCGTCGAGACGTGGCGGGGCGCTTCGAACGAGGGCGGCGAGACCTCGTAGGTGACGCAGTAATCCATCGCCGCTTCTTCGAAATCCTTTTCGCGGTTGGTCAGCAGCAGCAGTTCGAGCAACAGCAGCCACGGCGCCGGGCTGGCCCCGCGCTTGCCGATGACGAGCATCGGGCGCAGCGTCGTGATCAGGGTGTCAGCGCCGGCCAGCACCAGGCCGCAGTCGCGCGCGCGCAGCGTTTGCAGGGCGGCCAGCAGGCAGTCGGCGCCGTCCGTGTCGATGCTGCGCACCTTGCCGAAGTCGAGTCGCACATTTGGCGCCTGCGCCTCGAGCACGCGGCGCAGGCGGGGCGCGACGGTCGCATCGAGCAGCGTGTCGAAGGTTTCGGTGGCGGCCAGACCCTGCGCCGGCTGGCTCGCGACCGAGGAGGGCGCGAGCGGCTTCCAGGTGGGCGGCGAGGTTTCGAAGTGGCTGGCGTAATCGATGGCGATGCTCTCGAACAGTTCTTCGCGGCCATCGGCCTGGTACAGGTCGAACAGCATCCACCATGGCAGGCGTTCGTGGCGGCCCAGCGTCGCGAGCGATTCGCGCAGCAATTGTTCGGCAGCGGCGCCCTGGCCGTTGGCGTACAGGATGGCGCTTTCGTCGACCGCCGGTGCGCTGGCAGGCGCGGCGGCCTGGTCGGGGATGTCGTCGGGAACGGGCGCGGCGGCTACCATAACGCCGTTTGCGGGACGACGGCCGCTGTCCCAGGCCGGCTCGTCGTCGAACATGTCGGACGCAAATTCGAGTTCGATTTCATCGATCTTGGCAGCGGTGGCGCGGGCGATTTCACGCTGGCGCTCGCGCTCGGCGTCAGACGCCAGGCGTGACGGTTCGCCGCGCAGGCGTGACTCGGGTGGCGGCCAGCTGGGCGCGGCCACCGCATCGTTCTTTTTCTTCAGGAAGGAAAAAAGCCCCATGCTCACCGTTGTCTCGATAACGTGTCCACCATGACCTTAGCACGGACCCTGGCGACGGATGCTGAGCACACGTGGCCGGGCGTCAGTGTAGCCGAAGGGCAATGTTGGTAGGATATTGAGCAATTGTAGCGTGTACACATGGCCAGGACGGCAGCTGTCATGCGTCGTTACAAACATCAAGAAATGGTGTCTGCAAACAAAAAAAGCATGCGACAAGGTCGCATGCTTTTTGGTCGGTGCTGAATCGCTGTTCAGCACGCACATCGATCAGTCGCCGTACAGCTTCTGCTTGAGTTCGCGACGCTGCTGGGCTTCCAGCGACAGCGTGGCGGTAGGGCGCGCGATCAGGCGCGGGATGCCGATCGGCTCGCCGGTTTCTTCGCACCAGCCGTATTCGCCGCCGTCGATCGACTGGATCGATTGCTGGACTTTCTTGAGCAGCTTGCGCTCGCGGTCGCGGGTGCGCA
>Ga0308157_10009663_pt1 | contig 10630 bp, 7 predicted proteins | sample PhyBR1_FD_201035 | JGI IMG/M metagenome (GOLD analysis project Ga0308157, IMG submission 201035) | Phyllosphere microbial communities from UC Gill Tract Community Farm, Albany, California, United States - DLSLB.R1 | ecosystem: Host-associated > Plants > Phyllosphere > Unclassified | place: USA...
CAGCCAGCTCTGGCTGATCCTGGCGGCCATGGTCTGCGTGTACATCGTGCTGGGCGTGCTGTACGAGAGCTACGTGCACCCGCTCACCATTCTTTCCACCCTGCCTTCTGCCGGGGTGGGCGCGCTGCTGGCGCTCATGCTCACGGGCAACGACCTGGGGGTGATCGGCATCATCGGCATCATCTTGCTGATCGGCATCGTGAAGAAGAACGCGATCATGATGATCGACTTCGCCATCGACGCGGAACGCCACCAGGGCATGGGCCCGCAGCAGGCCATCCACCAGGCCGCGCTGCTGCGCTTCCGGCCCATCCTGATGACCACGCTGGCGGCCCTCTTCGCCGCGCTGCCGCTGATGCTGGGCTGGGGCGAGGGCGCCGAGCTGCGCCGGCCGCTGGGCCTGGCCATCTTCGGCGGGCTGGTGCTGAGCCAGCTGCTCACGCTGTTCACCACGCCGGTCATCTACCTGGCCTTCGACCGCCTGGGCCGCCGCTGGACGGGCCGCGGCACGGCCGCCGCGCCGGTCACCCACGCCGAGGCCGGCCCCGCTGCGCCATGAACCTCTCGCGCCCCTTCATCGAGCGGCCGGTGGCCACCGTGCTGCTGACCATCGGCCTGGCGCTGGCCGGCATCGCCGCCTTCTTCGTGCTGCCGGTGGCGCCGCTGCCGCAGGTGGACTATCCGGCGATCTCGGTGTCGGCGAGCCTCTCGGGCGCCAGCCCCGAGACCATGGCGAGCAGCGTGGCCACGCCGCTGGAGCGCCGCCTGGGCGTGATCGCGGGGGTCAACGAGATGACCTCCAGCAGCTCGCAGGGGTCGGCGCGCATCAGCCTGCAGTTCGACCTGAGCCGCAACATCGACAGCGCCGCGCGCGAGGTGCAGGCCGCCATCAACGCATCGCGCGCCGACCTGCCCGCCACGCTGCGCAGCAACCCCACCTACCGCAAGCGCAACGCGGCCGACTCGCCGGCCATCATCCTGGCGCTCACCTCGCAGACGCGCACGCCGGGAGAGATCTACGACGAAGTGTCCAACGTCATCAGCCAGCGGCTGTCGCAGGTGGACGGGGTGGGCGAGGTCGAGATCGGCGGCGGCTCGCTGCCCGCCGTGCGGGTGGAGCTGCTGCCGTTCGCGCTCAACCGCTACGGCATCAGCACGGAAGACGTGCGCGCCGCCATCCAGGCCGCCAACGCCAACCGGCCCAAGGGCGCGGTGGAAGGCGCCGGCCGGCGCCTGCAGATCTACACGCCCTCGCCCTCGCGCCGGGCGGCAGACTACGCCTCGCTCGTCATCGCCTGGCGCAACGGCGCCGCCGTGCGCCTGGGCGACGTGGCCCGCGTGGTGGCCGGCGTGGAGAACACGCGCACGCTGGGCCTCTTCAACGGCCAGCCGGCCATCATCGTGCTGATCACCCGCCAGCCGGGCGCCAACATCATCGAGACGGTGAACGGCGTGCGCGACCTGCTGCCCGAGTTGCAGGCGCAGCTGCCGCAGGACATCCGCATCGCGGTGGCCTCGGACAGCACCAACTCCATCCGCGCCTCGCTGCACGAGATCGAATTCACGCTGATGCTCTCCATCGCCCTGGTGGTGCTGGTGGTGGGGCTCTTCCTGCGCAAGGCACGCGCCACCATCATTCCGGCGGTGGCCACGGTGGTGTCGCTGCTGGGCACCTTCGGCGTGATGTACCTGCTGGGCTTCAGCCTCAACAACCTGAGCCTGATGGCGCTCACCGTGGCGACCGGCTTCGTGGTCGACGACGCCATCGTGGTGCTGGAGAACACCAGCCGCCACATCGAGGCCGGCATGGACCGGCTCGAAGCCGCGCTGCTGGGTGCACGCGAGGTGGGCTTCACCGTGCTGTCGATCAGCCTGTCGCTGGTGGCGGTGTTCATTCCGCTGCTGTTCATGGACGGGCAGGTGGGGCGCCTGTTCCGGGAATTCGCCATCACCCTGTCGGCGGCGGTGGCGATCTCGCTGGTGATCTCGCTCACCACCACGCCCATGATGTGCGCCTGGCTGCTGCGCGCGGAAGACCCCCATGGGGCCCGGCCGCCGGGCCGCTTCTCCCGGGTGACCGAGCGCGGCTACCAGGCCCTGCTGCGCGGCTACGGCCATGCGCTGGACTGGGCGCTGGCCAGCAAGGCGCTGGTGATGGTGCTGCTGCTGGTCGTGGTCGGGCTGAACGTCTACCTCTTCAGCCACATTCCCAAGGGCTACTTCCCGCAGCAGGACAACGGCCAGATCAACGCCGGCCTGCGGGCCGACCAGAGCATCTCGTCCACGGCGCTGGCCGCCAAGCTGCGGCAGGCGGTGGACATCATCCACCGCGACCCGGCGGTGGACACGGTGGTGGGCTTCTCGGGCGGGGGCCGGGCGGGCGGCGGCTTCATGTTCGTCAACCTGAAGCCCGTCAGCCAGCGCACCGACAGCAGCGCCGCGGTCATCAACCGGCTGCGGCCGCAGCTGTCGCAGATCACCGGGCTGCGCGTCTTCCTGAGCCCGGTGCAGGAGCTGCGCATGGGCGGGCGATCCAGCAACTCCACCTACCAGTACACGCTGCAGAGCGACAACCTGGCGGACCTGCGCGTCTGGGCCACGCGCCTGACGGAGCGCCTCAAGCAGGAGCCGCATCTGGTCGACGTGGACACCGACCAGGCCGAGAACGGCGTGGAAGCCTATGTGGAGGTGGACAAGGCCAGCGCATCGCGCCTGGGCGTGAGCGCCACGGCCATCGACAGCGCGCTCTACAACGCCTTCGGCCAGCGCTCGGTCGCCACCATCTACGGCGAGCTGAACCAGTATTCGGTGATCATGGAATGGGCGCCCGACACCACGCGCGGCCCGCCGGCCCTGGCCGACATCTACGTTCCGGCCAACCCGACCGGCACCGTGGGCAGCGCCGCCAACCCGGGCCAGCGCGGCGCATCGACCGGCCAGGTGCTGAGCAACAACGCCTCGACCATGGTGCCGCTCAGCGCCATCGCGCGGGTGGTGGAACGCGCCTCGCCCACCTCCATCAGCCACCAGGACGGCGAACTGGCCACCACCGTGTCGTTCGACCTGGCGGAAGGGACCACGCTGGAGCAGGCCCGGCAGGTCGTCTCGCAGGCCGAGGCCGACATCGCCATGCCCACCAACGTGCGCGGCAGCTTCCAGGGAACTGCCCTGGGCGCGCAGCAGTCGCAGTCGCAACAGCTGTTGCTGATCCTCGCGGCGCTGGTGGTCATCTACATCGTGCTCGGCGTGCTCTACGAAAGCCTGATCCATCCCATCACCGTGCTCACCACGCTGCCCTCGGCCGGCGTGGGCGCGGTGCTGGCGCTGCTGCTCTTTCACATGCAGTTCACCGTGATCGCGCTGATCGGCGTGTTCCTGCTGATCGGCATCGTGAAGAAGAACGCCATCCTGATCATCGACTTCGCGCTGGAAGCCGAGCGCGCCCGGGGTCTGTCGGCGACCGAAGCCGTGCGCGAGGCCTGCATGCTGCGCCTGCGGCCCATCCTGATGACCACGCTGGCCGCTGCCCTCGGCGCACTGCCGCTGGCCATCGGCTTCGGCCAGGGCTCGGAGCTGCGCCAGCCCCTGGGAGTGGCCATCATCGGCGGCCTGCTGGCCAGCCAGCTGCTGACCCTGCTGACCACGCCCGTGGTCTATGTGCTGCTCGACCGGCTGCGGCGCCCCGCCGCCAACGACCGCGCGCTGAGCCGCCTCGCTGCGCCGCCCGCAGCCCCACAGCCCCACTGAACCCTCTTCTTCTCATGACCACCGGCCGCCGCACCCCTTCATCCCGACGCGTTCCCCGCAGCCTGCGCGCCCTGTGCCTGCTCGCCGTGCTGCCGCTGGCCGCCTGCTCGGTCGCGCCCGTGTACCAGCGCCCCGACGTGGCCGCCCTGCCCGCCGCCTACAAGGAAGCCGGCCCGGTCAGCGCAGCGGGTGCGCTCTGGCAGCCCGCGCAGCCGGCCGACGCCATCGACCGGGGCGACTGGTGGACGCTGTTCCAGGACGACGACCTGAACCGCCTGGCGGCGCAGGTGCAGCTGTCCAACCAGAACATCGCCGCCGCCGTGGCGGCCTATGCGCAGGCCCAGGCGCTGGTGCGCGAACAGGGCGCGGGGCTGCTGCCGTCGGTCAACCTCACGGGCAGCGAGACGCGCTCGGGCGGCGAGGGTTCGGCCCGGCGCGGCACGACCGCGCAGGCGGCCCTGGGCGCCAGCTGGGCACCCGACCTGTGGGGTCGCCTGGGCAGCGCGGTGAGCGGCGCGCAGGCCAGCGCGCAGGCGAGCCAGGCGGACCTGGCCTCTGCGCGCCTGTCGGCCGTGGGCTCGCTGGTGGCCGCGTATTTCCAGCTGCGCGAGGCCGACGCCGAGATCGCGCTGCTGCAGGAGATCGCCTGGGCCTACCAGCGCAGCCTGCAGATCACCCGCAACCGCTATGAGGCGGGCATCGCTCCCGCCTCCGACGTGCAGCAGGCCCGCACCCAGCTGGCCAATGCCCAGGCCGACCAGGCCGCCGTGCAGCAGAACCGCGCCCGCTACGAACACGCCATCGCCGTGCTGACGGGGGTGCCACCCGGCAGCTTCAGCCTGCCACCCGCGCCGTGGATCGCCCGCGTGCCGCAGGTGCCCGCCGCCCTGCCTTCCGAGCTGCTGCAGCGCCGGCCGGACATCGCCTCGGCCGAACGCGCCGTGGCCGCCGCCAATGCGCAGATCGGCGTGCAGCGCGCGGCCTACTACCCCAGCCTCAGCCTGTCCGCGTCGCTGGGGCGCAGCGGCTCGGGACTGGGCGACCTGTTCAGCGCCTCGGGCGCGCTCTGGTCGCTGGGCCTGTCGGCCGCGCAGACGGTGTTCGACGGCGGCGTCATCGCGGCACGGGTGGACGCCGCCCAGGCCGCGCGCGACGCCCGCGCGGCCAGCTACCGCCAGACGGTGCTGACCGCCTTCCAGGGTGTGGAAGACCAGCTCGGCACCATCCGCACGCTGGAGACCCAGGAGCCACTGCGCCAGGAAGCCGTGACCGCGGCCCGCCTGACCGAAACGCAGCTGCAGAACCGCTATCGCGCGGGCCAGGTCGGCTACACCGAAGTGGTCACCGCACAGATCACCGCGCTGTCGGCCCGGCGGGCGCTGCTGCAGCTGCAGGTCAACCGCCAGCTGGCCGCCGCCGCGCTGGTGCAGGCCCTGGGGGGCGGCTGGCAGGCGCCATGGGCGCAGGCCACGCCCTGACGCCGTCCCGTTTCGGGCCGAGCTCGCCTCGGCACAAAGCGGGCGCCGCTCGCGGCATACTCCCGCACCCGCTGCGTCCAGGCCACCCGCCCGGACGGGAGCGGGTGCCAACCCTGAATCAACAAGACACAAGGAACATGCCGTGAATCGACAGATGCTTTTGCGCTCCACCCTGCTCATCGCCAGCCTGGCCGCCGCCGGCTTCAGCCACGCGCAGGAGCGCATCGTGGTGGGCTTCATGAGCCCCGTCACCGGCCCGCAGGCCGCCAACGGCGTGGACAACCGCGATGGTGCGCTGCTCGCCATCAAGGAGCTGAACGCCCGTGGCATCCAGGTCGGCGGCAAGAAGGTGCAGTTCGAGCTGGACATCAACGACGATGGCGCCGACCCCAAGCAGGGCGTGCAGATCGCCCAGCGCCTGGCCGACAAGAAGATCCGGTTCGTGCTCGGCCCCTACAACTCGGGCGTGACGATGCCCGCATCGCGCGTGCTGGCCGATGCCGACATCGTCACCTTCACCGTCGCCTCCAACCCCAAGATCACGCAGCAGGGCTACCGGCCCCTGTTCCGCATCGGCGCGAGCGACAACCAGCTGGGCACCAAGATGGCGGAGTATGCCGCGCAGGACCTGAAGCTCAAGACGGTGGCCGTCATCGACGACCGCACGGCCTACGGCCAGGGCGTGGCGAAGGAATTCGCCGACGAAGCCAAGCGCCAGGGCATGAAGGTGGTGGCGAGCGAATTCACCACCGACAAGGCCACCGACTTCACCGCCATCCTGACCAACGTGCGCGCTGCCAAGGCGGACGCGGTGTTCTACGGCGGCTATTCGCCCCAGGGCGGCCCCATGCTGCGCCAGATGCGCGCGCTGGGCCTGAACGTGCCCCTGCTGGGCGGCGACGGCATCTGCTCGTCGGAAACGGCCACGCTGTCGCAGGTGGCGGGCAACCTGAACGTGTACTGCACGCAGGGCGGCTCGATGCTGGACCGCAGCGACAAGGGCCAGAAGTTCATCGAACGCTACCGCGCCGAATGGAAGCGCGACCCGCTGACCTATGCCGCCGCGTTCTACGACGGCATGAACCTGCTGGCCGGCGCCATCGAGGCCACCCAGAGCACCGACGCCAAGAAGCTCATCGACCACATCGCCAAGGGCAAGTACGCCGGCGTGAGCGGCGAATACAGCTACGACGACAAGCACGACCTGCGCTCCTCGGCGGTGACGGTGTTCACCTTCAAGGGCAAGGACGTGGTGCCGCTCAAGAGCCTGTGAGGCGCTGACGCCGGCGGGGCCCGAGGGCTCGCGCAGCCGGGTTCAACGGCCCGCCGGCTCCGCTGCGTCGGCCTGCGCCAGGCACGCATCCACCCACTTCGCCAGTTGCTGCCCGGTGGGCGTGCCGGCGCCCATCAGCAGGCGGTAGATGATGGGCGCCACCAGGGTGTCGAGCACGCAGTCCACGGGCGGCGTGGCCTGGCCCCGCGACCGGGCGCGCTCGACCAGCATCGTGATCTGGCCGGCCGTGATCTGCAGGCATTGGCAGGGGGCCGAGCCGTCGCCGTAGCCGCTGGCGGTGAGCACGTCCTTCAGCACCTGGCGGCCGAGGTCGGAAGACATCTCTTCCAGGAACTGCTCGCCCCAGGCCAGCAGGTCGCCGCGCACGCTGCCGGTGTCGGGCGGCTCGGCCTCGTCGCGCAGGCGCTCGATCGACACATCCGCCAGCAGTTCGACCAGGTCGCCCCAGCGGCGGTAGATGGTGGACGGCGTCACGCCGGCCTGCGCGGCGATCTGCGGAATGGTGAGCGCATCGCGGCCGTGCAGCGCCGTGAGGTCGTGCACGGCCTGGTGCACGGCGGCCTGCACGCGGGCACTGCGCCCGCCGGGGCGCAATCGGGTGGCTCCAGACGTCATGCCTGCATTCTAGAAGCGGGGGCCAGGCTGCCAGCGCGATAAAGCAAAGACTTTGCTTTAGTGCGACAATTGTCTTAACGCAATTTTTTAGCGTTTAAGCCATGAGCGCAGCCCTTCCCCCCTTTCCCTCCTCCCCTGCATGGCCGGCGCGCCGCCTGGGGCACGGAGCCGCGCTGTGGCTTGCCGTGTCCGTGCTGATGATGTTCCTCGCCGCATCGAGCGCGCCGTCGCCGCTCTATGCGATCTATCGGGAAATGTGGGGCTTTTCCGCCTTCAGCCTCACGGTCATCTTCTCCAGCTATGCCTTTGCGCTGCTGGGGGCGCTGCTGTGCTTCGGCGCGCTGTCGGACCACATCGGCCGGCGCAGCGTGGTCATCGTGGCGCTGGTGCTCGAATTCGTCTCGATCGTCGCCTTCTGGCGGGCTGAGTCGGTGGCCTGGCTGCTGGCGGCGCGCGTGCTGCAGGGCGTCGCCACGGGCATGGCGACCAGCGCGCTCAGCGCCCTGCTGGTGGACCTGCACCCGGTGCGCGGACCGCTGATGAACAGCGTGGCGCCCATGGTGGGCATGGCCATCGGCGCCTTGGGCACCGGCATGCTGGTGCAGTACCTGCCCTCGCCCACCCACCTGGTGTTCGAGCTGCTGCTGGTGGTGATCGCGCTGCAGTGCGCCGCCGCCTGCTGGCTGCCGGAGACCGTGGCGCGCCGTCCGGGCGTCTGGCGCTCGCTCGCACCGAGCATGCATGTGCCGCAGGCCGCGCGGGCACCGTTGCTGCGGATCCTGCCGCTCAGTACCGCTGGCTGGGCGCTGGGCGGGTTCTTCCTGTCGCTCGGCCCTTCGCTGGCGCGGCTGGTCACGGGCAGCGCGTCGCCGCTGCTCGGCGGGCTGCTGATCGCCGCGCTGGTGCTGCCCGGGGCGGTCGCCATCGGCTTCGTGCGCGAACGGCCGCCGCGCGGCGTGCTGCAGGGCAGCGCTGCCGCGCTGGCGGTGGGGCTCGCGATCACCCTGGCGGGCGTGGCCTGGCACAGCCCGGTGGCCTTCTTCGGCGGCACGCTGGTGGCGGGGCTGGGCTTTGGCGCGGGCTTCAACGCGGCCGTGCGCTGCCTGGTGCCCCTGGCGTCGGCGCAGGACCGGGCCGGCCTGATGGCCAGCTTCTTCGTGCTGAGCTATCTGGCTTTTAGCCTGCCGGCCATCGCCGCCGGGCTGCTCACCGGCCTCTGGGGGCTGCGCGCCACGGCGCTGGGCTATGGCGCGCTGCTGATCGTGCTGTCGGGGCTGTCGGCGTTTACCGCACGGCGGGCCTGAATCAGCGCACCGGCAGCGAGCTGCGGGCGGGCCCGGCTGTCTAGCGTTTGCGGCCCGCTGCACCCGACGGGGCGCCGGCCGCAGCCCCAGCGGGTGCTGCGTCCACGTCCCGCACCAGCCGCACGCCCACCAGCGTGTACCGGGTATCGGGGCTGTTCCAGTTGCGGTAGGTGCAGCGCGCGTACAGCGGCCAGGTGTGCCACGAGCCGCCCCGCCGCACCCGCACGGTGCCCGTGGCGGGCCCCTGCGGGTCGTCGCGCAGCGAGTGCGCGTAAGCATCGTCTGCATGCCAGTCGGACACCCATTCCCACACGTTGCCCGACATGTCGTGCAGACCGAAGGCGTTGGCCGGGTAGCTGGCAACCGGTGCGGTGAACGCATGGCCGTCGCGGCCCGGCACGGCCTGCGTCTGCCAGCGCGGCCAGTAGGGGGCGGCGTCCTGGTCGAAGGTGTTGGCGTTGCGCACAAGTGCCGCGGGGTCGTCTCCATGCCCGTAGCGCGCGGCCTGGCCGGCGCGGCAGGCATATTCCCACTCGGCCTCGGTGGGCAGGCGGTAGCGGTGGCCCTCGGCCGCGCTCAGCCAGGCCGCCAGGGCATGCGCGTCGTGCCAGGTGATGTTGACCACCGGGTGGTCGTCGCCCTGCGCAAAGCCCGGGTTGCGCCATGAGTAGCGCGGGTCGCGCCCCTCGAAAGCGTCGCCCCGGGCGCTCTTGTCAGGGTCGTAGGCGGGGTTGTAGCCGTAGCCGCCGGTGCCATCCGCGTCGGATTCGGCGCGGTAGCCCGCCGCCTCCACGAAGCGCCGGAACTGCCCCACCGTGACTTCCGTCTGCCCCAGATAGAAGGCGCGGGTGATGCGCACCGTGTGCACCGGCGCCTCGTCGGCCAGGGAGCTGAGACGGCCCGGCTCCATGCCCGGATAGTCGCGCGCCAGGCGCTCGGCCGGCTCGTCGCTGCCCATGCGAAAGCTGCCGGCGGGGATGCGAACGAACGGCATGCCGAGGGAATTGGTCCACACGGCGGGCCCTCCCGCAGGCGGCTGCCCTGCGGCGCGGGCCATGGGCGGCAGCGCGACCAGTGACAGGAGCAGAGCGGCCACTGCGGTCACTGCGGTCACAGGCAACGATGGCGACGCATGCAACCACCGCCGCGAGGGCAGCGACACGGCCCGACCAGCGGGTGATGGCGGGCGCGAACGGCGGACGGCTAGCGGCATGCGGCGGGGTCTCCAGCAACAGGGCGGACCGTGGCCGGCAAGGGGCGGCCACGCACAAGCCGCCAGTGTAGGCATGTCCCGCCCGCACCGAGGGTGCCTCGATGCGCAGAAAGCGCGCTCGGCCCACGGCTTTTTGCGCGTCCCCCGGCGAAGCGTCACGCCGGGATGTCCGTCTTCGGCCAACGGCCCCCGGCCATCGGCCAACGGCCATCTGCCATCTGCCATCGGCCATCTGCCATCTGCCATCGCCGCAAGCCTTCCGCGCCAATGCCGCGCCGCTTTCCCGCTTCAACGCATCCGCTGCGCCCGGTGCCACACCGGCACCAGCCACAAGGCTTGCACCGTGGCGTAGCCGGCCACTGCAAGACCCAGCGCCAGCAGCGGCAATCCCACGGCCAGGGGCGCGCCCAATGCGTGCACCCAGGTGGCCATGGCCTCCACACCGCCCGATGCGGAAAACCCCTCCCAGGCCGGCAGCCGCTGCTCGCCCGGCAGCACCCATGCGCCCACCTGGAACGCCAGGGCGTAGAGCGGCAACGTGGTGAGCGGGTTGGTGTAGAGCGTGACCGCCGCCCCCGCCACTGCGTTGCCGCGCAATGCGGCGCAGGTGGCGACGGCAGCGGGAATCTGCAGCGGCCCGGGGATCAGGCCGCAGAAGAGGCCTGCCGCCGTGCCGCGGGCCAGGGCCTCGCGGCGCAGGCACAGCAGCTGGCGCCGCTCCAGCCAGGGGCGCAGCCGTGCGAGCGAAGGCCGGTCCATCAGCGCGCGGGTGGCCGGCTCCTGCCGGCGCAGCCAGCGGCGCACACCGGTCATCACGCGCGCCAGCGGCTGCGCCACCCGCCCGGCCAGCGCCCCGGCAGACCCGGCACTCACAGGGCCACCGCCACCGCGGTGGCGGCGCCCCAGGCGCCCGTCAGCGCGGCCAGCAGACCCACGTCGCGGCGCTCGTTGCCGCCGCGCCAGCTCATGAGGGTGGTCA
>Ga0308157_10009664_pt1 | contig 10630 bp, 8 predicted proteins | sample PhyBR1_FD_201035 | JGI IMG/M metagenome (GOLD analysis project Ga0308157, IMG submission 201035) | Phyllosphere microbial communities from UC Gill Tract Community Farm, Albany, California, United States - DLSLB.R1 | ecosystem: Host-associated > Plants > Phyllosphere > Unclassified | place: USA...
TACTTTACTGCTTTTTATTCCTTTAACGAGCCTGGTATTTTGTTTTAATTCGCCGAAAAATGATGACGAAAAAATGTCGACCATCATGATCAGCGTAAAAAATACTTTAAGCTATCTTCACTATTCGCCGAAACCCATTAATGATGCTTATTCTCAGGAAGTTTACAAGCATTATTTCGATATGGTGGACGGTTCCAAAAGATATTTTCTACAGTCTGATATGGCTGAATTTTCTCAGCACAAAACCAAACTTGACGATTATCTGAATCAGGGAGATTTAAAGTTTTATAAACTCACGATTGACCGTTTATATCAGCGTGTAGATGAGATTGATAAGATCACCCAGGATATTTTAAGCAAACCGATTAACCTGAACGAGGACGAAACCTTAATCCTAGAACCCAAAGTAAAAAACAATCCTGTAAGTCAGGCGGAACTTGCTTTGGAATGGAAAAAATATATCAAGTACAATATTCTTCAGGAAATGGAATCGCTGACTGCAAAAGAAGAAATGCAGCGTGAGAAAAAAGATTCTGTTCAAAAATTCAACCTTAAAGACACCATCAAACTGGAAATTCTAACGCCGGAACAAAAGCGTGTGAAAGCAACTCAGGAGGTGAAAGATTTGGTTACCGATACTTTCCGAAGGTTTAAAAAACGAAACAAGATGGATTGGTTTACCGTTTATATGAACGCGTATACCGAAGTTTTTGATCCGCACACCAATTATTATTCGCCCAAAAACAAGGAAGATTTTGACACTCAGTTCAAAGGAAAAGTGATCGGAATTGGCGCAATTATTCAGGAAAAAAGAGGTTTTCTCTATTTAGGTCCGCTTACGATTGGAGCGCCTGCCTGGAAGTCCAAGCAGCTTTCTGAAGGTGATAAAATCTTGAAAGTCCGCTCTAAACCTAGTGAAGACGCAGTGAACGTGGTTGGAATGCTTTCCGATGAAGCCGTGCGCTTGATCCGTGGTGAAAAAGGCACAAAAGTGACTTTAACCGTAGAGAAAAAAGATAAAACCATCCGTGAAGTGACGATGGTCCGCGAGGAGGTTGCTATCGAAGATACCTTTGCGCGCAGCATTATTGTAAATTCTCCAGATGGTAAAAAATATGGTTTCATCAATTTACCAAGTTTTAATGCTGATTTTGAAGATGCGAAAGGAAGAAATGCTTCGGATGACATTAAGAATGAACTCATTAAGCTAAAAGCTCAAAAAGTAGAGGGAATTGTGCTTGATCTTAGAAACAACGGCGGCGGAAGTTTAACCGAAGTTGGTGATATTATGAGTCTTTTCATGAATGAAGGTCCTTATGTGCAGGTAAAAGACGGCAACGGGAAAATTCAGACTTTAAGAAGTAAAACAAATGCGCCGATTTGGACCGGACCGCTCGTGATTATGCAGAATGAACTTTCAGCTTCGGCCTCCGAGATTTTAGCAGGTGCCATGCAGGATTACGGCCGCGGAGTGATTATCGGCTCGCCGCAATCGTTTGGAAAAGGTACGGTGCAGACTTTCGTGGATTTAAACCGTTTTTTAAATACAACCGATGATTTCGGTTCTTTGAAACTCACTATCCAGAAATTCTACCGAATCACCGGCGAATCTACGCAGCGAAAAGGAATTGAATCTGACATTAAAATGAAGGATTTCTACACTTATTCCGAAATCGGTGAGCGTTACGACGATTATGCCTTAGCCTGGGACAAAATTCCGTCCGTGGAATATAAGCCGGTTAACTATTTTTCAGTATTAGCTTTACAAAAAGGTCTGGAAGCACGTTTAGCAAACAACAAAGTCTATCAACTGGTGCAGGAATCTGCGCAGTGGAAAGAAAACCTGGATAAGGAAGAAACCATTTCGCTGAACCAGGAAAAGTTCAACGAAATCATGATGATGCGCAAAGCACAGATTAAGAAATTTAAAAGTCTTGACAAATACAACAACGGTTTAAAATTCACCTTAAATGCTGATGAAGCCCTTCGTGAGAAAAAGGATGAAGCGTTCACCAAAAAAACCGAACTCTGGGTTAAAAACCTGAAGCGTGACCTTTATCTGCAAGAAGCAATACAGGTAATTTCGGAAATGAAATAGGAAAATTTAAATATTAAAAAAACCACCGCTTAAACGGTGGTTTTTTTGGTTTTTACCATTCAGCAGTGGAATTTGACCCTTCAGTCACTAAAAGTTTTATTTACCTTTAATCTGTTTTACATTTGACCCAAGAATTAAGTCATGAAAAGAAAAAGTTTAGTTGGCATCGCCTGGATTTCCTTTTTTATTGGGAGCATTTTGTTCGTTTTTTTCAATTCTGAAAAAACCGTGGAAAACTATTTGACGGTGCTTTTCATCTCCGCGCTGTACACCTTCACCATCGCTATCGGAAACGGAGTAATCAATGACTATCTGAACCAGAAATTTTCCTGGGTTGACGACACAAAAAACCGCCTGATTTGGGGAATAATTTCCACGTTGGTGGTGAATGTGATTTTGGTGTTGTTCTGTAATTATGTGAATTTTGTTCTAATTCAGAAACTGAATTTCGCGGAATTTTTTACCGGTAAACTGGCACTTTTTAACTGGATTATCATAAACATCACTTTGCTAATTTCCGCCATTCTCCATGCCCGTGAGTTCATGGAAGCCTGGAAAAGATCCACGCGGCAGGAAGTAGTGCAGCAAAAGTTAATTGCAAAATCTGCAAATGCACAATTTGAAAGTTTGAAAAACCAGCTGGATCCGCATTTTCTGTTCAATTCTTTGAATGTCTTAAGTTCTTTGATTGATGAAAATCCCGAGCAGGCGCAAAATTTTACCGCTTCGATGTCTAAAATTTACCGATATGTTTTGGAGCAAAAAGACAAAGAATTGGTTACAGTTCAGGAAGAAATAGATTTTGCACGGATCTACTGCGACCTGCTGAAAACCCGTTTTGAGGACAGCGTCAGTTTCGAGTTCAATGTAAATCCTGCGGAATTGAAATTCTACGTCGTGCCGCTTTCGTTGCAGCTGCTTTTGGAAAACTGCATCAAACATAATTTCGCGACTTCCGGAAAACCTTTACACATTAAGATTTATGCAGAAGAAAATCACCTTATCGTTGAAAACAATCTTCAGCAAAGAGAACAGGTGAAAGAAGCAGCAGGTATTGGACTTTCAAATATTGTTCAGCGCTATTCGCTTCTGACCAAAAAAAATGTTTTCATCGAAAAATCACCCAACTTTTTCAAAGTAAAAATACCTTTATTAACCCAAAAAATCTCCGAAATGACTACACCAACCACTCCAGAATCCGTCGCTTATCAGCGCGCTTCAATGCGCGTGCAAGAGCTGAAACGCTTTTACAGCAGCTTGATCTCTTACTGTCTCATCATTCCGCTTTTAATATTTATCAACCTCTACACCTCGCCCAAATATTTATGGTTTTATTGGCCAATGTTGGGTTGGGGACTTGGGCTAGCCATAAAAGCGGTAAAAGTCTTTGGCATCAGCAACAATTGGGAAGAGCGACAAATTCAAAAAATATTAGATAAAAACAGCTAAAAAATTATGGAAAATTTAACCAAACAGGAAATCGATTATGATCTCGCGAAAGAGCGCGTGCGCCAGCTTAAAAGATTCTACACCAGCCTTTTTCTCTATATTATCGTGTTTCTAATTTCCACTTTCCCAAAATTTTATTTAGGTGAAATCACATTTATAAAGTTTAAAAATGTCTCCGTCATTTTTTGGATCTGGGGCGCGTTTTTGACGGTTAAAGCGGCAAAATTATTTATTTTCGATGCTACCTGGGAAAAGCGAATGATTGAAAAAGAACTTAAAAATTAAATCATGGAAAATTTTAACGATAACAATATCAAATATTTAGAAGCTAAAAGACGGGTAAAACGTATTAAAGGATTCTATGTGCACCTGGCCATTTACGTGGTGGTAAATGTGGGACTGCTCATTTCGAACACCACCTTTGACAACGAGGAACTTTCATCTGTAGACAATTATTTAACCGCCATTTTTTGGGGAATTGGTCTGCTTGCGCATGGTTTAAGCGTTTTCCTGCCGAATTTTATTTTAGGTAAAAACTGGGAAGAGCAAAAAATCCGGGAATTAATGGAGAAAAATAAATAGTTTTTACCATTTTTATGAACGTGAAAAAGATTAGCACCGTCATCATCGAAGATGAAAAACCCGCCGCGCGGAAACTGCAACGGCTTTTAAGCGATTTTATTGATTTAGAAATAGTTGCAGTCTTGCATTCGGTGGAAGATGGTTTAGAGTTTTTTGAAAAAAATCCGGCTCCGCAGCTCATTTTTTCGGATATCGTTTTGGGCGACGGTTTGTCCTTTGACATTTTTGAGAAATTCCCCGTTAAAAGCTTCTTCATTTATACCACGGCCTTTGACCAATATACCTTGAAGGCTTTTAAGCTTAACTCGATTGATTATCTTTTAAAGCCAATTATGCCGGCAGATTTAGCGCAAGCGATTGAAAAATATAAAAGTTTCTTACCAGCGGACAGTAGCTACAATGCACAGGAAATCAAAACTTTAATTAAAGAAGATAAGCAGAAACTTTCACGGATTTTGGTAAAAATCGGATATAATTTGAAAATCATCCAAACTGCTGAGGTAACCTGCTTTTTCAGCGAAAATAAAATTGTTTATTTGCAAACGCTGGAGCGGACTTTCGCGACGGATTTTACTTTGGATGAGCTTCAGGAACTTCTGGACCAGCAGAAATTTTACCGGGTAAACAGGCAATTTATTGTGAATTCTGACTTCATCAAAAACATCCATACTTCGCCCGTCTTTAAGGTTGAACTTCTGGTACAACCAGATGAGGAAATTACAGTTAGCCGCGACCGAGTGCGGGAATTTAAAGATTGGCTGGCTAAATAAACCGTAGGTTTAGCCGGTTACCACTGCCGGTCGTTGACTTTGCTCATTTACGCCTTCTTCAATCATTTCTTCGATTAGCGGTAAGTCTTCTTTTTCAAGCGTTTCAATTTCTTTTTCCTGAAGTTTATTATGTGGATTAATGAAAAAACTGCAGAAAAGCGGCAAATGATCGCTGCCGATATTCCTTAAAGTTTTAAAATCTTTAATGAAAATATTGGTCGAGTGAAAAAAGAGATCAATTGGGAAGCGCAGCAAACGGTATTTCGCGTGATACGTAGACACAAAACCACGCCCAATTCTGGGGTCAATTAACTCGGAAGTTTTGCGAAATAAGGTTGAAGAACGCGCCCACGCCACATTATTGAAATCGCCTGCAACAACCACAGGTTCGTCCATACCGCGCACTTTTTTGCCGATTGTAAGCAGCTCACCGTCGCGTTCTTTTGCGGTTTCTTCTTCTGTCGGACTTGGTGGTGGCGGATGAACACCAAAAAAGGTAAATTTCTGGCCGCTTTTGGTAAATAAAGTTGCTTCAATGCTGGGTAAATCGTCTGCAACGAAATAGTTCACTTTGATATCTTCAACTTTTAGTTTGGTGTAAAAGTGAATTCCGTAGGTGTTTTCCAAAGCAACTTTTTTGGAATTTGGGTACTGGTCTTCAAGCACGGTCAGTGCATCTTCCCACGCCTGATTTGTTTCCATGGTGAGTAGAATGTCTGGTTCCACCTCCTTTACCAGCTCCATCAGCTTATCGTAGTCTTCGTTAAACTGGTAAACATTCACCGAAATAACGGAAACCAGGTCGTCAGGCGGTCTCGTGTTTTTAGCCGGATTTCTTCGGTACAACGTGGTATATGGCACCAAAATGATCGCATGATTTGCGATGAGCCCAATGTGTAGCAAAACAATTATCCAAAAAAAGGTGCTTTTATCAGCGAAAAAAATCAGTCCAAATAAAAGGGTAAGAAACTGAAGTACAACAATTTGTATCCGCGCAAATTCCCAAATTCGGAAAACCCAGTGCTGATGGCTGATGAACGGTAAAATGCTGGCGATAATGGTAATCGCGGAAAAGATATAGAATACAAGCTGCATAAATGAAAATAAGTGGAATTTATTTGGTGGAACCCGCAAAAATCGGACTAAAGATAGGAAACTTATGAAGTTACTGCTTAAGAGTTGCGGAGTTTACCTTGAAAAGCAACAAAAAGCAGAAAACCACTGCAAGTATTTATAATTCACCAAGATTTTTTTGACTTCTCAGCTTTTCAATCAATTCTTTTTCATCTATAGCGATTTTCCGTGCAAATAACTTTTTGCTGTTGACAATTTCCTCATGTTTTTCCATCGTTAAAAAGGCCGGCCCGTAATCGGTTCCATTATCCCAGTCCATAAACCGCAACGAATCATTCACCATATTTTCTGCGTGATCTGAGTTCATCAAAATGGTCTGTACATAAATTTCTTCCGAGATATTGGTATTGTGCAGACGCTTATAAATTGTAGGTTTTTCTGCAGTGAAATCAATTACATATTGCAGGATATTCCGTGGCAAAGTCCAGTAGGTGGAGCCACCGTATATTTGTTCTTTAAAATTAATTTTTCTTTTAAAATGCAGCTTTTTTTGTATTTTCAGCGCTAAGTCAAGGATTTTCTTACCGCGCCAGCTGTATCTGTCAAAGTAGGTATTAAAATGAAAATATTCCAGCCTGTCCATTCCGCCATTTTTCCATTGTGACGTGGGCAGCGGAAAGAATTCCATATAACCTTTTTGCTCACCGTCATGTGAAAGCAATAATTGATTAAAATATTCAATGTTTTTCAACGGAAAATCCTGCGCAGTAATAGCGTGGAAGTAGACATTTTCCAAATCCTTAAGTGCGATTCTGGAAAGATGTAAAAAGGCATTCAAATGGTTGAGGCCGCCCCAATTGATCACATATTTCCTCTCTACGCATTTCACATTTTCAATCCTCAAAAGGTTTGAAATGGTTTTTTCTTCAACCTTGCTTTTTTTGTCAATATGAATGTAGACATTGTAATCTGCAGCCGGAAATTCCTGAACTAAATCGGTCAGCTGCTGAAAATCTTTGTACGCGGTAATCAGTATAGCATGTTTCATTAGTAAAATTTAAAAAAATTGCCATTTGAGCGGCTAAGATTAATTTTTGGAAAGACTAAAAAATTTGCACTTTCATTGGCAAATTTTCCGGATTTAACTTTACCAAATCGTAATTCGCTTTTCCTTTGGTAGAAACATTTTGTCAGTAGGTTTTACATCAAAAGCATCGTAAAAAGGCGTGGTGTTCATCAGCGGACCATTAACGCGCCAGTTTGGTGGTGAATGTGGATTGTTATTAATCCAAAGCCGCAGATATTCGTCTTTCATTTTCACCTTCCAGATTCGCGCAAGCGACAGAAAAAACCGTTGGTCCGGTGTAAATTCACCCACTTTTATATTTGCTTTTCCTTCGGGTGTCATTTTAAAAGCATCATAAGCCACTGCAATTCCGGCGATATCGGCGGTATTTTCACCAACCGTCATGGCGCCATTTACATGCAGACCATCTAAAACGGTGAAAGTGCTGTACTGGTCAATGACTTGTTGAATGCGCGATTTAAACTGTTCATAATCATCTTTGGTCCACCAGTTTTTTACATTTCCTTCTTTGTCATATTGCGCGCCCTGATCATCGAAAGTATGCGTGATTTCGTGGCCGATAACCATTCCGATTCCGCCATAATTTAATGCATCATCTGCTTCATTATCGAAATACGGAAACTGTAAAATTCCGGCCGGAAAAACGATTTCGTTAGCAGACGGATTATTGTACGCCGTAACGGTAGAAGGAGTGGTAAACCATCTGGATTTATCAACAGGTTTTCCAAGCGTGGCAATCTCGCGCTCATAGTTCGCCGCAGAAGCTGAAAGCAGATTTTCAAAATAGAAATCCTTCGCTACTTTCACATTGCTGTAATCTTCCCATTTGTCGGGATAACCAATTTTTTTGGTCATTGCAAACAACTTTTCTTTTGCTTTTATCTTTGTGCTGTCGCTCATCCAGTCCAGCTTATCGATGCGGTTTGCGTAAGCTTTCTGCACATTATTCACCAGTTCCAGCATTCTTTTTTTCGCAGATTCCGGGAAATATTTTTTTACGTAAAGCTGGCCTAAAGCTTCGCCCAAATAATTATCCACAGCGCCAGCCATAATTTCGCCGCGCGATTTTTGCACCTCCTGACCGGAAATAACTTTGCTGAACTCAAAAGCCGCATCTACAAAAGGCTGACTTAAATTTGTAGAATAACCCGCAACCGCGTGACCTTTCACATAGGTTTTCCACTGAGAAAGCGGAATGGTTTTTAAAACCTCGTTCAGTTTCACATAATAACCAGGTTGTGCAACATCAATAGAATCGGTTTTAGCACCGAGATTTTGAAGAAAATTTACCCAACCAATATTGGGCTGCGATCTTTCCAGATCTTTTACCGCCATCATATTGTAATTTGCAATTACATCCCGTCGTTCCACACGGGTTCTGTGCGACGCGGCGAGCTGTTTATCAATTTCGTACACCGCGGAAGCTTCTTTTTTAGCTGCATCTTCTGTGCTGCCGGTTAGCTTAAATAAAGTAGTGAGATAGGTTTTGTAAGCATTCTGAATAGCGACCGTCGGTGCATCGGTTTTAAAATAGTAATCGCGGTCCGGCAAACCTAAACCGGTCTGATACATGTGCGCAATATTTATATTGCTGTTTTTGTCGTCCGGGCCAATACCAAAACCCATCATAAAACCATTGTCTATTTTGGATTGTTCCGCAACGAATTTCATTAATGCCGAAACATTACCAATTTTGTCAATATCCGAAAGCGTGCCTTTAATCGGCTCGAAACCGCGTTTATTGATGGTCGCGGTGTCCATTCCTGCCGCGTAAAAATCACCAACTTTTTGCTCGATGCTTCCTTCCGGATATGTTCCGAGTGAAACACTGTCTAAAATTCCCTGTAAGCGCAACCTTTGCGGATAATTCATAAACATGTAAGCGCCTACGCCCGCCTGCGACGCCGGTATAGAAACCGAATCATACCATTTCCCATTCGCGTAGCGGTAAAAATCATCACCCGGATTCAGCGAAAAATCCACACCTGTTATTTCCGGTAAATGAGTTTGCACTGCGGGCGGTGTTTTACACGCGCTCAAAGAAAGCAAAGCAATCAAAAAAATAAAGTGAGATTTCATTGGTGGTTTATTTCTTTTAAAAATACAAATTTTCACAATACCATATTTATTTTAATGTATTGCGTCGCTAATTTTATTTTTAAGCTGGAAAAAATGTGGGATCTATGAAAAAGTCGCAATTGCTAAAATCAAAAAATACCGCCTTTTAACAGCATATTTTTAAATTTTAGCTCAAAAAAAATTCCTTCCGAGTAAATCGAAAGGAATTTAAATAAATATAATATGTTTTTAAGAAATCACGCCACTTCCCACCAACTCATCTTCCAGATACCACGCGGCAAACTGTCCTTCTGCGATGGCAGATTGTGACTTTTCAAATTCAATGAATAAGCCTTCCTCAAACTGGTAAAGCGTCGCTTCTTCCAAAGGTTGTCGGTAGCGGATTCGCGCTTTTACTTTCATCGATTCTCCGTTCTTCAATTGTAAATCCTCGCGAACCCAATGGATTTCAGAATTTTCTATTTTCAACGCTTTGCGGAAAAGTCCAGGGAAATTCTTGCCTTCACCAACGAAGATGAGGTTTTTTTCAATATCGCGCGAAATCATAAAACACGATTCCACGTGTCCGCCAATGCCCAAACCTTTGCTTTGCCCGATGGTGAAATAATGCGCGCCCGGATGTTTTCCAATCACTTTTCCGTCAGATTTTTCGTATTTTATTTTTTCAGCTAAAAACCGCAGCTCTTCCAGTTTCGAAGAAAATTCCGGAATTTCACGGTTATAACCGTCAAAATCTTTGAAAATCTCTACGATTTCACCTTCTTTCGGTTCCAGCTGTTGCTGTAAAAAAGTCGGCAAACTTACTTTTCCGATAAAACACAAACCTTGCGAATCTTTTTTCTCCGCGGTCACCAAACCCATTTCCCGCGCAATTTCGCGCACTTCAGGTTTTGTCAGCTCACCAATCGGGAAAAGCGATCGCGACAACTGCTCCTGGCTCAACTGGCAAAGAAAATACGACTGATCTTTATTGTCATCTTTACCCGCTAAAAGATGAAAAATCTCTTTTCCATTTTCATCAAAAGTGGAGTTCACGCGCGCGTAATGTCCCGTTGCAACGTTCTCAGCGCCAAGCGATAAGGCCGTTTTCATAAAGACATCAAACTTCACTTCGCGGTTACATAAAACGTCGGGATTTGGCGTGCGGCCGTTTTTATATTCGTCAAACATATAATCCACGATTTTCTCCTTATAAAGCTCGCTCATATCGATGACCTGAAACGGAATTCCAAGCTTTTGCGCCACCATCAAAGCATCATTACTGTCCTCAATCCAAGGACATTCGTCCTCTAAAGTCACCGACGCATCATTCCAGTTCCGCATGAAAAGCGCCACCACATCATGACCTTGCTTTTGCAGCAAATACGCTGCAACACTTGAATCTACGCCTCCAGAAAGGCCTACTACAATTTTCATATTTTCAACAAATTAGCAAAAAATTACCGGCTGTTTGCCTGCATTTTTTCAGAATGCAAATTTACGATAATTAAA
>Ga0308157_10009665_pt1 | contig 10629 bp, 9 predicted proteins | sample PhyBR1_FD_201035 | JGI IMG/M metagenome (GOLD analysis project Ga0308157, IMG submission 201035) | Phyllosphere microbial communities from UC Gill Tract Community Farm, Albany, California, United States - DLSLB.R1 | ecosystem: Host-associated > Plants > Phyllosphere > Unclassified | place: USA...
ATCCTGCCGCTGCGCGGCAAGATCCTGAACGTGGAGAAGGCGCGCTACGAGAAGCTGCTGACCTCCAACGAAATCCTGACGCTCATCACGGCGCTCGGCACCGGCATCGGCAAGGCCGGCGGCGCGGTGGACGGCAAGAGCGGCGCCGACGACTTCAACGTCGACAAGCTGCGCTACCACCGCATCATCATCATGACCGACGCCGACGTGGACGGCGCGCACATCCGCACGCTGCTGCTGACCTTCTTCTACCGCCAGATGCCCGAGCTGGTCGAGCGCGGCCACATCTACATCGCGCAGCCGCCGCTCTACAAAGTGAAGAACGGCAAGGAAGAGCTGTACCTGAAGGACGCCCCGGCGCTCGACACCTTCCTGCTGCGCGTGGCCCTGCGCGACGCCAGCGTGACCACCGGCGGCGCCAACGCCCAGACCCTGTCGGGCGACACCCTGGCCGAACTGGCGCGCAAGCACCAGCTGGCCGAGCACGTCATCGACCGCCTCTCGGCCTTCATGGACCAGGAAGCCCTGCGTGCGATTGCCGACAGCGTGAGCCTGAACCTGGACACCGCCCGAGACGCCGAAGCCAGCGCCGTGGCGCTGCAGGCCAAGCTGCGCGAGCTGTCCACCAACGGCATCCCAGCCGAAGTGGCCAGCGAATTCGACGCCCGCACCGACAAGCCCATCCTGCGCATCAGCCGCCGCCACCACGGCAACGTCAAGAGCAGCATCATCACGCAGGACTTCGTGCACGGCGCCGACTACGCCGCCCTGTCCGAAGCCGCCAATACCTTCCGCGGCCTGATCGGCGAAGGTGCGCGCGCCCTGCGCGGCGAAGGCGAGAAGCAAAAGGAAGAAAAGATCGGCGACTTCCGCCAGGCCATGGCCTGGCTCATCAGCGAAGCCGAACGCACCACCGCCCGCCAGCGCTACAAGGGCCTGGGCGAGATGAACCCCGAGCAGCTGTGGGAAACCACCATGGACCCCGAAGTACGCCGCCTGCTGCGCGTGCAGATCGACGATGCGATCGAGGCGGACCGCGTGTTCACCATGCTGATGGGGGATGAGGTGGAGCCGCGTAGGGACTTCATCGAGACGAATGCGCTGCGGGCGGGGAATATCGACGTCTAGGCTCCTCCTTCCCGGGTCTTGCGCTGCGAGCCACCACCGAGCGTTTGGTCCCGCTACCGCAAGCCGATGGGCCGCGTTGCTTGAGGGCCCGGCGCAAGCGCGTGGGCAGGAAGCGCGACATCGTGAACCCAGCAGGCCGCAGCGCATCCGTTGAACGGGGTCGCTGCGTGTCCTGGGTCAGGGTTGTGGCCTGACACCCTCATAGGCGTTTTGAAGAAGTTGCCGCAATGCTTGCCGCTCAAGCGGGCGAGGGTTCGCATAGGGGTTCTCCAGGGCCAGGTCGCACGCCGTTTCCAGATCGGCCTCACGCAAACCCAGGTCACGCAGAGCGACAGGCGCACCGTTATGACGCGCCAAGTCGTACACCGCCTGCGGGGCTGAGGGTGCGCCGAGTGCATGAGCGATCTGATGCATGGCCGCAGGCGCTGCGCTGGCGTTGTAGGCCAGGGCGTGCGGAAGCACGATGGTGTGGGTCTCCGCGTGCGGCAGGTTGAAGGTTCCGCCCAACGTGTGGCAGAGCTTGTGATGCAGTGCCATGCCCACATGGCCCAGTACGGTGCCGCAAAGCCATGCGCCGAACAGAGCGTCAGTGCGGGCGTCCAGGTCGTTCGGCTGGCGGGTGATGCGCGGTATCGACCGACCCAGGGCGGCAATGGCCTCTTGCGCCATCCAACTCATCACGGGATTCGCATCGACCGCGTAAAGGGCTTCTGCGGCATGCGCAAGCGCGTTGATGCCGCTGGCGACGCTCAGTGCAACCGGCAGATTCACGCTCAGTTCGGGGTCGTAGATCACCGTGCGAGGAAGCACACGCAGGTCCCGTCCCGTCTTTTTCAGCCCCCCTTCGGTAATACCGAAAATGGGCGTCATCTCCGACCCCGCATAGGTCGTAGGGATCGCCACGATGGGCAAGCCGGAATCGAGTGCAATCGCTTTCCCCAGCCCAACGGTAGACCCGCCGCCGATCGCTACTGCGCAGTCTGCGCCAAGCTGCCGGGCGACGTCACGCGCTTGGCGAGCCGTCTCGATGGGGACGTGCATCACGGCGCGGTCAAAGATTCCGACGGCGCGCGGGCCCAGCAGCGCGGCCACCTGCTCTGCAGTGGGTCGCTGCTCCGAGGTGGACAGGACGAGCGCTTTGTGCGCACCCAGCGCGACGATTTCCTCTGGCAAGCGGGCCAGTGCACCTTGCCCGAAGACCACCCGCGAGGGCTGCGACAGGTATACGAACGGCTTCAAAGTCACTCCAGGCTCAGACCACGCTCACGCACCAGCCGAGCCCACTTGTCCTGCTCGGTTTTGAGAGCGTTTCCAAACTGCTCTGGTGTGCTGCCGATGGCGGTCAGCCCCTGTTCGGTCAAGCGCTTGGCGAATTCAGGCTCCTTCAGGATTTTCCCGATCTCCTGCTGAAGCCGATCGACGACATGGCGAGGCGTGCCGGCCGGAGCCAGCAGGCCGACCCATGAATTCACATCGAAACCCGGATAGCCCGACTCGGCCACGGTAGGCAGTTCGGCATAGGCGGGTACCCGCTGCGCACCGGTCTGCGCCAGCGCCTTGAACTTGCCGGCTTTGACGTAGGGCTGCGCCAACACTGCCGACAGAAACATCATGTCGACCTGGCCGCCCATCAAATCCTGCTGGGCCGGTCCGCCGCCACGGTAGGGGATATGCGTGATGAAGGTGCCCGTGACACTCTTGAATAGCTCAGCGGTGAGATGGTTGCTGGAGCCTGCCCCCACGCTGGCAAAGTTGCTCTGCCCAGGCCGCGCCTTGAGCTGGCGTACGAATTCCGGAAGGCTGTTGGCGGTCACTTTGGAATTCACCACCAGGATCAATGGGTTGCTCACTATCTGCGTAACGGGGATCAAGTCTCGCGTCACATCGAAGGGCAGCTTCGGGTAGACCAGCGGAAAAGTGGCGTAACTGTCGAACACCATCAGCAGGGTGTGACCGTCTGGTGCCGCGCGCGCCACCTCGGCAGCTCCAATCGTTCCGCCCGCGCCGGCGCGGTTATCCACAACCAGGGTCTGGCCTAAAGCGGCCTGCAGGCGGGGCTGAAGCTGGCGGCTCACGGTATCGACGATCCCGCCCGGTGGGAAGGGAACCACGAAGCGAATGGGCTTGGTGGGCCAATTCGCGGGCACAGAAGTTTGCGCTTGGCCCAAGCCGCATGCGAAGAAAGCCAGTGCGGCCAGCCAGGTGCGCTTGGAAGATGCAGGAGATCGCATGGTGTGTACCTCTCAACGGTGGTAGTAGGGCTGGATGTCAGCATCCACATTCACCCAGATGCTCTTGACCTGGGTGTATTCGCGCATGGCGTCAAAACCCATCTCCCGGCCGTAGCCTGATGCGCCGACACCACCGAATGGGGATCCGGGATTGACCCGCTTGTAGCAATTGATCCAGACCATCCCGTTTTTCATGTCACGGGCGAATTTGTGCGCGCGTTGGAGGTTGTTGGTCCAGAGCCCTCCCCCCAAGCCGTATTCGGTGCCATTGGCAATCTGCAGGGCCTCCTCGTCGGTCCTGAAGGTGATCACCGTGACGAAAGGACCAAACACTTCTTCCTGGGCGACGCGATCTTTCCGGGAGCGGACTCGCGCCACAGTGGGTTCGACGTAGCATCCCGCAGCCAAGTCCCCCCCTGGCGCGTGGCCTCCCGTCAGTATCTCCGCGCCTTCGCCTCGGGCCACATCGGTATAGCTCAGTACCCGGTCGCGATGCGCCCGACTCGTCAGGGGGCCCATCTCGGTCTGCGGGTCCATGGGATTGCCCACGCGAATGCTGCGTGTCAATCGAATGAATTGTTCGAGGAAAGCCTCGGCAATCTTCTCGTGCAATATCAGGCGGGATCCCGCGATGCAGGCTTGACCCTGGTTGTGAAAGATGGCCCAGGCGGCGCCGTTGACGGCAGCCACAAGGTTTGCATCGTCGAAGACGATGTTGGCCCCTTTGCCGCCCAATTCCAGCTGCACTTTCTTGAGATTGGAGGCGCTCGCGCGCACGATGCCGCGGCCTGTCGCAGTGCTGCCGGTGAACGCGACCTTGCCAATGTCGCAATGCTCGGCGATGTACTGGCCAGCCACCTGCCCCAGACCCGGAAGGATGTTCACCACACCGCCGGGTAAGCCGGCCTCGGCCATGAGCTCAGCGATTTTGAGTGACGAGAGCGGTGTGATCTCCGCTGGCTTCATGATGACGCAGTTGCCTGCCGCCAGAGCGGGGGCCATTTTCCAGCTGGTGAACATCAGCGGAAAGTTCCACGGAACCACTTGCCCGACCACGCCGACTGGTTCACGCAATGTGTAATTGAGGAAGCCCGCCTCAACGGGAATCTGTTCCCCTTGAAACTTGTCGGCCATGCCGCCGAAGTATCGATAAGTCGCTGCTGTGCGCGGCACATCCAGAAAGCGCGAGTCGCGGATGGGATGGCCCGTGTCCAGCGACTCCAGGCGCGCCAGTTCCTCCGCATTGCTTTCGATCAAGTCGGCCAGCCTGAGAAGGATGCGGCCTCGGTCCATCGCCGGCATGCGACTCCAGGCAGGCAGGGATTTGTGAGCAGCGACCACCGCCTTGTCTACATCGGCTTTCCCTGCCATCGACACCTCTGCAATCACGGAATTGTCATGCGGATTCAACGTCGCCAAGGTCTCACCTGACTCCGAATCGACAAACTGACCATTAATGAAAAGCTGGCGACGGACGGGCATGGTCAGGCCGGCCTTGGCGGCAACGTCTGCGAAAGTCATCAGGAACTCCGACCCCGCTTCTGAGCGGGGAGTCAAGAATGGCAATGGAACCAGGAAAGCACCAGCGATTCCGGGTATTCGCGGTCGGCGGCAGCCGGCGGACGGCCGGCTGAACCGCGATGGAATGAATTTATCTAGCCCGAGCAGATTTCAGAAGGACCCAAATTACCATCGTGTTGTTCGATAAATCAGAACAATCAGCAGGGTTTGCCCTGGCTCCAACGCTGCCATCCCGGAAGACGCTCCCACCAATGGACCGACTACAGAACATCGAAACCTTCGTGCGAGTGGCTCAGACGCAGAGCTTCACAGAGGCGGCGCGACAGTTGCGCGTCTCGCGTTCGGTAGTGACGACGCGTGTCAAACAGCTTGAGCAGTATGTCGGCGCGCCACTGTTCCACCGAAGCACCCGTATGGTCCGCCTGAGCGAAGTGGGCCAGGCATACCTGCGCGATTGCCTGGAGCTGGTCGGGCGGGCCAACGACATTGCAGACCAGATGCGCGATGCTGGAAATTCCCCGGCAGGCAAGCTGCGGGTGCATGCACTGACCGGATTGGTGTTGGGACACTTTTCCTCGGTGCTGCACCGCTTCCATAGCTCCTACCCGGACATCCGGTTGGAATTGATCGTGAGCGATACCGTGATCGAGCCCGTGAAGGCAGGCGTGGATTGCGCGCTGCAGATATTTCCGCCGGCGACCAACGAGTTGATCTCACGCAACCTTTTTCCAGTTCGCAGGGTCTTCTGTGCAACGCCGCAATACCTGAACAAGAACGGGCGTCCTCAAAGCCCACACGACCTCTACCCGCACAACCTCGGGCTCTACTCTGGCTACCCTAGCCGGGATCGCTGGACATTTCATCACCAGCAACAAGAAACCACGCTCGATCTCAGCGCCGATCTGCTTACCAACAGCGTGCACCTGCTGCGCGAATATGCCCTGGAACACGCTGGAATCGTGTGCGTGCCCACCTTGGTGGCCGCCGATGCAATTTTGAAAGGAGAACTCGAAGTGGTATTGGCTGAGCATCTCCTCTCTTCATTCTGGCTCAGCGCCGTTTATGCCGCTACTTCACGTAATGCGTTCAAGTTGCGCCTTTTCATTGAACACATCGTTTCGAGCTTTGCGCGGACTCCTCCGTGGGACGCACAACTCATCGACCAGAAATTTATCTACCCTGAACTGGTGGAGGCATAGAACTCATTGCGCCGGATTTGCCATCGCCGTTGAAAGCCCATTACTTTTATGCACCCTCAGAAAATGGGTGCTTGTCTATCCCCCGAGCACGACGGCCGGCTGGCGAAAGCGGGCCTTCAGGCGCTATGGGAAAAGCGACGGGTGAGGCGATGGTGCGAATCTCATGCCGCCGGCGATTCCCCCTTCTCGGCCACGATCCGCGCCTCCCCCACCGGCGCCAGCACCAGATGCTCGTCGTTGCTCACATACGGCACAAAGCCCAACTGCCCCCGCACCTTGTGGAACGGCGTGGCGAACTTGTCCACAAGCGGCGCGGTCACGCGGTCGAAGAAGGCGGTGTGGGATCCACTGACGGCGTAGAGGGCTTCCGTGCGGCCCCAGCGCACTTTCCACTGGTTGCGGCTGCGCTGCACGCCCACGCGGATGTGCTCGTCCAGGCAGTGGCCCGTTTCCTTGAAGAACAGCGTCAGGCCGAAGTACAGAAAACCATCGTCGCCGACCTGCAGCCGGGGCGATAGCGTGGTGCCTTCCGAAGGCACGCGCTCCAGCCGCTCGTCGAGCACGTGGAACTCCAGATCAGTCGATCGGGCGCCCAGGTAGGTGAGGTAGTCCACCCGCAACTGCTCGCCGAACACCTTGCACGCCTCCTTGTACTGGGCGAAGTCACGGCACCAGGCCATGGCCTTGGCGTGCAGGTCCTGGTAGAGGGTGGCGGTGGCGGCAGGGCTGGCGGACATGGAGGGATGGGACGTCTGAAGGGATCCGACGAAGAGCCAAAACCTCGGCAGCAGGCGGGAAACGCCCGCCGGCCTGCGGCCGCATAGAGCGTGGGCGCGCCATGCAGCGGCGGCACCGGGTGCCAAGGCACTTGGCGGCGGGCGTTGAGCAGCAGGAAGCCGCCCGCGAAGGCGCCTGCGGCCTTGACCGTTACTCCTGCTTCGTCTGCTTCCAGATGCGGTCGGCGCGTTCCCACGCAGCCTTGGCGGCAGGTTCTGCATCTTTCCAGTTCAGGCGGCTGGACTCGCGGTGATCGGTGTCCCAGCGGCGCTCCAGATCGGCGCGGGCTTCGTTCCAGTCGCGGCCACCGTCGATGACGTTCTGGTAGCCCGAGCGATAGGCAGGCGCGTAATCGTCGTAGTTATAGGCCTCGGTGTAATAGGGCTCGCGGGCGTGGGCATCGCGCCAATAGGCGTCCTCGGCGGTGGGGTTGACGGCTTCGGCGGCGCCGTTGCCCGCCAGGCCTCCGACGACTGCGCCCACCACGGCCCCCACGGCCGTACCGACCGGCCCACCGATGGAGCCGGCGGCTGCACCGGTGACGGCACCGCCCGCCACGCCGACGCCGGTGCCGATGGGATGGGCCTTGGCCGCGTCGGTGACGGACTCGGCGGTGCTGCGATCTGAATTCGGAAGGGTCATGGCGTGCTCCTCGGATGGGTTGAAAGTGAAACGGGGGTGCATTCACTGCCGTTTCATGGTGCACAGGCAGGGCCGCATGCGGCGTAGGTCAAGCGCGCTTGGGCTCGCCGGTCGAGGCAAGCGATCCGCACACGGCGACGGCGTTCTGGGCTGAAGACTTCACAGCGCGCCCATCGCGGCCGGCGGGCACAATCGCTGCGCCATGCGCTCTCCCATTTCCATCGTCAACATCGACAATCCCGCCACCTGGACGCGCTACCGCGCAGGCCTGTGCGACACCTGTGCGGCCAACTGCTGCACCATGCCGCTGGAGGTGCAACTGTCCGACCTGGTGCGGCTGGGTTTGGTGGATGCATTCGAGGCCGAGCATGAAGAACCCCGCCGCATCGCCAAGCGGCTGGAAAAGGCCCGGCTGATCGACCACTTCAACCACAAGAACGTGGTCTTCACGATGGCCCGGCGGGCCAGTGGCGACTGCCATTTTCTGGATGCGGTCACGCGGCGCTGCACGGTGTACGAGCAGCGCCCCGAGACCTGCCGGCTGCACCCCCGCACGAAGAGCCCGAAGCCGGGGTTCTGCGCGTATGGCGCGGTGGCCATGGGGGTGGGTGCCCGGCGCTGAAGGTCTGGCGTGGCCTGACAGGAAGATCCCGCAGGCCCCACCGCCCGCCAGTGGGGCTGAGCCTGTCGGAGCCCGGGCCGCATGCGCAGGGCGAAGTCGCTGACATGGGGAGTGCAGCGACTTCCGCTGCGCACAGCGGCCAGCTGCCGGCTGCCAGCTGCCTCAACGGTCGTTCTTGTGGCTTTGGCTGCCGGCGCGGGCGTGCTGCTCGCTGCTGCCGCCACGGGTGCCCGACGAGCCGGTGTTGCCGCCGCCGCTACCACCGCCATTGCCGCCGCTGGACGCATTGCCCTGGCCGCTGTGGCTCTTGGAGCCGGCGGCACGGGCTTCCTGCGAATTGAATTCGTGCGCGTTGCCCGAGGCATGGGCGGCGCGGCCGCCTTCGGCGGCGATCTCGCGCTGGCGTTGCGGGTCCATCGAGGCAAAGCCGCGGCCTGACGACTGGCCGCCCTGGTTGCTGTTGCCGCCATTGCTGCTGTTGCTGCTGTTGCTGCTGCCTTGGCTGCCACCCTGGTTGGAGGTGTGCTGGTTGCGGCCTTGGGGATTGTTGCTGGGCATGTGATCGCTCCTGAAGATGGAAGAAAGAGAGGGACAAAACACACGGCGGTCACCGTGTGCACATCCACCTTGCCGGGCGCGAAAAATCACTTCAGGTAGGCGCTGTCCGACGCAGCGGTAGGAGGGGGTCGCCCTCGGGTAAGCACTTGTTCGTCGCTCCAGGCGCCGCGAAACACCTGCTTTCGCCACGGATGAGTTGGGCGGATGAAACGGCGCCTGTCATGCCGGCCCCACCCGCCAGGGCAGCGAAGCCTGCCAGGGCGCCGCGCCTGTTCCGCCAGCCCCGCCCCTGCGTTTAACCCGGATCGGTGAAAGTGAAACCGCTGCGCCGGCCATCTACCAGCAACGGCTCGATGCGGTGGCCGTCCAGCCGCAGATCGATGGTGTCGTCCACCTCGGACAGCCCCATGTGCAGCGTGGCGCCGGAGGGGGCGGCGGCGAACACGTCGTGGGCCGTCTTCCAGTCCAGCACCACGCGGGTCACCAGCCCGATCCGCCGCGAGGAGCGCCAGAAGATGTTGAATTCCTGCGGCACGGCCCGCTCCGCCGGCGCCGGATGGGCGATCCACGGGCGCAGCAGCATTTCCTTCTCGCCGTTGAAGTACGCAATCGACGCCTTGTAGAGCTTCTTGTCGTCGGTGGGCAGCACGATGCGCGGCACCCAGCGGTAGCGCATCTGGTAGTTCTGCCAGGTGCGGGCGGAGGCCCGGGAGTTGAAGTGGCGCGCGCGCATTTCCTCCCGGGTCACGGAGATGCCGGCGAAAAACTGCCGTGCGTGTTCTGCGTCGTCCTGGATGCGCTCGGCGCGGAACTCCCCGATCTGGATGGACGTGAAGCCGAAGCAGAACCACACCACCACCATGCCCTCTGGCGCGAAGCCGAATACCACCTGCGACAGTGGCCGGTAGCTGGGCCCGAACCGGTTGTATTCGGCCTGGTAGCCGGGTTGGGCCGCCGTCTCGATGTAGGGTTGCAGCGGCTTCGTGGACGATTCGGAGTCGGAATCCGCATAGGCCCGGCCGACCAGTTCCTTCACGCGCTCGATCGGGAACTCGGCTTTCAGCCGATAGAAGACGTCTTCGTAGGGCGAGTAGTAGACGATGTTCGCGCCGACGGGCGTGCCGCGCTGCTCGGACCACCATTTGCCTGAGGCGCCCCACGTGCCCGAGGTGCTGCCGTACGGAAGAATCACGGGTGGCCCTTCCAGCGTGGGGAGGTCGCCCCCCAGCGGCGTGACCCGATACGCATTGGCCGGGTGCGACAGTTCCACGTTGTAGACCGGCACCTTGCCGGGGCGGGCCGCCCACGCGGGCGGGCGCAACAACAGCAGCCCCAGCGGCAGGCCGCCCAGGGCCAGCGCGGCGCGGCGATGGAGATTCAGGCGCATGGACGATGTCCTTTCACACACGTGCGTTGCAACGACCGCATTCACCGGGTCGCGGCGAAAGAGCGTACCAGCGCGACGCATCGGCGCGGCAGCGTCCCACAGCCTGCGCGGCCCGTGGATGGTGTGATGCGGGGCGAGCGCGCAGGGCGCGCTCGTCACACCCTCCCTGGTCCTCGAACCCCATTCATCACCCCGACTTTTTCGAAGGAGAAACGATTCCATGGCCGCTGAAAAATCCGCATCCGTACATTGGGAAGGCGCTGGCAAATCTGGCGTGGGCCAGATCAGCACCGAGACCGGCGCGCTCAAGCAGGTGCCCTACGGCTTCGCCAGCCGCTTCGGCGACGACACGAAGAACAGCAACCCGGAAGAGATCGTGGGCGCTGCGCACGCGGCCTGCTTCACCATGGCTTTCTCTTTCGCCTGCGAAAAGGCCGGCATCTCGACCGAAACGCTGGACACCACCGCCAAGGTGCGCCTGGCCAAGGAAGGCGACGGCTTCAAGATCGACCGCATCGCGCTGACGCTGAACGCCAAGGTACCGGGCATCGACGAAGCCCAGTT
>Ga0308157_10009666_pt1 | contig 10628 bp, 10 predicted proteins | sample PhyBR1_FD_201035 | JGI IMG/M metagenome (GOLD analysis project Ga0308157, IMG submission 201035) | Phyllosphere microbial communities from UC Gill Tract Community Farm, Albany, California, United States - DLSLB.R1 | ecosystem: Host-associated > Plants > Phyllosphere > Unclassified | place: USA...
TTGACGCCCGGCACCAGTAGCCGGTCACCGGTTCGCCCATGACGCGAATGCGCTGCCCGAGCAAGGGGAGGTCGGCGCACACTTCTTCGATCAGCGTCATCATGTTGAAGTGATCCGGACTGAGCTTGAGCTTGATTCTCCCTTGCCGCAGCGAAGCATCGAGCAAGGTTTGAATCATCGCGTCGGCTTCGGTGATTTTCTTGCAGATGCGAGCCGCGAGGTTGAGAATGCCGGGATCCGTCGATTTCAGTTGAATCAACTGCGCGCTGGCGTTGGCCACATGCAGCGGATTTCGCAAATCGTGTGACAGGGTTGCAATGAAATCGACACTTTTTTCCCGGTCGGCCTCACTGAAGCCGCTCACCGATTCACGGGCTGCAGCCTCGATGGTGTGACCGATTGCCTCTGCATCGTGCTTGCTCAGTTCCAGCCCATGTTCTTTGGTCAAGGAAAAGAGTATTTCACGAAAAATATGCAGCTCGTGCAGAACATCGTACGGTGAGTAATTCGTCATGTTCGCACGCTCGCGCCCATGAGCACTGGCAAGATTGGTCTTGGCAATCGCCGATGAGGCGGCCGGATCCCATGACAATGCTTCGGCAATTTTTTCGAACAGTTCAGGCACCATATTGACCAGCACCGGTTCGGCAAGCGATGCCGCTGCCGGGATCTCGGTTGTCACTCGCGCGCGCCACTGATCGAGCACGCACTCACGCAGGCAGCGGATCGCCGAGGAAAGACCGGCCGGTGGGACAGGTGTATCTTCTTCTCTGGTATTCACTTGCTCTCCAACTGGTCTGCGCAACGATGCTGCCAAATGATTGCGATGCCATGCCAGGGCAATCGATCGATTCCCCATGACGCGGGGGCATCCAGCGCTGAGTTACAACATCAAGGTCAAGGTCATTTTTTTGTAAGCCAGGCATTGTCTGTCAGGCGTCCTCGCCCTTGCCGGTCAGCGAGCACAATGAAATCACCTCTCGCAGCGTCTTGGAATGCGCTCTGGCGCGGGCCGCCCTGGCCTCGTAATCGGCGGCCTGTACCGCACGGTCTGCCCCGCGTTCTGTTTCCCCGAGCCTGATAAACAGGCGTTCCTGCTCATGCAGCGCCCGGACCGCAGCCCAGATGGCGTTTTCGACGACGTCGTGCTGCAGCATCTGCAGCACCCTCGCAGTATACGAATGGCCGGTGTGACAACGATATCGTACGGGGGCGTTGGTCGTGACTTCCCACAGGGCGCCGGCACATTCCGGACACGTCATCGACGAGGGCTTGCCGATCTTTTCGATATCTTCCATATCGCTGGCTCTGCCGACGATCCGATTCTCGATATCGATCCATTCGGGCAGGCTCGATGCGAGGCTGCGTGGAAGCGTGCCGGCTGGCCTGGCGTGGCTGGCAGCCAGTTTGACCAGCGCGGGGCCGATCTCGGCCGCGCGCAGAACCCGGTCGATGTCCGCATGCTCGAGCGCACTGGCCGGCATATCCATGATCTCGGCTTCGATCGGGTCTTGTACGATGGCCAGGCCGCCGCCGGCCTTGATTGCCTGTAAGCCGACCGTGCCGTCGTCGAGATGACCGCTCAGCACGACGCCTATGGCATTGTCCCGAACTGACGATGCGGCCGACCGGAACAGGGTATCGATGGCCGGGCGACAGTGGTTTTCCTTTGGGCCATGTATGAGCCGCGCGCAGGCCTTGCCGTCTTTCATGACGACGGTCAGATGCTCATCGGGCGGTGCAATCAGCACACGTCCGGCGATGATCGGTTCGCCATCCACCGCATGGCGAACGTGCAGCGCCGAACACCCGTTCAGGATGTGCGGAACGACGCTCTTCTCCGGCCCGCTGTGGAGCACAACGAGAATGGCGGCAGGAAAATCTGCGGGCAGTGATCGAAGGATGACCTGAAGCGCGCTGACCGCACCGGCTGAACCTCCGACAAGGACAATTTTCGACATCATCGCGCCTGACTACGTAGATGGAGACGAGTGTACCGAAGTGCCGACCAGAGGGGCGCAGCGTAGGGCCCGGGTTCTCCTCAGCCAGCGCCGGTCGCAACAAGGCCCCGGCTGCGCCGCTCGCGCAGCCAGAACCCCAGGTCCGGCAGCGCCAACCTGCTGAAGCGGGAAGGTGGTGCTTGAATGCTATGCAGCGAATTCATCGAGCGAAGCAGGCCGCTGAAAGGCGGTCGGACTTGCCTCGGACCGCTTAGAACAGATAGGTGACGCCGAAATTGAGCGAGGCAGGGCGATATTTCGGCTTGCCGATCAGCATATTGCCAGCGTTAGATGCCTTGAATGTGCCGCTGTCGACGCTGCTCCAGCGCGCATCGCCGCTCAAGCGCCAGCGGGGGGACAGGCTGTATTCGGCGCCCACGATGGCTTGTACACCCACGCCGCCTTCGCGTGAATACTCCTGCTCCGACCCGTTGCGGTCAACGTCGATATCCAGCGCGACGACGTAGCCCAGGCCAGCACCGATAAACGGGCGGAGCGCGCCACGGACCGGGAACCGGTAGTACGCGTTGACGAGGACCATCTCTGAAAAGATGTTGCCATCGACTTCGACACCGCCGACGCGCCTGAGATAATTTCCACGTTCGTCCAACGCCAGCTCGACGGCCCACCCGTTGCCAAAGCGACGGCCCACGGCAGCACCGAAGCCGAGACCGCCACCAAATTTGGCCGTGCCCCCTACACCGGGACCGGTAGGGCGGAACTCCGAAAAGCTCGTGGATGGCGCGGCGGGGACGCCCCCGTAAGCGCTGGCGTAGAAGGTTGTCTCGTCCTGGGCGGCGGCTGATAACGGGATCAGCAGCAGGACTGCGGTGAAATAGGTGACGAAGGTGACATAGCGCGTCTTGAAAGGCTGGTTCATGGCAGTCCTTTGGCGATGGAACTACTGAGGAGAACAGCCAATCACTGTATAGTTTTTCTGCGCGCTGTAAATACCGCTTTCGCCACAGATCCGGTCATCCACATCGCGTACTGCGCCCGCACAACAGGCGTTGCTGCTCCCCCAAGAGCGCAGCGCATCCAGGTTTATTCCGGCAGAGCGGCGCGCCGCTCGCGCAGCCAGAACCCCAGGCCCAGCAATCCCAGCCAGATCGGGATCAGGATCACCGAGATGCGCAGCCCCGGCGTGATCGCCATGATCACGAGCAGGACGGCGACGAATGCCAGGCACACGTAATTCGACAGCGGGAACCACGGGCTGCGAAACAGTGTCGCTTCGCCCGCCTGGTCCTTGCTGCGCCGGAAGCGCAGGTGGCTCCACGAGATCATCGCCCAGTTGATGACGAGCGCGGCGACGGCCAGGCTCATCACCATGCCGAGCGCTTCTTCGGGCAGGAAGTAATTGATCAGGATCGCCGAGCCGGTGGCCACGGCCGACACGGCCAGGGCATTGAGCGGCACGCCGCGTGCGTTGGTGCGCATCAGGGCGCGCGGTGCATTGCCTTGCGCAGCCAGGCCGAACAGCATGCGGCTGTTGGCATACACGCAGCCGTTGTAGACCGACAGCGCGGCCGTCAGCACGACCAGGTTCAGCACGTTGGCGACCCAGCCGTTGTCGAGCGCGGCGAAGATCAGCACGAACGGGCTGCCACCAGTGACGACTTTCTGCCATGGGAACAGCATCAACAGCACGGCCAGCGCGCCGATGTAGAAGATCAGGATGCGGTACAGCGCGTTATTGGTCGCGCGCGGAATCGTGCGCGACGGGTCGTCCGCTTCGGCGGCGGTGATGCCGATCAGTTCCAGACCGCCGAACGAAAACATGATCACCGCCATGGCCATGGCAAGGCCGCCCACGCCGTTGGGGAAGAAGCCGCCATGGCGCCACAGGTTGGACACGCCCGCCTCGGGGCCGGCGCCACCGCCGATCAAGAGATACAGGCCAAACACGATCATGCCGACCACGGCCGCCACCTTGATGACGGCGAACCAGAATTCCAGCTCGCCGAAGGCCTTCACGTTCAACAGGCTGAGCAGGTTGACGAGGACGAAGAAACCGAGCGCCGAGACCCATGTTGGCAGCTCCGGAAACCAGTACTGCATATAGATGCCGAGCGCCGTCAGTTCGGCCAGGCTGACGAGGATGTACATCACCCAGTAATTCCAGCCCGAGACAAAGCCGGCGCGGCGCCCGCAATACTTGTCGGCGAAGTGGCTGAACGAGCCGGCCACCGGTTCGGCGACGATCATCTCACCCAGCTGGCGCATGATCAGGAACGCGACCGCGCCCGCAATGGCGTACCCGAGCAGCACCGAGGGGCCGGCCATCTGGATGGTCGAGGCAATGCCGAGGAACAGGCCGGTGCCGATCGCGCCGCCCAGGGCGATCAGCTGGATGTGGCGGTTCTTGAGCCCGCGCTTGAGTTGGTGGTGCCCGTCGTCCATCATCGGTTTCTTGATCTTGCTATAAAGACAGGGATTCTACTGCATCGGCCGGGCGCGGCAAACTCGCGCCACGGTTTTGCCTGGCACGCTATGCTGGTGGTGATGGCAATTCGCCGACACTCACTGGAGACAAGCATGCGCAAGATGATCATGATGGCCCTGGCGGGCCTGCTGTGGAAACAGTTTCAGACCAAGGTCATGAAACGGCCGGTCGCCCAAAAGAAGACCTGGCGTTACTAAGTACTGATGCAAGAACTGTCACTCATCGGGTGACGGTTGAAACAGCGCGGCTTTGGCCGCGCTTTTTTTCGTCTGTGACAATCACACGCTGTGCGCCAGTCCCAGATTGCGATTGGCCGGCACGGCAACATCCATCAGGCCCGGGCGTGGCAGGTCGAGCGCTGCCATCAGTGCGATGAAGTCAGCGCGCTCGCGGCCGGCCAGGCGGGCATTGTGCGCGCGTTCCCAGCCGATGGTCGAGACCGACTGGCCCTTGTAGTCGTGGCCGGGCCAGACCCGCGTGGCCGCGTCTAGGGTGAACAATTTACCGGTGACGCTGTCGTACAGGTCGCCCGCGCTGCCGCCCTGGAAGTCGGTGCGGCCACACCCGCCGATCAGCAGCGTGTCACCGCTGAACAGGTTGCCGCGCCACAGGTAGCACATGCTGCCGGCCGTGTGGCCCGGCGTGTGGATCACCGCAAGTTCTTCGCCGTCGGCAAAGCCGATCCGGTCGCCGTCCTGCAGCTGGATTTCTGCCGGTGCGATGCCGCAGCCGCTCGGTGCGCAGGCTTTCGCGCCCGTGTGCGCGCGCAGGCGGCCGGCGGACGTGACGTGATCGGCATGCGCATGCGTTTCGAACACGTGCGTCAGGCGCAGGCCGAGACGTTCGAGGTGGGCCAGATCGCGCGCGAAGTGGCGGTCGACCGGATCGATGATGGCTGCATCGACAGCGCCGGGTGCGGCAAGGATATAGGTGAAGGTGGACGACTCGGCGTCGAACAGCTGGATCGGGTTCAGTTGCATGATGGGTTCCTCGGTAGCGCCATGTTGTACCACAAACGTGGCTCAGGGCCGGATCGCGGCCAGCTTGTCGGCCAGTGTGGCCGGCGAGAGTTCACCTACATGGCGCGTGCGCAGGCGGCCCGCCGCATCGTAGAACAGCGTTGTCGGCATGCCGGCCGCGCCAAGGTGCGCAGCGACCTGGCTGCCCGGGTCCAGCACGATCGTGCTCGACTGCGCTTGCACTGGCAGGCGCTCGCGCTCGACGTAGGTGGCTACAGTAGCGGCGGATTCGCCCTGATTGACCAGCACAAACGCCACGTCGGGATGCTGCGCCTGCGCCGCCAACAAGGCCGGCATTTCGCGCCGGCACGGTGGACACCAGGTTGCCCACAGGTTCAGCACGACGGGGCGGTCGGCAAAGCTGCGCAGCGCGACTTCGCGGCCGTCGAGCTGGCGCACCATCAGGTCCGGCAGTGGCGTATGGGGCGGCGTGTATGCCTGGTTCAGCAGCGTGCCGCCGAACCAGACGGCGCAGCCGGCCAGCATGCAGGCCAGCACGGGCCGCCGCAGTGCCGCCTGGCGGCGCGTCAGCTCGGCCCCGACCACGCACGCTGCGATCAGGCCGGCGACCGATTCAAAGCCGCCATCACGGATGTCGAACACGCTGGCCGGCGCCGCCAGGTAGATTGCATGATGCTTCAGGACGAACACGAGACGGGCCGAGACGAAGCCAGCGACGATCATGTTCCATAGCGCGCCGCCCGGGTCGATGCCGCGCCGGCGCCGGAACCATTCGGCAACGAGCGTGGCCGCGAGCACCGCCGCCAGCGACAGGGCGACCGCGATCGGCAGGTACAGCGGGCCCAGACGGATGGCGTCCATCTGCTTCAGCGCGCCTGGATCATTCTTCGGTCGGTGCCGGTTCCGGCGGCGCGGTTTGCTCGATCAGGAGCTTGTCGATCCGGTTGCCATCCATGTCGACGACTTCGATGCGATAGCCGTTCCAGTCGAACGACTCGGATGCTTTCGGGATATACCCGAACTGGTAAAGCACGAAGCCGGCCAGCGTGTGGTACGCGCCCAGTTCTTCGTCCGGGAAGCGTTCAGTGGTATTGAAGACGTCGCGGAAACGGTCGAGATCCACGCCGCCATCGAGTAGCCAGCTGCCATCCTGGCGCTGGACGGCGTCCGGATCGGTCTCTTCGCCGTTCACGGTGACGTCGCCCACCAGCGCGCTCATGACGTCCGACAGCGTGACCATGCCCTGGATGTCGCCGTACTCGTCGACGATCAGCGCCAGCTCGGCCCGGTTTTTCTTGAACAGCTCGAGCAGCACCATCGCGCCGACAGTTTCGGGCACGAACAGCACGTCCTGCACCGCGTGCTCGATATTGACCGCCTCGAGCGAGCCGTGGCGTACCGATTGGGCCAGCAGGTCGCGCACCTTCACGAAGCCCAGGATCTGGGCGCGGTCGCCACGGTAGACCGGGAAGCGGCTGTAGGTATGGCAGGCGATCAGTTCGAGCGTGTCGCGGCGTTCAGCGTCCAGGTCGATCATGATCAGGTCGACGCGCGGCGTCATCAGCGCTTTCAGATGCCGGTCGTCAAGGCGCAGCGCGCGCGAGACGATGTCATATTCGGTCTTTTCGAACAGGCCGGCGTCGGTGCCTTCCTTGAACATGCCGGCGATGTCTTCTTCGGTCGGTGCTTCTTCTTTGGCGTCATGGATGCCAAACAGGCGCACGATCGCTTCGGTCGTCAGCGACAGCACCTTGACGAACGGCGACATGATCAGCGACAGGGCCGACAGCGGCGGGGCGATCAGGGTCGCCATTGTCTCGGGATGGCGCATCGCGATACGTTTCGGGACCAGTTCGCCCAGCACGATCGACACGAAGGTAATGGCCAGCACGACGATGAAGAGCGCGATTTCGTAGGCGTAGGGGGCAAGGAAGCCCACCATTTCGATCTGCGGCTGCAGGCGCGTGACGAGCGAGGCTTCACCGAAGGCACCGGTAAAGATGCCGATCAGCGTGATGCCGACCTGGACGGTGGAAAGAAAATGACTCGGGTTGTCGGCCAGTGCGATGGCGCTGCGCGCCCCGCGGCTGCCTTCCTGTGCGCGCCGTTCGAGGCGCATGCGTTTTGCGGAGACGAGCGCCAGTTCGCTCATCGCGAACACCCCGTTCAGCAAGATTAGAACGAGGATGATCAATATATCTGACATGACAAGCAGAAGGCCTATGGCCGGGCATTCCGGGCCGTGGCCGGGTCCGCCACAATGGCGTACTGCGGAATCATGGCATAAATGACAAAAACGTGGGGGACGCCTTTCCGGCAGACGCGCCGTGGGGCGGACGGCTGTGCCGTCTACGAGTTCAAGCAGGGTGGACGGCTGGGCCGTCCACGCGTTCAAATCAAGGCGGCTTCGTGTTGCTGTGCTGGACCCGTGAACGCGTGGACGGGGAACCCGTCCACCCTACGCTCGTTCTTGACTGGGACATTTTGTCCGGGTATGGACATTGCATTTAAGTAGTATGCTCGGAGACCGCCTTGCGGCCTCAGTCTCAATATCAGCTTGGAAATACCCAAAAAATGGAATGGTTCCCGATCGTTTTTTTCACGTTCAAAGCGCTCGTGCTCGGCACGGGCATGTTTTTCGCCATCAAATGGCACTATGACCAGGGCAAGAAAAAGAACGGCATGGACCGCCGCACGCTGGTGATCGGCGTGGCCAAGGTCGTCCTCATCTTCGTGGTTCTGCTCGCGGTGCTGGGCTACCTGACGCTGTTACTGGTCCGCAAGCTCGGCCTGGACTGGACCATTCCCTGACGGCAGGCGGGCGCCTCTCATGGCGTCGTGCGAAAGCGCTTGGTAATGCCGGCCCAGCACCCCTGATAATCCCCCTGCAATTGCGATGATGCCAGCGCCTGCTCGGTGGGCACCAGCACATTGCGCGTCTCGAACATGAACGCCATCGTGTCGCTCACCTTGTGCGGCTGGCGTGTGTCGGCGCTGCTGGCCTTATCGAAGGTCGCGGCATCCGGGCCGTGCCCGCTCATGCAGTTGTGCACGCTGGAGCCGCCCGGCACGAAGCCGTCCGCTTTGGCGTCGTAGGCGCCGTGAATCAGGCCCATGAACTCGCTCGCCACATTGCGGTGGAACCAGGGCGGCCGGAACGTGTCCTCCGCCACCAGCCAGCGCGGCGGGAAGATCACGAAGTCGAGCGTATCGACGCCCGGCGTATCCGATGGCGCTTGCAGGACGAGGAAGATCGACGGATCCGGATGGTCGTAGCTGATCGAGCCGATGGCGTTGAAGTGGCGCAGGTCGTATTTATAGGGCGCGTAGTTGCCGTGCCACGCCACGACGTCCAGAGGCGAGTGGCCAATGGGCGCGCGCCAGAGCCGCCCGCCGAACTTGGTGACCAGCTCGAAATCGCCTTCGATATCTTCATACTGCGCGGTCGGCGTCAGAAAGTCGCGCGGGTTGGCCAGGCCGTTCGAGCCGATCGGGCCCATATCCGGCAATTGCAGCAGGGCCCCAAAATTTTCGCACAGGTAGCCGCGCGCTTCGCCATCGGGCAGCGTCACCTGGAAGCGCACGCCGCGTGGGATCACGGCAATTTCCTGCGGCTCGACGTCGATCACGCCCAGTTCGGTAGCGATGCGCAAGCGCCCCAGCTGGGGCACGATCAGCAGTTCGGCGTCGGCATTGTAAAAATAGCGACCGTCCATCGACTGGTTGGCCGCGTACAGGTGCACGGCGCAGCCCGTCATCGCCTCGGCCGAGCCGTTGCCCGCCATGGTCACCCAGCCATCGATGAAGTCCGTTGGGACGGTCGGCATCGGCAGCGGGCTCCAGCGCAACTGGTTTGGCGGCGCGGCATTGTCGAAACGGCTGACCAGACGCGGGGCGTCCAGCGGCACGAAGCGGCCGTGCACGGCAGCCGGGCGGATCCGGTACAGCCACGAGCGCCGGTTATGGCTGCGCGGCGCGGTGAAGGCGGTGCCGGACAACTGCTCCGCATACAGACCATACGCCACTTGCTGCGGCGAATTGCGATGCTGCGGCAGCGCGCCGTGCAGGGCTTCAGTGGCAAATTCGTTGCCGAAGCCGGACAGATAACCTGACGGGTGGGCCATGCGGTGTCTCCTGGAACTGGTGAGTTAGTGCGATTGGTTGATGGCGTCACTCTAGAATAATCCGCCCAGTTTTACGAGATGAATAGAAAAATGTAGACTATTGATTCCATCAATACTGCTGGCCTCCATCACCATCGCGCATGGACAATGCGCCGGCACTCCTGAAAAGCCATGATCGAACCGCGCACCATCGACCTGAACCTGCTGTCCGTGTTCCAGGAAGTCTACCGGGAGCGCCAGATTTCCAGCGCCGCCCGCCGCCTTGGCCTGAGCCAGTCGGCGGTGAGTAATGCGCTGGCCCGGCTGCGGCGCGCCTTTGGCGACGAGCTGTTCGTGCGCACGGCAAGCGGCATGCAGCCCACGCCGCTGGCGATGCAGATGGCCGAACCGATCGGGGCGGCGATGGCGCAGGTGGCGCTGGCGCTGAACCAGCGCAGCCGGTTCGAGCCGGGCACGAGCAACCGCCGCTTCGTGCTGGCGATGACCGATGTCGGCGAGGTGTACTTCATGCCGACGCTGATCGAGCGTTGCCGGCAGGTGGCGCCGCACGTGGAACTCAGTTCGGTGCGCGTGGGCGCGGCGACGCTGAAAGAAGAAATGGAAGGCGGGCGGGTCGACCTGGCGGTGGGCCCGTTCGAGGATGTATCGGATGCGCTGTATCAGCGGCATTTGTTTCGCCAGCCGTTCGTGACGATGTTCCGCAAGGGCCATCCGCTGGGCAAGGGCGCGTTGACGCTGGCGCGCTTCGCTGCCGCCGAGCATTTGCTGGTGGACGCGGCCGACAGCCCGTACGACCGGGTCAACGCGGTGCTGGCCAGGGCCGGGATTGCGCCGGCGACGCGCTTTCGGGTGCCGCATTTCACGGCGGTGCCGTATATCGTCAGTTCGAGCGACCTGGTGGTGACGGTGCCGCAAAAACTGGCCGAACGGGCCGGCCTGCCGTTCGCACTGGAATGGGCAACGCCGCCGCTGGATCTGCCGCCGCTGCAAACGAATATTTTTTGGCACCGCCGCTTCAACCAGGATCCGGGCAATGTGTGGTTGCGTGGTTTGCTGGCCGACGTGTTCGCGGAATGAC
>Ga0308157_10009667_pt1 | contig 10627 bp, 7 predicted proteins | sample PhyBR1_FD_201035 | JGI IMG/M metagenome (GOLD analysis project Ga0308157, IMG submission 201035) | Phyllosphere microbial communities from UC Gill Tract Community Farm, Albany, California, United States - DLSLB.R1 | ecosystem: Host-associated > Plants > Phyllosphere > Unclassified | place: USA...
TACTTCATCGTGTAGCTTTGTTGCGCGGTGTCGACGGCGTAGTTATGGGCGGTGTCCCAATAGGTGAAGCTGTAGTTCACCACGTCGCCGATCTTCAGGCCGCTGGCGGTGTAGCTGTTGGTGCCAGAGTTCTGCGTCATCCGCACGTTCAGCTGGCCGCCGCCGTTGACGGTGTAGTGCACATCCGCCCAGCTGCTGGTGTTGAGCGAGAACTTGAGCATCGTCGCGCTGGTTTGCTGCGCGGCCGGGGTTGGGGTCGGCGTGGGAGTTGGCGTCGGAGTCGGAGTCGGCGTGGGCGTTGGGGTAGGTGTCGGCGTGGGCGTCGGCGTGCCGGTATCCCAGACGATATCGTCGATCGCCATCTGGAACGCCGAGCTCGGCAGCGCGGCGCTGTCGCTGGCGATCTGGAACAGGTCCAGCATCGATTGCAAGGCGATCTTGCTGCCGGCCAGGTCGGCCACCGGAATGGTCGCCGTGCCCCAGTCGCCGTTGCGCACCAGGCCGTACGTGGTGGCGTTGGCCGGGAACTTGACCGCGTTCTGGTTGGTGTACGTGTCCTGCACGCCCACCGTGAAGGCGACGTTGGCCGGAATCTTGATCTTCAACTTCATGGTGCCGTTGCGGAAGTTGCTCATGTCCCGCGCCTGGCGCGATTCGACGCTGCCGCCGAACCACTGTCCCGGCGTGTTGAAGCTCCACGCCATCACATTGCTGCCCTCATACGGCGGCAGGTTGCCCTGCGTGACCGAGGCGTTGTTCCACACGAAGATGTCGGAGCTGGTGCCGGCCACCAGCTTGTTGTTGACCACCGTGTTGTCGGTGAAGACGCCGAACTTGCCGACCTCCGCCGTGCTCTGGCTGCCCAGCTGGACCGAGCCCTTGCCGTCCAGCTGGTACACGCGCACGTAGTCGACGTACATGGTGCCCGGCAGCGGCGCGGTCACCTGCCCCGGCGTGGCGGCGTCGGTGAAGTTGCCGCCGACGGCCAGGTTGAACAGCAGGTAGAACGGCGATTGCAGCGCGGTCGAATTGACCGGCAGCGGATTGTCGTACAGGTCGTGCTCGACGCCGTTGTCCACCACGGTGAAGCGCATCTGCGTGTCGGTCCAGTAGAAGCGGTAGATGACGAAGCGGTTGGCCAGCGACTGGCTCGGCGTGTACCAGTTCTTGGTCTGCCACGCGGTCGAGGCGGCGCAGCTTTCGTTGCCCGGCACGCAGGCGGCCTGCTGCCAAGTGATGACGTTGGAGCCGACGAAGTTGTCGATCGCCGGCGTCGGCGAACCGGCCGCCGCGCGGCTGCTGGCCTTGTGGCCCATTTCGACGATGTCCACCTCGCCGTTGCGCGGCCACGTCTGCGGACTCATGCCCAGCATCCACGCGGCCGGCCACAGGCCGATGCCCAGCTGCGGCGTGGCCATGCGGATCTCGACCATGCCGTACTGCACCTGCACCTTGCCGAAGGAGCCGATCTTACCGGAGGTGAAGACGTTGCTGCCCACCGTCTGGTTCTGCGCCTTGAGCGCCAGCGCCCGCGTGTTCGGCTCGAACGGGACGTTGACGATGGAGACGTTGTTGGGGCTGTAGTACTCGAGTTCCTGGTTGCCGTAACCGCACAGGTTGATCTGGCAGCCGTTGCCGTCCACCGCCGTCCACAGCGAGGTGTTGAGCGCGGCGCCGTTGAACTCCTCGGACCACAACAGCGGCCCGATCACGGGACTGGTGACGCTGGCGAACACTTGCGAGCCGTACGCCGACAGAATGCCGGCCGCCACGGCGGACAAAACGAATTTCTGTTTTTTCACAATGCATGTCTCCTCGTATCCAAACTTCCACATTCGAACCGGACGGGCGTCCGGTCCGCGCTATTCCGCTTGTGGTCAGGGAGCATGGGACGATGCGCGGTCCGCTTGCCCGAAAGCTGTCGCCAAACGAAATTGGAAACGATTCCAATTTCGTGTTCAAAATATATTCTGATTAATATTTTTTGTCAACGAAGATACGCAAGCGTGCGCGAGGATTACTTTTTGCGCAGGCGTTGGAGGAAAGCCGGCAGGCGGTTGAAGATGCCGACCAGCGCATGCATCTGCCACGGGAAGACGCAGCGCTCGTCGCGCCGTTCGATGGCGGCGGCGATGCGCCGCACCGCTTCCTGCTCCGGCATGAGGAAGGGTTTGCCGCTGGCGTCGCCGTTGTTCAATTCGCGCAGGCGGGCCGTGTCGACGTAGCCGGGCACGATCACGGTGACGCCGATGCCGAACGGCGCCAGCGCCTTGCGGTAGGCGTCGCAGATGGCAATGGCGGCGCGCTTGCTGGCACTGTACAGCGAGCCGCCGGGATAATCCCGCTGCAGGCCGGCGATCGACGCCACCGCGACCAACTGCCCTCGCCCGCGCGCCATCATCGCCTCGGCGGCGGCGCTGAAGGCGTGATCGAGGCCGCCCACGTTCACGCGCAATACCGGCAAGGTGCTGGCGGGATCGCGGGCGATGGCGGCGGCGTCGGTGTACTGGCCGGCGGTGACGATCAGCAGGTCCAGGTCCTTGAACGCGGCCACGGTGCGCGCGACGGCGTCGCGGTCGGCGATGTCGCAGGCGTGTATGCTGATGCGCTCCTCCGCCAGCAGCGGCGAGCCTTCCAGCTTACCCGGATGCCGCCCGCAGATGGCGACGCGCGCGCCCTGCCGCCAGTAGTGCCGGGCCAGTCCCAGGCCGATGCCGCTGGTGCCGCCGATGATCATCACGTTCATGCTGTTGCCTTGTTATGTCGGGTTGCGTTGCGCATCGCGGGGCTGCGGCCTTGCGCGGCCAGCGCGTAGGCTTCCTTTGCACGCTGGTAGCCATACTGCCATTGGGTTTCCACGTCGGCCACGTAGCATTCGTAGGTGGCTGGCGCCACCAGCTGCACGCGGTTGGCGCTCCATGCGATGCGCTTCTGGATGCCGGTGCCGCGCAAGGCCTGGCTGACGTCGGAGGTGTCGATCCATACGTCGGACGGCTGGCCGTGCACGTGGCGCAGGCGCGCGTTGGCGTCGATGCCGAACGCCGCGCGCAGGGCGGGAACCGCTGTCTGCTGGTCGTAGGACTGCTTCATTTCCATGGTGACGTGGCGCGCAAGGCAGCGCGCCAGCTCGATCGGGAACAGGTCGATGGCGCCGCCGGTGTACTCCGCGCCGCCGGCGGATTGGCAGCGGAAGTAGACCATGTCGGCAATCGAGATGCGGGCCGCGTCGGCCAGCGGCATTGTCGTGTCGATCGCCAGGTCGTGCGCGACGGCGTCGGTCCAGCCATCGCGGCCGATGGCTGATGGCTGTCCGGCCGCCAGCGCGGCGGTGCGTTCATCGCCGAACAGCGTGACGCGATAAATGGCGCGGCCTTGCCGCGGCTGGCCCGCTTCATCGGGGCCGAACAGCAGCCTGCCGCCGATGATGGCCAACGCAGGTTCGGGCGTCCGCACCGACTCGGGCGGCAATGGCAACACAAGCGGAATCTCGAACAGATAGTCGTTGAACAGATCGGGAATGCGCGCGGCCCGCGCGCCGTTCACCCGCCGCAGTGCGATGCCAGTCAGCGCGCGCAGCGGTGTGGCGCGCGGACCGGATCGCAGGCCGCGAAAAAACTCGTACATCCGCGGCGATGCCAGCCACGCCTTGCCACCGCACCGCCGCACGTGGCAAGCAGCAGGTCCGGCTCCTGGCCCGCATCGACGGCCGCCGCGTGCATGCCGAGGTAGTAGCCAAAGCGGAAGCCGCCTCCGGCCAGCACCATGCATCGTTCGTATCGTGAGTCTCGCGCAGCGTCGGTCATGCGTGACATAATGCCTCAATTACATCGTTATCAACAAGGACAGTCCGACAATGAACCGGCCCGGCATGCCGCAGCGCCTCATCCAGCTAGCGCTCAACGGCGCGCTGTTCGGCATCTGCTACCCGCTCACCAACTACCTGGCGCAGGGTCGGCGGGACGTGGGCAACGTCGCGATGGCGTGGGAAGCGGCGCTGCCCTTCGTGCCTTGGATGGTGCTGCCGTACATGACGTCCGGCCTGTTCTTCGTAATGAGTTTTCTGCTGGTGCGCGACCGCGCCGGCCTGCAAGCGCTGAGCCGCCGCACCGCGTTCGCCACCGTCACCGCCTGCCTGGTCTTCGCCGCCTGGCCGCTGCGCTTCTCCCTGCCCCGGCCCGCCATCGACGCCGCGCTGCCCGCCTGGCTGTTCGCGCAACTGGGCGCGATGGACCTGCCCTACAACCAGCTGCCATCGCTGCATGTGGCCTACTGCCTCATCTTCTGGGCCGCATTGCGCACCGCCACCACATCGGCCATCCTGCGCGCCGCACTGGCAGCGTGGCTGATGCTGGTCGCGGTCAGCACCGTGTTCACCTACCAGCACCACGCGCTCGACGTGGCCGGCGGCGCCGTATTGGGCGCGCTGGCGCTGCACCTGCTGCCGTCCGACGGCGATGTGCGCAAGCCGGTGGCGTTCTGCTACACCGTGCTGGCGGGACTGTCGCTGCTGGCCTGGTTCGCGCTGGGCGGCCCGTGGTGGCTGTACCTCGCGGCCAGCCTGCTGCTGGTGGCGCGCGCCTACTACCGCCGCCACGCCGCCTTCCTGAACAAGCGCGACGGCCGCTATCCCCTGTGGATCTGGCTGATGTACGCGCCCTACTTGTGCGGCTACCTGTTCACATGGCAGCTGGTGCGCTGGCGCGAACGCCACCGCCCACCCTTCGTGCGCCACAGCGAAAGCTTGTGGGTAGGCCGCCGCCTGACCGACGCCGAAGCCGCGCAGCTGCCCGCCGATTGCGCGGTCATCGACCTGTCCAATGAATTGAGCGAGACGCGCACGCTGCGCAATCGCAGCTATCATCACTTCCCGCTGCTCGACCTGCACGCGCCGGACGCGCAATCGGCACGCCCCATCCTGGCCGCCATCCGCGCGCATGCGGCACAAGGCCGCGCCATTTACCTGCACTGCGCCATGGGCTACCGGCGCAGCCGCCAAATCGCCCAACTCTACCTGGAGCACTACCCGCAATGAGCTTTTCGATCTACCAGCTGAAACCGCAATTCCAGCAACTGCTGCAACCGTTGATGCGCGCGCTGGTGCGCTGCCGGGTCACGCCCAACCAGATCACGCTGGCGACCATGTTGCTGTCGGTGGCCTACGGCGCCGCGCTGGCGGCGCAACCGCAATGCGCGGGCCTGTGGGCCGGCCTGGCCGCGTTCCTGCTGCTGCGCATGGCCCTCAACGCCATCGACGGCATGCTGGCCAACGCCACCGGCCAGAAGACGCGCCTCGGCACGCTGCTCAATGAAATCTGCGACCAGGTGTCCGACGTGGCGCTGTACCTGCCCTTCATGCTGGCGCTGCACGCGCCACTGGTGGTGCTGGCCGTGGCGGCCGCGCTGCTGGCCGAATTCGCCGGCGTGCTGGCGCTCAGCGTGGGTGCGGCCCGCCGCTTCGACGGCCCTATGGGCAAGAGCGACCGCGCCTTCTGGTTCGGCCTTCTCGGCCTGCTGATCGCCTATGGCGCCGCCCCGCTGCTGATGAACGGCATCCTGGCGCTGGTGATCGCCCTGTCGGCGTGGACCGTCGTCAATCGCCTGCGGCAGGCGCTGCGGGCTTCTGCGCCAGCGACACCGTAAAGATCCCTTCCAGTCCGATGCGGGTGGCGACCTTGCGGCAGCCCGCATGCGCCACCAGGCCATCCATCTCCGCCTGCGGGCGCGGACGCATCTGCCACGGCTTGCCCTGGTGGCTGGTCAAGGTCAGCGCGATCATGTCCAGCTGCGGGTGCCACGGCTGGCCGGTGTAGATCAAATGGCCGCCGGCGCGCAGCACGCTGGCGATGCCCTGCAACGAAGCCGCCACCGGCGCGTTCTCGCTGAACAGCTCATACAGGCCGGAGACGATGACGATGTCGTACTCGCCCTCCTCCGCGCGGTAGCTGCCGGCGTTGAAGGCGTCGCGCAGTTGATAATCGATCTTGGCCCGCAGTTGCAGCTGGTCCGCCAGCACACGCGCCTCGTCGAGGTTATGCTGCGTGAAGTCGCGCAGCGTGACTTCGATCTCGCGGTCCTGGAAGCGCTTGATGGTCTCCAGCACGTAGCGCCCGGAACCTGCCGCCACGTCGAGGATGCGCAGCGGCGCGTCGCCTTGATGCGCGGCGATGCGTTCGCCCAGCATCTGCTGCAGCTGGCGCTTGCGCAGGCGGATGCCGCGCCAGCCCACCGCGTCCAGATAGCCGCGATCCATGATGCCGCCGAACAGGAAGCGGCCGCCGGCCTGGTTGCGGTACACGTAATCGAGCGAGGCGCCGGAATCGAAGCCGTGCCGCAGGCCGATCTTCATGCCGTTGCTGACTGGTCCCATCATCCCCAACATCACCCGCTGCATGCCGAACCACGCCTTGGCCACCGGGCCGCAGCTCCGGCCCGCCTGCAACGCCGCGTACTGGCGGGCACTGTGGCTGTCGCGGTCCGCGCTCAGGTAGTGCGACGGCGCCAGCGGCGCGCGCGCGAAACACTGCTCGATGAATTCGCGGCTGGCCTCCAGCGCCACACTGATGTCCTGCTCGTAGAACAGCGCGTGGAAGGCTTCCGGCAGATGCACGTAGCGCTTCAACGGCGACGACAGGCGCTGGTAGAAGTCCTGCTGCGGGCCTTCCTTGACCACGTAATCCTTGCCGGCGCTGAGCATCAGCACCGGCGTATCGATGGCGGCGGCGTCCCGCACGATGCGCTTGGCGGTATCGGCCAGGCCAAGCAGCACGCAGGCGGAGATGGCCTTGGCGATCAGCGGATCGGCGGCATAGGCGGCCGCCTCCTGCGCCGAATGGGTCAGCATGCCGGGGCGGATGTAGCTGGTCACGAACAGCTCCGGCTTGAAGCGGCGGGCGAAACGCAATGCCGGCTTGGCCAGCGGGACGTACAGGTTGATGTCGAACGCGGCGGCGGCCATGATGACACCGCGCACGCGCGGCGCGTAATCGTGCAGCCACGTCGCGGCGATCACCGCGCCGACGCTGTTGGCCACCACCAGGATATTCTCCGGCGCGAAGCCGTAGGTGGTGGCGATGTGCGCGATGAAGGTGTCGAAGTCCTCGACCAGCGCCTCGAAGCTGGGCGCGTCGCCACGTTCGCCGGGCGAGTAGCCGTGGCCGCGCGCGTCCCAAGCGAAGGCCCAGTCCTGCGTGTAGCCGAACTGCTCAACCAGCGGCTGGATGCGGCCCGAGTGTTCATGGCCGCGATGCAGGAACACCAGTGCGCGCCGCGGTCCGTCCTGGCGCGGCGCCTGCGGCTGCCAGGCGCGGTAGAACAGGCGCACGCCGTCGTTGCAGTCGAAGCCTGATTCGGTGGTGCGCCATGCCAGTGAGCGTTCAGCTTTCATTTTAATGTCCCAGGAAATGAGTGATGAGGAAGTACAGCAGCGGCGCAGTCACGACCAGACTGTCGACCCGGTCAAGGATGCCGCCGTGGCCGGGAATGAGCTGCGAAAAATCCTTGACGCCCAGCGCCCGCTTGGCGGCCGAGAACATCAGGTCGCCGCAGAAGCCGCCCAGCGACAGCAGCAGCGCGCACATCGCCAGCTGCGCGGCGCCGGCCAGGTGCAGGTAGCGGCCCAGCGTCAGCGACAACACGGTGGTCACCGCCACGCCGCCCAGCAGGCCTTGCCAGGTCTTGTTCGGACTGATGCCGGGCGCGATGCGGTGGCGGCCGAAGATGGTGCCGCTGATGAACTGGGCGACGTCGTTGAGCGCGGTCAGCACGTACAAGTAGAACAGCCAGGCCAGGCGCGCGTGCGCGTCGAGCGGCAGGCTGTCGTACAGGGGAAGGAAGCGGCAGCTGTAGCACAGCACCAGCCATAGCAGCCACGCCAGCGCGGCGGCGCCACGCGTGCGCAGGTAGATCGCCGCCGTCAGCGCGATGGCCGGCGGCAGCGCGGCCAAGGCCACCGGCGCCGGCAGGAACAGCGCCGTGCCGAACACGATGGCGGCCGGCACCACGAAGCCGCGCCCGGCGAACGGCGCCAGCTCGCGCAGGGCCAACAGGCCGATCAGCATCGCCAGCAGCGTCGCGCCGAGCGGATGCAACAGCAAGCTGGCAGTCACCACCGGGAAGATCCACCACCAGGCGTTGACCTGGTCGCGCAGCTGGCTCTGGGGCCGCGCGCGCAGCTTGACGCCCACGCCCAGCGACGCCATGCCCAGCATCAGGTACAGCATGCCGAGCGCGGTCAGGATCTCGGTGCCCAGCAGGGAAAACAGCAATTGCATAAATGCCTCAATTATTTTTGTGGCAATTGTATAGCGTTTTCCGGCGCGCAGGTCAGTCTACGGTGATCAGGACGTCGCGCCCCTTGGTGGCGGCGTTGCCCGCGTAATCCTCGGCCGTGATGCGCAGCGTGTAGTTGCCGGGGCCGAGGGCGCCGACTTTCCAGCCGCCCGGCGTCAGCTTGCCGTGGATGAGCGTGTTGTTGATGTTGTAGGAGAAGCGCGTCTCCGCCGCGCCGTGCACGGTGATGCCGCTGGTGGTCGAATAAGCCAGCTTGACGGCGTCGCGGTTGCGCGGCAGGCGGTCGTAGAGTTGGGTGATCAGCGGCTGCTCCATGCCGGGGATGATCTCGCCGTCCGCGTTCAGCAGTTGGTAGCCCAGCTTGTACAGGCCGAGGCGGCGGCGCGCCTGGTTGCCGTTCATCTGGTCGAACGCGTCGACGACGATCTGCACCTCGCCCAGGCTGCGCGGCACCATCAGGCGGCCGTCAACCTTGTCCTTGAGCGGCTTGCCGCTGCTGTCGGCCAGCGTGATGCGCTGGATCTGCGGGGCGATGGTGTCTTCCAGGTCCACGAACGGCAGCGACAGCGGATTGAGCACGTCGCCGTTGGGCAGGTAGTCCAGGTGCACGTGGGCCATGCGGTTGACGGTGCCCAGCGTTTCGCCCGCCACGAAGCGGGTGCCGCGCTTGACGCGCACCGCCGACGGCACGCCCTTCTCGTCTTTCAGCACCTGGAAGCGCGGGTCGAGCGGCTTGTCGTTGGCGCCGCGCCCCACGCGCATGTGGATGTAGCGCATGCCGTCAAGTGCCAGCCCTTCCGACAGTTCGCCGTAGTCCCAGCTGCCGATCGGGTTGCTGACCTTGCCGGAGGTGACGGCCAGCACCGGCGTGCCGATCGCGGCCTGCACATCGAGGCCGGCGTGGAAATGGTCGCGGCTTTCGCCGTCGAAGTTGCCGCGCACCTCGCCCATCAGGCCGACCACTTCGTGCGGCTTGTCCTGCGGCTTGACCGGCCAAGGCATAGTGGCGCCGTGCGCCGGGATGCCGGACAGCGGCTCGTCCGGCGCGCCCTCCTCGCCGTCCCGCGCCAGCGCCACGCGATGCACGCGGAAGGTGGCGCTGTCGGCCACGTACAGCGAGCCGTCGCGCGCCAGCGCCAGGCCGCGCGGCGCGTAGAAGCGCACGCCGCCGTCGGCGCCATAGCCCGGCTGGGCCGGATGGTCGACGTCCTCCAGCGCCAGCACCTCGCCGGCCGGGGTGATCTGCGCCAGGCGGCCATGGGCGTTGCTGGTCACGTACAGGAAGCCGTCCGCCGTGCGCGCCAGCCCGATCGGCGATTCCAGCGGTGGCGAGCGGTCGCCGTCCTTGGCCTGGGCGACGGTGCTCACGCTGCCGTCCTTGCCCAGCTTGCGGATGGCGTGGTTGCCGGTGTCGGCGATGTACAGCTCGCCGGCGGCGCCCAGCGCCAGGCCGGTGGGACCGTTGAACAGCGCCTGCGCACCAGGGCCATCCTCATCGCCCGCGCGGCGGCCGCCGGCCACGGTGGTGACGTCGCCGTTGGGCGCGATGCGGCGGATGCGGTCGTTGTAGGTGTCGGCCACGTAGACCACGCCGGCCGCGTCCACCGCGACGCCGACCGGGCCGTTGAACTGGGCCGCCGCGCCACGGCCATCCTTGTCGCCCGCCAGGCCGTCGCCGGCCAGCGTGCTGGCCGTGCCGTCGGGCGTGATCTTGCGGATGGCGTTGTTGCCGGTGTCGGCCACGTACAGGTTGCCGGCGGCGTCGATCGCCAGGCCGGACGGCGTGTTGAACGCGGCCGCCTTGCCCGCCCCTTCCGCATAGCCCTCGACCGCGCCGGCCAGCGTGGTGGTGGTGCCGTCCGGGGCGATCTTGCGGATGCGGTTGTTGTCGCCGCCGTCGGCCACGTAGACGTTGCCGGCGGCGTCCACCGCCACGCCGAACGGGTCGGCGAAGCGCGTACCGCGGCCGCGTCCGTTGTTAGCGCCCGGCATGCCGTCGCCGGCGATGCTGGTCACGCGCGCGCGCCAGTGCGGTTGCGTGCCTTGCGGTGCGGCTGTCCGGGCCTGGTCGGCGCCTGGGTGCGATGGATGCGTCAGGAGGTAGGCCGCTCCGCCCCCACCCAAGGCGCCGCCCACGGCCAGGGCGACGGCAATTAACTTGAATTGGCTGGGAGTCACGTTACAGGAGCCTAAACGTTGATTTAAAGAAAAGATTTTACCTGATCTGACGCGTCTGGGCAAAAAAAAGGTTCATCGCGGATTACCGGGAAACGCGGCTTTGATTTTGAGGAAGAAGAAATCTGAGTCGCGATATCCATAAGCCATTCGTTTCATTACC